>Ga0164315_10003608_pt1 | contig 12013 bp, 13 predicted proteins | sample GuaBasSedimGuay6_FD_113737 | JGI IMG/M metagenome (GOLD analysis project Ga0164315, IMG submission 113737) | Subseafloor sediment microbial communities from Guaymas Basin, Gulf of California, Mexico - Guay6, Core 4569-2, 0-3 cm | ecosystem: Environmental > Aquatic > Marine > Hydrothermal vents... | reverse complement strand
CATCGTATGTTGTGCAATTAGTATTGTAACTTAGAACAATATTTTTAGAAACACCTTCATCAATTAGACGCTGTAAAAATTTCCAATGTATAGGCATGATAAAAGGCTCACCGCCATTTATATATAGATATTCAATAGAGTTTTTATATTCCATCATTTGTTCTACAACATCTTCATTAAACCATTTATAATATTCTGGTGCATCAAACCTATCATTCTTTTTCATAAAATCACATGATTTTGTCCATGTTTTATAATCTGAAATAAGAGCAGTACTTGAATCAGGATAACACATCATACATTTAAGATTACATCTATTACTAATTCTTAAATCTATAAATCTAAGATCTGGGTTGATAATATTACTCCATCTTATATTTTCTGTATTTCTTCTTGATGTGCCCCCACTTTCTTCTATCTTATAACAACCTTCACATGGTATAGGTTTTTTATTTTGTAACATTTCAAGTCTTAATTCATTTACAGAACTATTTTCAAAAATATCTTTAATTGTATGATCTTTTATATTTTTAAGTTGACCTTGTTCCGTTCTATAAAAACCATTGTCTGGCCAGTTCATTCCACAAACACAACAAATTGATACATGTCCATTTGGATGAAAATTCATATGATTAAATGGTAGTACACAATATGAAGAATCTTTAATTTTTTTATTTCTCATATCTATTCCTTATTAAACCATTCTAAAAAATAATCAGGAAAAACATCAATACTAGTATTGCGTCTTTTATCATATTGTTTAAAAAAATTTTTGAAATCTCTTTCATTGATAGCCATATCATCATCATATGTATGAGCAGTTTTAATAACTTTAACATATTCTAATAATCTTTCAAAATCACCTATTTCCCATTCTGTGATTTCTGGATGATTTTTATTTTTTAACCACCATTCATTTAATTCGTTTGATAGTTTAGTTCTTATATTATTAGGTAATACTGTTATGCTCATAAAAGCAGGAAATCTTAAAAAATTAATACTCAATCCTAATTTATTTTTTCCATATTTAGATTTCCACTTTAAAACTTGATCTAAAAATTCAGTTATTTTAAATAAACATAAAACATTGATTGTCATCATTATTGTCATTCTTTTAATATTAGATTCTTCAAGAACTTTTTCAACATTAGTTTTCCACTTTGAATAATTTAAACCATATCTAGTATATTCAGCGTGTTCATCAACAGTTTCCATGCTAGTAAATAATGTAATATTATTAAGCTGAAAAGATCTATCAATTAAATTATCTATAATTTTATCACTAACTCCTAAATTTGAATTTAAAGATAATTCAAAATTGGGTTGTTCATCAATACATAGATTAATTAATTTCCATACTTGTTTACTAAGTAAGGGTTCTCCTCCAGTTACTCTTAATACTCTTAAACCTTTACTTAGTTCTGGCCACCATTTCCAAAAAGCTTCTATAAATGGATTGTTTGTTTTTTCCCAAGCATTGTTCGGACTACCATCATGTTTATATGCTCCACTACCATGACTTTCTAATTCATAAAAACCATTCTTCTTTATATCATTAGCCCATGTTGAACTAAAATTAGCATTGCAATAACAACAAGCAAAATTACATGGTCTATCAAACATAATTTCTATAGTAGGTGGTACTATTAATTCATCTGCTTTTCCAGTAAACCATTTATCTAATTCTTTTTCACTAAATTGTTTAGACTTAAATATTCTATCAGAAATATATTCATCCCCCATCTCTTCAATCTTCCAACAATATTCACACTCTGAAGGTTTAACTCCTTTTTGCATTCTTCTTCTCATTTTAATTTTATGACCAGTTGAATGTAATTTAGCAGGATTAATTTTTATTTGTTCAATATCAATTTTATGAACTGGAGGTAGATGACAAGAACTAGTTTCTCCTGTATTTAACCATAGAGTACTGTTGCCCCATTTAGCTCCACAAAATGAAATAGATTTTGTATTTAAAATTTTATTTCTATATTTTATTAATTCACTATCCATAATAATCCTCTTCCATTAAATATTTTAATTCAGGAAATGTATCTGAAAAGTTTGTATTTCTTCTTTCGTCTAATTGTTTTATATATAATCTCATGTTATCATAAGTATTATTTTCTTCTTCAGTTGTATTCATATATTCAACTAATCTATGAACTTGATCTACTTCTTCTAAATAAAAAGTTCTTTTATAAAATTCAACCTCGTCTTCTTTTTTATGTATTAATTTATTTTCTTCTATAAATTGTAACCATAAATCTCCATAATATTTTTTATCTTTTTTACTTAGTAAAGTTAACTGTAATGCCTGTGGCCATCTTAAATAAGATAAAAGAATTCTAATTCTAAACCTATGAATTTCAAAGACTGTTTTTATTCTAAGTTCTTTAATCAATTTAAAAAAATCTAATAAAGTTGGGGCACTCAAAAAATTAATAGTTGTCATAAAATGTAACCTTGTAGATACAGGAGTGTTGTTTAATATCTTATAACAATTACTAACAAACTTTTTATAATTTAAACCATATCTAGTATACTCAGCTTGTTCGCCAGTACTTTCTAAAGATGTATAAATATCAAAATATCTTAAATTTGGAGTAATATCATTTATATATCTATTTAATTTATCAACAAGTTTATCACTAATTCCAAGGTTTGTATTAATTGCAACTATTAAATTAGGATTTGGATGCTCCTTTATATAATCAAATATTTTCCATGTATGTGGACTTAATAAAGGTTCTCCGCCTGTGATTCTAAAAGTATGTAATTTAGGATATAACTCTGGCCACCATTCCCAAAATGCATCTATATATTTATTTGGTTCACCAGATGGTATTGGTAATTTCCCTACTTCTTTTAACCATTTTAAATTATATAGATCATTATCTTTTTGTTTTATAACTCCAAATTTTTCAATTTCTTTTTGCCACAATGATGATGATTCTGGACTACAATAAATACATTTAAAATTACAAGTACTTTCAAAAGCAACTTCTATATATGTAGGATCTATATATACTCCTTTTCCTGTTTTAACCGATTCTAAAATTTCTTCAACATGAGGCAACGCCCAACTATATGCGGATTTATATATTCTATCACTAAAGTATTCATGTTCTAAATTTTCAATATTCCAACAATATTTACATTCTTCAGTTTGTATTCCATTTAACATTTCCATTCTTACTTTCATTTTATGAGCTGTATTATGAATGCCTTTTGGATTGTCTAAAATATCACTATCTTTTATATGATGTCTTGGGGGATGATGACATGAATGTGTTTCTCCATTATATAATAAAATAGTTGCTTGAAGCCATTTAGCTAAACAAAATGTTGGACTAATTTTATTTATTTCTTCACGTTTAATTTTTAAAGAATTAATATATGATTTAGGGTCATGCTCATTAGTTATTGTCATTTTATACACTCCATGGTTTTTCTCTATAGTCAATTGTCATTAAATAAATTAATTCTTCTGCTGATGTTATTACTTTAAAATTTTCATCAAATTGAATATCATAATGTCTAAGATAATCGCTCAATCCATCATCAACTTCAAATGGGTTTTTAAGAAAATGAACTTCTTTTCCTAACATAATAAATTCAAATATTAATCGACCTAATTGTTCATAGTATTCAAGATGTTTTCTTCTATAATAAATCATTCCTTTATAATTCCAAAGATCTAATTCTTTATATTCATTAAATGTAATTAATTTGTCCCCATATTTATGTTCTATTTCATTTAGATTATCTACATCGTCAAATCTATAATATAACTTATCTATATGGTTTGTAGGAACATCTTTTAATAAATTCCAATTAATTTTTTTGAAGAATACTTTAAACGGAATATCTGGATATAATTCTTTAAATTTAGATACATTTGAAGGAGGGAAAAGAAATAAAATTTCTTTATATTTATGAGATTTTATTAGACGATTTATATTTAGATTAGGGTGAAAAAATTTAGATTGTTTAACATTATTTAAATGATATGATAATTCATTATTATCCATAACAATTAACTTCTTACAATCTACTCTTATATTCAATTCAAACAATTTGATTAAAGTTTTAAAATCAGTTATTATAATAGCATCTGGATTTGATTTATAATTTTTTAATAATTTTAGTTCATCAAAAATATGTATTCTTTTTGAACCTCTAGTAACATTAAATAAATCTTTAATTTCTAATGTATGAAATGTTATTTTATAATTATCTTGATGTTGTAAATAATTGTTTAAATCTAATATATTTAAATATGATCCTTGTAATCAAAGATGATGACTAAGAATATCTATTTGTTTCATTATAAAATCTCTTTAATAAATTTAGATTGGTTTGGATTAAACATAGGAATATTCAAAGAAAACTCAGTTTCAATATTTTTACCCAATATGTTTATTTCTTCTAGAAGTTTAGTTTTGTCCCATGAATAATCTGTTCTAAAACAATGTTCATCATTACCTTCAAATTTAGGCGCTATATCTTCTTTCCATTTTTTATTTAGATATTCAAAATTTTTAACATTAGTATAATCCCAGTCAGACATATTAGTCATATGAAAACCTAATCGTGCTCCGTAAATACACCATAAACCATTTTCAACATCATTTCCAATTGTACACCATGTCAATAACCTTTTTAGATTGTCAGGATAAATTTTATTAAAGAAGTCTTCTTTTGGAATAACAACACCTTCTTCTAAACTCATTTTAACACCTTCTCTAAAACCAGCTCTATATGCTTGAAGTGGAGAAGCATTATTATATACAGCTGAATATACTTTATTAATTTGAACATATTGGTCTGTCCAACAAAAATCAACCTGATTAGTATCTTTATCAGCACACTCATGGGTTTTCATATTCATTGCATATTCAACTGGCCATGCTTTAATACCACCATTACCATATACTAATCCATTAACAATATTCCGACCAGCCCAACTAAAAACTTTTTGACTATTCATAACTTGTTCATCAAATTCTAAATTAAAAATTTTTGGATCAATAATATTGTCAGCATCTATTCCTATAAATCTATCTGTTTCAGACAGTTCAGCAGCAGCTTTGTGACATGCATCAGAACCATGTACTCCATGAGATCTTTTAGCCCACGGACATTTATTTAATAAGTCAGCCCAATTTTCATCTGCATTAGGTTCGTCATAACTAATAAAAATTACATCTAATTCACTTAATGATATTTTTCCCATTTTTATTATTCCTTTTCATATATTTATTACTCTACTATCAAATAAAACATTTAACATTTTATTATTACACCATATTAATTTATTATTAAGATCACTCTTAATTTTTGATGTTATAAATTTTTTATTCCATAAGTTTTCAATTGGTATTGATAAAACTTCATGTAATTCATTTGGATCATTTTCAGTAATATAAAAATCTAAACTCTTATATATTGTAGAAGCATCTAATTTGATAATTTTAATAGCTATAGTATTTTTTTCATTTGTTTTAGTAATTATAATATCATATTTTTTTCTATTTTTAATATCAAATGATACTTTATTAAAACAACTATCTCTAAAACCTATATCATAATATTTATTTTTTTGAATATCTAAATAATATGTTTGAAATATTCGATTAGTTAAAAATTTCTTATCTTTCAAATTATCTATAAAACTTAAATCAATTGTAGTTTGAAATGTTTCTAAGAATCTGCTAATTGGTATTTTTATCTCTTTAATTAACTTATTATTTTTATCCATAATAGTTAATGGAAAAGTATATAAAGATGCAAATTTAAAATTTCTTTTCATTCTATGATTATACCAAGTCTTTAAAGCTTTATAATTAATAGTGACTTCTAATAATTTATTATTAGTATATAAGGTAAGACTTACATCAGAATTTTTATCTTCTTTTAACTTACTAATTTCAGTTAATTCTTTTTCAGGTTTTGGAAGATGAATAGTTCCATCTTTATTATATGCTTTATGTTTTTCTCCTATAAAAGCTGATTCTAAAGATCTTTTATCACTATTGATCTCTTCAATAATAGGACTATTAATTTCTATAACATTCACAGTTGACATTGTAGGTAATGACGAAACAGAGGATACTTTATGTATTTTTCCTGTCCAGACATTATATTCAACATAGCTCATAAGATTCAATTAATTCCTTTGTTAAAAAGTTTTTATCATGATAATGTAATGGATACATCTGATTATAGTTATTAATTTTTATATCTAAATTTTTATTAGTAAAAACATTTAAAAAGCTAGTCCAATCTTCTTTAGCTTTTCCTATGTCTTGTAGTTGACTTTTCATATGAATGAATGTGGGAATTGATAAATGAGAATAATCAGGTAATCCTAATAATTTATATGCAATTGCATAAGCTATATCAGCGCTTAGAAACGTAGGTCTGTATTCTTCTTCTAATTGATCAAAAAACATTTTCCAATTTTCAAAGATTGTATTTACCATTGTAAAGAAAGCTTTTGAAACATCACCCTTTTTAAAATAAAATAGTCCAGTATAAATATTAGGTAATTTATTTTTGGTATATACTTTTCTATAATAATCATTTGTTATATTATCACCTCTAAATGTTTTAACATTTGTAGTGAATATAAGTTCTTTATCTGATAATATTTCCCACCAAGTTGAAATATCATTTGTGAATACCATATCAGTATCTAAAACAATTGTTTTATCATATGGAGTTAGATCATAATAACTAGCACATAATGATGTTGTATCAAGAGATTTACTTTTGTTTTTCCAATCATCATCTTTTTTACACACAATTATTTTATCAAATACATCTGAATATTTTTTATCTATATTTGTTTCTGTTGTTATAATACTTAATTTTTTAATTTTAGATTGAGATGATTTTAAACTTAGAGCTAAAGTATAAGCCATTTGAATAAAATCAATGTCGTTATTATTTTCAGCTACAACTAAAAAACCTTGTTTCATATTTGCACCTTATATTTTCGGGGTTTAATTTAAAAAAGTTTTAATCATTTTTTCATATTGTCTTAATAAGGATCTTTTATTTAAAACATGTACATCTGTTTTATCTAATTTGACTAAATGATTTATCCATGGTTTTTTTGGATCGTGACTTAAAAAGAGAATATCATCTTTATTAACTTCAACAATATCATCTTTTTGATCCATTGTTTTTATTGTAGAAATCGGAAATGATTTAATATTGCTATTTACAAAACCGCTAATTATATGAATAGCTATACTAAAAACATAATCATTTCTAAACAAACTTCCAGGGAATTTATATAAATGTTTATAGAATAAATAATTATCTTTAATAAAAATGGTTAAATCAAAAATTCGTTTTGCTAATTCTGATTTTTTAAAATATATTATAGTCGCCCAATACATAGGAATTCCACTTTCAGATAATCTTATTTCTTTTTCATGGAATTTTTTATTTCTTAAATTGATGGCATTTTTATTAATTAGAAAATCTTCTGTATTATCCCAAACTAAATCAAACATATTATCCATTACTAGATAATCAACATCTAATAAAATAGTTTCTTCATACGGACTAATCTCATAAGCATTAGCTCTTTTATTATTTAGGAAAGGTGCTTTGAATTTAGTCCATGGTGAGTCGTAGTGGGTTCTAATATTTTTTTGATTTGGTATATCGACTATAATTATATTATCAAATATTTTTTCAATTTCTTTATCTGATAAAATTTTTTTTAACCAATTTGTTGATTCAGTAACTAAAGTAATATGATTATATTTAAGATGACTTTTTATTGTTAATGCACAACAACAAGCCATCTTAATATAATCCATTTCACTATTATTAAAAGCTATTAGTAAGAAACCTCTTTTAAGTTTTTTCACAATATAACCTTTTTAACGTTCCTTGCTTTTTTTAGTGTTTCATATTTATTAAAATATTCATCATAAGCAGTATGGTATGTTACTAATAAAGAATCAAGACAGTCTCTTAATTGATTTATTTTAACAGGATTATTATGTATATCTAAAATAACCACTGAATCAATATTATTAGTAATGCATGTTTGTATAAAATTGATTAACTCCATACTACATGGAAATACATTATTATCATATTTCACTATAAGCATATGTTCCAATCTGAGTTTTAAATTTTCTTTTTGCAGATATAATGTTTTTTGATAATTTGAAAACTCTAATGCTTTTTCTAATTTTTCATCCATTAACTAATTCTCCTGTACGTTTATTTACTATTAAGATCCTGACCAACTACCTAATGTAAAACTTGAATATCCATTAATTGCAAAATTAACTGTTGGTGTTGTTTCTGATTTATTATCTGCTTTTCTATGATCAAGATAAGCAGTAGTATTACCATCAACTAATTCAGCTTGAGGATCATCATTATTCATAGTAAAAGTTAAATATATTGAAGTTCCAGCTGCATTTCTAGATGCTTGTACTCTAAAATCATTTGCAGTATATGGACTTTCATCTAAGTTTATGTTATAAATTTCTGTTAATGATGTAGTTAATTCATAAAAACCAACACTACCAGCAGGAAAATTACCTGGTCTTGAACCTGTTTGAGCAAGACCTTCATAACTAAAAATTAAAGTACCCATATCATCAGCTGACCACAAATCATCCCATGCTAAAGCATCATCAGAACTACCAGTATTGTCAAATGAAAATCTTAATTGTCCACCTGAATTAAAGAAGTATCTAGCATCAGCATATGTTGCAAATGTAGCTGTAGCTGTAATCGAGACTGATGTACTCCAACTCCCTCTAGTTTCAATATCATCAGAACCGGTACTTGTAGTTGTAGTATCAGCAGCAGTCAATCTAGCTGCTTGAATGACTGCAGATTTAGATTCAATTTCATTATGTTTAGTTGCTAATATAATATCTCCAGTATTAACTTTTATTATACTGGAACTAGCTCCTGTTTGAGTAACACCCAAATTTATTCTATTAATAAGATGGTTACTTTCGTCAGCTGTTATAGTATTTCCAGTAGAGACTGCTCCAGCATTAGCATTACCCCAACCCATTGAACTTGTAACTTTTGAGCTTGCTGGAGTATTACTAGAGTAATTATCACCAAACCATTTATTAACACCATCTTGTAAAATATTATATTGAGATGCTGTAATTACATCACCTATTGAGACTGTCATAGTTAATCTCCCATTATTTTAAAAATTATTTTTCAATTTCTAAAACTTTTACGTAATCATGCATTAATCTCCCTTGATTTATAAAAGATTTAATACACAACTTAAAAAAGTTTTTTCTTATTGTTTGTTTATCTAATAACCTTTTTATTTGTTTAACTTTTGGATCTTTATGAATATAAAACTCTTTAATTTCGTCAGTTGTTAAAGATCTATCATATTCAAATTTATACCAATCAAATTGTTCTGAAACAATTTCATGATGTAAATCTTGTAATTTCAAAAATTTAATTTGATTTTCTAAATATAATTTTTCAAATTCATATAATTTAATTGAATTTTCTTTTAGTTTTTCTTTAATATTTTTGTTATTAAATTCTAATAACATATCAATTGGATATTTTAAAAGGTATTCCTCTATTCCAATATTTTTTTCAAATTCATCTATTTGTTTTTGAATTTCACTTGTTTCCATTTTTTTCTCCTATAATATTTATTTAATCAAACATAAAACTAATTTCACATTTTCATCTAAATTATTTTCTAAAGATATTCCAACCTTTAAAGCATATTCAAGAGGGCTTGTTGCAGCTCTTAAACAACCATTACCAGCACTAACTAAAATATCTTTTCTTTTAACTGGTCCAATTATTTTTGTTGATATTCTACCAACTAAACCAACTAATGCTCCTGTATTTTTTAGAGCTGAATTTAATATATAAGCTGGTTCATCAGAAATAACACCAATAACAAAAGGAGATAAATCTGAGTTACATGATTCAACTTCAAATTCTCCATCTGACATTTCTATAACTGTACCTGTTTCTAAAGGAATATTTGGATCGCTTAAATAATATTCAGCTAAATCTCCATAAGTACCTGATCCATAAATACTTGTTCCATATGTAGCAGAACCAGGTGGTGATGTTGACGGTGTGAATATAATCTCTTCGGCATTAATAGTTTTGCACCACACGTGATCAAATCTATCATATGGACCAGAACCAACACTATATAAAGATGATCCTACATCAGTAGTATCTTTGTCTGTTGAAACGAAATTACCGGCACTTGCTCCAGTTATAAGATCGTCACGATTTATAGTTGGATCATCTGGATCAGAATCTAATACATCATCAACTTCATTTATACCAGAATTGCTAACTTCTAAACATTTTAAAAATAAATGTTTAGTAGGATCATATAAACCTACCTTTTGACTTGGCATGATTATTTTTATAGAAGCTTCTGGTGGCGGTGATGTTTTTTGATATTCATAATGTAATACAACTAAATAATAGCCTGTTTCATTCCACCACCCACCGCTTGAATCTAGATAAAAATCTATATCAGATAGATCTATAGGAAGATCTTGAATTTCTATTAATACATCTTGCATTATAGCTTTACCTTCTAAAGCTTTAATAGTTGTTGTATTTATTAAAGAAACTTCAATTGGTGAAGGTGATAAAAGAATGTTTTCTCCGTCAGAAATAATTCTAGTGAGTTTATTAACTACATTAGAATCATAACTTGCATATGGATCAACACTTCTTATTTGAGAAGGAACTGGGTTTCCCATAATTTTATACCTCCAAAAATTATTTATTATTTTTAATTTAAACTTTTAAAGTATTTAAAGTCGTTAAACTTCAAAAATAACCATATATTTATAATATGTTCTATTTTATTTTACATTCTAGATATATAATTTTAAAACTTAACTGCTATATATATTAATACATAATATAAGGATAATGGATTATTATAACGGAAAATTTGGGATGACGCATATAAAATATACATCATCCCAAGTAACATCATAAGTATTTAATAATTGAAACGAATAATTGATTGGCAATTTATAATATGTTCTATACATAATGCTATCTTAGTCGCTTATAATATCTGTGTCTTGAAATACATCTTGAGTTGTTGGATAATGTTTATCAATAATAACAACAATCCATCCATCTTCTTTTAGTTTATTAAATTTATCTGGGTCAGGAAATGGATCTTCATTGTGCCAAAAAGCATCTGGAAAATCAAATAAAACTTTTTTGATAGGATCAGCCATATCAGTTATATATTTCCATAACAATGAATCATCATAAAAATGTCTTTTTTCGATACTATAATTATCTTCTAAGTATGGATAGGCATCATGTAAAAAAGTTAGGATATCAGCTTTGTTTTTAGATACACCTTCTAAATTTAATAATGTATGTTTAACCTCACCTTCTGATAATTCTGCTAATTCAATATCTTCATCTAATAGTTCAGATGGTAAACCTTCACTATCTTTAAATAAAGTACTATCCTTATAAGTAAATTGAGTAGCTTTATATTCTGCTCCAGATACTGGACAATTAGGATATTTTAATCTATACTCAGCCATAGTTATATCATGGTGTTTAAGATGTGCTGGAGCTAATAACTTAAATGATTTACCACACTCTTGACATATAATTTTACCACCACTACCTTTAGGATACTTTAAATCAACTTCCATAATTTATATCTCCATACAATAAATAATACATATAATTTATAATATGTTCTATTGTCTGAAGGTAATTACATATAAAAGAACATAATTAAAAATATAATAAAAGGAGATTAGAATGTTTACAATTTTTTGGTTAACTGGTGAATCTGAGATTCTAAAAGGTAATACAATTTCAGAAGCTATGAATAATGCTGGATATGGTGGTGGTTCTATAAGAGCTCTTGATTTCTATGCTAATGGAGATGAAAGAGATAACTGGAAATGGAATAAAGAAAAACACACCTGGGAGAAAAACAATGAATGAAGAATTAATT
>Ga0164315_10003607_pt1 | contig 12013 bp, 11 predicted proteins | sample GuaBasSedimGuay6_FD_113737 | JGI IMG/M metagenome (GOLD analysis project Ga0164315, IMG submission 113737) | Subseafloor sediment microbial communities from Guaymas Basin, Gulf of California, Mexico - Guay6, Core 4569-2, 0-3 cm | ecosystem: Environmental > Aquatic > Marine > Hydrothermal vents... | reverse complement strand
GGCTGATGCAGCGTACCGTTGCCAGGCTTCAGGGAGCTTCGGTTGAGGTGGGTATTTATCAGGCCAAAAGGGATAAGTTGAAACGGATCTTTGATGATGCCGGTTTTGAATATTCCGAACCCCAGGGAACCTTCTATTTCTGGCTGAAGTCGCCGGTGGAGGACGAGCGGGAAGTTGTGGATGCTCTGAAAAAGGAGCTGATACTGACTGTTCCCGGTAGGGGATTTGCCGGCCCCGGATGGTTCCGGGTTTCCTACTGCGTGGATGATGCAGTGATCGACCGGTCGGCTGAAGGGTTCAGGAAGGTGCGAAAGCTTTTCGGAGATTACCGGTAACAGATACTTTGTTTTATCTGTAGATCCCGTTCTTCAAAATCGCCAGGTAGAAGTCCCAGTTGTTTCTGTAATCCTCTTTGATTCTTTCGGGGTCGCGCTCGGTTTTTATCTCCATCAGGAAGTCCATTCGGGTTTTAAGCAGCATCCACATAGCCAGCTCCAGGATCTGTTCCTTGGGGTGGTTCAGGCTGTCTACTTCAACGTCTCCAAAAAGATCCAGAAAGTGACGGCGGAAAGTTTCGCGGCTTTTTTCCTCAATATCTTCATTACTTATGTTGGCGATACGGACGATCAGAGATATAAAATGGGGATGGACCATATAGAAGTCGATCGCGATGTCCGCGATGAGTTTGAGACGGTCCAGAAGATCCGGGGGAAGTTCTTTCTTCTCATCCACTATTCTGATTTTCAGATAGTCGTAGAGATGGGTGTAGGTGTATTCCACGGTATAGAGAAACAGCTCCTCTTTGGATGAGATGTATTCATAGAGGCCTCCCTTGGATATCCCTGCTGTTTTGATGATTCTGTCGGTGGAACTCCCGTCGTATCCATGTTCCCCGAATTCATGAATACAGGCCTGGAGAATTCGTTGTTTTTTTTCATTCGGCAGATTCTCAAAGGTTTTTTTCATCTGCGGTGTTTACCTCCTTAAATCCCGGACGCGTTTAATTTTTTCTCCTGTTGACCTCTTCAGGCTCTTGGGTTCTGCAAGGGTGATTCTTGCGTGGATTCCCAGCTGGGATGTCATTAAATGGGCGATCTTCTCTTGAAAAACCTGTACTTTACGGATTTCATCAAAGGGGAGAAAGTTCGGAGTCACTTCCACTTTGAGTTCTATTATGTCCAAGCCCTCTTCCCGGGTGAGTACAATCTGGAAATGAGGCTCTACCCCTTCAATCTCAAAGAGTATTTCCTCTATGTTTGACGGGAAAATATTTCGTCCGTCCACGATTATCATGTCATCTGTGCGCCCTGATATCCGCTGGATTCTGGCTGTTGTTCGTCCGCAGGCACAGTCCCCTTCTACCAGGGAGGAAATATCCCCGGTTCTATACCTGATTAAGGGGAATCCCTCTTTTGTTAAAGTGGTGAATACCAGTTCACCGGGTTCTCCGAGGGGTATTTCCTCGAGGGTGTCGGGGTTGATGATTTCCAGGATGAAATGATCCTCATTGACGTGGAGACCGGAATGCTGCTCACATTCAAAGGCTACTCCGGGGCCGATGATTTCCGTCAAACCGTAGTTGTCAAAGGCCTCAATCTTCAGACGGGATTCAATTTCATTCCGGAGGTTTTCACTCCAGGGTTCGGAGCCGAAAAGGCCGATGGAGAGGTTCAGTTCCTGGGAATCTCTTCCCGTTTCCTCCATCAGGGAGGCCACATGCAGAGCGTAACCGGGAGTGGATACCAGGGTTGTGGTGCGGTAATCCTTCATTACCTGAATCTGTTTCATCACATCATCCCCGGAGTAGGGTATTACCGAAGCGCCGATTTTTTCCGCGCCGTAATGGAATCCGAATCCTCCGGTGGACAGGCTGTAATCGAAGGCGATCTGAACGAAGTCATGGCCGGTAACTCCCGCAGCGCTGAGCACCCGGGCCACCAGTGACGACCATGTTTTCAGATCGTTTTTGGTGTATCCCACGACAATCGGCTTTCCCGTTGTTCCCGAGGTGGAGTGAATCCTGACAATATCCCTCAGGGGGACGGCAAAGGCTTCATAGGGGTAACTCTGCCGCAAGTCGTTTTTTGTGGTAAAGGGGAGCTTCTTTAGATCTTTTAGAGAGCGCAATGATGCAATCTCAATCCCCTCTTTATCGTAGAGAGATCTGTAAAAGGATACATTCCGGTAAGCACGGTGAAGAGTTGCCTGAAGCCGCTCAATCTGCAGCTGTTCCAGATCCTGTTTATCCATGGATTCATATTCCATACTGTAAATCATTCTGTACCTCCCATATCGGTAAATTCCTTATAGTCCTTTCCCAGATAGGCTCTGCGGACATCGTTGTTGTCCAGCAGATCTTCGGAGCTTCCCTCCAGAACGAGACTTCCGGTTTCCATCACATAGCCCCGGTCGGCTATTTCCAGCGCGGCTTTGGCATTCTGTTCCACTATAAGTACCGTTTTCCCCTGGTCACGGAGGGTTTTAACAACCTTGAAAATATCTTTGACAATCAGCGGTGCCAGACCCATGGAGGGTTCATCCATCATGATGAGGTTGGGATTTGACATCAAACCCCGGCCGATGGCTACCATCTGCTGTTCCCCTCCTGAGAGGGTTCCTGCCAGTTGGGCATGCCTTTCCTCCAGAATGGGAAACATCTCATAGATTCCTTCCAGATTACTGATGGCCTCTTTTCCTTTTTTCCGTCCGTAGAGGGTGTAGGCTCCGAGTATCAGATTCTCTCTCACTGTCATTGTGGGGAAGAGCTGACGACCCTCGGGGACCAGAACACAGCCCTCTTTTACGATACGGTCGGGAGGAGCCCCGGTTACATCCTTTCCCTGAAGAAATATTTCTCCGGAAGAAGGAGAAATCAGTGAGGCTATGGTGTTCAGCAGGGTTGATTTCCCCGCACCGTTGGCACCGATGATAGTGACAATTTCGCCGTGGTTCACGTGGAGGCTGATTCCTTTAAGAACCTTCAGTTTGTCATATCCGGCTTCCAGGTTTCTGATTCTAATCATCATCACCACCCAGGTATATCTTAATGACTTCACTGTTACTCTGTACCGATGATGGGGAACCTTCTGCAATCTTCACTCCGAAGTTCAGTACCACAATCTCATCGGAAATATCCATAACCAGGGACATGTCATGTTCCACCAGCAGTATGGTCCGGCCCTGGTCTCTGATTTTAACAATCAATTCGGCCAGCTCGTCTGTTTCGTGCATATTCAGGCCCGCTGCAGGTTCATCAAGGAGGAGAACTGCCGGATCGGCGGCCAGCAGCCGGGCCAGTTCAACAGAACGTTGTTTCCCGAAGGACAGATTTCCCACTTCCTGGTTCTTTATTTCTGCAATATTCAGCCATTCCAGAATCTCTGTTACTTTTTTCCGGGCTTCAGATTCTTCCCTGCGGCTCTTTTTCAGTGCCAGCATCCCCGAGAGGAACCCTGCTGTGCCGGCCGTGTGCCGGCCCAGGAGAACATTGTCAAGAATACTCATGTGGCTGTTGAGTTTCAGATTTTGAAAGGTTCGGAAAACACCCCGTTCTGCAACCTGATAGGGCTTCAAGCCGGTCAGATTTTCTCTTTCCAGAATTACCCGGCCCCCATCGGGAGCAAATGTTCCGGCAATCATGTTGAATAGAGTTGTCTTCCCGGCTCCGTTAGGTCCGATTACCGCCTTGATACTCCCCCGGGGGACATCAAAACTCACTCTATCCACAGCGTGGAGACCACCGAAGGATTTATCCAGTTGATGAATGCTGAGAATGATATCATTTTCCATGGAACAACCTCTTTACCCGGTCAAGACTGGCGGGTTGAAAGAGACCATCAGGAAAAAACATCATGATGACAACGAGGATAATGCCGAATACAGCGTCATCATACACACCGAAAAAACCTCTCAGGGAGAGAAAGTTGAGTACCAGCCCCATAATCAGGACACCCCAGAGATTGGCCATTCCTCCTACCGCAACAATGGCAACGTAACGGACGGATTTGGCCACGCTGGATTCCGAGGGTCCGATTCCCCCGTTGTAATGGGTCATGAAAACTCCGGCGGCCGCGGCGAAAACCGCAGCGATAACAAAGGCCTTCACCTTGTACCGGGCCGTATTTACACCCATGGCGTCGGCGGCGTCTTCTCCTCCGTGGAGGGAGCGCAGGGCCCGTCCCGTCCGGGAATTAATAAGATTCAGAAGGAGCACCATGGCCAGAATGACAAAAAACCACGCGGTGTAGTAATTCACCACACGGATGGAAAAGTCTCCACCGATGGTAATTCCCGGAAATATGGGGAACAAAGGGACGTTGGATATCCCGTCAGCTTCCCCGAAAATATGAGTGCCCAGTACGATACGGTAAATAATAATACCGAAACCCATGGTAGCCATTCCCAGGTAATGTCCTTTGAGCCGGAGAACAGGTACTCCGATAGCATAGGCAATCACCCCTGCCAGAACCAGAGCGGCAATGAAGGAAATCCATGGTGAGAGATGAACGATGGTATCCCCATAGAGGGTTACCTTATGAATCAAAAGGCCGGTTTTATCCAGAAAAGAGAATAAAGGCCGATCGATTTTATCCGTCAGATCGATGGTGGTGAGAACCGCAGCGGTATAACCGCCGATGGCAAAGAATCCTGCCTGTCCCAGGGAAATCTGACCCGCATAACCCATTACCATGCTCAAACCCACGGCTACAATCACGTAATAGGCAGCCATGGTTAACTGGGTGAGGTAATAGGCGGTACCTGTAACAAGGGTAATTAACTGAATCAGAACGAGAACTCCGGCCAGCAGTATGATGGGGTAGTACCTTTTAAGCTTCATTTAAAAGTCCTTGAGTGAGGAAGTCTGCCGGGATCCGAAGAGTCCGCTGGGTTTGAGTACAAGAATAATCAACAGGATGATGATGGCGATGACATCTTTGTACACCATTGGGAGGAAGCTGATGCTGAAGGATTCAATCAGTCCCAGAAGCAGACCGGCTGCAACAGCGGCCATGGGATTCCCAAGTCCGCCGAGTATAGCGACGATGAAACCTTTGATGGCCAGCTCACTTCCCATGGCATAATGGGTTTGAGTCAGTGGTGAAACCAGGCAGCCCCCCAGAGCGCCGATCCCGGCCGCCAGCATAAAGGAGAGATTCACCATCCGGCTTGTACGGATTCCACAGAGTTTTGCCGCCCGGGTATTTGAAGCACAGGCTCTCATGGCCTGGCCTGTTAACGTGAAGCGGAAGAACAGATAAAGGGCTATAACGATCAGGGTAGTTACACCGACAATCCAGAGAACCTGGGGCGATATTCTGGCTCCCAGTATATCCAGGGATGATATCTCATTTCCGGAAAAAAAACGCAGGGCCCGGATCTGTTCGTTCCAGATAAAAAGGGCAATTTCTCTGATGATAATAGATATTCCGATGGTAATGACAATCATCCCCAGAACAGAATTCTTTTTCATACGTCTGATAAAAACAATTTCGATCAGACTGCCCACTGCTCCGGTAATCAATACTGCCAGAATTACAGCGGGAACCAGGCTCATTATCTGGGACAGAGAGTAGGCTATCATGCCTCCGAGCATGACGAACTCACCCTGGGCCAGATTTATGATACCGGTAGTGTTGTAGATTATGTTGTATCCGATGGCAACCAGAGCATAAATACTGCCCACAGTGATGCCTGAAAAAATGTACTGCAGGATCTGTTCGGATGTCATGGCAATCCTTTCTTGTCTTGAATTACGAAAAAACCGGACAGAGATTTAAAAATCCCCGTCCGGTTTTTGTATCGCGTTTTTCTCTTTTAATAAAGGGCGAAGGCTCCATTTTTAACGGTAAGTATGGTTAGAGAGTCCATCCCCAGCCCATTGTGATCCTCCGGGGAAAAGTTGAAGATACCACCGGTTCCCGGGAATCCTGTTAAACCTTCAATGGCATTCCGCAGGTCTTCCCTGCTCAGACTGTCAGCATTCTTCGCTGCTTCCACAATGATGGATAATGCATCGTAGGCATGGCCGCCGAAGGTGCTGGCCGGTTCATCGTATCTGGATTCATAGGCATCTTTATAGGCAACCAGGGTGGCCTTCTGGGGGTTGGAGTCGGGAAGTTCCTCGGCAACAAGAAGACGTCCCGCGGGGAATATGATGCCATTTGCAGCTTCTCCTGCAGCGATAACGTATTGAATATTTCCAAATCCGTGGCTTTGGAACAGGGGGATATCCATTCCCAGCTGCTTCATGTTCTTGGGTACAATGGCCTGGGCGGGAACGATGGACCAGTTTACCACAGCCTGAACATCTTGAGCCTTGATTTTGGTTAGAACCGCAGTGAGATCGGTGGCGGCTCTATCGTAGGTTTCTGCCAGGGCAATCTCTATACCGTACTGGGGGGCATATTTTTCCAACTGACCTTTTCCCGCATTACCGAAACCGGAGTTGGCGGCTACAACACCGATTTTTGTAATCCCCATGCTGTTCATGGTTTGAAAAATCAGTTCGGCCACATAGCTGTCTTTCTGGGGTGTTTTAAAGACATAGCTTGCCACGGGATTCACGATGGCTTCTGCGGCGGCGCAGGATACCAGAGGTGTTTTGTAGGTTTCGCAGAGGTCTTTAATCTGCATGGTTTCACCGCTGGTAGAGGGACCGATAATAGCAATTACCTTGTCTTCCTCGATCAGCTGTTTGGCAAAGGAAATGGCTTTTTCCGGATTGGCTGCAGAGTCTTTGATAATCAGCTCAATCTGTCTGCCGTTGATTCCGCCATCGGCGTTAATCTGTTCGGCCAGCATTTCAATGGTTTTCGCCTCAGGTGCTCCCAGGAAGGAGGCCCCGCCGGTTACCGCCAGTATGGCGCCTATTTTTACGGTTTCCGTCTCACCTTGTCCGGTTGCAAAGGCTGTGGACAGTACCAGAGTTAATGTCAGCAGAGTTAACAGAATTCGTTTCATTTTCAGATTCTCCTCAATTGATTTCGTTGTTTAATCAGAAAACCGACGGGTTAGTCGGAAACTGACTGTTTAGTCGGTAGACTATACTTACTGAGGGATAACAGTCAAGGATTTTCTTCCGGATTCAGGATTTTCATTCGGATGTTTCCCGCCCACTATCCCCGGGAGCCGATTTTTTCTAATATTCAGTCTCCCACTTTAAGGAATATCGCGTTAATATATGTTTTCAAGGAGATACTGACAGTGAGTAACCATGCACTCCTCGGCGATGAAGCCGTTGCACTGGGAGCCATGCATGCGGGTTTGAGTTCCGCATATGGCTATCCTGGAACCCCGTCTACCGAAATTATGGAATATCTGCTCCGCAGCGCAAGTGCCGGCGGCGGGAGCAATCATAAGGCTTATTGGAGCAGTAATGAAAAAACCGCTTTTGAAGAGGCTCTGGGAGCTTCTTTCTGCGGTAAGAGGGTGCTGATAACCATGAAGCATGTGGGGCTAAATGTGGCTGCCGACCCTTTTATGAATGCGGCTCTTCTGGATATCAAAGGCGGCGTGGTTCTTGCTGTTGCCGACGATCCGGGAATGCATTCAAGTCAGAATGAACAGGACAGCCGATACTTTGCCGACTTTGCCATGATTCCCTGTCTGGAGCCCACCAACCAGCAGGAAGCCTACGACATGACCCGGACTGCATTCGACCTTTCTGAGGAACTGGCTGTCCCGGTGATGATAAGGCTGGTAACCAGACTCTCTCATTCCCGGGCCGCCATCAGCACCTTGGAATCCCGGAAACAGAATGAAATGAAAAAAGCCGACGGTCGGGCCGGATGGACCCTCCTTCCCGCCAGAGCCCGGAAGCACTATGCCGCTCTTATCGGGAAACAGGATAAAATGAATCTCTTGAGTGAGGAATCGGCTTACAACTTATTAAAACCGGGTTCAGAATCCGGTAAATGTGAACTCGGTGTTATTACTACCGGACTGGCGTTGAACTATTTTACCGAAAGTGCCGGGGAAATTTCCGAACCCTACAATCATCTTCATATCGGTCAGTCTCCCTGGCCAATGGAAAAAATCCGCAGTCTGATGGAATCTTCAGAGCGGCTTTTGGTTCTGGAAGAGGGAATGCCGCTGCTGGAACGCTACATCCGGGGAGTCGGCAGAGAGAGTATGCCTATCGATGGAAAGCTCAACGGGAAAGTTAACCGGCAGGGGGAATTGGATCCTGATAATGTCAGGGCGGCACTGAACCTTCCCCTCCGTCCCGTTCTGGATTTTGATGCCGGTGAATTACCCATACGGCCGCCCCAGCTCTGCCGGGGCTGTCCCCATGAAGATTCTTACAAGTACATCAAAGAGGTTGTACAGAGCCTGGATGAATCAGTTGTCACCTCGGATATCGGCTGTTATGCCCTGGGAGTTCTGCCTCCTCTTCAGGTTCCCGAAACGGTAGTATGCATGGGAGCTTCCATTTCCATGGCCAAGGGTGCGGCGGAAGCAGGTCATCCAAATGTTATGGCTGTAATCGGCGACTCCACATTTTTTCATTCGGGTTTAACCGGTCTTGTGGACTGCATTTCCAATCAGGCTGCGGTAACGGTAATCATCGTGGATAACAGCACTGTCGCCATGACCGGAGGCCAGACCACCATGATATCATCGGCCCGGCTTCCGGATGTTGTTGCTGGTTTGGGAATTGAGAAGGACCATCTCCATGTGGTTGATGCTCTTAAAAAATCCCATGAGGCCAACGTTTCAATCCTGGAGAAAGAACTGGCCTATGACGGACCTTCGGTTATCATTTCCGTGAGGGAATGTGTGGAAACCCTGCGCAAGAAATTAAGTGCGAAGTCCGGAGGTTCAAAATGAAATACGATATTATTCTCTGCGGTGTCGGGGGACAGGGTGTTCTCTCGGTAGCCGCCGCTATTGCCGCCGCCGCCGCATCGGAAAAACTCGAAGTGAGGCAGTCCGAAGTTCACGGCATGGCCCAGCGGGGCGGTGCGGTAATGAGTCATCTGAGAATCTCGGATGAGGTAATTCCCGGCGACCTTGTGCCCCGGGGTGGAGGGGATATGATTCTTTCCATGGAGCCCCTTGAAACTCTGCGTTATACCGGATACCTGAAGCCTGATGGTATCTGCATCTCTGCTATGGCCCCTTTTGAAAACATTCCGAATTACCCTGAAATGGAAAGTGTCCTTAATAAAGTTGACTCTCTGCCCAACTCACGGATGATTGATGCTGCGGCTTTGGCTAAAGAGGTTGGAAATCGTCGGGCTGTGAATATGGTAATGGTTGGTGCAGCATCCCCCTTTCTTCCCCTGCCGGAAGAATCTCTGAAATCTGCAATCCGCAGCCTTTTTTCCAGAAAGGGCGAGAAAATAGTGGAAATGAATATTGATGCATTCAGTCTGGGCCGGGATGCATGACGGTTTATACTCCGGAGGAGATTGAGTACCTCGACCGGCAGGCCCTTGAGGCGCTGCAGCTTCTCCGCCTGAAAAAAGTAATTTTTGAAGCTCTAAGAACTCCATTTTACAAGGAAAGACTGGGCGGGGTTGGCATTAAGCATCCCGAAGATTTGAAATCACTGGCCGATCTGCAAAAGATACCCTTCACAACCAAAGACGATCTCAGGGATACCTATCCCTACGGCCTTCTTGCAGTGGATAAGAAGGAAGTGGTACGGATGCACGCCTCAAGCGGCACCACCGGAAAGCCGACGGTTATCTATTACGGCCGGGAGGATCTGGACCGGTGGACCGGATTAACTTACCGCTCGCTGAAGGCCTGCGGCTGTGATTCTGAAGATGTTTTTCAGAATATGATGACCTACGGACTTTTTACCGGCGGCCTGGGGCTGCATTACGGTGCCGAAGAGCTGGGTATGTTTGTGATTCCCTCTTCCGGAGGGAATACCCGGCGTCAATTCATGCTGATGAAGGATTTTGAGACGACGGTTGTTCATGCAACCCCCAGTTACATGCTTCATCTGTACTCCCAGATGGAAAATATGGGGGTGAAGCTCTCGGATTTGAAACTTGAAAAGGCATTAATCGGAGCCGAGCCTCACTCTGAGGATCTGAGAAAGAAGATTGAAACGCTTTTCGGTATTGATGCCTACAACTCCTACGGTCTTTCGGAAATGAACGGACCAAGTGTGGCCTTTGAATGCGTTGAGAAAAGCGGAATGCACCTTTGGGAAGATGCTTACGGCATCGAAATCCTTGACAGGAACAGTATGGAGCCGATGGAAGACGGAGAGGTGGGGGAGCTGGTTCTCACAAACCTTATCCGGCATGCTTCTCCCATTCTTCGCTACCGGACTAAGGATTTAACCAGGATTATTCCCGGTTCCTGTGCCTGCGGCAGAACTTCCCGGCGTATAGACCGCATCATGGGCCGAACCGATGATATGCTGATCATCAACGGTGTGAATGTCTTCCCTTCCCAGATAGAGGAAGTGGTAATGAAGGTTCCTGAAGCCGGTAACAACTACCGAATTGTTGTCCGTAAGAAAGGAACCCTGGATGTCCTGATCGTGGAGCTTGAAATCGGACCGGAAATACTCTCGGATGATACCCGGGATTTGTATGCGCTGAAAGGAAGGTTGGTTGACGCTTTGAAAGCCAGCATTTCTATTAAACCTGTTGTTGAATTACACGAACCCGGGCAGTTGCCCGTTCAGGAAGGCAAAGCTATCCGGGTTGTGGATGAAAGGGGGAACCTCTATTGATCTGGAACGCAGTTAGAGAATCGGAAGCACCTGAAAAACGCCGTGCAAGGCAGTTGGCAGATTTAAAGGATCTGGTGGCCCGTCTGTATAATCGGGTTCCTTTCTACAAGGAACGTTTTGATACCCATGGGCTTAAACCTTCGGATATACAAACTCTGGAGGATATCGCCAAAATTCCCTTCACCACTAAAGATGACCTGAGGGAAACTTATCCCTATGGACTTCTGGCCTCAGGGGAAGAGGAGATTGTAGAGGTTCATACCTCTTCGGGAACAACCGGAACCCCTGTTGTTGATGCTTATACCCAGAATGATATGGATATCTGGGCCGAAGTGATGGCCCGCTGTCTGATGATGGCCGGTGCCGAAAGGGGGGATGTCGTCCAGAACGGTTACGGGTACGGGATGTTCACCGGCGGCCTGGGTGTGCATTACGGGGCCCATAATATCGGCTGTAATATCATTCCCGTCGGTGGCGGGAACACCGAGCGTCAGCTTCAGCTCATGCGGGATTTTGAATCAACCATACTCACCTGTACTCCCAGTTACTCCCTCTACATGGCCGAAGTGGCCAAGGATATGGGACTGGAGATGGCCGATCTGAAGCTGAAATCCGGAATCTTCGGTGCCGAACCCTGGAGCGATAATATGCGCCGTGAGATTGAGGAGAAGATGTGCCTTACGGCCTATGATATCTACGGCCTGACAGAAATTATCGGCCCGGGAGTTTCCAACGAATGCTCCGAGCATAATGGCCTGCACATCAATGAGGATCATTTCTATCCCGAAATTATCAACCCGGAGACAGGGGAAGTGCTTCCTGAGGGAGAGAAAGGGGAACTGGTTTTTACCACTCTGACGAAAACAGGTACCCCTATTCTGAGGTATCGCACCCGTGACATCACCTGGCTGGAAGGGGGGGAATGCGCATGCGGCCGGAACCTGGTCCGGATGCACCGCCTGCTCGGACGGACCGATGATATGATGATTATTCGGGGTGTGAACGTATTCCCCTCCCAGATTGAAAATATTCTGATGGAAATTGAGGAAACTCAGCCCCATTATCAGATTGTTATCGACCGGGGGCAGTCCCACCTTGATGATGTGGAACTTCGTGTGGAAGTGGAGCCGAAATTTTTCTCTGATGAAACGAAACAGCTTGAACGTATCAGTCAGAAAATATCCACAGCCATGAAAAATAAACTTGGTGTGAACCTGCAGATTAAGCTGGTAGAGCCCAAATCCATCGAGCGAAGCATGGGTAAGGCCAAGCGGGTTATCGATAAAAGAACCTTATAGGAGCGAATATGAAAGT
>Ga0164315_10003606_pt1 | contig 12015 bp, 11 predicted proteins | sample GuaBasSedimGuay6_FD_113737 | JGI IMG/M metagenome (GOLD analysis project Ga0164315, IMG submission 113737) | Subseafloor sediment microbial communities from Guaymas Basin, Gulf of California, Mexico - Guay6, Core 4569-2, 0-3 cm | ecosystem: Environmental > Aquatic > Marine > Hydrothermal vents... | reverse complement strand
TTGATTCGAGGGGTTGGTCGGACCCGTCAACGGACCGGGTAACGTGACCTTGCGTCTTCCCACGCCAGGAGTGTCCATGCCCGCTCAGTTCCTGCCCGTACTGCTGGTACTGGCCGTAGCGACGGCCTTTTCCGGGTTATTCCTCGGGCTCAGCTTCTGGCTGGGTCCACGGCGTCCCTCCGCACTGAAGGATTCCACCTACGAGTGTGGTGTTCCCGTGCGGGGTTCGACGCAGATCAGGTTCTTCGTACGCTTCTTCCTGGTGGCCCTTTTCTTCCTGCTCTTCGATCTCGAAGCGGTCTTCCTCTATCCTTGGGTCATTATCTACCAGGGCCTGCTGGATGCGGGCCACGGCATGTATGCCCTGGGCGAAATGGGAGCGTTCGTGACCGTGCTGCTGGTGGGCTTCGCATACATCTGGAGAAAGGGGGGGCTGGAATGGCAGTAGACCTGGAAAACCCCAGCAATTTCATTACGACGCGTCTGCGCCAAGCCGTGAACTGGGGCCGGAAATATTCCCTGTGGCCCCTGCCCTTCGGAGTGGCCTGCTGCGCCATCGAATTCATGAGTACGGTTTCCAGTTACAACGACATCAGCCGCTTCGGTGCGGAACTGGTGAGATTCTCGCCGCGGCAGAGTGATCTGATGATCATCGCCGGGACCATCAGCTACAAGCAGGCGCCCATACTCAAGACCATCTATGCCCAGATGGCTGAGCCCAAGTGGGTCATCGCCATGGGTGCCTGCGCCAGCAGCGGCGGCTTCTACAACAACTACAGCACACTGCAGGGTGCGGACCGGATCATACCGGTGGATATGTACGTGGCCGGCTGCCCCCCGACTCCGGAGAATCTTCTCTATGCCCTGACCCTCATCCAGGCCAAGGTGGAGAAGGAGGGATTGGTGCCCGCGGCGGTGAGACATACCGGGCACGACGACGTCCGGAGTGACGTCCGGAACGAGTTCCGGAATGAGGTTCAGGGTTGAACCCGCATCTCGTCACAACCTCCAGCTGGGACGGGGCTGCGGCCCGGTCCGGGAACGGAACAGCATGAGCCAGAAGCTCGTCGAACGCCTGCAGCAGGAATTCGGATCGGCCATCCTGGGCACCGACAGCAGCCACGGCGACGAATCGGTGACCGTGGCGCCCGACCGCCTGCTGGATGTCCTGGGCCACCTGCGGGACCGGGAAGGCTGCGAACAATTGTCGGATGTGGTGGGGGTGGACTACCCCGACCGCAAGGAACGCTTCGATGTGGTGTACCTGTTGCGCTCGTGGTGCAACAACCACCGGGTGCAGGTCAAGGTGGGGGTGGCCGAGGACGCCGCCGTGCCCAGCGCCCACGGGATCTACCGCAGCGCGGACTGGGCGGAGCGCGAGGTCTACGACCTCTACGGAATTCCCTTCGCGGGACACCCGGACCTGCGGCGCATCCTCTGCCATCATGAGTTCGAGGGGCATGCCCTGCGCAAGGACTATCCCATCGAGCAGGGCCAGGAGTGTTCGCGTCCGGAGCACCTGTTCACCGACGAGGATATCGTTGCCGCCGCGGCCCGGGCCAACGCCATCGACAGTGATCCCCTCGGGCCCATGGACGAGGTTCATCCCTCTGATCTGCTGACGGTGAATCTGGGTCCCAGCCACCCGGCCATGCACGGTGCCCTCAGGGCTGAAGTCCTGCTGGACGGCGAGACCATCGTCGAGGCGCGGACGGAGATCGGTTACATCCATCGCTGCTTCGAGAAGGAGGCCGAGGATCACACCTGGGCCCAGGTCATGCCCTACACCGATCGCCTGAACTACTGCTCGGCCATGCTCAACAACTCCATCTACGCCATGGCGGTGGAGAAGCTCATCGGTGTCGAGGCCACACCCCGCACCCAGGCCATCCGGGTCATCGTCAGCGAGCTTTCGCGCATCATCGACCACCTGGTCTGCATCTGTGCCAACCTGGTGGACGTGGGCGCCCTGACCAACTACTGGTACCTCTACAATGTGCGCGAGAGCATTTACGAGACCCTCGAGAAGCTCTGTGGCTCGCGGTTGACCACCAACTACGCGCGCATCGGTGGCATGAGTCACGACCTCTATGATGGTTTCGCAGACGAGGTGAGAGTCAAGCTGGACGAAATGGTGGCGGGCAATACCGACGTCATGAAGCTGATCGCACGCAACAGGATTTTCCTGGACCGGACCGTGGGTGTGGGTGTCATCAGCCGCGAAGACGCCCTGAGTGCCGGCTACACCGGTCCCTGCCTGCGGGCCACCGGCCTGGCCCATGATCTGCGCAAACACGCTCCCTATTCGGGCTACGAGAACTACGAGTTCGATATCCCCACGGGCACCGACGGCGACACCCATGACCGCGTCATGGTTCGCATGGCGGAGATGGTGCAGAGCCGCTCCATCGTACTGCAGGCTCTCGAGACGTTGCCCGACGGGCCACTGAACATCGACAATCATGATGTGGTGCTGCCGCCGAAACAGCAGGTCTACGGCAGTATCGAAGGTGTGATGAACCAGTTCAAGCTGGTCTCCGAGGGTATTCCGGTACCGGCGGGCGAGGCCTACGGCTTCGGCGAGGGGGCCAATGGCGAGTTGGGATACTACTGCATCAGTGACGGCAGCGGACGCCCCTATCGCCTGAAGGTGAGGCCGCCCTGCTTCTCGATCTTTGCGTCCTATGCCTGGCTGGTAAGGGGGGGCATGATCCCGGACGCCATCGCCACCCTGGGCAGCCTGAACATCATTGCCGGCGAGCTGGACCGCTAGCCGCCGCCCGAAAGGTTTCGAGAACATGAGCCAACCGGTCGCCGACAACGCCTTCAGCCTTTCGGACGCGAGCCGGGCCCGCATCGAGGCCCTGGTGGAGCGCTACCCGACGAAGGCCAGTGCGCTGATGCCCTGCATCTGGACGATCCAGGACGAACTGGGCCATGTGCCTCCCGCCGGCATCGATTTCCTGGTGGGCAAACTGGAAATGACCCCGGCCCGGGTGCACGAGGTGCTCAGTTTCTACACCATGTTCCGTACCGAACCGCAGGCCGAGTACGTGCTGCAGGTCTGCCACAACATCAGCTGCCATATCATGGGTGCCAGGCCATTGATCGCCCACCTCGAGAAACGCCTGGGTATCCGGCTGGGTGAGACGACCCCCGACGGTCGTTTCGCCCTCGAGGGTGCGGAATGCCTGGGGGCCTGTGGACACGGACCCTGCCTGCAGCTGGGCAGGCACCTCTACGAATACCTGACGCCCGAGAAAGCCGACGATCTGCTGGAGAGCCTGAAGCGCGGCGAGATACCGCGGGCGGACACCGACCGGGAACTGGAGGACTGACGTGACCCCGAAGGAATTGCAGATCCTCTCGGCGCGCTTCGGCCGTGATAACGGACACAAGCTGGCTGTCTACGAGGCGGAGGGCGGCTACACGGCCCTGCGCATGGCGTTGTCGGGCATGCAACCGTCCGAGGTGCGCGAGGTGGTCAAGGACGCCGGTCTGCGGGGACGCGGCGGCGCCGGCTTTCCCACCGGTGTCAAGTGGGGCTTCGTGCCCGAGGGCGCCGATATGATCTATTTCATGGTCAACGCCGACGAGTCCGAGCCCGGCACCTTCAAGGACCGCTACCTGCTGGACTATGATCCGCACCAGACCATCGAAGGCACCATCATCAGCTGCTTCGCGGTGAATGCGCGGACCGCGTTCATCTACATACGCGGCGAATTCGGCTGGCTGGTGGACCGGGTGCAGAAGGCCGTGGACGAGGCCTACGCGGCTGGCTACCTGGGCCGCAACATCCTGGGCAGCGGCTACGACCTGGACATGATCGTGCACAAGGGCGCGGGCGCCTATATCTGTGGCGAGGAAACGGGCCTGATCAATTCCATCGAGGGCCGCAAGGGACAGCCCAGCATCAAGCCGCCCTTCCCGGCGGTGCAGGGTTTCCTCGACAAGCCGACCATCGTGAACAACGTGGAATCGGTGGCTTCGGTACCCTGGATACTCAACAACGGGGCGGCGGCGTACAAGGCCATCGGCACCGAGAAGTCCTGTGGCACCAAGCTGTTTTCGGTGAGTGGCCCGGTCAAGCGTCCCGGTGTCTACGAGATCCCGTTGGGTCTGTCCTTCCGCGAGTTCTTCCACGAGTGGCTGGGCGGCATGGCTGACGGCGAGGAACTGAAGGCGGTCATCGTGGGTGGCAGTTCGGTGCCGGTGCTGCCGGCGGCCGATATCATGAACTGCAACCTGGACTACGAGAGCCTGGGACAGGCCGGCACCATGCTGGGCTCCGGCGGGATGATCGTCATCCCCGAGCGCAGTGACATGGTCGAGCTGATCCAGGTGCTGATGCACTTCTACTATGACGAGTCATGCGGTCAGTGCACGCCCTGCCGCGAGGGAACCGGCTGGTTGTACCGGATCGTCAAGCGGTTGCGCGGCGGTGAGGGCTCGGCCAAGGACCTGGATCTTATCGAACACGTCTGTGGCGGCATGGCCGGGCTGACCATCTGTCCCCTGGCCGACGCCGCGGTCATGCCCATGCGCAGTTTCCTGGACAAGTTCCGCCCCGAATTCGAGGCCCTCATCCGCGAACCCGTCCCCGCCGTATCCAGCAGCCGCTGGCCGCGGGGCGAGCAGGAGTGACCGGCATGGCCAAGCTGACCATCGACGGCACCGAGATCGAGGTTCCCGACGGAACCCGGCTTTTCGATGCGTGCGCCGACGTGCGGGGCCAGGCCCTGCCTCATTTCTGCTACCACCCGGATCTGGCCATCGCCGGCGTCTGCCGCCTGTGCCAGGTCGAGGTGGAGGGTATGCCCAAGCTGACCATCGCCTGCAATACCATGGTCCGTGACGGCATGGTGGTGCATACGCGCAACGACAAGGTGCGGGCGGCGGCCAAGCAGATCCTGGAAATGCACCTCATCAACCACCCGGTTGACTGCCCCATCTGCGACCAGGCTGGGGAGTGCGGACTGCAGGACCAGTACATGATCTACGGTCTGTACGATGCCGAGGTCGAACAGGCGGACAAGGTCCACAAGGAAAAGGCCCAGGTCATCGGACCCCACGTGATCCTGGACAAGGAACGCTGCGTGCTTTGCAGCCGCTGCGTGCGCTTCTGCGCCGATGTCACCGGTACCGGCGAGATGGGTATCTTCAACCGCGGGGACCGGGCCGAGATCGGTGTGGCGCCGGGAGTGGAACTGGACAACAACTACAGCTTGAACACTGTGGACATCTGCCCGGTGGGCGCCCTGACCAGCCGCGACTTCCGCTTCGAGAAGCGGGTCTGGATGCTCAAGCCAACCGACGGCATCTGCCCCGGCTGTGCCACCGGTTGCAACGTGCGTATCGACCACGAGGCGGGTCGGGTCTACCGGCTCAAGCCGCGGCGCAACGACGCGGTCAACGGCGCCTGGATGTGCGACAAGGGTCGCATGCTCTACAAGGACGTCCACGACGAGCACCGCCTCGGCGCGCCACGTCTCGAAGGGGCGGACACGGACTGGGCCACGGCGGGACAGGCATTCGCCGCCAGGATGGCTGCCGGCCTGGGACTGGTGGTGGCCTCGCCCCACTGCAGCCTGGAGGAACTCCACCTGCTGAAACGCCTGGCCGAGGCCAAGGGCGCCGGCCTGGTAGCCGGTCCCGCCGAGGCGGACCGTGGCGACGGCGACAGCCTGCTGCTGGACGGAGACCGCGCCCCGAACCGGGCCGGGCTGGCCCTGCTGGGAATCGAAGAGTTGCCGGGTGCCGAACTGGCAAACCGGATTGCCTCGGCTGGCGCCACCGTGCTGGTGGCCGGGGGCGAGCCCGGTGACGTGGCAGTGGTGGGCGAAGCCCTGCGCGCCGCCGATACGGTTTTCCTGGGCACCCATGACCGTGCCACCGCCGGGGCGGCCCGGTTGGTGCTGCCCGGAGCGGCCTGGGCCGAGAAGGCAGGCATTTTCGTCAATCGACAGGGCCGGTTCCAGCGCTTTCTCCAGGCGGTGGTTCGTACCGGCCAGGCCCGCGACGACTGGCGGGTCCTGGGCGAGGTACTCTCCGGCCTGGACCAGCCCCACCCCGGCAGCCTGCGGGAGCTGCGTGGCGAGTTGGCGCAGGCCCTGGATCTGGAACACCTGGAACATCTGGACAATCTGCCCGCCGGCGGCCTGGTGCCCCGGGAAGCCGCGGGTCCCGCAGCCGGAGGAGACGCCTGATGGAGCTCGTGCTGGAAATCCTGGCCAAGTGCGTCTACATGATCGCGCTCATCATGATCATGGTGGTGGTGCTGATCTGGGCGGAACGCAAGGGAGCGGCCTTCATCCAGGACCGCACCGGCCCCAACCGGGCCGCCATCGGCGGTGTGCGCCTGGCCGGTCTGGTACATCCCATCGCGGATGTCCTGAAGCTGATGTTCAAGGAGGATATCGAGCCCACCCATCGGCACCGTGCCTTCTACAACCTGGCCCCGTGGATCGTCTTCAGCGTCGCTTTGACCACCTACGCCGTGATTCCCTTCGGTGACCACCTGACGGTGGCGGGACGGAAGGTGGGGCTGGTGGTGGCGGATCTCGACGTGGGCATTCTCTACGTACTGGCCGTGGCCAGCCTGGGTACCTACGGCGTGGTCATGGCGGGCTGGGCCGCCAACAACAAGTTCACCTTCCTCGGCGGCATCCGCGCCACGGCCCAGATGATCAGCTACGAGATCGTCATGGGTCTGGCCCTCATGGGCCTGATCATGGTCTTCTCGAGTCTGCGCCTGACGGACATGGTAGCGGGCCAGGGCGAGCTGCTCTGGGGCTTCCTGCCCAAATGGGGCGTGGTGGTGCAACCGCTGGGGTTCATCCTGTTCATCGTGGCGGTTTTCGCCGAGACCAACCGCAATCCTTTCGACCTGCCGGAGGGGGAGTCGGAGATCGTGGCGGGTTACCACCTGGAGTACAGCTCCATGAAGTTCGCCCTGTTCTTCATGGCCGAGTACGCACACATGGTCATCGGCGCCGCGCTTATCGCGACCCTCTACTTCGGCGGTTACCAGATCCCGTGGCTGCCGCGACCGGTAATCGAAGCCCACGCCGGTCTGCTGCTGACTATCAAACTGGTGGCGGTCGTGCTGGCCTCGGTGCTCATCGCGCTTCTTTTCCTGCGCCGCGTACAGCGCGAGAAGAACAAGTTCGGTGATGCCAGGGATCGTGAGCCGGTGCTGGGTGTGCTTTTCTGGCTGGCACTGGCCCTGGCGGCCGTCGGCGGTCTGGCGCTGCGGCCCTGGGCCATCGGCCCGGCGGGGGCGGACCTGGTGGCGACGTTTTTCCAGGTGGGCATGTTCGTGGCCAAACTGGTTTTCTTCGCCTGGCTGTTCATCTGGGTCCGCTGGACCCTGCCCCGGTTCCGCTACGACCAGCTGATGCACCTGGGCTGGAAGGTCATGCTCCCCCTGGGGCTGGCCAATATTGTCGTCACCGCGGTGGTGATGGCGCTCGTTTGACCGTACGCGGTCCCATGGGACCCATGACGTGGCCGGCGGCAGCCGGACGAAATATATGCTCGATGCGGGGAGTGTCATGAGCTTCGAAGGATTGCCCAAGGGCAGCGGTGACAAGAAACTCGGATTCCGCGACTCCATCTATCTGTGGGAGGTGGTCCGCGGACTGGGTGTAACCATCGGTCACCTCATTCACAACATCCTCCACACGGGGGAGATGCCCACGCGACAGTACCCGGAAGAGAAGCACGTCTACGGCGAACGCTTCCGGGGCCGTCACCGCCTCATGCAGCGCGAAGACGGCTCGCCGCGTTGCGTTGCCTGTCAGATGTGCTCGACCTACTGCCCGGCGGACTGCATAACCATCGTGGCGGCCGAGCACCCCGATCCGGCGATCGAGAAGTACCCCGCTTCCTTCGACATCGACCTGCTCCGGTGCGTCTACTGCGGCCTTTGCGAGGAAGCCTGCCCCTGCGATGCGATTCGCCTGGATACGGGCATCTACGAAATAGCGGCGGACAGCCGCGCCAGTTTCCTGGTGGGCAAGGAGTTCCTGCTGACCAACGACACCGACGGGACCCTGTGACCCGGGAGGGTTTGTTTTGACGATGGAAGGTTTCCTGTTCTGGTTCTGCGGTGGCCTGATGGTCCTGGGCGGACTGATGACCGTCCTGCAGCGCAACGCCGTGGTGTCAGCCGTCTGGCTGGTTTTCGCGTTCATCAACGCGGCCGGTATTTTTGCCGCGCTGGACGCGCCTTTCCTGGCCGTGATGCAGGTCCTGGTGTACGCCGGGGCCATCATGGTCCTTTTCCTGTTCGTGATCATGATGCTGCAGGAGCCGACCCTGGCGGACGAGCGCCGGTTGCTGCGACTGCCACTCTGGCCGGCGGTGGCTCTGCCGCCGGCGGCGGTGATCGTCCTGTTGGCGGGTTGGTTCCGTGAAAGCGGCACCAGCGGACTGGGCCCGGCCCCGGCAGCCGGCTTCGGCGGTCCCGAGCATATCGCCGGGTTGCTGCTGGGACGATACGTGCTGGCCTTCGAGTTGATATCCATCGTGCTGCTGGTCGCGATCATCGGCGCGTTGGCAGTGGGCAAGGACGAGAGGAAGCTGCCATGGAAGTGACACTTACCCATTACCTGGCCCTGGCGGGCGTGCTCTTTCTGACCGGCATGACCGGTTTCATCGTGCGCCGCAACGCGCTGATAATGCTCATGTGCATCGAGTTGATGCTGTGCGCGGTGAATATAGTGTTCGCAGCCTTCAGTCGTCTGCACGGCGACGCCGGCGGGCACATCTTCGTACTGATGAATTTCGCGGTCGCGGCTGCCGAAGCGGCCATCGGTCTGGCGATTCTGGTGGAGATCTTCCGCCGGCGCCGCACCGTCAATGTTGATGACCTCAAAGCCCTGATGGAGTAGCGCTGTGGAGAGCCACGTCAACGAAGTCCTGCTGCGCTGGATCGTGATCGTACCCCTGCTGGGTGCGGCGGTGAACGGACTGCTGAACCGTCGCCTGTCCCGGCGCCTGTCCGGTCTGCTGGCCTGTGCCGCGGTGGGTGTCAGTTTCGCCCTGTCGGTGGTGGTGTTCCTGAGACTGGTGGGCATGGAGGCGGAGCAGCGCCGGGTAACGGACACCCTGGCCACCTGGATGGCATTCGGGAATTTCCGGGTCGACCTGGCTTTCGCCATGGACCAGCTCAGTGCGGTGATGGCCCTGGTCGTTACCGGTGTGGGTTTCCTGATCCATGTCTACAGTCTGGGCTATATGGCCCACGACGAGGGCTTCAGCCGGTTCTTCACCTACATGAACCTGTTCATCTTCGCCATGATGACCCTGGTGCTGGGGGAGAACCTGCCCATGCTCTTCGTGGGCTGGGAAGGCGTGGGCCTTTGTTCCTACCTGCTGATCAGCTTCTGGTTCAACGACGAAGCCAACGCCGCGGCGGGCAAGAAGGCCTTCGTGGTGAACCGGATCGGCGACTTCGGCTTCCTGTTGGGCATGTTCCTCATCGGGACCACCCTGTTGCCCCACCTGCACGAGGGTGAGGGCTTGTATTCCTTCGCCACCCTGCAAAGCCACGCCGGTATCCTGGCGCCGGTGGCCACGGCCATCTGCCTGCTGCTCTTCGTGGGGGCCACCGGCAAGTCGGCCCAGATCCCGCTGTACATCTGGCTGCCCGACGCCATGGCCGGGCCCACGCCGGTGTCGGCCCTGATCCATGCCGCAACCATGGTCACCGCTGGTGTCTACATGGTGGTTCGCACGAACTTCCTGTTCGTTCTCTCGCCCACGGCCATGGCGGTGGTGGCGGCCGTCGGTGCCGTTACGGCCATCTTCGCCAGCACCATCGCCCTGACCCAGAACGATATCAAGAAGGTGTTGGCCTACTCCACCGTCAGCCAGCTGGGCTACATGATGCTGGCCTGCGGGGTGGGCGCCTTCGCCATGGGTATCTTCCATGTCATGACCCACGCCTTTTTCAAGGCCCTGCTGTTCCTGGGTTCCGGTTCGGTGATCCACGCCATGAGCAATGAGCAGGATATGCGGATCATGGGCGGTCTGAGATCGAAACTGCCCGTCACCTGGTGGACCTTCGCGGTGGGGACCCTGGCCCTGGCGGGCATCTTCCCGTTTGCCGGTTTCTTCTCCAAGGACGAGATCCTCTGGAAGACCTGGAGCAGCGGCAACACCGTGCTGTGGGTCATCGGGTTCGTGGCGGCGGGGCTGACGGCGTTCTACATGGCGCGTCTGATATCGCTGACCTTCTTCGGTCGCAACCGGGCCAGCGCCGAAGTCCAGAGCCACATCCACGAATCGCCGGCGACCATGACCGTGCCCCTGGTCGTCCTGGCAGTTCTGTCGCTGGTGGGCGGCTGGATCGGGATTCCCCACTTCATGGGGGGACTGGCCCACTTCGAGCAGTGGCTGGAGCCGGTATTCGCCGCGGCGGCAGGGTCTGGCGGCCACATCACGGAAGTGCATAGCGGGGTCGCGGCCATCGATGCCACCGCCCACGCGGTCCAGACCGGTCACGCCGGGGGTGCAGCGGTCCATGACACCACCATGGAGTGGGTCCTGGCCCTGGCCTCCCTGGCCTGGGGGCTACTGGGTCTGGTGCTGGGCTGGTTCGTCTACAACCGGCGACTGGGTGTGGCCGCGGCGGCCCGTGGCCTGGGGGGCGGTTTCTTCCACAAGGTGCTGGAGAACAAATACTACGTGGACGAGGCCTACGAGGGCACGTTCATCCGGCCCGGCTTCCGCTTCAGCCGCACCGTGCTCTGGAAGGGCGTGGATGCGGGACTCATCGATGGCCTGCTGGTAAACGGCACGGCCCTGGTAGTGGCGATCATCGCTTCGCTGCTGCGCCTGTTCCAGAACGGCATGGTCCGGTTCTATGCGTGGTCCATCACCATCGGCATGTCGGTTTTCGTACTCTACCTCGTTTTCTCCCGCTAGGAGGGCGTTGGTTTGTCGCTCATCACCGATCACATACTGACCTGGGTCACCTTTGTACCCGTATTGGGTGCCTTGGCGATCTGGACTGTCTTCCGTCGGGCCGCCGTGGCACGGGTCATGGCCCTGGCGGTAGCGCTGGTCGACTTCGTGCTCTCACTGCACTTGTGGTTCCATTACGAACCAGGCAGCGGCACCGACCAGTTCGTGGAGAACGTGGCCTGGCTCTTCAACGGCCGGATCAGTTATCACCTGGGCATGGATGGCATCAGCCTGGTGCTGGTCATGTTGACTACGTTGCTCGGCCCCCTGGTCATACTGTCCACCTGGAAGGCGGTGGACGATCGCGTGGCGGACTTCATGGGCTTCGTGTTGCTGCTGCAGGCGGCCATGTTGGGCACTTTCTTTGCCCGGGACATGCTGCTGTTCTACGTCTTCTGGGAAGCCATGCTCATCCCCATGTACTTCATAATCGGGATCTGGGGGGGCAAGCGCCGGATCTACGCCGCGGTGAAATTCTTCATCTTCACCATGGTCGGCTCGGTGTTCATGCTGGTGGGTATCCTCTACATGTATTTCCAGGCCGGCAGCATGGCGCTGGACGCCTTCCTGACGCTGGATCTGGCGCGGGACGTGCAACTGTGGCTGTTCGCGGCTTTCATTCTGGCCTTCGCCATCAAGGTGCCGGTTTTCCCGCTGCACACCTGGCTGCCAGATGCCCACGTCGAGGCGCCCACGGCGGGTAGCGTGATCCTGGCCGGCGTCCTGCTGAAGATGGGTACCTACGGCATGTTGCGCTTCGCTCTGCCACTCTTTCCCGCCGGTGTCGAGGCCTTTGCCCCGCTCATGAGTGTCCTGGCGGTGATCGGCATCATCTACGGTGCCCTGGTGGCCATGGTGCAACCGGATATCAAGAAACTGGTGGCCTACTCGTCGGTCAGTCACCTGGGTTTCGTGGTGTTGGGGCTGTTCAGTCTCGATGCGGTCGCGGTGGCGGGCAGTCTGTTCCAGATGCTGGCCCACGGTCTTTCCACCGGCGCGCTCTTCCTGCTGGTGGGCATCATCTACGAGCGGCGACACACCCGT
>Ga0164315_10003605_pt1 | contig 12015 bp, 12 predicted proteins | sample GuaBasSedimGuay6_FD_113737 | JGI IMG/M metagenome (GOLD analysis project Ga0164315, IMG submission 113737) | Subseafloor sediment microbial communities from Guaymas Basin, Gulf of California, Mexico - Guay6, Core 4569-2, 0-3 cm | ecosystem: Environmental > Aquatic > Marine > Hydrothermal vents... | reverse complement strand
CGCATATAAAAATATCCGTTCTTATCTGAGATACCCCCCTTTTTGCCGGGAAGTGTATAGATGTTCGAAGCTTGTACAAAGCTTGAATCGATCATACTGAATAACCGACCTTCAAGTGCATATTCCGTCTGACCTTTAAGTCCGCCAAAATGAAACATGATTGTCGAAAAAATGGCTACTTTTAAAGCCTTAACAAAAAGATATTTTATATTCGTTTTCAACTAATACAAATAAAACAATATTATAATGAAAAACTCTACCCTAAAAATTTTATTGCTCTTTATAGCGATTACTTTTTATAACATTAATTCGGGATTTGGTCAGGAACAAAAGAGGTTTTATGGTTCTACAAGTCTGGAAATGATTTTTTCGTTCGGTGATATAGCCGTTGACTCTTCAAACGCCAGTACTGTAATGCGCTGGGCACCTGTGTTAAATATTCAGTATATCTATAATTTCGATCTGACTAATAATTTCGGAGTGTTTGTGGGTTTTGATATGCGAAACCTTGGGTTTATCTGGAAAAACGACAAAGGCCAAAAATGGAAGCATCGTGTATATACAATCGGTGTTCCTGTTGGATTTAAACTCGGGAATTTAAAATCCGGGATGTTTTTCTATGCCGGTGGTCAAATAGAATATGCATTTAATTATAAAGAGAAATACTTTTTAAATGGCTCGAAGCAAACCAAAGATGTTTATTGGTTTTCCGATCGGGTAAATATTTTTCAGGGTTCGGTATTGGCAGGTGTAAATTTCCCTTATGGATTTAATATTAAATTCAAATATTATTTTACCGATTTACTCAACCAGGATTTTGAAGCATTTAATGAAAACGGTGAAAAATATAAACCCTATGAAGCATTTACAAAATCACAAATATTTTACTTTTCGTTAAGCATTAATATGTTCCACCGCGATTATGAATATTTTCATGATAGTATAACTAATGAAACCATTAGAGCAGAAAGAGGAACTAAGAAAAACAGATGGTTCTAGTGCATTGAATACTAAATTCATTCACTATTTTTACTACTCTTTTTCCATTCTGGTTTGTTAAAATTTTAAACCATAGCTACGGCTATGCTTGAAAATTTCGCCTCCAATAATGAAAAAATAGCAAAAAAAATTTAGTAAACATATTTAGTAATCAACTCACTGGCTATTTTCTGCGATAAATTTACTTAAAGTGTGGTTTGTCTGTCCGTGCAGTTTTTTACGAAAAAAAGCTGTGCCTCCAAGTAGTTTCCCTTTAAACCCAAGTGCCTGACCAGCCCACTTTTTTAAGTTAAAATCATCGGTGTGTTCGATTATTAAACCGTCCTTAAACTTAAAACGCGCATCGATCTCATTGTGCACTTTTCTGCCGGTTTTGCTAAACGTATAATCAGCTTCCCAATGGGCACTGCCAATATTGCTATCTGCTGATACATTTTTGTACTCCACCTTCAGATCCTTGCCCGAAATACAAAGCATTTTCCACATGGCTTTAGCCCGATTACCTTTTAATGTACCAAAAGCAGGGTCGGTAAAAACCACATCGGGGTGATAGCACGATGCCATTGTTTCCGAATCTTTATTTTTAAATGCCGAATAAAATTTCTCTATTAATTCCTCGTTGCTCATGTATTTATTTTATATGATGTGATTTATAAATCTAAAATTGTTGAAGCCATTCAAGGTATTTCGCCCCTCTCATTTCTGCTATTACATCTAGTACGATCATAAATGTTCCTTCGATTAAGAGTCCTGCTCCTATCCCACTCCAAAAAGGCTTGTCTGTTATAAAAATAAGAAGCAAAACCCCTGAAAGAATAAATAGAAATTCAATCCATTTGTATATTTTAAAATTCTTCATTACCATTTCCATTCTGACAAGCTCTTCTGTCTGAGCACTTTGTTTGTCAACCTTTAATTGATCAACAATAATTTCAATTTGTTTATCCGTTCTGAAGTAAACTGTTGTTCCAACCGTTAGTTGAATAAGGGATATTAAGACGACAGGAATAATCAACCCACGATAAAATCCCTCTTTAAATTTTATAAATAACCAGATCGAAAAAAGAATCGAAAAAATACCGATCAGAATAAACCAAAGGCTTTCGGCTTTCTCTTCTTTAAAGTAGATATATAAAGCATCGAACATAATCCTAAATTAATTCCAACCCGAAAGTTAAAGAATTAAGTTAAACCGGAATATACTTGTTGATTTATTTTGGGGTATTAATGATGGTGTCCTCCAGGCCCATGAACGTGACCATGCTCAATTTCTGTTTCTGTAGCATCCCTGATCTCAACTATTTCCACATCAAAAGTTAAGTCTTTATCTGCTAACGGATGGTTTAAGTCTAACGTTATCGTTTTATCATCAAAAGCCGAGACATTAGCAATTGAATCGCCATTAGAGGTTTGAACATTAACCCTAAGCCCTATTACAATTTCATCTTCTCCCTGAAAAACAGATCTATCAACCACATGCAATAATTCAGGGTTATGCTTTCCATACGCATTTTCTGCAGGTAGATGTACCTTAAATTTATCCCCTTCATTTCTACCTTCCATTTCGACTTCAAGGCCAGGAATAATATTGCCTTTTCCTTGCATATAAGCCATTGGAACATCGTCCTTAGTGCTGCCGATAATATCACCTTCATTATCAGTCAATGTATAATGCATCAACACTACTTTATCTTTTTCAATTTTCATTGCTGTGGTTTTGAGGTGCAAATATAGTGGGTTAATGCTTTGTATTTTCAAATTTTGAGCTCACAAATACAGAATTAGGGATTACTGCGTGATCCATCCTAACCCGAGTTGCAAATCAGAATTAAAATCCGAGTTAATGAATCATCTTCGTTATGAAAAGCCAAAGCACAAATAGATTTGACAAGCGCAGAAAATTTGAGACGAGAAATTGCTAACCCACTTTTGAGGAACAAATTCTTAAAGCATTGTCAAATATAGAAGTGATTTGGTTTTGGAATAGAACGATGATTTAATAACTCGGGTTATATGCTACGCATTTTCAAATCCTCTCGCTCACAAATACAAAAGCGAGGGATTACTGGCGTGATCCATCCTAATCCGAGTTGCAAATCAGAATTTGAATGCTACGCATTCTCGAATCTTTCTCCGAGCAAAAACAAAAGTTCACTTTTGTTTTTGCTCGTTCGAAATCTTCGATTTTAAATTCTGATTTACTAGTGGAGCCGGAGGGATTGTTCATTCGCACAGGCAGGCACACATTGCCCTCACATGTTCGAATACTTCGTTCCTCAGTATTCTCGGGACGAACCCGAGGGTTCTCATCCACGTCTTCAACAAATAAAAAAAGCCACTAAAAAGTGACTATTTCTATTTGTGGAGCCGGAGGGATTCGAACCCTCGTCCAAACAGGCGAACATTAAGCTTTCTACAGGTTTAGACGATGCTTGGTTTTCGTCCGGGAGCTGGCCATCGACTACCGACTACCCGGCTTATCCTTTTTATTTCGGCTTGGTGCAAGGTATTCCCGCGCCTATTCTGAACTCGTCAGTGCCTTCATTGGGTTTACTGTCAGAAAAAGTACCCCCGAAAACATCTTGTCCGCCCGCCTTGCGGGATGGATTAAGCAAAATCAACTTGGTTGATTAGGCTGCAAGAGCGTAGTTATTTTCGCCAATTAAAAAATGTGAATTGGTATTTACGAGCCATATCACAAAACGCTCGACCTGCTTACATAACCCTCGATCCCGCTGTCAAAACCAGTCGGCCCCAAAAATTAAGCGTGCAAAGATACAAAAAACCGCCCCCTTTGTCAAGTAGAGCGGTTTTATTTAGAAACAAATATCTGACTTTAATCAAAGAAATAATAAAGACCCAGATTAATTGAGGTTAAATTCAAATCTAATCCATAACTAGCAGTTTTATTTTTATGATCGGTATTCTCCTTATTGGGAGTATTAGTTATGCCTTGATAATATAACTTTCCGTAAGCTAATGATATCGCCCAATAATTAGAGAAAAAATATTTTAAACTTGGCGCTATTCCAACTTCAAATGATGATATTTTACCCTCTAAAGTAGTTACTTGTCCGTCAAAGCCGATTGATTCATCTTTAGTGCTTCCAAAACCAAAGCCAATGTAAAAGTAGGGTATACAATATAAATTGTTTGTTAATTGTCTAAAATAACCAACTCTTGGCATGATAACAAACTGACCGAATTTGTTTTTTAAATCCACATCGTTCCCATCAAGATCCGTTCCGATGGTTTTAACACTTTGTGACTCATAACCTATTCCTAACCCAACTGCCCATTTATCATTAATTACATAGCCAAAACTTGGAATAATATTAAAATTTGTGGTTTTCGGTCCTTTAGATTCATTACTTCCATCAATATGTTTTTCGGTTTGAGCAGTAAACCCTAACATCCCTCCTAAATACCATCTGCCAGGAGCCATCGGTCCTTCGCCATATGAATTAATCGCAGTTGATTCTCCAAATGTTGGATCACCTTGTGCTAAAGTTGTGCCTAAAGACAACATAAATACCGATACTAAAATTGTGAAGTTTTTCATAATTAGTTTGAATTAGTTAATGATTATAAATAATTATGAAAAATTACAAAAAAATCAAACTCGATATCAGTTTAATTAAAACTAATTATAAATCTAAAAAAGACAAAAAGCAGTAAGTATTTTATGACTAATTAATAGACATCAATCATTCTTATTTCTAAATTGTTGGTACATCTCCTTTAGAAAATTTGGATTTATTAGTTTCGCCCTTAAGCATTAAAAAAACCGCCCCCTTTTGTCAAAAAGAGCGGTTTTTAATTGAATTGACTGGTGATTTTTAGAATTCTGCTGGAAACCAATAGCTAATCCCAACTCTGGCTGTTGAAAGGTCTAAATCAATACCACCTTGCGAAGTTTTCCACTTATGCTCACTATCTTCTTTATCTGTTAAAGTTTCTCCGCCATAATAAATTTTTCCATACGAAAATCCGAGTGATATTTTTTCGTTTGGAAACCACTTAAAACCCGGACTGAAACCTAATTCCCAGGAATTTTTTTTGAATTCCTGCGTAAATATTTCATCCCCACTTAAAAACTCATCTTTTTGACTACCAAAACCCAACATTCCATAGAGATAACCCATGCAGAAAAAATCATCATCCAATTCTTTAAAAAACGAACCAAACGGCGAAATTACAAACTGATTTTCTGTATTCTTTAACTCGAATTCATCACCGGTACTAAAATCAATTTCGTAGCGCTTTTCAGTTGAAGATAAATAACCTAAACTCCCTCCTACTGCGGTTTTATCACCTATAACAACTCCCCCAGTTGGTAAAAGATCAAAACTCGTTGTTTTTGGTCCTTGTGATGAACCACCGCTATCTTCATGTTTTTCATTTGTAAATGTAAATCCCAACATTCCCCCAAGGTACCAGTTCCCTTTTGCAAGATTTACACCGCTGTGGTTGGTAGTTGATTCCCCAAATGTGGGATCTTGCGAAAATGATGTTCCTATTGAAAACAGAAATAACGATACTAAAATTGTAAATTTTTTCATAATTTATTTGTGTTAGTTAATAGTGAAATTTAGTTGAAGAAAAAATACAATAAATAATATGCGGTTTAAGTGAAATAATATTTTCTTTTTAAGTATTTGAAGTTGAAAACGATGCGAAACCCTTACTTATCATGCATTTGACACAATGATTGTTGCCATTTTTGGATAGAATGATTGCTATGAAACCATAAAAAAACCACTCCATTTTCATAAAGTGGTTAGTAATGTTGTAGTTTTTAACTTGCTGTCTTCTAGAAATACCAGAAGGCCCCAAGGAAAAGCGTAGCTAAGCTCATATCAATTCCATAATTAGCATTCTTTAATATTTGATCGCTATGCTCTTTATTCGTTTGTTTTGATGATTGATAATACAGGCTTCCAAATCCAAGCGACAGTGCCCAATAATTATTCAAAAAATATAAAAAACTTGGGCTAATGCCAGCTCTGAATGTAGATAACTTACTATCAATAGATTGAACTTCATCCATACCTGTGTCAGGATTATAGCCCAGATATTGATTCGTTGCACTTCCAAATCCAAAACCTAAAGTTAAGTTCATCAGACAATAAAAATGATTGGTAAATGGGATGTAGTAAAAAACCGCCGGGCTAATAACAAATACACCCTCATTATCTTTTAATTCGACTTTATTGCTTTCGTTATCAAACGAGAAAGTTTTTGTTCCAGAAAATATATAACCCAAACCCAGCTCAACTCCAATAGCATGGCTTAAAACAAGACCAACTCTTGGAGTAAGTACAAAACTGGAGCTTTTTGGTCCATCTTCAGACCCCCCGCTGTCCTCACTTTTTTGGGTTTGTGCTGTAGCATTAAAAGTTCCTCCAACAAACCATCTGCCCGCGCTAAAATAAGGCCCGGCATTATTCTGCTCTCCCTGGGCATTAGAAGTTCCAAAAGACATTAAAATTGCTGCAATTAAAATTGTGATTTTTTTCATAATTAGTTTGTGTTTAGTGAATAGTAACAAAACAAATGAGAATAATTGAATTATGAAATACGTATTTCACACTATAAATGGGTTTGATGATAAACCGTTTCTTATTTTTGTACGAACCGAAAAAAAATATGAGAATAGGGATTTTAAGAGAAGGTAAAGTACCCCCGGATGAAAGGGTTCCGTTTACACCCAGACAATGCACGGAACTCAAGAATTCATATCCTGATCTTGATATCATTATTCAGCCTTCAAAAATCAGAGCTTACCGCGATAAATCTTATTTGAAACATAACATTACTTTGCAGGAAGATCTTTCGGATTGCGATGTGTTAATGGGAGTTAAAGAGGTTAATATCAAGGATCTCATTCCCAATAAAAAATACATATTCTTTTCGCATACCTATAAAATGCAGCCATACAATCGACCTCTATTGCAGGCTATTCTCGAAAAAAATATTCAGTTGATAGATTACGAATTATTAACCGACAAAAACAACAGGAGGTTAGTCGCTTTTGGCTATTATGCAGGGATCGTAGGTGCGTACAATGGCCTAAGAGGATGGGGCGAAAAGCATGGTAGTTTTAGCTTAAAACCTGCATATGAGTGCCATAACAAAGTTGAACTAATTGAACAATTAAAGATCGTTAGATTTAGAAGACCCACTAAAATCTTAATTACAGGTCATGGTCGTGTGGCAACAGGTGCCGTTGAAATTTTAGAAAGTTCAGGAATTGAGAAAGTATCAGTTGACGATTATCTAAATAACGAGTTTGACAAAACCGTTTATGCACAGGCACATGTAGGTCATTATAATAAGCGTAAATCGGATGGTGGATTTGATCATGATGAATTTTATGCTGATCCGAATGCTTACGTTTCAGATTTTATAAAATTCGCACAGCGAACAAACTTGTTTATTGCTTGCCATTATTGGGATTCCAAAGCACCATTCCTCTTCAAAAGAGAAGATGCTAAAGCAAAGGACTTTAAAATAAAAATGGTTGCTGACATCAGTTGTGATATTGATGGTCCGGTGGCATCTACCCTTCGCCCAAGCACCATTGCATCCCCATTTTATGGTTATGACCCCATAAACGAAAAAGAATGTGATTTTCTTGAAATTGATTCTATAGGTGTGATGGCCGTTGATAATCTGCCATGTGAATTACCCCGCGATGCGTCGGATTATTTTGGAACTGAGCTGATCAAGAATGTAATACCTGCACTGATGGGTGATGATCCAGACCGGATTATCGAACGAGCATCAGAAACAAATTTATCAGGTGAATTAATGCCCGATTTTAAATATTTGGAGGCTTATTTGGAAGGAAAGTCCTAGGACCGTTTTACTTCGCTCTTTATTTCACCACAGATTAACACAAATTTCCACAGATTTCATTTTTTTAACTTTAGCTCACCCGATAGACATCGGGACTAGTCACTTTTATAGTTAGTTAGCAATCCAATTTTACCCACTAATGGTTTTAATGTTGGGCACCCGACATTTTAAAGTAGAGTCAGCGATTAGATTTGTCAAAAAAAATTAAAAATCTAAAATTATGAAATCGCTCTACAACAAGTATGTCAATTTTGTTAGTAATCTTGGGGACATCCCCTTATTAGGCCTTAGAATTTTACTGGCCTATGCATTTTTTGGTCCTGCCATGATGAAATGGGGGGATATGGAATCTACTATTATGTGGTTTGGAAACCCTGATTGGGGTTTAGGATTACCTTTCCCTGCATTGAATGCATATATGGCTGCCACTACCGAAATACTGGGTGTATTTATGCTCCTTTTTGGTTTTGGAACGCGGATTATTTCCATTCCTTTAATCATTACCATGCTCGTAGCATATCTTACAGTACATAGCGGAAATGGTTGGTTAGCCATAGGTAGTGCAGACGCGGATCCTGAGATAGCAGAACGAATCGGAGCTGCCAGAGGTCTCCTTAAAGAATACGGAAATTACGAATGGTTAACCGAAAAAGGAAGTTTTGTGATCCTTCAGAACGGAGCTGAATTTGTAGTTACTTATATCGTTATGTTAATGACTCTTGTTTCTTTCGGACCGGGAAGAATTAGTGTTGATCACCTTTTGAAAAAAGTAATGGATAAATAAACGAGGATTATAAGCAGTAATCGAAGGTCTCAGAAATGAGGCCTTTTTTTGTGATGTCCCTCAACTAAAAAACAAATGATATAGAAATTGTCAGTTCGAGTGTCCCGATTTTTCATCGGGACGTATCAACTTAATGAAATCATTGATTCTCGATACAATTTTCCGGAATTTACCCGCCTTTGGCGGAATTCCTTCCGGAAAACCACTCGAATTGACAATGATTTATAAATTTGATTATTAATTTTAGCGACCATGAGCTCAAATCAAGCCAACTGGAATTCGAAATGGGAACAAAACCTTACCGGCTGGGATATAGGACATATCTCTACACCCATTAAAACTTATATCGATCAACTAAGCAATCGGAATATTAAAATACTGATACCGGGAGCCGGTAATAGCTATGAAGGGGAATACCTTTTTAAAAAAGGGTTTAAGAATATTTCTATTCTGGATCTGAGTAGGGTTCCTTTTAACAATCTTAAAAAGAGATGTCCCGATTTTCCGGATGATAGCCTGATAATTGGGGATTTTTTTGGACATCAAGGCAGTTACGACTTGATTATTGAACAAACTTTTTTCAGTTCTTTTGAACCAAAGTTCAGATCAAGGTATGCAAATAAAATACATGAACTCTTAAAACCGGGTGGGAAATTGACGGGGCTTTTGTTTGGCATAGAACTTTACCATGATCATCCCCCATATGGGGGTTCAAAGCAAGAATACAAAGATTTATTTGAACCTTTATTTAAGATTAAATTAATGGAAACCGCTCACAATTCTATAAAACCACGAATGGGAAACGAGTTGTTTATTATTCTTGAAAAGCCTAAATCAGTATTTTAAACACACCCCTTGAGCTACGCTCGCAGCATATAGTAAATGTTAACACACCCCCAGCCCCTCTCAAGAGGGGAGTTCGTTTCCGTATTAGAAATAAATTTTTCTTTTGCCCATATATTTTTCGGCCAACGTAAAATCTTTTAATGGAGTGAAATTAAGAAGTCCCCTCTTGAGACCTGTGCTGAGCGCTGTCGAAGTAGGGGCTGGGGTGTGTTAAATCAGGCTTCAAGAATAAATGATTTTTAGAAGAATTTCGAGATTCCATTTCCTATCTTTGGGCAAAACAAAATTCATGGCAAAGCGCACATTAATTCTTCAGGGAAAAAAGGTTCGTCAAAAAATCGAACGGATGGTACATCAGATCATTGAGGAATTCTATAAAGAAAAACAGGTTACCATTATCGGGATAAAAAATAAAGGCGCACAATTGTCAAAAATCATAAAGGAAAGACTTGAAGAAATAGACCCTTTTAAAATTGAATATCTTGAATTAAAACTGGATAAGGATGATTCTTTGAATCACCCTATTAACCTGATGCCAAAACCTGATACGCTTGCAAATAAAAGGGTTATTCTGATTGATGATGTGCTGAATTCAGGAAGAACCATGATCTATGCAACAAGATTTATTTTAGATGAACCCGTAAAAAGTCTTACCACATTGTGTCTTGTAGACCGTATTCATCGTAGATTTCCAATAAAAGCCGACATTGTTGGACTGAGCCTCTCTACCACTATTCAGGAACATATTCTGGTGGACCTTAAAGATGGAAAGGAAGCGATCTATCTTGAATGATGTTAGTTTTTGCTTTTCTTTAAAACTCTTCGACTACGCTCAGAGTGATACAAATAAACGGTTTACGCGTGACACCCTGAGCGGAGTCGAAGGGCATTAACCTATTACAAATCAATAATTTTTCAATTATTAATTGTTCATTCCCTTCGCTGTTTCGCTTATCTGTTTCCAGCTTTGTTCAACATGAGTCTGCGTAACCCTGGTATTTCCGATAACCATACGAATAGCATATTTTTCCTCAACAACAGTATGAGTAAGGTACATCGCTCCGGATTGATTTATTTGGGCTACCAGTTTTTCATTAAAATCATCCGGGTCTTTTGAACAAGTAGCCTTAAATACAACTACATTTAAGCTTCGGGGTAAAAGCAATTCGAAGTTCGGATCATCAATAACTTTGATCTCGAACCACTTCGCCAAATTAATGTGTTCACGCAATTTTTCTTTTAACCGATCGGTACCAAACGAGCGCAAAACAAACCACAATTTTAAAGCCCTGAACCTTCTTCCTAATTGGATTCCCCAATCGCGATAATCGTTTACTTTTCCATAGGTATGGGTTCTTAAATACGAAGGTAAAATAGCGAAGGTATTGATCAATGCTTCCTTATCTTTTACATAATAAACCGACACATCGAAGTTGGTAAACAACCATTTATGCGGATTAAAAACAAAGCTATCTGCCCATTCCAAACCTTTGATCTTTTCCCTGAATTCAGGTAAGATCATGGCAGATCCGGCATAAGCTGCATCAACATGAGTCCAGCAATTATATTTATCGGCTATTTTACCAATAGCATCGAGTGAATCAATAGCAACTGTGCCCGTGGTGCCTAAAGCTACAATAACAAACAAAGGGGTGTAACCTTTCGAAAGGTCTTTATTGATCTGGTTTTCCAAAGCCTTTGCATCCATTTCTAAATTTCGATCAACCGGTATTTTAATCAGGTTCTCGTTCCCAATACCCGAAATTTTAACCGCTTTGTCGATTGACGAATGGGCTTGTGCTGAGCAATAAACCCGAAATTTTTGGTTTGTAAATCCTTTTTGATTGATCTCAAACTTCGAATATTTTTCACGGGCGGTAAGCAATGCAACCAGTGTTGCGGTTGATGCCGTATCCTGAATCACTCCGTGCCAGTTTTCAGGTAATTGCATCATCTCTTTAAACCAGTTCAGGGTTAATTCTTCCAGCTCAGCTGCAGCAGGCGATGTTTCCCAAATCATGGCCTGAACACCTAATCCTGAAGTCAGGATTTCGGCCAATATAGAAGGGAAAGAATTATTGGCTGGAAAATAAGCATGAAATCGAGGATGTTGCCAATGGGTAATTCCCGGTAATATTATATCGTTGAAATCACCCATGATATCACCCATACTCTCAGCAACTACCGGAGCTTTGTCTGGCAGTTGTTTAATAATATCACCGGGTTTCACCTGAGATTTTACAGGGTATTGTTCGATTTTTTCAAAATAATCAGCCAGGTAGTCAATCATTTTGTGCCCCTGTTCTCTGAATTCTTTACTCGACTCCATTGTTATAAATTAAATTCGATATTGGTTTTGTGAATCAAAAGTACTTTCTAATTTCGTTTAAGCGAAATCAAGTCACATGAAGCTATATTATTTTATTAAGCTGTCGAGACCCATTAACCTGCTAATAATAGCTCTTACCATGGTATTGCTTCGCTACCTTATCATAAAACCCTTCTTGTTTAAAAATAATATCGAT
>Ga0164315_10003604_pt1 | contig 12023 bp, 8 predicted proteins | sample GuaBasSedimGuay6_FD_113737 | JGI IMG/M metagenome (GOLD analysis project Ga0164315, IMG submission 113737) | Subseafloor sediment microbial communities from Guaymas Basin, Gulf of California, Mexico - Guay6, Core 4569-2, 0-3 cm | ecosystem: Environmental > Aquatic > Marine > Hydrothermal vents >... | reverse complement strand
TGAGATCGGATAGATGATCGGCGTCATGTACATCAGACCGATGGTGGCCACCTGGTACATGTGGGAGACATCCTCAAAATATACCGCCAACGCCGACAGGAGAAGAGACACGCCGAGGGTGAAAACTCCAATAATCAGGAAGGCTACGGGCAGAAAGAACACCGCCGGACGAATCGGCGCATCAAGCACAAGCATGATGACAAACAACGGAAGGTAAGCCAGGCAGAGGTTGACCAGACCCGAAATCGTCGTTGAAATCGCAAAAATCGATTTCGGCACCCGGACCTTTTTCATCAGGCCGCCGTTCCAGGCCAGGCTTGTCATCGAGGTCACTGTTGTCTGTGTGAAAAACCCGAAGACCAGATACTCAGACAAGAAGTAGACTGCGTAGGGTTCAACGCCCTCGAATCTAAAAAGCGCCGAAAAGACCACGGTCAGAATGATCATCAGCAAGAGGGGGTTGAGCATCGTCCAGAAGAACCCAATCACCGAACGCTTGTAACGAACGGTCAAATCCCTACGAACAAGACTCGCCAACAGGTGGCTATGCCGGGCCAAATCCCGCAATTCCTCCAGCGTACCGACTCGATGGTCAGCGTCATTGACCAGTACAGTTCCCGAACACTCAATCATCGGCGGATTCTACATCATTCTTTAGGAATGATGCGCTTCGCGTATGAAGCGTGAGTACAATACAATCGACGATGCCAAACCCATCCACCCAGCCGCCCCTCTCTGTTGTAATCCCAACGCACAACACACGAGAGCTGACGATGGAGGCGGTGGCTTCAGTTGCTTCCCAAAGTCCACAGGGCACGGAGATCATTATCGTCGACGACGGGTCTTCGGACGGCACCTCCAAGGCCCTGACCGAACGGTGGTCGGAGGCCATGGTCCTTCGAAACGAGGGGTCGCTTGGCTTTTCGGCATCTGCCAACCGAGGCCTGTCCCTGGCCCAAGGCCGGATTCTGCTTCTGCTCAACAGTGATGCCGCCCTGTTCCCAGGGTCGCTCCAGCCGATGTTTGATGCCTTCGAAAACGATGACCGCCTCGGTATCGCAGGGGCGGCACTGCAGTATCCCGACGGATCAGCCCAGTGGAGCGGTGGGGCTTTCCCGTCCCTGCTCTGGCTCTTCGCGTTGACCAGCGGCATCGCCGACTTCGCAGGCGCCCTCCCCTTCTATCGCCGTTTCAAGAAACCTGGATCTCCAGGGGACGGACCGGTCGACTGGGTGACCGGCGCCGCGATGGCCATGAGACGGCAGGTTTGGGACGATATCGGCCCGTTGGACGAGCATTACCGCTTTTACGGCCAAGATCTGGATCTCTGCCGCAAAGCCTCAAGGACAGGTTGGAAGATTGCTTTGATCCCGCAGTTCATTGTCACCCACCATCACGGGGCGACCGTTGGATCAAGCGACGGCGCGACTGGTCCTGCCAATCCCGAGTACCTATGGTCCGACATCCTGCGGTACATCGAAGTCAACGAGGGGCCAAAGGCCGCCGGTCGAGCTCAGGCGGTCATGTCCATCGGCGCCCGACTCAGGCTGGGCGCCATGACGCTCGCCCGTCCCTTCGGTTCACAAGAAATAAGAGAGGCCAAGCGACTTCGAAGAGCTGCCTTCCTTCGAGCAAAGAAATCTCTGCAATGACCATCCTCCTGAAGGCCTCGGCGTCGTGGTCCGTTTCGATCTTTTCACCCTTCGACCCGTCTCCGCCTCTCTTCAGTAAGTGATACCCTTGAAGGGTCCACCCCCAGGAGGCCGCCATGACACCTCACACGGTTCTTGACCTCTACCGCCACGATGTCGAGGCGCCTCGACGCAGACACTACACCCACTACACTCTTTCTGGTTCAAGATCACTCTCCACCGAGGCATTCTTCACCAGTACTGCAGCCCTCGCTCAGGCACTTTCGGAGCGTGGCATTGCACGTGGGGACAGGGTCATGATCCTGATGGAAAACCGCCCAGAGTGGCACATCGCAGATCTTGCCACCCTCTCCCTTGGGGCGGCTGATGTCCCGGTATACCCGACCCTGACGCCCGAACAGATTGCATACCAAGCCAGAGACTCCGCCGCAAAGGTCGCCATCGTCGAAAACCACGCACAGATGGAGAAGTTCCTCGAGATCAAGAACCGTTGCCCTGACCTGGAGTTGCTGATCCAGATCGAGAACAATAGAGATCACGGCGTCGTATCGTGGGATGACTGCATCACTTCAGGAAATACTCGAAAGGCTGCGGAGAGCTTCTGGGATCGAGCCGCGTCGATCAGGCCTCAGGATCTGATGACTCTGATTTACACCTCAGGCACGACCGGCGAGCCCAAAGGCGTTGCCCTGAGCCATAGGAACCTGATCGAGAATGTACTCCATTCCGCCAATCGCATTCCTGTTTCCAGGAACGACCTGGCGCTGGAGTTCCTGCCCCTGTGCCACGTTCTCGAGCGGATGGTCAGTTATATCTATATGTGGAGGGCGACATCCAAGGCCTACTGTTCGGTCTCCGACGTTGGTGACCTGATAGCAGACATCAAACCAACCCTTTTTGTCGGAGTACCTCGATTTTTTGAAAAGGTGCAACAGAAAATCATCAACTCCGTCGCCGGTACAAGCCCCCTCAAACGAGCCCTCTTTCATCGGGCACTGGACATCGGTCGGGATACCTCTCGGCTACGGATTCGCGGGAAAGAACCCAAGGGCATCTTAGCCCGGCGCCACGACCTGGCCGAACGGTTCGTGCTGTCCAAGGTCAGGGAAGGCCTGGGTGGCCGCGTCAGATTCGCCATCTCCGGCGGTGCAGAACTTCCAATGCATGTCGGCGAGTTCTTCCACGCCTTAGGCATCCCGGTGATGGAGGGATACGGTCTGACTGAAACTTCGCCGGTCATCGCCGTCAACGGCGCAGGGTTGGGACAGCTACGATTAGGAACCGTCGGCAAGGCCTTGGATAATCTCGAGGTCAAGATCGAATCAGATGGCGAACTCTGCGTCAAAGGACCCAGCGTAATGGAGGGCTATTGGAACAAGACCCGGCAGACGACCGAAGTCTTCGATGCCGACGGATTTTTCCATACCGGGGACATCGCGGAGATCGACGACGACGGCTTCATCTTGATCATCGACAGAAAGAAGGACTTGATCGTCACCGCCGGTGGAAAGAACATCGCCCCACAGCCAATAGAAAGCCGTGCCAAACGGTCCCCCTTCGTCGAGGCCATGGTTTTGATCGGGGATCGAAGACCGTTCCTGGTTGCTCTGATTTCGCCCGCCTTCGAAGAACTGACAAGATGGGCCGAGGCCAACAACCTGCAGTTCCCCTCCTCTCAAGAACTGGTCAAACACTCCGAGGTCGTGCAGCTCTACGAGGACTTCATCGAGCGCCAGAACGCCGCTCTCGCACGCTTCGAACAGATCAAGAAATTCCAGATCCTCCCAGAGCCCCTGTCAATCGAGAGCGGCCACCTGACACCGACACTCAAGGTTAAACGCCGCGTCGTCGAAGCGGACTTCAAGGGTTTGATTGAGGGGATGTATGAACGTCCAACATCCAACGTCCAACGTTCAACATTGAAGTAAGCGATGAAGGCCACCGGTTGTATGAACGGTACAGCTCGGTGCTAACGGTGTCGAATTTCTGCGGAAGGTAGCTAATCACGTTCGTCGTTCCTTCAGCATCGACCGGAAACGGCCCATCACCATCAGCCCTCGGGCGCGACCTTCGACATTGGGCGTTGAACGTTGGACGTTGGACGTTCCTCCTGCTTCCTGTACTCTGAACCTTGACATGAGAAGCAACAACACCTTGGCCCGGCTTCTGGAACTTGAACTGATTGTCGTCACCGGCAAGGGTGGCGTTGGGAAGAGCTCTGTTTCGGCGGTTCTGGGCCGTCTTCTTTCGGATGCCGGCAGGCAGACGTTGTTGGTCGAAGTCGATCCTCGGGAAAACCTCCACCACCTCCTTGACGTCCCACCGTCCGGTGGCGAAATGGTCGAAGTCGCACCCCGCCTCCACGTGCAGCACCTCCTGCCGCGCACGATCCTGGACGACCTGGTCCGCGAGAAACTCAAGGTTGGCGCTCTGGTCAAACGCGTCCTGGCAAGCCCGATCCATCAACAATTCACCGAGGCGGCGCCGGGCCTCAAAGAGGCTGCGGTCTTCGGGCGATGTCTTCGACTCCTGGAGGGCCACGGCCCCAGAGGTATACCCACGCCCGACGTCATTATTCTTGATGCCCCGGCAACCGGCCACGGCGCATCCTGGCTGGGCGCTGCCCAGCTGGTGTCGGACGTCATCTCATCCGGACCGATCGGTCACATGGCCTCCCTGGTCGCCAATTTCCTGGCGGATGCCGACCGTAGTGGGGTCGCCGTCGTCACCACCGGCGAAGAGATGCCGGTCCAGGAGACACTGGAATTTCTTGAGACGATGGTGACCCGATTGAATCGACGTCCCGAAGTGGTGATCGCCAACGCCCTCTATCCCGAATTGACGGAAGATCCTGCGGACGACCCCGACGATTCCCTCCTCGACCTCTGGGCCCACCGGCGCGCCATCAATGAAGAGGAGTTGGAACGGCTCAGTCAGGAATGGCAGGGGCCAGTGGCACATTTGCCGTTGTTGCCCCTGGATCCAGGCCCTGCACTGGTCGGCCGCCTCGCACGGCATCTCAAGACCGAGTTGGGCGGTGGCGCATGATCACGCTGAAGCACCCGTTGATCATCGTCGTCGGCGCAGGCGGCGTCGGCAAGACGACTCTGGCGGCGGCCCTGGCTTTGGAAAAGGCCCGATCCGGCGACGATACGCTGGTAATGACCTTCGACCCCTCGCTCCGGCTCAAGGACACTCTGGGCATCGGAGAACATGAAGACGCCGACGAGGTCGAGGTCGATGCCGGGACGTCCGGCCGTCTAACTGCCAGCCTCCTGGATGCCCGACGGACCTTCGATCGTTTGATCGAAAGTTATGCCCCGGATGAAGAGACCAAGAAACGGATTCTTTCCAATCGCTTCTACGACCATCTCAGCGGTTCGTTGGCTGGAATGATGGAATACATGGCCTCCGAGCGCCTTTTTGAGGTGGCCAATTCCGGCAGATTCGATACGATTATTCTGGATACGCCCCCGACACGCCAGGCTCTGGATTTTTTGCAGGCACCGGAACGTATCGTCGGTTTTCTGGATACCGGCGGCCCCAAGATGGCCGCTAAGTCCTGGTTCGACACTGAAGGCAAACTCCGCGCCACAAAAAAACTGGGGATTCTCGGCCGCAACGTCGAGGCATTTTTTGACCGCATGGTCGGTCTGGAACTACTGCGCGACATGGCCGAGTTCTTCCAGGCCTTTGCTCCCTTTTTCGACGGCTTCCGTGAGCGCGCCCTTGAGGTTCAGAAGTTACTCCGGTCCCCGGACACGGTCTTCGTCCTGATCAGCGGCCCGGGGCCCCAGCGGGTCGCCGACACCCTCTTCTTCGCCCGAAAGCTCAAAGAGGCCGGCTATCACCTGGGTCCGGTTATCGTCAACCGAGTCCACCCCGGCGAGGTCCAGACCGGGATGGTTCCACCCGGAACCGAGCGCGACGGACGACAACTCCTGAAGTGGCTTGGAAGCCGAGACGCTGAAGGCGTCAATCACCTCCGAGACCTATTGGGCACAAGCCACCAACTGGTCGAGTTAGGCCTGAGGATGGACGAGCCGACCGACATCAAGGCCCTGGGGGAGCTGGGCGCGACGCTTTTGGGATAGGCGTAGGAACACATTTGAACGTCGAACGCTCAACGTCCAACGCTCAACGTTGAAGTACGCGTTGAGGTGTACCGGATATTTGAAGGATGCGACTCGGTGCCGACGGTGTCGGATTTCTGCAGAAGGAAGCTCATCACATTCCTCGTTCCTTCAGCATCGACCGGCCGCGGCCCACCACTATCAGCCCTCGGGCGCAACCTTCGAAGTTGAAAGTTGGACGTTGAGCGTTGAACGTTCTCTATTCGTCTGCAGCCCCCTGCAGACGAATCCACAGCCGTCTCCCCCCATCGGCCAGGGTCAGCCAGACCAATGGTGTCACCAGGAACCGAAAGCGGTGGTTTTCGCCCACCTCAACCAGGCTGCCGACGACCAGAACCCACAGCAGGGTCCAGATGACCCACAACCGTACGACAGCCTCGGCTCGTTGGCCCTGCCGAAAAGCTCCCAACGCTCCATAGATCGAGATCAGCAGGGCGCCAACAAAGGCTACTGCCACCGCCGCAGGTCGACTCCAGGTCATCTCACCGAACCGATAGACCGGCGCCATGACAACCAGATTATCCAGAAATGGAGGGTAGGCCACGGCAGAAGAGAAGAAACGGCGAACGGCCGTAGCAACCGAATTCAGGTACACCGACGGACGATTGACAATCACTGCGAAAGCGTCAGTTCGGCAGCCGGCCGAGATATCGACGAACCCGAGATGGTTGAAGTTTGTATGCCCTGATTTCTTGAGCCTCTGTCCCAAAACCTTGATTGGAGAATCTTCAAACTGCACTTTTGCCGCCGCCTCGTACCACTCCAGGGGGCTGAACGGCTTGACCAGCGCCCAGGGAGAAATCACCCCTTCCGCCACCAAAGCCTCCCGGTCCTCGGGTTCCAGTCGAGCCGTCGCCGTCTTGGCCAAGCTGAGGCCCAGCCAGGAACTGGAACCGAAAAACCCAAAAACCACCTGATTTTTTGCATACCATCCGGCGACAAGAAACAAAGGCGCCACCAGCAGAGCGACTGTCCGCCACCCACCGAGTCGGCGTCGGATTGTGAGGAGGATTCCGAGGGAGACAACAACCCAAATCAGGTGAAACAAGCTTCGGGTCAGCGCAACGGCCGACACCGCCGCCAGGAAGACACCTAGACTCCCCCATTCTCCCGCCCGTGCAAACCGAAGCAGGGCAACGCAGGCCACCGTCAGAAGTACCAGTACCGGAAAGTCGTAAAAGAGCCAGTTCTCGTAGACGATCCACCCTGGCGTCAGCGCTGCGACCGCCACGGCCAGGGCAGCGATTCGCGGAGACCAGTGCAGTTCCACGAGACCACAGAAGATTGCCATAGCCAACCCGAGTCCCAAGACCAAAAAAAGCCCATGGAGCAGCCAGGTCGCCCCGTTGGGCGCCAGCTTGAGGACAAGACCCAACACCAGATTAAACAGCGGAGGTTGAGAATGGAGAAAAAACAGGCTCTCAAAAAGGTTTTCTCTCAACAGGACGGGATCAAGAACCTGCCAGTACCAGCCGAGAGCATCAGCATTAAACCGGATGCCGACGATCACCAGGATGATTCGCTCGGCGATGAAGACCCCTGCCAGGGCCACCCCAGCACCGACTGGTGAAATCTGCTGGTCGCGATGAAAACCAAAAACCATCAAGGGCAGGATACTCGATACTGGAGGCCCGGGCGGACACAGGGGTCCGCCCCTACAGAATCTTTGTAGTCGGAATTTGTAGGGGTGGCCCCCTGTGGCCACCCTTTGGGCAACCCCGACGCAAAACCCCGGGAGCGCCCCTCCCCGTCAGCTCTTCTTCTCTCCAGGAAATTCTTCGAATCCCGGCCGATCTCCGAGGTCCTGGCCACTCCGCATCGACTCGACCACAGCAGTAAACTCTTCGGCTGCCCGGCCGTCGGATGCTTCTGCTGCGAGAATCTCGATTTCGATCGCCTGGTCCACCTCGCCGTCCACATAGAGCAATCGGGCGAGGGTGTCACCAACTCCAGCATCCCTTTCAATATCGTAGGCCTCCTGAACCATCGAAATTGCCGCCTCGGTTTCTCGACCCATCAGGTAGAGATTCCAACCAACGTGATTGAGGCTCTCGACGCCCTCTCCGACCTGCCGGAGATCAAACCAACGTCGGTAGAGATCGGTCGCCAGATCGTAGTGGCCGGCCCGGAATGCAAAGCCGGCAACCCCGAGCATCTGCTGGGTATCCATTTCTTCCACCACTGCCATTTCGAGGAGGGCCTCAGCATCGTCAAAGCGGGCCGAGCGCAAAGATTGGCGGTCATCTTCAATCTCTTCAATGTCTGCGACAAACGCATGCAAATGGGCGATTCCGAGGGAATCCGGCACCTCGGGCAATTCCGGCCAGTCCCGGCGAAACAGCCGTGCCGCACTCCGGTAGAGGTTTTCGTTCATCGTGCTGCGGGCGGTGAACATCAGAGTCCGGCAGTTGTCGTGAGCGTTTCCACCTTCAGGATGCGCCGAATGAAATGCCTCGACCCGACCTATCGCGGCAATGGCGTCTGAGCGTTCCAGAAGGCCTTGGACCACCCGCTCCAACACCTCGAGATTGGCCGGATCCTCGTTGAGGCGGGCCAAACATGCATTGAAGGTGTCGCCGGCCCTGATTCTCTTGACTTCGGCCAGAAAGGCGTCAGGCGGCAGGTAACCGAGAATTCGGTCGACCTCGTGCCCGGCCGCGTCGAGGAAAACGATGGTTGGAAAACTCCGAACCCCATACTTCTCGGCAGCATCGACGCCTTCCTTCTCGGCATCCAACTGAAGGGGGACCAATTCTCCCAGTTCGGCAATAACTGCGGGATCGGAAAAGGTATCCCGATCCAGGCGCTTGCACCAGGTACACCAGTCGGTCTTGAAATCAACCATCAACAGGGTTCCGCGGTCTCCGGCCTCGACGAGAGCAGCCTCCAAGTTCGAATCAAACCAGGGGTCGGACCGATCTGCACAGCCGACCAGGCCCGATGCCAAAATTCCTAAACCTGCCACAAAAAACACCATTTTCAATCGACCCATCGAAACCTCCGGAATTGACGTCGTGCTGACGAACCCGACCTCTGATACGGCTGACAGTGCTTCTGGTTGCCGGCAGAAACCGATGTGCGGCTCGTCACTGTTTGGAACGGATGCGTCAGTTGCACTATTCCCTGGACGGAAACCAGTGTTTCCCCTTATTCTTCCCGGGACGGCGAAAGCCTGGGCCGACGAGGAGGTCGTGACGGATGAGCAAATTGAAGAAAGTGATCACCGTGAACGGTGATCATCACGAAGTCTCAGCCGACAGCAGCGAACCTCTCCTGTGGATACTGCGAGACCGGCTCGGTCTGACCGGCACCAAGTACGGTTGTGGAGAGGGCGCCTGCGGCACCTGTACCGTCTTGATTGACGGCAAGGCGGAGCGCTCCTGTCTTGTACCTTTCGAGGATCTTGAGGCCCGCCAGGCAATCGTGACAATCGAGGGCCTTGATCGGGAAGGCGAACTCAGCCCGGTTCAACAGGCCTTCGTCGAGCACAATGCCTTTGCCTGCGGATACTGCACTTCCGGCATGATTATGCAGGCGACCGATCTGCTGACGATCAACAAGAATCCGAGCAGGTCAGAGATCATCGAGGCCATGAACGACAACTTGTGCCGCTGTGCCACCTATCCCAGCATCATCACGGCCATTGAGTCGGTGGGTCAAGAGACCGGTCGCGAGTCTGAGGACCAGTCATGAAACGCCGGAACTTTCTCAAGCTCGTTGGATCCTCGACGTTGGCCTTTGCGGTCCCAGGCTGCTCGGACCGTAAAAACGACCCGCTCTTGGAATATACCGACAAAGAGTTGGAGTTCGTCGACTTCGAGATTCTGTGCCGGAGCGTCCACCCATGGCGAAATTTCAGCGAATTGGTCCTTTTCCGGAGCACCGAGCGGATTGAAGTCTATAGCGGGCGATCGGAGTTGGGGCAGGGCCTGACCACGGTCCTGGTGTCAGTCGTCAGTCAGGCCTTCGAAATCGAACCGGATAATATCGATGTTTTCCTCGCGAATACGGACCTGTGCCCGGACGACGGCCCGACCTCCGGCAGTGCCGCTACCCGCAACATTGGATGGGCGATCTGGCTTGCCTGCCTCGAAATCAAGGACGACATTATTAGCGAGGGGGCCAAGAGGCTTGGAGTCGACTCCACCGAGGTCCGTTTTTTAAGGGGTATCGTCTTCGTGGAGAAGGACAGGAAATCAAGAATCTCGATGTTCGAGATGAGGCGGGATGGCATTAAGTTCACCAATCCGAATACGACACCACAGAAGGTGCAGATGTACCGGGACCCCGGACTCGGGAGCGTACGTGCCCTCGAAATAGTCACCGGCCAGCTCAAATACGCTGGGGACATGATGGTCGGAGAGTGCCGGTACGGAGGTTTTTTCACCCCCGCAGAGTTCCGTACCGGCTACAGGTTCCAACCCGCCGATCTTCATCAAACTTTGGCCGTGCCTGGTGTTGTCACGGCCGGGAATATGGGGCAGAGGGGTCCCTTCGTCGTGGCTGAGACATTTCCGGCACTGCAAGCGGGGCTGGCGGCAATGAATCGAAAAAGCATCGTTCCCAAGGGAAAAAGTTTGGTCAAGAACCTGGTCCAGGTCCGAGAGCAGGCCGTTTTGAAGAAAACCGCGAAGGATACCGGTGACATCGAACATCACCTGAAAAGCTGTCGGCACACCCTCAGTGAAACCTATACGACCCATTCCTACAACGTAGCCTACCTCGAGCCGCAAACCAGCGTGGCGATTGTCACCGACGACGAAGCACGCCTCTGGGACTCGACACAACACGCACACCGTCAACAGCAAATGGTGGCTGACGCAACCCAGATCCCGCTCGACCGAGTGCACGTCACCGGCACCAACGTCGGCGGGGGTTTTGGCGGCAAGATTGGGCACAGAAGTGGCGCGGAGGCCGCACTGATCTCCCAGGTGACCGGCCTCCCTATCAAGCGTTTATTCTCGAGGGCCGAGGTCTTCCAACGGTCCTCCAGGGCCAAGGAGGAAGTCGCTGTCGATCTCATTTCCGGCGTCAACGACGAGGGCAAGATCATCGCCAGATCCGTGGACATCTATCAAGACGAGGGACACGGTCTGACTGATATCTACAAAATCCCCAACTCGAGAATCAGACTTTTTCGAGTCTCCCAAGGTCAGATGGCGATTCGCCACGCAACAATTCGAGGCACAAGTTTCACCCAGGATGTCTTTGCGATGGAAAGCCACATGAGCTCTTTGGCTCACTCTATCTCTATGGATCCACTGGAGTTTCGTCTAAATAATGTGCGGTGGCATAGAGATCTTCTGCATGCCGCAGCCGAGATGATCGACTACGGCGCCTACCGCCCACCCGAAGACCATGGTCTCGGAATGGCGATCATCAATCATGGCGGTCGGCAATTCGGAGCCCTGTTCGTCGAAGTCGACGTCGACCGAACGACCGGGAGGATCGCCATCCACCGAATGCGGGCTGCATTTGATATTGGCATCGTCATATGCGAGACCACGGCAACGGTCGGTATTATCGGCGCCCTGATTTGGGGACTCTCGATCTCGATGAAGGAGGAGCTGAAGAAAGACGAGAACCGGATCCTCACAAACTCGTTCTCCGGCTATGACATCGCACGATTTTCAGACATCCCGGACATGAAAATCAAGTTCATCAACACCTACGGCAACGGATTGTCCCCCAGAGGATGCGGGGAAATGCCGTTGCCTCTGGTCGCACCGGCTGTCGCCAATGCCGTCTACAACGCCATCGGCGTTCGGCTCTTTGCCACACCCTTTACGCCGGAAAGAGTCCTGGCTGCCATCCGGGCGCAGCAGGCATGAGATCCCGAAGGGATCAGCATGGGCGCTGCCCCGCACCGCATCCTCTCGGATGCGGAACCTGACGGTTGGACCTACCCCAAACTCATGCCTTGCTTCCCAGCGTCCCAGCATCCAAGCCAATAGCCTTTTTCTCTGCTACATTCACTCGACGATGGAGGGCAGATGAGCGAAGGAAAAGCATCCTGGAAATTTCCACGGGCATTTTGGACCGGCAACGCAGCGGAGCTCTTTGAGCGGGCGGCCTACTACGGCACCTTCATTGCGCTTCGCACCTATCTGATTCGGGTTGTCGGTTTGGACGACATTCAGGCGGGCGTTGTTGCCGGCCTCTTCGGTGGCTGGATCTATCTGGTGCCTTTCTTTACCGGGGCGGCGGCAGACCGCATGGGTTTCCGGAAGGCGTTAAT
>Ga0164315_10003602_pt1 | contig 12027 bp, 8 predicted proteins | sample GuaBasSedimGuay6_FD_113737 | JGI IMG/M metagenome (GOLD analysis project Ga0164315, IMG submission 113737) | Subseafloor sediment microbial communities from Guaymas Basin, Gulf of California, Mexico - Guay6, Core 4569-2, 0-3 cm | ecosystem: Environmental > Aquatic > Marine > Hydrothermal vents >... | reverse complement strand
GGCCAAATATGAATAATGCAATAATAAAACTAATAATAATATTTTGTTTTGCTCGAATCATTTTTCAAAATGAAGGTCTAATATACTATTTTTTTTATTTCATTAAGCAGGAGTCGAACACCAACTTGTAAAGAGACTTTGTTCCATTTATATTTGAAGGATAAAAAAACCCACAAGCATCTCTTTTACTAACTCATACCGGTTTCTTTTTTACTTTTGCACGATATTAAAAATGACATGGAAATTACACCAACACAATACAAACTTCTTTCACTTGCAAGTGGAAAACAATTCGACGATACAGGCTGGCTGCTAGAGGCGCCAGGTGAAACTGTTCCCGGCCTAATAAGAGCAGTTTATTCTAAGAAGCAGATAGATGTAAAACCTTTGGAGTATGGGCTTTACAGATTTTCTGATTGGCTTCCTGTACAAAAAACACTAAAGGGTTCGTATGCACCAATAACATACAAAAGTGAAGGTTTGGCAAATAAGTTGGGACTCAGTAATCTCTACATTACTTTTAGTGGCTACTGGCCAGAAAAAGGAATTGAAATGCCAACTTGTTCTTTTAAAGAAACAGAGTCATACTCAGTTTGTGGAAGGAAGGATGACCACAATGGTCAAGTGTTAGTTGTAGCCTCAGCAGGAAATACAGCAAGGGCTTTTGCAAGAGTTTGCTCAGATAATAATATTCCGTTACTTCTTTGTGTACCAGAAGATAATTTGAATGCTCTATGGTTTGACAAACCAATAAATGATAATGTAAAACTTGTTGCAAGTAAAAGCGGTGGTGATTATTTCGATGCCATTCATCTTTCAAATCTGGCTGTTCAAATGGATATGTTTGTAGCTGAGGGTGGAGCAAAAAATGTTGCACGTCGTGATGGCATGGGAACTACAACACTTTCTGCCGCAAATTTTATTGGCGAAATTCCTGAGTATTATTTTCAGGCTGTGGGTAGTGGAACAGGTGCCGTAGCAGCATGGGAAGCCAATCTAAGACTTATTGAGGATGGAAATTTTGGTGACCGAAAGATGAAACTTATGGTTTCACAAAACAAACCTTTTCACCCTATTTACGATGCATGGAAAGCAGGGTCGAGACAGATGCTTCCATTTGATGATGATGAAGCCCGTAAGCAAGTGGAAGAAATGGCTGCCAAGGTATTATCGAATCGTAAGCCACCATACCCACCAATTGGAGGACTTTTTGATGCTCTTACAGATACGAATGGTGATGTTTTACTTGCCAGTAACCAGGAAGCATCAGATGCTGCTAAACTATTTGAAGATACAGAAGGCATCGACATTCATCCGGCAGCAGGTGTTGCAACCGCCAGTTTGATTAATGCTGTAAAAGAAAATATGGTAGAAAAAGATGCCATAATTATGCTGAACATAACCGGAGGTGGAGAAAAAAGATTTGCAAGTGAAAATGAACTTATTTACTTGAAGCCTGCTATTATTTTTGATCTGGATCCTGAGGTTGAGGAGGTTCATGAGAAACTAAAAAAACTATTTTAACTCCAGTAATGAAAGTCACAGACTTTCCTTTATTAAAAGGTTCAAGATGCAATCTTGAACCAGTTTAGGTTTATTTCTTATGCCTTAGCATCTTTGCGGTTAAATTCTTAAACAAATGAAAATTAATAAAAAAGTTGTTCTTCTATGCTTGCTGGTCTTATTACTTGGCCTGGCTTTCTTTCCATCACAGCAACCTGAACCAAACCGTTACATGGAGCGCAAAAGTGGAACCATTAAGACAGAAAAAGTGCTGGGAGAAGGATGGCTGGTATGGCTTTACAATAATCCTGTTGGTGAAGCAACAATGTCCACTTTGGTGAAGAGAAAGTTTGTTTCAGATTGGTATGGAGAAATGATGGATTCGCCATCATCAGTAGATAGAATAAAGCCTTTTGTAGAAGACTACAATATTGACCTAAGCATTGCCCAAAGGAAGGAATTTAGTTCATTTAACGATTTTTTCACACGTAAATTAATTGATAAAGCAAGACCAATTGACACCGCTGCAAATGTGGTAGCCTCTCCTGCTGATGGTAAAATTTTGGCTTATCAGAATATTTCAAATACTGATTTTATTGTAAAAGGCTTTCGTTTTGATGTAAGTAGTTTTTTGTCAGATTCCAATCTGGCAAGTAAATATGAGGACGGAAGTTTAATAATCATTCGACTTGCTCCATACGATTATCACCGTTTTCATTTTCCAATTAGTGGAAAAATTACTTCAACAATAAAGATTAAAGGAGATCTTTACTCTGTTAATCCCATTGCCTTGCGTGAAATGGCTGAAATTTTTATCCTAAATAAAAGAGAATATGTAAGTATTTCCACTTTGCAATTTGGTGATGTAATAATGGCTGAAGTTGGTGCCACTATGGTGGGAAGCATTATTCAGACTTATGAAAACAACACCATAGATAAGGGCCAGGAAAAAGGTTATTTTAAGTTTGGTGGGTCAACGGTTGTTTTACTTTTTGAGAAAAACAAAATCCAAATTGATCTTGATTTACTTGAGAATACTGCAAATGGCCTTGAAACTGAGGTTAATATGGGGGGGAGAATAGCAAGAGCATTCCCATAAAAGTCACAGACTTTTATTTATTAAAAGGTTCAAGATGCAATCTTGAACCAGTTCTTATTGTCTGTATCAGGCGTGAATCTTAAACCAGTTTTCAAAATCAAAAAAAGGGTACTGACCAAAAGCCAATACCCTAATTATAATTTCTTGAAGAATAAAATTCTCAACTTCGCACAGTCACCCTTTCACAACTTATTTTCAATTTTACTATCCTATTTCGCTGTAGTATTTCATAAACTGAACCCTTTCAAAAGTCTCAGGATTGTCAGACGCACTACTGCTAAGGTTTCCCCTAAACTGATCAACATAATTATGACCTTTTTCATCCATCCAATCATGCATGAAATTCAGCATTTCATTTACCTTTTGTGGACCATTACTAAAAATAGTAGAAACTACCTGCGTTACAGTTGCGCCAGCGAGTAATTGTTTTATTACTGCTTCGCCATCATGAATACCTGTTGAGGCAGCAAGATCGACCTTAACTCTGTTTGCTGAAAGTGAAATCCACCTAAGTGAATTGAAAATATCACTAGGCTTGCTTAATACATCTGCATGAATAAGTTTTTGCTTATTGATATCGATGTCGGGACTTGAAAACTTATTGAACATTACAATTGCATCAGCACCATTTTCTTCAAGTTTAGTAATTACTTTACCAAGGTTTGCGAAATATGGGCTTATTTTAACTGCAACTGGAATATTCACTGCTTCTTTTACTTTCCTGAGAACAGAATAGTAAGTATCTTCATTTTCATTACAATCCTTATTAAAACTAAAAGGCATAACAAATATGTTAAGTTCTAATGCATCAGCACCAGCATCTTCAATCTGCTTTGCAAAACCTGTCCATTCAGAGGTAGTGACAGCATTAATACTTGCTATTACAGGAATATCAATTTGTTTTTTTGCCTCTTTAATAAGTTCAATATAATTATTGAGTTCTTTTTCTTTGATATGAGTATCGATGTAATCAAAGGTTTCAGAATAATCTGAATAGATCAAATCGTTTTTCTCAGCTTGCTTCATTTTGTGATCGGCTTCAAGTAAAATCTGCTCTTCAAACAATGATTTTAGTACAACTGCTGCAGCACCATTTTTCTCAAGTTCTACAAGTTTTTCGACATTATCAGTGAGTCCTGAACTACCAATAACGATAGGGTTCCTTAAAGAAAGTCCAAGATATTTTGTTGTTAAATCTGCCATGATTCAATTTTTTTTATAATTTTAATACTTGATTTAGTTAGCCTTAATCTTTTCCTGAATGTACTTGTGCATTCCGGCTGCGGCTTTACGTCCATCACCCATAGCAAGTATTACAGTTGCTCCACCTCTTACAATATCACCACCTGCAAAGATCTCTGGAATAGTAGTCGATTGCATAGTGTCTTTGTCAACAACGATTGTTCCCCAATCTGTTATTTCCAACTTTGGTAAAGCAGCCGGAACAATTGGATTAGGAGAAACACCAACGCTAACCACAACAGTGTCAACTTCAAGAATAAATTCTGAGCCTTCAATTGGAATTGGTCGGCGTCTGCCTGAAGAATCTGGCTCACCAAGTTCCATTTTTTGAACTTTCATGCTTTTTACCATTCCATTGTCATTAGCATAATACTCCAAAGGATTGTGAAGGTTCATAAATTCAATACCCTCTTCTTTGGCATGTTTTACTTCTTCAACACGTGCTGGCATTTCTGCTTCCGAACGACGATAAATAATCATCGATCTCTTTGCTCCAAGACGTTTTGCTGTACGTACCGAGTCCATGGCAGTATTACCACCACCAATAACTGCAACGTAATCGCCACTATGCACCGGAGTATCATACTCAGGATCGGCAGCATTCATCAGATTAACTCTTGTTAGATATTCATTTGATGAAAAGATACCGTTGAAGTTTTCACCAGGGATATTCATAAACCTAGGTAAACCTGCACCTGAGCCTACAAAGAAAGCTTGATAGCCATCTTTTTTAAGATCTTCAAAACTTGCAGTTTTGCCAACAATGAAATTAGTGCGGAATTTGACACCCATCTGTTTCAGGCTTTCAATTTCAACATCCACAACATCGTTTGGAAGTCTGAACTCAGGAATACCATATTTTAATACACCACCTATTTCGTGTAACGCTTCAAAAACTGTTACATCATAACCAAATTTGGCAAGGTCACCAGCAGCAGCAAGTCCGGCAGGACCTGAGCCCACAATACCTAATTTTATTTTATTAGACTCTGCTACATCCGGTATTGCAATTTGTCCGCTGTTCTGCTCATAATCAGCAGCAAAACGTTCAAGATGACCTATTGCAACAGGCGGCTTATTTAATTTTATGGTGTAAAAACATTGGGCTTCACATTGTTTTTCCTGGGGACAAACACGTCCGCAAACTGCAGGAAGACCATTTGTATCTTTTAAAACAGCAGCAGCTCCAAGGAAATCTTCTTTCTCAATTTTCTTAATAAACTTAGGAATATTAATTCCAACAGGACAACCAGTCATGCAGGTTGGTGTAGGGCAATCAATACATCTTTGTGCTTCAAGCACTGCCTCTTCAACACTTAAGCCTGTGTTTACTTCAATATTATTAGTGTTCCTGATATTTGGATCTTCTTCAGACATTTCAACACGCACTTTTTCAAGGCGTAGTTTAGTCTTCATCGTCTTCCTAATCTCATTGCGCCACTCCTGGCTTCTTTCTGCTTTTAAGTATTCTGCTATATTTTCCATTAGGCAACAGTTTCTGAAGTTTCTAAATACTTTTGATAAGCTAAGTGTTCCTGATCTTTGTATGCACCAAGACGCATTAGCATTTGGTCGAAGTCAACCTCATGAGCATCAAACTCAGGACCGTCAACACAAACAAACTTTGTTTTTCCACCAACCTCAACACGGCAAGCACCACACATCCCTGTTCCATCAACCATAATGGTATTAAGACTAGCATATGTTTTAATATTGTATTTTTTAGTTGTAAGAGCAGCAAACTTCATCATAATTGCTGGTCCGATAACTACTGATAAGTCAACTTTTTCGCGCTTGATTACTTCCTCCATTCCAAGAGTAACAAGACCTTTTTTGCCATAAGTACCATCATCGGTCATAATTATTACTTCATCAGAAAACTCTCGCATCTGCTCTTCAAGAATTACCAAATCTTTTGATCTGGCAGCTAAAACGGTTATTACTCTGTTACCTGCTTTTTTAAAACCTTCTACAATTGGTAAAAGTGGGGCAACACCAACTCCTCCACCAGCACAAAGTACAGTACCAACATTTTCTATATGGGTTGCTTCTCCAAGAGGACCTACAACATCGGTAACTTCATCGCCTACTTCAAGATTAATAAGTTTAGCCGAAGTAACACCAACTGTTTGTACCACGAGTGTGATGGTTCCTTTTTCTGAATCTGATGAGGCTATTGTAAGTGGGATCCTCTCTCCTTTATCGCCAATTTTAATAATGACGAAATGTCCCGGTTTACGGGATTTTGCAATTTCAGGAGCATCAAGAATAATTTTTACAACATTCTTTGAGAAATACTCCTTTTCTAATATTTTGCTCATATTATTAAAATGTACTTTTTTATTGTAATTATTTTAAAATTTCGCACAAATGTAGAAAAATAGTGTGCTTATAAATGATTAACTTTAAGGGCTTTACACTAAGCACAGATTATCAATATATTATAAAGTTAATTTATATTGGTTCTAACTCCATATGTGAAAATAAACAGTGCTTTTTTAACCAATATCATAATAAATATGGAGTTCTAGTATCCATACACAGCCTGCGTATTTCACTAGTTTAGTGATACTTAACTGTGAATTAAATATATTCTCTTTCTTCCATCCATTTTTATGGTCAGAGGTTTTTCAAAACTTGCAATATTAAAATACTTTCCTTCTTTTATGGATTTCTGTTTTTTTAATTCTTCATACTTAATGAAGCATTTATTCAGTTCGGGTTGAACAGTAAAATAGCCAACATTCATACTTGTTACATTGTGGAAAAAATGAGAGCCGGAAGATGCATCCAAAGGAAAATTATCAAGGCTTGTTTCAACAATTACTCTTGCATTAGAAATCTGATACCAATTAACTGGTATTCCTATCCATCTATCACGAGTTCCCCATCTTCCAGGACCGATAAGTACATATTCTCTATTTTGAGAGATCATAAAATTATTTAACTCCTCAATCTCTTCTACCATTTCCTTGGTTTTCGATTTGTCGAATTTGTCAACATCAACATAAATAACATCAGAAATAGTATCAATCTGACCATTCCCCATTCCTTTTTCAGAATAGAGAACCAGTTTCTCCTTATTAATATCCGACATTTTAATATTGCATTCCATACCAGAGTTTATGAGTGGCTTTATCTGTAAAATGTAAAATGAAGCCCTACCATCACTGTCTTTATTCAAATCAACAGCATACTCAATTTCAATTGGTGAGCCCATGGCATCTCTTCCTAGATTAAGTACAAGATCAAGAGTTTTTGCCAGAGGGATGTAATTGTGTTTAAGGATATTTGCAAAATTAGTTATCCTGGGACCCTGTTTAGTTAAACCTGGATAAATTGTGTTACTATCAGCATTGTAAACCGATACACAATGCTTAAGTGTTCCATGCTTTTCGGCTAAATAAATATCATTGTAAGATAAACCTGCCATTTCACCCTCAAGTAAATTTAAGTTCTCTCGAGCAAGATCAATACTGTAAAACTTAACCTGAGAATTTTTAAACTGATCCTTTGGAGAATTGATTTCTGTACCAGGATATTTCGGTGAAAAACGATACGCCTTTTGTCCTTCAACAACATATCGGCCTAAGCCAACCGCAGCAACAGCAAAACCTTCTTCGGGTTTCATATGTGCAAAAGGATAAAAATTATATGATTGCGCTACTCCGCTGATATGTGGATAATATAGGTTTTCAAATTGGTTTCCAACTGCTTCCTGAAGGACAACTGCCATTCTCTCATCTTCAATTTTGTAATCAATTGCCTTTACATAACCTTTTGCAGTATGTGAATAAACAGAAGCAAAAACAAGTTTTATGGCATCTAAAGTTTGCTGAAGTCTTATTTCAAAATCATGATGACTGTTGGGCAATAAATATGTCTCAAAAATACCTGCAAAGGGCTGAGTAATTGAATCTTCAAAAAGTCCGGAACTGCGAACTGCCAAAGGTTTGGTAATTGTTTTTAGAAGGCTTTTTATTTTCTCTGTTAATTCCGATGAAAGGCGGCTTTTTACGAACTCTGCTTTAATAACTTTATGGTCCGTTTCATTTACAATTATGTTAAACAGATTATTGTTTTTAATAAAAAGTTCAAATTCCCAGGTGCCAATAATGAAGGTTTTAGGAGTTCTGATCCTGATATCAGGCAACTGTTTGTTGAAATTATAACTGTGAATTAATGCATTAATAAATGCCAGTCCTCTACCCTTACCTCCAAGAGAACCCTCAGACATAGAATAAACATTATCCTCATTTATTTCAATACCATCTTTGTAAGGAATAATATTCCCCAATTCCTGTTCAGAGCGATAAATTTTGATCAACGACAAAACACTCTTCCTAAGTTGACCAATATCATTAAAATCACTTACTTTTTTTGGATTAAGAATTTTAGCCACCCTAATTTCACCTCTTGCCATCAACCACATAGAAAGATGATCGCGGGTAACATGAAACAAAAGTGATTCATCAGGTATCTTCTTAAGTTGCTTTTCAAATTCCTTAATATTGGCTGCCCTTGCAATTTCCTCTCCATTCTTGTTTTTGAAAACAAAATCACCAAAGCCCAAATAATTTGTTATGAAATTCTGAAAATCGTAATAAAGAGTTTCAGAGTTTTTGTAAATAAAAAGTGAGTTGTATTTGTTGGCGATCTTTTCGTATGAAGTATCCGATGACTGAATAACGGCAGGAAGATTTTTATGCCCTTTTCTAGTGTATTTAAGCAAATCCACACCGGCAGTTTCGTTCATAATGCCATTGCGCTCAAACTTAACATCAGTAATAAGGCATAATAGGTATTTGCTGTATTTACTTATTATTTCAACAGCATCCTCATAGTTGGTAGCAAGCAGGATTTTGGGTCTTGCCCTCATCCGCAAAACTTTGTACAAAGCATCGGTGCTAACATCATCAATTATTCGTTTGGTTTGCTCCATCAAAACTTTGTACAAAAACGATAAGTACCGAGAATAATAAGTTGGTTTGTCCTCGACAAGTACAATTACTCTGACTTTACCAATATCAGTATCATTTTCAACATTTATCTGATCTTCAAGGAGTTTGATCATTGAAAAGAAAATGTTGGTATCACCATTCCAGGTAAAAATTTTATCGGCAAACTGATAATCCTTTATTATTTCTTGAAAATATGCAACATCGGTACTGTTATTAGTTAAAAGAAAAATAGGAATATATGGATATCGCTTTTTAATCTGACGACTAGCTACCAAAGGCATTTTTTTATCAACTCCTACCATGTAAATGATAAGATCGAAGTGCTTTTTATCAAGAATTTCAAATGCCTGACTTACTGATGATGCTCCTGTAATTCTCGGAAACGAAGTAAGATTTAACTGGCCATATTGACCAAGCATATGCTCAGAGAATCTACCTTCACGCTCTATTGCGTAGGCATCATAAAGGCTGGATATCAGTAAGATATCTTTTACTTTAAAAGGCATTAAATCGTGGTAAACATCACGATTATGGGTGTTTTTATTTAGAAATCGTTGCAAAAACTTCAGACTAATCGTAGAACCAGGTAGTTCTTCATCAGAAAGTTTTTTTTCACTGATGACCTTTCTTTTATTACTTAAACTGGTAAAGTATGTTGTAAGGAGTTTCGCAATATTAGAAATAAATAATTCCTTGCCACTAATTACTTCCTCATCCATAATTTCCTTATCAGAATAGCACATTTGAATCAGGCCCTTTTCATCATCGCTAACTTTAAAGTGCTTTTCATAACAAATACCAACAAGGGTTTGGTTATGGCTTTTGTATTCCCTTGCCCTGTACAATATTCTTATTGAACAATTATCGGCAGGTTCTTTCCTACACTTAATTACATCAACAATCTGCTCCAAGGTCTCTTCTGTTCCCTTGTTTTCAAGAATGATTTCGTTAACCTTATTGGTAATTTCAAGATAGTTAAGATAATTCGGCGATTCCGACATGCTTATGGAATTTTATTGCAACAAAACTAATGAAAAGAAACAAGATAAAAGAGTCAAGATAAAAGATAAAAGATGAATAGCCTGGTGGCTTTAGCCCTAGGGGAAAAGAGTCAAGATAAAGGAGTCAGGAGACGGAAGATTGGAAGTTGAAAGTTAAGATAAATGATAAATAGCCTAGCGGCTTTAGCCCTAGGGAAAAGAGTCAAGATAAAGGAGTCTTGAGTTAAGAACAACAACTTATCAATAGACTTATCAATAGACCATGCCTTTAGTCTGGGTCAGAAATTGCAGGTTGATTGTGATTTAAAGAGAGAAGAAAGTTCCTTCTAAATAAGAAGTAATATGGATAACAAATGAGTATTATTAATTCACTCCCTTTTATTAACTTCGCGGATTCATTGACTAAGCAATAGAGTTTTTTAATATGATCAATGTTTCAATAATTGATGAGCACCCCGTAATATGTGATGCATTAAGTGCGCTCATAAGCAATGCTGATGACATAGAAGTAGTTTCTTGCAACAACACGGCTGATGAGTTGATTTTAGGATTGGAAGAGACTCTTGTTCATATTGCCATCTTTGTTGTTCACAAAGAAAAACCTAAGGTTATTGAAGACATTAAAGTTTTAACCTACAGATTTCCAAAACTTAAAATACTGGTACTCTCAATGAGAGGGAATGAGTCGTTCATTTTGGAACTGATTAAAGTTGGAGCAAAAGGACATCTCACAAGCGACACAGGCAGGTCTGAAATTTTAGAGGCAATCTATTCTCTGAGAAATGGCTATGAGTTTTATGCCAAGACCATAACTAATATTTTACTAAATTCTTTTTTAAAAAATGGAGGACCCAACAAAGAAGAAAAAGAAGAACTTCAGAAAGGTCTTTCAAACCGTGAAATGGAAGTACTTAAACTTTATGCTGAGAGTTTGAGTAACAGGCAAATCGCCGATAAACTTTTTATTAGTATCAGGACGGTTGAAACTCACAAAACAAATATCATGAAGAAAACAAACTTAAAAACCACTGTCGATCTCGTTAAGTTTGCGATTAAGAATAATATTATTGAATTAGATTAGAGCACTTGAATTCTGTCTGAATCAATTTACATTAGCAAATTAAAAATTTAGCCCTAGCCAAATCATATCTTTTAATTTGTCAAGATTTTTCTGTGCTACAGAAGAAATGAAAATATAAGGAACTTCAGGCAGATCTTTTTCAATTTCTTCTACTAATTCCTCATCAAGCATATCTGTTTTTGTTATTGCTAAAATTCGGCTTTTATCTAACAATTCAGGATTGTATTGTTTGAGTTCATTTAGTAGTATTGAATATTCATTCGCAATATCATCTGCATCAGCAGGAACCATAAATAACAACATTGAGTTACGCTCAATATGACGTAAAAATCTAATGCCCAAGCCTTTTCCTTCGCTGGCACCTTCAATAATACCAGGAATATCAGCCATCACAAACGAACGATTATCGCGGTAAGAAACAATCCCCAGATTCGGGGTAAGTGTGGTAAACGGATAATCAGCAATTTCAGGTTTTGCAGCCGAAACAACCGAAAGCAATGTTGATTTACCGGCATTGGGAAATCCTACCAAACCAACATCTGCCAATATCTTAAGTTCGAAAACTATTGCTGCCTCTAAACCATCCTCACCAGGCTGGGCATAATTCGGTGCCTGATTTACCGAATTTTTAAAATGGTCGTTACCAAGACCGCCACGACCACCCTTTAAAAGAATTTTTGATTGGCCATCCTCAGTAATTTCACCCATTATCTCATTAGTCTCCAAATCACGAGATATTGTCCCCAAGGGAACTTCAATAATAATATCCTTACCACTGGCGCCAGTACTACGTTGTTTGCTACCCGACTTACCATGTTCAGCCCTCATATGTCTTTTATATCTCAAATGTAGTAGCGTCCACATTTGGGAATTTCCTCTCATAATAATATCACCACCACTACCTCCATCACCACCATCAGGGCCCCCTTTTGGAATATATTTCTCACGACGAAAATGCGTAGAGCCCGCACCACCATTGCCTGATGTACAGAAAATCCTTACATGATCAACAAAGTTTGAACTAGCCATAAACTAAGGGATTTTTAAGTCTGCAAAAGTAATATTCTTTTCTGATACTCTCCCTTTGTAATGAGTTAAGGAGAATGGTATTAATTGAACAGAGAAAAAGTATAGAAATAG
>Ga0164315_10003601_pt1 | contig 12027 bp, 9 predicted proteins | sample GuaBasSedimGuay6_FD_113737 | JGI IMG/M metagenome (GOLD analysis project Ga0164315, IMG submission 113737) | Subseafloor sediment microbial communities from Guaymas Basin, Gulf of California, Mexico - Guay6, Core 4569-2, 0-3 cm | ecosystem: Environmental > Aquatic > Marine > Hydrothermal vents >... | reverse complement strand
GGAAAAGAACTCCCGATATCCATGAAAATCAGTCCAGTAGCAGGACGGACACGAAGGATAGGCCATGACTTGGGGACGGGAATGGTAAATGTCTCCCAGTTTTTCCAGCCCCTTGGGTTGCTCTCCAGTTTCACATTCCCGGCTGCCCCTCCCTGTCCCAGCCGCGCACCATCCGTAGATGTCGGGATCTCTCAGCGTCAGAGCCTGTCCATCTCCATCGACCCCGACCGCTACGCCACGGACGAAGTCCACCGTGTTGCGCAATCTGGCTCGGTCCTCGGCGTGTTCATCCTCAACAGCCTCCGGCCAACGCCCAAATAGCAGACTCCCCAATTCCAACCGTTGATCAAAGAACCTCGGTCCGTCTCCGGGATAGGCAAAGTGGCATCCCCTCCAGCTTCCGCCGTCCTCAACCCCGAAGTACATCGCCCGAGGGTCTGTCGACCTTCCGAATGGACTCGGTGTCAGCACATCGCCCCAGTCCCAACGCTTCGCCAAGACATCACCGGCATCCCACAAGGCTTCGGTCTCATCCAATGACCCGCCATTCGACATTCCTGCCAGAGAATCCGCCGAGTAGGCCTGCACATGGCCTTCCCAGATCGACCGCCCACGGCGAGGAGTGAATTTTGCAAGAAAAACGGGTCGGTCCTCTGACCCTCCTGGGGGCGCCACCAACGACACAAAGGCCCGAGAGCGTTGTTCGATGTCCCGGACAATATCTTCGAGGGCGGAAACGACCTCATCCTCACTTTGCACCACATACAACCGACCACCAGTCATCGGCCCGATGCAATCGAGGGATGGTGGCACACTCTGGTCGAGCGTGTCGCTCAGCAAGACAACGTAAACCGGGACCTCCGCCAGGTCGAATGCGGCAGAACACACGGCCTCAGGCTCTTCGCAGCTTTCGCCGCCGTCTGTCACGACAATGATGAAGTCCTCTCTGCACCGTTTCAGCGGGTCATCCCACTGGTTGATGGACCGAGAAAAATAGTAGTGGGCTTCCCTCAAGCTTTCGGCCAAAGGCCGGTTCCCTTTCGCCGCAACCGTCTCCGTCAAAGGAAGATAGTAGTCTCGGTGGGAAGGCAGTGTTCGAGACTCCGGCCGGGAGGGAAAGAAGAAAACCGGGGCAGTCTGCGGTCCCAAGAAACTTTGAATCGTCTCTCGGTTGTCCACCGTCTCTCCCGTGATTGAATCCGGGAGGGACAGTCCTACGATCGGACTGATCGGGTCATCACCGTTGACGAATCCTCGGCACATCGGGCTGCCGCCACTCGAGGAGTCACTGACCTTCGAATCATCGTCAAAAGAGACTATATGCTGTGAATAGTGAACCTCCGTGATACGAGCAGCAGGACAGACAGGGCAATCAACCTTCAGCGCCGCAACCCACCCCACTCTAGACCTGAAAACCTCGTACCGCTCCATCACCACAAGATCCCTTCTTCCGATGGGGTGCCGTTCAATTGCGCCCACCACCGTCCGACGAAGGTCTTCCCGCCATCCATCACCGGTGATATCGATACCCAGGTGTGGGGCCACATCTCGCCACGATCTCGAACCGAGCAACCCCGACTGAATCCACCCGTCGGCCGGAAGAGCATCAAAATCGAAGGCCGGGTGATAGAAGAGATGTCCCCGCCTTCGCTCCCTCATCGGTAGTGCCGCCCACGGCCGCGGGGCGCCCTGCCCTCCCGTATCAACCAAAAAAGAGACCAGCCTCAGGTCGCCATCTTCGGGGAGACTCCCGGTTCCACGATTGCTCTCAAAAGGATCCGACCGGGCAACGAAAACCTCGTCTCCCGTTTCTCCGTAGCGAAATCTGAGGTGCGCCCCAGTCTCACCGTTTGCCCCATCGACTCCTTTCAGACCCATACGGATAGGATCCCCGGGCATGCTGCCGTCCAACATCGGCAGCTGATTCTCGCCGACACGATAGATAAACTTCACCCGAGCCGCCGCCCGACTCTCATCTTCAAAGAAGGAAAATCCGAGGTTGAGCCCGGTTCCTCGGTCGACCACCTCACGCAGGGCTGACTTGGCCTGGTGCAGTTTGGAACCTCTTTCAAGGACCGATCTGAAATCCGGACCCAACCTCCTGCGTAAGACATCGGCCCCATAGATCCTCTCCATGAAGGCTGCAAATCGGCCGTCATCGTCAGCGCCCGCCGGAAAGACCAGGCTGGACGTAGGCACATCGTGGGTCATTTCTACGCCGGAATCGAGTATTACAAAGACATTGGGCTTGGCCCGCCAACCCTCGAGAAGATCCCGATCGTCTGCATATGAGGACGTCGTCAGGCACCCGAAGATGAGCGCCGGCAGAACCCAACCGACGTGGTAGAGGCTCACACGGCGCCCGGTTCCCGGTCCTGTAACCGATGGACGTTGGGCGTTGAACGGTTTTTCTTTCATCTCTCACCCCCTTGTGCCAAATCTGGACCCTGAGCGAAAGTGCTCGAAAGAGGAACCGGTCCCACGCTCAGCGTCGCTGATACTTGTCGTCCACTCCCGGTTGGGTGGTGGAATGCCCGACTGGCGCCCCTGTAGACAAGAACGCAGAGGGACTCCCCATCGGAGCCCTGGCCTCCCCCAATCTGGGAACCGACGACCGCCCGGGGCGGCCCTGCGGGCAGAAAGGCACTGACTTCAACCTCAATCGGCCGCCCGGCCGGCCCAACGTGAGAACCCTGCATGTCAGAAGTGTCAAACCTGAATTCACCAGTATTTCCAACCTGCAGCCTTGTCCTGGCGCCGTTGATGCCGCCGTCAGCCGCATAGAAGGTCATCACGGAATATCTCTCAATCCCGGCTACCCGGCTCGCGACAAAGCTCCGGGTCACCAGGGCGAACGCCAGTAACGACAGAACCACGATCAGCATCAGGGCCACCAAAAGCGCGACCCCTCGTTCCGAAGCCTGCTGCCGGAGACAATCCGGAGATTCCTGTAACGGACCCGACTCGACAATGTTGATGTGGCCTGAATTTCCCTCACCTATCTTCCCCTGTCTCATCTCATCCTCCTCGTGCCGGCATCAGCCTTTCGGGGTTTGATACAAACCGTCATCGACCGGTACCGGTATCCCGATCCGCCGACCGTCATACTGGGCCCGTTTTCAAGGCTCTTGGGCTCCTGAGACCATCTCCGATCGGGTTGTTGAGTTCGAATGGCAATCGAAAGACGGAACACAATCAACTTCGCCATCTGCTCCCCTGTAGGCCCGCCGGTCCGATCCCGGCTCAAGAACCACTCTTCTTCGGAGACCTGACCGTCACCGTCGAGGTCACAGCCCAAAGCAACCTGGAGGTCAACGACGTTGGCCACCATCTCTTCGGCCAAGACCCTGGCCCCACCGCCACTGGTCACTCTCAATCGATAGAGAGAACTTCCTCCAAAACCATTCTTCGATACCAGGAAAACAAAGTCGTCGAGAAAACCCCCTGAGAAAACCTCAGCAGGCTTGACCGTGAACGCACGAGCGGCGTTAAGCGACGCAAAAGCGGCTGAGGGGCCGTCGTCAAAACTCAGATTCATGCGGGCGGCGCCCCCGGAATTCTCGATCACAGCCTCGTCACTGATTTCGACGACCCGCCACTGTGCAATATCCCTGCTTTGACCGTTGCCAACCGAGATGGTGAACGGCGCCTGCAAAGCGAACAAGAACGGTCTGCCACACATACTCCCTGAGAGGGTCAGGTCCTGATCGAGACCAGTCCAGGGGGAGATCGATTGAATCGAACATCGCCCCCGACCGTCAAAATCATCGGCGGCGAGACCATAGATCGGAGTCGTCATCACACCTCGGATCCTCAGCACATCCGTTCCCTCAATGGGATACCGGGCCGGCTCGAATGTCCATGCCTCTCCCCCGGCCGAGCTTTCCATGACCTGACCCTCGGAGAATCCGTCGACGACATCAACCGCCAGGGGTCGAAATCCTCCTTCTGGTCGAGGCGCGAAAAGAGGCAGACCTCCAGCTCCAGCCATCCGAATCTGCCTCACGACCAAGGCAACACAGTTGCGAAGGTCCTCCGATGCTTCCGTGACGTCTCCTTGAACCCGGACAACGTCGTTCATTTCCGTCAAGAACCCCAAAAACGAGACTACGACCAGCGACAGAATCGTCAGGGCAAGCAGTGCTTCGACAAGAGAAAAGCCTCGCATGGTCAATCCCTCCCCCTCATCACGACAATCGTAAGATCACGGCGGCCGACACCAGTTCCGCCCCGTGCAACAACGGTAATGGAGATGACTTTGAGGTTCCCGGCCGGTCCCTCCCTGCCGGGCGGGATGGGCGTCGATTGATCGACCAGCCGTTCCCTGACATTCCATGTGGCCTCGATGTGGCCCTGACCGACTCCGTCCGCGTGCACGCCAGGACTCAGTCTGGGGTCATCCCAGTGAGATGCCATTAAATTCTCGGCAATATCCCGAGCCCGATTGGTCAGGAGAGAATAGTCCCGCCCCGTCGAGGTCAGGTTCATCGAAAATGGAACAAGGGACAAAACGCCGACTGTTCCCATCATCAGGAGCAGCAGCGCTACCAGCGTCTCAGGCAGACTGACACCGGCTTCAGCCGGGAGTGCCCGGCCGGACAATAAATTGTATTTCATGGTAACCACCTGTTCTCAGCAGGTGTGGACCCTCCCAGCATACATCCTCATCCCCGGAAATCAACAAGAAAAACGGGCTTTGGTAAAATGGCTTGGAGGGATTTGGCCTGAGAGACTGAGGCAAGACGATTACTGATCCGGCCGGGTCCTTGGTCATGACTGGTTGAAGGTTAAATATTTGAAGATTCACGATAGCGGGAGAAATCGATGACTGACACGCTGTATACGGTGGTTTTCAAGGGCGAGATCGCACAAACACACACTGCGAGCGAGGTTAAGAAAAAGCTGATCTCTCTCGGGTTGATCAGTGAACGTCAATTGGAAGATGCCTTCAAAGGTCGACTCCTGATGATGAGGAATCTCCCTCACGAGAAGGCCTTGAAATTCATAGGGGCCTTCGAGTCCGCCGGCGCTGTGTGCAGAATAGAGGTGCAGCGCCATCCTGCCGAGCCGACTTCTCAGGGATCTCCACCACAAACCCCCCCACAACGCCCCCCCCAGCGACCGGCACAGCGACCGGCACAGCGACCGCTTTTACGACAGGAAGAGTACCCCGAACAGTCACGAGTCGAACGCCCTCCACAACCACCCGAACCAACCCCACAGCCTGATCCGGCCCCGTCGGACCAGGAGTTCATCACCTGCGCCAAGTGCGGACTGATGCAGCCCAGAGGCGTTGAGTGCGTGAAGTGCGGCGTGCTCTTCGACAAGATTGAGACTGTGGCCAAATTGGCCAACGATCCAGACAAGATCGCTCGGGAAATTGTCGAGAACTACCGACCACGACTTCGGAGCCCTTCGGTTGCCCTGACTCCGGCCATCCCCCACCAGGCGGCCGCGAATGTCTTGAGACCTTACCTCGATCCCCAGGTCCCCTGGGAGGATGGTGAGGAATTCATCATCAATATGGACGAGGAGTTGATCGCCATCTTTGACACCGCCGAGGCCAGGGAGTCCCTTCGTTCGAATCTCTTGCTGACAAATCACAAGATTCTAGTCTTCCGATGGGCTGATGGACCTGTCTGCGCCGGTTTCGACCTCTGGTCAACAAAACAAATCACATTGGCCGGTGAGAAGCGGAACCTCCTGATTGCCGATGAAAGGACCCTTGAATTACCGATCGTATCCCCTGAAAATCAGAAAATCAGGGAGACCTTCATCAAGATGACATCCGAGATTGTTCGTGCGCTGAAGCAGGCTGACAGGTCGGCTCGCCTCAAGGCCATGCGGGCCTGGCAAACCGACCCACATCACGGCAGGCCTGAACAGAGCGGAATCTCCGAGGAAGGACCGCGCAAGAATCGCATCACCCTTGAATCCCTCGATCTACGCGATTTGATACCGGCCCCTCAATTCACCGAGGATGCCAAAGACGATGCTCCGGAAGGAAGCAGCCTTCTGTCCGGTGTCAAGGGGCTGTTCAAGAAGAAGTAACCAAACTGACGGGGCCCCTCATACGAATCAAAACACCAAAAATCACCTCTTGACTGAGGGGTCTTCTTTAGGGCCACTTCAAGCACAAAAAGCCCCCTCCGTCTGGAGGGGACTCAGTAATCTTTCTTAGAACCGACGTCAAGCCGAAGGCTTGCCGAGCCGTCAGGCTCGAGTCCGCGAAGAGGACAGCGTGGGCAAAGAGCTGACAGCTCCTAGAACCTCCCAACAAACTCAATACCGATGGTCCTCGGGTCGTTCATCATGCCGGTCAAATTATTGAAGTCGATGCCACCGCGCACGATCTCCTCGTCAAAGATATTACGACCGAACAGGGCCACCTCGTACTTGGCCTGGCTCCATGCGTAACCCAGGCGCAGACCGAACTCAAGCGAATCGCTCTGGAACTCTTCCGACTCATAGAGGAAGAAGTTCTTCTCTGAGTAGTAGGCCCAGTCCAGCACGCCGAAAAAACCCTTCTCCACCGGGTCCGACCGGAAATTGATGATGCCGTTGAAGATCAACTCGGGAGCATGCGGCAGCGGGTTACCGTTGATCAACGCCAAGCCGTTGGCGTCCAGCGGGTCGGTGACCGTGCAGCCACCGCCACAGGGTGCGACCGTCAGGTCCTTGTCGACAATCTTGGTCGGGTTGAAGCTCATGCCGAAGGTCATCAGCCAGTTGGCTGTCGGGATGTACTCGATATCGGCTTCCAGACCATAGCCTTCTGTTTTGTCGGCGTTGAGCAGGGTCGCGGTATTGAACTCGCCACCGACGGCAGTCAACTGCTGTCCGTCAAGCTCAAAGATGTAGGCTGACAGATTGAGGCGCAGGCGATTGTCGGCCAGAATCGACTTCATGCCGATTTCCATCGAGAGAATCTCCTCGGTGTCGGCCGTGGTCACACAGTTGGTGGCGGGGTTGGTGCCGCCCTCGAAGTCGGCGCAGAACATGATCCGGCCCTGAATCGACGGGGCACGGAAACTGGTGGCGATACGGCCGTACCAGTTGAGGTTTGGATTGGCCTTGTAGGTCAAGCTGAGGTCCCAGCTCGTGAAATCCTCGTCAGTCTGTTCAGTGATCGGTGCCACCAGAGGCGGCTGAAAGAGGGGCTGCGGCCGATCGACCCAGAAATCCTTCTCATCGTGGGAAAACCGCAGGCCCGCAATCAAATTCCACAATTCGTTGATCCGAAAATCCAACGATCCGAATAGTGCGTAGGCTGTTGTCTCCTGCCACTGGTTGGAATAGCCGTTTTGGGGGTTGCCCGGGGCAAGAGTGTCGTAGCTGAAATTGTCGATCATCACTTCTTCGTTGAAGTAGAAGAGACCGGCCAACCAATTCAGGCCACTCGAATTGTTGCTGGCCAAGCGGAACTCCTGAGTGAACTGGTCGAGATCAGGAATACTACCGGCAGATTCAGACGGGAAGGGAATGAACCCCGGACCATAGTTTCCCTCACCAAGAAAGGCGGCGCCGAAGCCGCCGTCGATGTCGCCCCGGCTGTACATGTCCAGGGTCTCAAAACCGGTGACCGAGGTCAGGGTCGCTCCCCCAAAGTCCCAATTCAACTTCATGACACCGCCCATGGCACTGATGTCCTGGGAATTCAATCCGTCAAGATAGACCTGGTCCTGCTCAAATCCGGAGACCAACTCGTTGTCACCCGGGGTGATGATGTTGGCCCGGAACAGCCGTGCGGTCCCGTCGACGTCCCACCCATGGAGATTGAACAGGGCATCAAAATTCTCGCTCGGCTCCCACAGAAGTTGCAGCCGGTAGGCGGTGGTTTCATAACCACCAAGCTCATTCTTTTTCTCTGTGTAACCGTTGTCCACCCAGTCGCTGCGACTCTGGTACAAACCGGAAGCACGATAGGAAACCGTGTCGCTCAAAGGACCCCCCACGGCGCCGTTGATATCGACAGTGTTAAAAGTTCCATAGGATGCCCGGAAATCCGCGTCAAACTCCCGCGTCGGTTTCTTGCTCTCGAACTTGACGATACCTGCGGGCGTATTGCGCCCGAACAGCGTGCCCTGGGGACCGCGTAACACCTCGACCCTCTCCATGTCCCAGATCGGCATGCCCTTGACCACCGGATTTTCCATGACCACCTCGTCAACGATCATGGAAACCGGCTGGGAGGCGTTCAAATCAAAGTCGGTGTTGCCCAGACCGCGGATGTAGAACCGCGGAAAGGCTCGTCCGAAGGAACTCTCAATGATCAAGCTGGGCACCCTTGCCGAAAGGGCCCGAACATCGGGTGCGCCCGACGTCAGTACTTGGAGATCCTCACCACTCAGGGCCGAAACGGCGACCGGAACCTCTTGAAGGTTCTGCTCTCGTTTCTGCGCCGTGACGACGATTTCGCCGACTGAAACCTGGTACCCCGCCTCTTTCGCTGCCTTGATTTCAGCAGCAGCCGCCTCCTCGGCGGTCATTTCCTGAGCCATAACAAAAGCCGGCGCCAATCCAAAAATCAGGGCGATACCGATCAATGACACCACACACTTCCTCAAAAACATCAGAACCCTCCTCGTCCATTGAAATTGGAAAACCACCTCTCAACCCTAGCACGGTGGAGGCGCATGTTCAGAGTTTTTTTGCGGTGAATTTTTCGACATCAAACCGCCTGAAACAGCCGGGCAAATTATTCCGATGGCCTTAGAAATCTATGCCGATGAGCTGCCGTTATCCCGTAGATTGCTGATCCCATTTGCCAAATTGGCTTCCACGCCAATACCGGTGCAAGGCGGCGCCACCGGGGGAGGTGTCTTAGAATTTCCACCCAGCCGTCGAATCCGAGTCGATCCTCCGTGGCTGCCCGAACCGTCAACACACGCGCTTCGGCAGGAATATCCTCATCGGCAGGTTCAAACAGAATGCAGTCCTCGCCGTTCCGGCGTTCGACCCACGAACGAGCTCCTCGGCACAGCGAGCACTCTGCGTCATAGACAACCCGGAGTTGGGTTCCGTCACTCATGAGTTGGGCAACAAACGAAGGCCGCCGTCTGTTCCGGGCTACTTGAGCGAGATTCCCAGATGGGAGAAAACGAGCGCACACGAAGAACAAGACCTCGCGTGACGCTTCCACCGCCTCACATAACGCGACCGGGGCGACTCGAGGCTCAACATCGTCGCTGAGACGTGACCTGCCCGTTCGGCCATCGGCAGCATCCGGCGGTGACGCATGACGAAGCAGGGCTCCGTCATCAGATGGACCAACTGATCCATGCCGAGGCGCCTTCCGCCCATCGTAGTCGCTGCCGTAGTCATATTCCCTCACGTGTAGTGTACCTCATGCCGGGGAGGCTGAAACACGAGAGCCATCCTTCATCCTTTCCCATGCCCCCATGCTACGGTGGAGACCGCGCGACCGGAGGACACATGGGGCACTTGGGACATCTCAAAGCGGAGTACCGGGATCTGGCGGACCGGCTCAATGCGGGCAGCGTCGGGTTCCCTGAGCCGGAATCAGATGCATCACGCCACGGATGGCAAGAGATCCTGGAGATTCTCTACACACCGCAAGAAGCGGCCCTGGCAGCACGACTCCCTGTCCTGCCCTCGAGCTTGAGAGCCATTGCCACACGCATTGGCCTGACGGAGGACGAACTCAAACCTCGGTTGGACCGCATGGCGGACAAGGGAATCGTCATGGATCTGGTCCACCCCAAGACCGGAAAGACCAAATATTTCTTGTCACCACCGGTTGTCGGCTTCTTCGAGTTTTCGATGATGAGGGCCCAGGATTCGATCCCCAAGAAGAGGATGGCCGAAGCCCTCGATGCCTACACTCACGGCGATCCTGCCTTCGCCAACGAGGTCTTCGGCGGTGACACGGTCATCGGAAAGACGATGGTCCATGAGAACGCACTCTCCGACGAGGACCTGCCGGACGTTCTGGACTGGGAACGCGCGACCTCGGTGATCGAAGAGGCCCAGAGCTTCGCTGTCTCCTACTGCTACTGCCGCCACAAGGCCGAACATCTGGGAAAGCGCTGCGACGCACCGATGGACGTCTGCCTCTCGGTCAACGCCGGCGCCGCCTTCGTCGTGCATAGAGAGTTCGGGCGGGAGATCGAGCGATCGGAAGCGATGGACATTCTCATTCAGTCACGAGAAAGCGGACTGGTCCAGATCGCCGATAACGTACAACAGAAACCGACCTATATCTGTAACTGCTGCGGCTGCTGCTGCGGTCAGCTGCAAGCGATCAACGAGTTTGACCTGCCGGCGGTCAACCCCAGCGGCTTTGAAGCCACGGTCAACCTTGACGACTGCAACGGCTGCTCGCGCTGCGCCCGTGCCTGCCCGGTCGGCGCGATCGAGATGCGACCCGCACCTGTCGTCGGCAGCCGCAAAAATGATCTCAGAGCCTCGATCGACACTGACCGCTGCATCGGCTGCGGCGTCTGCGTTCAGGCCTGCGGCACCCGCCATGCGATGACGATGGAGCGGCGGCCGATCCAGCCGACAGTTCCACGAACCGGCATGGAAAAGATTCTGAGAATGTCAATCGAGCGCGGCAAACTGCCCGATCTGCTCTTCGACCAGGGCGCCGGACGGGGCAGCCGTTTTCTCAACCAGGCACTGCATGGCCTGACCGCGCTCGGACCGATCGAGCGCGCCATCGCGTCGGAACAGGTCAAAAGCCGTTTCGTACGATTCGCTTTGAGAAATGTCTCTGACCCGACGGGGTGAGCTGCGAAAGGTCCGAAGAAAATGCCACGGAACATTGAAATCAAAGCGACGGTAGAGGACCCTGCCGCCCTCCAGCGCAGGGTCGAGGCCATCGCTGATCAGGAGCAAACCGAGCTTCAGCAGGTCGACACCTTCTTCCAATGCTCAACCGGCCGACTCAAGCTCAGGGAGTTCGGTGACTCCCCCGCAGAGTTGATCTACTACCAAAGGTCAAATAAAGCCGGTCCGAAGGAGTCTTCGTATTTCGTTGCCCCGGTCCCCGACCCCGGCGTGATGAAACAACTTCTCGATGCCGCTGACGGCACTCTGGGCGTCGTCAAAAAACGGCGATTGCTCTATCTCATCGGACAGACCCGAATCCACCTCGACCAGGTCGAGGGACTGGGATCATTCATGGAGCTCGAGGTTGTTCTCCAAGACCATCAGGCGACGGACGACGGCGTCGTGATTGCCCAGGATCTGATGAAGAGGCTCGACATTCGAGAAGATCAGCTGGTTGACACTGCGTATTTTGATCTCCTCCATGGTGGAATCTAGGAGCCTGTAGGGCATAGGCCGCCGAAGCGACCGTAAAGTTGAGTTGATCCCCGGCCTCTGCCCCACAGGCTCCTATAATGCGCTGCGCGCATTGTTAGGGGGATGAATTACTAGAAGGCTTTTGGTTCTGGTAGTTTGCGTTGGTTTCCTTGTGTGAATTCGGCTATAATAACGCATGTCCAAGAGACGTTATCGCCCCTGGAACCCCAATCAATTCTCCTCTTCCCTCAAGCGATGAGGGACGCCCTTGACGAAGGTCACATCGTCTTCCGGATCATGGATGTCGTTGAGACGCTTGATATCACAAGCATCACCGAACGACTTGAGGAAAAAGAGAGTCGACGCCGAGGAGGACAAGCTTTACGGCGAGGGACAAGAGGTCCATGAGATATCTGAGGAACTCAAACGTCGGCACGAGCGACTCAGGCGGATTTCTCAAGCCAAACGGGAGTTGGAGGATGAAGCGAACCAGATCACCGTTGCCGCAGCCGTCACCAATCAGGCGGCTGATCAAGGGCATCTGATTCCGATGATGAATCGTGTTTGTCGTAACACCGGCAAAAAACCAACCCGGTTGAGTGCTGATGCCGGATACATGTCTGAAGACAATGCGAAACACTGTGAGGCTGCTGGTATTGAGGCCTATCTTTCGGTGGGACGCGAAAAACACCTAAAGACCACCGACAAGACTGAATCGGCACAAGAAGCCGAGGCCTGGAGCACGATGCGAGCCAAGCT
>Ga0164315_10003599_pt1 | contig 12032 bp, 10 predicted proteins | sample GuaBasSedimGuay6_FD_113737 | JGI IMG/M metagenome (GOLD analysis project Ga0164315, IMG submission 113737) | Subseafloor sediment microbial communities from Guaymas Basin, Gulf of California, Mexico - Guay6, Core 4569-2, 0-3 cm | ecosystem: Environmental > Aquatic > Marine > Hydrothermal vents... | reverse complement strand
GATCGAAAAAATATTCACGGGTAAATAGAGTTACGGCAGTCTTATCTAACTTAAACTCATTTTTCCCCTTAGGATCTGGTGTTAATTTAATCTCAAAACTACCATCAGCTTTAAACTCAATATCAGTATGATTGATATTTTGAGTAACCGTTTCAGCCAATTCCCCATTGGGTTCACCACCATATAAACAAAATGACAAATAAACACTATCGTACCTTTTCCCTTTTATTACATATACCTGGTCACTTCTAACCTGTGTAAAATAATAAACAGCATCTACATTATCACCAACAACCTTATGATAAGGTGTAGCCAACAACATAAAAGCAGGGTTCAGCGGATCATTGAAAAGATAAAAGTCGATGCTTGTTTTTAACAGGTGAAAAATATGCTGGTAACCATCTACTTTCCCTTGTTCATCAAGATTTTTATCAGGATCCAGAAAAGTTAAATCTGCGTTTTTAATAACTTCAAGGAATTGTTCTAAGGCAGCTTTGCTTTTATATGTCATGATGATTTACTTTTAATTGTTCCAAAAAATTAAGGTAATCACGATACTGAATATCGATTGCCTCTTGTTTTAAACCAAATGTTTCCAGGGAATAAATATGTTTGCCATTTTTATCCTTGGGGTTCTTTTCAAGAAAATGTGAGAATTTATCCAAAGCAATATCAGAAACTGGCCAATTAAACTTTTTATATATCTTTTTTACAGTTCCAACCTGGTCCTTCACAAAATCTTCAAACAACAGATCAATAATTTGATCTTCCTTATTTAAGTTTTCGCGGTCTTTTAAAAACTTTTTAAAATACAAACTCCAGAGGTCTGCCTGTTCACGTCCGGTACGTTTTGGATCTTCAGTATTGATATACAAAGAACGCACCGATGAAATTAAGCTGGCTGTGGAAGCTACCACAAACTCAGGTGGCCGATGAGTCATAATAATTTTAGCATCAGGATATACTTCAAATATTTCCGGCAAACGCATTAAGTGAACAGGGGTTTTTAACAACCACCTATCAGATTTTACACCACCTGATTGAAGGTATTGTAAAAATCGCTTATGAAATTTCATGGTGCCCAGCATATCAGACCGATTGAAAAACCAGTCCATATAAGACGGCACATACAATTGGGCGGAAGTTTGAAAACTGGCAAAATTAAAAGCTGTAATCCCAAGGCACTCCTGTGGAGAATCAGCAGCCATATAATGTTTTTTTAAAAAATCAGGAACCAGCTTAAATAACTGACCAAACTCTTTTGTTACCGTTTTTAACTGATCATTATTTCGGAATGTTTCTGGTGTTGCTGCGGGGAATGGAAGCAAACATTCCCAGGCCAATGGCGATCGATGAGCAGGATCTTCACCCATCAAAGCATGAAGTATTGTTGTACCAGTACGAGGCATTCCGATAATAAATACCGGTTGTCTGATCTCTTCTTTTTCAATAAAAGGATTGCTGTCCAGTTCCTGTTCAATTTTGTAACGTCCATATAAAGTACGCTCCAATAATCCCTTAACAGCTATAGACCCAAAGGTATTGGGTTTCCCTTCCTCATTAATTGAACTGACCAACTCTCGAAGCCCTTCTTCTGCTTGTGGTAGATTACCGTCAAATTTGGCTCTCTTTTTTGCTTTGGCAATAATGGAATCTGCCTTGATCCTGAACGGATCTATCCTGACTTTTTTTAAAGTTCCACCCACTCCGTTAATAACGTTCAGTGTCGAACTTCTCCGAATACTAAGTGATGAATGTATTGCCACAATTTTTACATTAATTGTTTAAGCTTTTGGGCCAATCCAATATCCCCCTTCACCTTCAATTTCCCTGTAAGTGTGGCAATCATGGGTTTTATTTCTTTACGCTGTAATTTCAGGTAGGTATCCTTACTCATAGTGATGGTACAATCAGCTTCCTCATCTGTATCTCTCACCACATTGGTGTTATCACGACCATCAATAAAAATAAACTCATCGTCCATTTTAAATTTAAGCCTTTTCCCAATGGGATCAATTTGCGTTACTTTTTCTGCCAGTTCTTCTCTAATCTGTGCTATTTCCATACTTTTAAAAATTAATCAATCATTGAAAAAGAGCAAAAATAAATAAATCAATCGATTAGTCAAGTACTTATGGAATGAAAATGGAAACGGGAATAAATCGGACTTAAAACCTAAAGTTTCACCCGCCACAATCCAAAGGGAGCATGCTCTGCATATTTCTTTTCTGATTTCATGATGACATGCTGTAGAGCACTGTCAGTAATGTACAAATAGCCATCAGCTCCAAGGGAGAGGCCATCAGTCCAGCGGATATTTTCGTTGCGGATAACCACTTCCTTTCCCCCGTTTTTATCCATTGCCAGCACCTGATGATTCTCCATATCAGTTATATAAACCAGATTTTTATTGCTTACGCGTATACCATCACAAAGCGGACGATCCCATAACTCTTCAACACTCGACTCAATCACAGAATCTTGTGTATTGAAATCAGTAATAATATTTGTTGGGATGCGATACATTTTTTCATGACTCATGGCAGTATAATAGAGATAAGTGCCTTCAGGATTCAAATCAATTCCATCAACACCGGGCCTGACTTTGTACATCCCTAGGACAAACTGCATCTTATCCCCATCCACTTCCGGTGTAATCTTTTGCCGCATCACTGAAGGATGATCGGTTAAAATACGCCTGATGCTTTTTTCTTTTACATTAAAAACTATAATTGAAGATCGTTTTTTAAACAATCCCGGGGCAGACATAAAAACATGTTTTCCATCCCGAGCTACCGTGAGGTCATTTAACATTACATACTTTCGTACAATGTCCCTTGGAAATTCAAATTCCAGTAAGCACTCACCTGTCTGTGCATCAAAGGCAAAAAGCTTTGGCGTTTTAAAAGCATATTTCCCATGATCGAGTACCCATAAACGGTTTTGAAAATCGAGGTATACACCCAAAGGAGAAATAAATTTTGATTGGAAAGCACTGTCAGGAAATGGTGAAACTTTTCCATGCTTGAGTTCATAGATTTTCGGGCCCTTTGGTTTGCTTTCAGGATGGACAGAGAAAAAAACCTGGATAGGATAAACTACATGTTGTGTAACAGCAACATTACCCAATGGTTCATCAAAAGAAAAAAACAATTCCCCCTTTGGTTGAGCTTGTACCCCGTAAAATAACAAGCTAAAAACGATTATTAATAAACTAATTTTCTTCATACTTCAATCAGGCGGCAAAGGTAATAATCGAAGCAAAAAATACAAGTATTAAATTAATTGGATATCAACAAACTTTCAGTTAATAAATAATAGAACACTGATAACACAGATTTTGTTGATTTTCACAGATTTGATAAGGGTATTTATAGTGTTAATCAGCGTCATCTGTGTTCCCTTTTTGGTTTTCAAAAATAAGTTATCTTTAGGCAATTATATTCATAGATTTAATAATCGAACAGCGTGAGTCGATCAACTACCTGCTTTGTATTTTTACCCCTGATTATTCTGATTTCCTGTGGCAAACCGGAATATGTGCATTTATCAGATGAATTCAAATCCTTTACCATTTTCCCGGAAGGTAGTTACTGGGTGTATGAAAAATTAAATGATGGGTTTATTGATACTATGATTGTTGAAAAAGTATCATTGGAATTTCAATCCGAGCATGCAGAATCAAATGTAAAGGTGGAGTCGGGAAGTATTCAGTATCAAACACGCTTATCCGGGAAAATAGTTGGATGGATAAGAAACTCCTCTTACTCTGAGAGTTGTAATACAATGAGTTCAATATTAATTTACAATTCTACTCATGACACATTAAATACAGCAGGTAGTCAGTTTTTAGATGTGGGAAATGAGTTATTCTGTTGTTGTGAGCCGGGAACCATTAGTTGGTTTGATCCAATTCATGAATATTCGGGTATAATTGATTCAATCTCTGCTGGTGGTATTAATTTTACTGATGTTAGACTTTTTACAACAATTATTGATGATTCGTTATTCATCCAACAAAATCCCAATTTAGTTAAGAAATCATATTTTGCTAAAAATGTTGGTTTAATTAAGTGGGAACAATTCAATGGGAATGAGTGGGAAGTAAGAGATTTTAGAATAAATAACTAGAAATTGTACTTAGTTACTTCAACCCCTTTACTTTTGAGACACCCGCAATAAAATCTTTCAGATAGAAAGGCTCAAAATAGGCCACATCTTCAAATTGTTGATGTTGAAATTTGTCAAAGGCAATACTCATCATATTGGTAGCTGAAGGGAATATTTCATCTAAAAAAACAGCATTGGGATGTTGGATCACATCTTTGCATTTAGCAGCTCCATCCCCAAAAAAGATCACTTTATTTGATTCCAGATAAGTTTGAAACGCAACTGGTTCAATAATTTCCGCTTTGGTTTCGCGAACTTCATCAATATTTTTATCAAATAAAGCACAATATACTTCCATCCTGCGGGCATCAAGCATCGGACAGAATAATGTTGGTAAACCTGGTTCAAGTTTAATATTCTGTGCGGCACCAAATGCCAGCGATTGCAGTGTATTCACAGAGATCAATGGGATATCCAACGCATAACACATTCCTTTGGCTGTAGAAACGCCAATGCGTAAACCGGTATATGATCCGGGACCTTTACTTACAGCTATTGCATCCAGGTCTCCAAAAACTACATTATTTTCTTTTAATAATTCATCGATGAATATTGTCACAATTTCAGCGTGGGAATTTTTTTTTGTGGATTCTTTTATCCCCAGCACATTGTTATCTTTTGCAAGGGCTACCGAACAAACGGGTGTTGCTGTTTCTATAGAAAGGATCAATGTCATTGGTGTGCAAAGTTAGTATAATAAAATGGGAATAGGGGTACAGAAACGTTGCGAACCCAAACGTCAGCCTGTGAGATGGCGTGAAGCAATCTCAAATTTGTGGTTATGAAAATATATTGAGATCGCTTCGCTCCTGTACTGCAGGCCATCGCTTCAGCTCGCGATGACGTTAATTAATAAAGGAAGGAGCGCAACTAATCCTTCTTAAATAAATCCTTCTTATCAACCTTTTCAACGGCATCACCATTTTTTAACTTTTTTGATACTGCCCTGTAGGGTCCTACAATTATTTCCTGATCAACATCCAGACCTTCTAAAATCTCGATATACATATTATCCTGGATGCCAGTTTTTACCTCCTGAATAACAGCCTTGCCATCTTCATACAGAAATACATATTCCAATAGTTCATCATCATCCTGATCTTCCATCTCCTGATCTTCTTCTCCTTCTTCTTCACCCTCTTCTTTATCCATTATATCATTCCCTGTAGTATCAGAACGTGTTGTTACAGCCTGAATAGGAACAGTGATAATATTTGGAGCCGTTTCAGTTTGGATATCTACTGTAGCTGACATACCCGGACGGAATGGCGATTTAATGATATCTTCCGCTTTTACCAGGTCCTGGTATGAATCTTCCAGTATCAATATTTTCACTTCAAAATTTGTAACCTGGTCGGCACTTACACCTACAACATTAGCAGAAGTAGCTATTTCTGTTACAATTCCTTTAAATTTATGCGTTAAATAAGCATCCACTTCAATGATACAGGTATCAAACATGGCCACCCTGACAATGTCATTTTCATTCACTTCAACATTCACAACCATCCGTTCCAGGTTTGCAATTCGCATGATCTCTGTTCCAGATGAAAATTGTGAGGCTCCAGTAACACGCTCTCCCTTTTCGATACTCAAGCGTGAAACCGTTCCATCATTGGGAGCATATATTGAAGTTCGGGTAAGGTTTTCATTTGCTTCTCTTAATGATGCTTCTGTACTATTTACTGAAAATTCTGCGGCTTTTACATTTTCCCGGGCGGCTGTAACCTCTTCTTTAGCCACAGCAAATGCAGATGTTGCTCCATCATAGTCCGATTGAGAAATGACCTGTTGGTCAAAAAGTTTTTGGTTTCGTTTAAAATCTTCCTCAGCTTTTACAAACTGTGCCATAGCCTGTGCCCTCCTGGCTTTTGAATTGGCAAGATTTGCCTTTTGCATTTGCAAAGAGGCTTCTGTACGTTGGTAATTCGAAATATAAATTTCAGGATCAATTTTGGCCAGGAGATCTCCTTTTGTAACCTCTTCGCCTTCCTTCACATACAACTCAACAACCTCTCCTGAAATATAGGGACTGATCTTTACATCCACTTCTGGCTGTATTTTACCATTTGCGGAAACACTTTCAACAATGGTACGTCCTTTGGAAAGTTCAGTAGTGACTTTTATTTCGCCTGAACCTTTTTTCTGGGCTGCAACAACAACCAATACGATGATGATGATTGCTATACCACCCCAGATTAAATATTTTTTCTTTTTTGATTTGGTAACCATGTAAATGTACGTTTAGGTTGTATTTGAAATTACGTGCTAAATTAAAGAATTTTCATTCATCGTAAGAATGAAATAACCAGTCAAAAAACAATAGCACAGAAAAAATTTCCCGTGCTATTTATCATCATTAACCATATTTTTATCTGGTCAGTGTTAATGGCTTGCCCATGTAGAAATCTATAACAGTTACCCTGAACACATAATCATACTTTGCCTGGATTAGTTCAGAAAGTGCATTGTTGGCCTCTTTTTTTGCATCGTTATACTCTACAGAATTAACCAATCCCACATCAAATTTTTGCTCCGAATATTTAAAAGACTCCTGGGTAGCATTCACCTTTTTATCAGCTGCCTTGTGTTTATTGGCTGCTGCGATCGCATCATTGTATGCCTGTTGAATAATTTTGTACAATTCTCTTTTTTGTTTTTGCAGCGTCAAATCAGCATTGGCAATACCAATTTTAGCCTGGGCAACTGACGACCGGGTTGCCCATCCGTTAAAAATTGGAATTCGAAGATTTAAAGCGACAGATTCATTTAAATTGTCATTAAACTGATCACCCCAGGGCTTTGAATCTCGTGATTCATATTTATAATCAAAGGGATAAACAAATTCATCACTGGCTGTCACACCAAGTGGGTCATCGCTTACAAAAACTGATGGGTTATTATAAATATAGTTTGCACCAGAATAACCAGAACCTATAGAAGCATTTAAACTTAAAGATGGATAAAATGTAGCACGGGCAATGCCCAATTCACGTTCTGAACTTTCAACTTTTACCTCAGCACTTTTAATCTCAGGACGGTTTTCAACAGCTATCCCATAAATTTGCTCAGGTGTATAAATTTCTGGTTGATCAACCAAACCCAGTTCTGGTTTTTCAATAGCAAATCCGGCGGGTGTTTCCAGTTCGAGCAATTGTGTTAAATTTAAATATGAAAGAGTCAGATCATTTTCAGCTTGAACCACCGATAATTCTTCCGATGCTTGTTGTGCCTCAATGATCAAAAGGTCACCTTTGGCCAATGTTCCGGCGTCAACAAGTTTGCGGGTTCTTTCAACCTGCTGATTTGTAATATCCAATTGATTGTTTGCCATTTCAACAAATTCAAGAAAATACAAGGTTTGCAGGTATTCCATGGCTACGGTGATGGAAATTTCATCCCTGTAATAATCTGCATCATATTGTGCTGCTTGCAAGTTTAGCATATTTCGTTTAATTATGTTAATCTGTTGCAGTCCGCTAAAAATGTTTAAATCGCCTTGAAGATAGAGATTATTTGAACGAACTCTGTCAGTAGCAAATTCATTGGTAAAAGGGTCAACCCGCTGCCCCCAGTTGTATCCATGAGAAATAAAGCCATTAAAATTAGGTAGTACCCCCAGTTTACTTTGCAACAATAACTCATTCTGATAATCAATATTCAAGTCTTGCTGTTTTACACTGATATTATTATCCAGAGCATAATTGATACACTCTTCAAGCGACCATTCTTTGGTATCCTGTGCATTTACTTTTAATGTAAACAGCAGAAACAACAACAGTATAAAAATACTGCTATAGATCTTAAGTAGGTTACCTTCATATCTTTTCTGAACCAGATTTAAAACTTTAACTCTTGCTGATGAAGCCATACAAATCTTTTTTTTAATTGAACACATTGATTTATCTAAAAATATGCCACGCTCATAAAATACTGACAGCTAAATTATCACGAAATCAAATTCGTAAGTGATTACTAAAAGGTGTTCAGATAAATACAAAAATTGTACGTATCTGAACAGCATATCAATATTCCTTTCATTTCCTTTTTCAAAGGTATAATGATTTTTCAATAAACGGTGAAATAGTCTATTTTTGTATTTCAAGTAAATTGTAAATAAATGAAATCTACATTTAGTCTGTCGGGAAACATTGTTGATGTTGTAAAGGAAAGAGTTTACCAGGGTACAATCTTTATTGAAAATGGCAAAATTGTTAATGTTACTGAAGAAGAAACCCAATCTGATCAATATATTCTACCAGGCTTGATCGATGCACATATTCATGTTGAAAGTTCAATGCTCACACCCACTGAATTTGCGCGCATTGCAGTTGTTCACGGGACTGTTGCAACAGTTTCAGATCCACATGAAATTGCCAATGTTCTGGGGATTAATGGTGTGAAGTTTATGATAGAAAATGGCAAGCAAGTTCCTTTTAAATTTTATTTTGGTGCTCCGTCATGTGTTCCAGCCACAACTTTTGAATCTTCAGGAGCCAATCTTGGACCAGAAGATATGGAGCAGCTGTTGAAAATGGACGAGATACACTATTTATCGGAAATGATGAATTTTCCAGGCGTTATTTATGGAGATAAAGAAGTAGCTGCCAAGCTCAATGTGGCTAAAAAGCATAATAAACCTGTAGATGGACATGCTCCAGGCTTAACAGGACAAGACATAAAAAAATATATCCAGTCAGGTATCACTACTGATCATGAATGTTTCACCATTGAAGAAGCCTTAGAAAAGATTTCATACGGGATGAAAGTTCAGATAAGGGAAGGCAGTGCTGCAAAAAACTTTGACACTTTAATTCCACTGATTAATTCCCACCCTGATAAAATTATGCTTTGTTCTGATGATAAACATCCGGACGACCTGGTAGAAGGACATATAAACCTGGTAATAAAAAAAGCCATCGCTTTGGGTTATGATCCTATAAAGGTACTCAGGGTTTGTACATATAACCCTATCAATCATTATAGCCTGAATGTTGGTTTGTTACAAAAAGGAGATCCTGCCGACTTTATATTGATTGATAATTTTGAAGACTTTAACATAAAACAGACATATATCGATGGTAAACTGGTTGCAGAAAATGGGAAATCATTGTTAATGTCTGCACCAACTTCAACTCCAAATATTTTTTATGCAAATCCTGTAACTGAAAAAGATCTGGAAGTAAAGGTAGAAGGTGAATCCATTCAAGTTATGAAAGCATTGGATGGACAGCTCATCACACCCAAATTGATTCAAAAAGCCAAAATCGAAAATGGGCTTGTTACCAGCGATGTGGAAAACGATATTTTAAAAATGGTTGTGCTGAACAGGTATAAAAAAGCTGATCCGGCTATTGGATTTGTAAACGGCTTTGGCTTAAAGAAGGGAGCAATTGCTTCAACAGTGGCACACGATAGTCATAATATTATTGCCGTTGGAACAAATGACAAGGAAATTGTACAAGCAATTAATTTGTTAATTGAAACCAAAGGTGGCATTTCGTTGATTGATGGGGATTTTCAATTGCACTTGCCTTTACCGGTTGCCGGGATTATGTCGAATGATGATGGATACAAAATTGCAGAAATTTATAAACAGTTAAATCAATCTGTTAAAAATTTAGGTTCAACACTTCATGCTCCCTATATGACTTTATCATTTATGGCTTTGCTGGTAATTCCTGAATTAAAACTGAGTGATAAAGGCCTTTTTGATGGGACAAAATTTGAATTTACATCGCTGTTTGCTGATAATAATTAGGCTACAGTTTTAAACTTTTCAGCAAATTAATTATAATAATTCTAAATATCTACATATTTATTTGTCTATAATATATTTTTACTATTTTTGCGCCTAAAATAACATTAACGGATTATGGCAAAATTAGTTCTAGACATTACAAAACTGGAGATGGCTGCAAGCAAACTGCGAGCTATTGCACATCCAATGCGAATTGCTGTTATCGATTTGCTAAACGAAAATGGCAAGATGAGCGTAACAGAAATTTACAGCTCTTTGGATATTGAGCAAGCATCAGCATCTCACCACTTGAACATTCTGAAAAATAAGGGTATTTTGGTTTCAAAAAGAGAAGGAAAGAAAATATTCTATTCTCTGAAAAGTGTTACACTTACTGAGATTATCGATTGTATTAACAGATGTAACGAAGAGTAGATTTATAGTGTAACATTACACTTTTAAAGATTTGAAATGGAACCCTGATATTAATCGGGGTTTCTTTTTTTTACTGTTTTACAACTGATTGGGCAAGAAACACAAAATCATTTACCGCTAATTGCTCTGCACGTTTACTTAGGGCTTCAACTGTTTTATCAGTTTTTTGGAATTTGTAACTACCCAGTGAATTTCGCAAAGTTTTCCGCCTTTGATTAAATCCAGCTTTTACCAGTTGAAAAAATAACTTTTCATCGCAATCGAGCTGTTTCGTTTCATTTCGTTTTAACCTGATCACTGCTGATTTTACGTTTGGCGGAGGGTTAAACACATGCTCATTGACGGTAAATAAATATTCAATGGTGTAAAAGGCCTGGACGAGCACACTTAAAATTCCAGATTTTTTATTCCCATGCGGCGAAGCTATCCTCTCGGCAACTTCTTTCTGAAACATCCCAACTACCTCATCAACCTGGTTTCTATAATCCAATACCTTAAAAAGAATCTGACTGGATATGTTATAGGGGAAATTACCTATCACTGAAAAGTTATCTTGAAAGATCTTTCCGAGATTATATTTTAAAAAATTTCCTTCTATAACATTTTCGGAAAACTCAGGATACGTCTTTTTTAAATAAAGAATTGACTCTGTATCAATTTCTATAACCTTTAAATTTTGCTGATCGTCTTCAAGCAATATTCCTGTGAGAACCCCAGTTCCAGGACCAATCTCCAATAAATTTTGAGTATTGGGGTTTAAACTCGAAATAATTTTCCGGGCAATGTTTTTATCTGTTAAAAAGTGTTGTCCTAAGTGTTTTTTGGGTTGGACCATGGTAAGGTTTCTGGTTAAATTTCTTCATTCACAAAGTCACCGCGCAAGTGCCGGTATCGTTTTCGGGCTTCGGCTGTAAAAAGGCTTGCAGAATAATCCTGCATCAATTTCTGGTATAATTCCATGGCTTTGTCTTTATCATTAAACTGTTTTTCATTTAATTCCGCCAATAAAAATAATGCATTATCTGCAGTGATTTCGTAAGAATAGTCCTCAACAATTTCAGTCAAATACTCAGCAGCCATTTCAAATTCACGTTGTTTGATCTTAATTTCCGCTTTTTTTAATAACACTTCATCAAATATAGGATGATATGAACCCAATTCAAAAATGGAATCCAGCGTTATCAATGCTAATTCCTCTTGATTCCGGTATAATAAAAGATCAGCTCTTCCATACAATTCCAAAGCAACAGTTGATGAATCCATATCGATATTGTCACTGATCAACACAGAAAAACGCAATGCATCATTGGCAATTAATTTAGAAGTAGCAGCTTTCAGCACATCCAATTGAGCTTTGGCCCAATCAAATTCACCAATATAAAAAGACAATTTGGCATTTTTGTATTTTGCATAATGCCCAAGTGGATCATTTTTATAGGCTTTTTCAACCTGTCCATATAATAATTTGGCTTCCCAGATATCGCCATCAAAAACCAAAATATCAGCCAACTCTATTTTACATTCAGCAATGGAAGCCGGTGCTGCATTTGGAATTGCGATTGCTTCGTATAAAATTTCGATAGCTTCAGTTGTCTTGTCCAGATAAAATGCCTGCAGGTGACCTAGGTATTGCATCACCTTTATCATCGACGGTGATTTGCCATAGGTTTCCAGCATACTGAGGTAG
>Ga0164315_10003598_pt1 | contig 12033 bp, 10 predicted proteins | sample GuaBasSedimGuay6_FD_113737 | JGI IMG/M metagenome (GOLD analysis project Ga0164315, IMG submission 113737) | Subseafloor sediment microbial communities from Guaymas Basin, Gulf of California, Mexico - Guay6, Core 4569-2, 0-3 cm | ecosystem: Environmental > Aquatic > Marine > Hydrothermal vents... | reverse complement strand
GAGTCCCGCCCGAAGCCTGTATAGACCAGGGTCGGTCGAGCTCGGATTTCAGGTCGGCACGCTGTCGCAACGGCAACAGTATTTGCACATCCCGGTCAAAGGCGAGCAGCGCGCTTTCATCTCCCGGCCGAATCGATTTTGCGCTCTCCAGCACCGCTCTGAATGCGTCCGCGAGACGACTTTGGCGATTGTTTGAAGCGTCCATGCTTCCCGATTTATCCACCAGGAACAGGAACGCCGAAGCGGGTAACTTGCGCGATGACTCGGCGGTAACCGGCAGCATTTCTTCCAGTTGCGAATGGCGATAACCTCCGCTACCGAAGGATCGTGGACCCCCTATGACGATCAGCCCGGTAGCGGATTGCTGTACCGAAGTTTGTAGATTGCGGGTGAGGACGGGGTTGATCGAGCTGGCTTCCAGGTCGTCTAACAGCACCACGTCGTACTGGTTGAAGAAGGTTTCACCATGGCCGGGCTGCCCGGGCTGCAGGCCGACGGTTTGCCACCCTTGCGGTAGTGCCAGTGAAGATGTTGCATCGGTTGGGGAGGTTCCAATATACAGCAGGCGTCCGCCGCTCGAGACATCCACGACGCGTTCTCGTTTGTCGATGATATTTTGCTCGCGATCATGGATTAAAAACTCGAGCGTTTGCGTGCCGGGCTGATCCAGCGCCAGCGCATAGTTTAGTACGCTGAGCGCTCCGGGTTGCAGCGCCAGGTCTTGCTTAATAGCCGTTTTGCGATTGTGTATTATTTCCAGGCTTGCTTCGCCTTCGCGTGAGGATCTGATCGCTATGCTGATCGGTAGCGACTGGCCCGCGGCTACTCTCGACGGCATATCGATGGAATCGATTTCGACGCCGGCCGGGGCCTGACCCTGGTCGGCTCGAACATGGAAAAATGAAAAATTGGAACTCTGGGCGAAGACAGGGACTACGGTGCTTTGCGCGTCGCCAGTTTCCTTGCCGTCGCTGCTAATGATTATCAGACTGTGTCGATCTGGCGATGCCTGCTGCAGCGCCAGGCTCACTGCGGATCTGATGTCGCTGGCGCCTCGATCCAGGTAATGCTGGCGAGGCGGTTGCTGGTGTTGCGAGAGTTTTGCGAAGTCGGCGTGTTCGATAGCGGTCCAGGGGACTTCGAGCCCAGCACGGTCCGCGAAGCGTATCAGGCTTACCCGGCTACCCGCGGGTAGTGATTTGCCGTGCCGCAGGAAAGATGTCCACAACCTGTCATTGTGATTCCTGTCGATGCTTGCCGATTCATCCATTACCAGCATCAGGTCGACGGGGCTGCGGGCGCCTGGCAGGGTTGGATTCCACGCGGCCAGCGCCAACAGTAGCAGGATCACGGCATACAGGACCGGGATTAGCGTCGACCGGGGTTCCTGTTTCAGGCCTGCCAATTTAATTTACCCGGCGCCGTGAACCGGCCTCGCGCGGCATCCATTAGCAGTAGCAGGAAAATGGCGAGTAGAATTGGAGTGGTCAGTAAAATGGCCGACGGCCGAGGTGAAGCCCGGGAGGCGGCGTCGACCGGGAAAGCGATCGGCGTAATGCGCGAAGCCCGCGGGTCCCTGTCGATGGTCAGCGGCACCGTCTCCAGGTTGCGCCCGCTGAGTCGGCTAATCAATGCAAGCACCAACAGCGGATACTGAGCCTCGCGCGAAAACGCGGCATCGCCAGTGTCGATGTAACAGTCGATGACCCTGTCAGCATCGGCCCTTTGCGAGATCAACACACGGCCGTTTGCCGAGAGAATGGGCGTATTGGAGGAGGCTAGCGTCGGGGCTTCATTACTGTATGCCAGACCTGCTGTCAGCGGCAGGTAGCCCGTCGATAATGCCTCGTGCCAGTGTGCGCTTTGCGTGGTGCGGCGAAGGTTTGAAGCGGGATGCAGCACCAGTTCAGGCAGTGTGGATTTTCGGGTTTCGGCGCCGCAATTGATCAGCACATCGGCGCCTGCGTTCATCCTCACCAGCGCCGGGTGTGAATCGATGACGGCCATGAAGCTGGGCTCGCAGTCCCCGAGTACCGAGTAGCCCAGCGGGGAGCGCAGGCCCGCAAGGTCGAGCTCGAGACTGTCATCCAGGGGCAGGGGGTCATCACTACTCTGCAGTTGTGCCTGCAGAGACCCTTTACTGTCGAGCGCAATCGAGAAGGTGGTCGACCTGTTTGCCAGCGGCGGAATTTCCAGTTCCAGCGTCTTGATAATGCCTTCCTGCTGGCTGATGACGAGTCGCAGGCTCTGGCTGCTATCACCCAGGTTATCGATTCGGGCGCTACCCGCGATAAGGCCCGAATCGGTCAGCGATTCGCGTAAACTCAAGCGGCTGAGCGCAAGATTCTGGCGTAGATTTCCGCTTCGGATAACGTGGCTGAGAGGCGCCGACCCTGCCCAGCGGTTCACGGAGCTGTCGGCGCCATCGGTAACCAGAACATGGCTAGCCTGGGTCGATAGCGTTACCGTCGGCGGCGGCAGGGGTTCCGCCCGCGGATGGCTGGTCCAGGCATCCAGTTGATCTGCCCAGGTGGATGTATCCGCGGGGTCGAGTGGCAGTACCCTGGTCGGATCGCCGAGCGAATGGAGCTGGATACCTGAGAACTGATGCTCGCGCAGGTAAGACTGCAGTTGCCGCAATCCTGTCTGCAAGCGTGAATGCCCCTGTTCCAGGGTAAACATGCTCAGCGAGTCATCTATCCATACCTCGACAGGGGCCTCATCCGTGCCTTGCAGCTGGGGTTTGGCGAGCGCCAGGATCAACAGGGCGCTGATCAATGCGCGCAGAACCCAGCGTGGATCCGGTTTTCCGGGGCTGCCATCGCGGGATGAACGACGTTGTAGCGCGGACCACAGGAACAGGGTCGTGCTGGGCAGGGTTGTGGATTGCAGGTTGAAGCGGTGTAACCAGCGGATCAGGGGAATCAGGCCCAGCAGCAACAACCAGAGTGGCGCCTGAAAACCGATCATGCCAGCCTGGCGCCATACTTCAAATGCCCTACCAGCACCGACTTCCAGCTTTCGTCATCGGCATGGCGGCTGAAGTGAATGCGATTGTTGCGGCAGTATGCCGAGAGCGAATTTTTGAAATTTTCGTAAGCCTGGCGATACTCGATACGCCGCGGAGCGCTGATATCCGCCGTCAGCATCGCCCCGGTTTCGACGTCCTTGAACCTGGCACTCTGTCCTTCTGGCAGCGCGTAGTCGTGACTCGATAGTATCTGCATTGAATGCAGTCTGTCAGCGCGCACCGAGAGTGCGTTGAGATCGTCCTGCAGGTTATCGGCAGCGAGAAAATCGCTAATCACAAAAACGGGGCTATTGCGTTTGATACTCGAAACGCAGCAGCGCAGACTGGTTGCGCTGCCGGAGTCTGACGGAGTGGACTGGCGTAAACCTCGCAGAATACTGGCATAGTGCGAATAGCCGCGCCCCAGCGGTATCATGCGTTCGATTTTATCGCTGAATACGAGCACGCTTACGCGGTTTCCCATGTGGATCAACAGGTAAGCCATTGCCGCGGCGCATTGCACCGCCAGCGACCATTTCTGCTTGCCTCCGAAGGCCATGGAAGAGCTGCAATCGAGGAGGATGAACCAGTCGGTTGCGGCTTCGTCGCAGTAGCGTCGAATCAGTGGGTGCCGGCTGCGCGCGCTGGTGCGCCAGTCGACATCTCGGATATCGTCGCCGGGGCTGTATTCCCGATGATCCAGAAACTCGATGCCGAACCCAGGCCGTAGACGGTTTGTGCGCTGCCCCGGGGCCAGTAGGTGGCGGCTGTTCAGCAGGCGGTTGACAACCCGCGCCAGGCTGCCGAGCTCTGCTTCATTGAGTAACTCCAGCGGATGCATCAGGCACGCTCTCTCCAGTCTTGAACCAGCTGCGTCAGGAGCTCGTCGCTATCGACTCCATCCAGTTCACTTTCGATGGTGAGTATGACTCGATGGCGCAGCGTTGGCAGCGCCATCGCCTCGAGGTCGTCGAGGTCCACCTGTAGCCTGCCGTTGATCAGGGCGTGCACCCTGGCGGTTCGAACCAGGGCCTGCAGACCGCGCGGGCTGGCGCCGTAGCGGAAATGGCGGCTATCGCCGCCTGGTTGCGGGTGTGTGCACAGCAGCAGTTGCACGGCCGCCTGCTTGATTCGATCCGAGACGATAATTTCCCGGCTCAACTGCATTATCTGTAACAAACGCTCGCGCGGCATTGTCGGTTCGAGCAGTTCCGAGGGTTCGACATCGAGCGAAATATCGAGTATCGCCAGCAATGCCGCTACTTCCGGGAAATGAACCCTGAGCTTGACCATGAAACGATCCAGTTGCGCCTCGGGCAGCGGATAGGTGCCTTCTATTTCGATCGGATTTTGCGTGGCAATCACCCAGAACGGCGAAGGCAGCGGGTGGGTGGTTCCGGTGTAGGTGACCTGCTGTTCCTGCATGGCTTCGAGCAGTGAAGACTGGGTCTTGGGGGATGCGCGGTTGATCTCATCGACTAGTACCAGGTTGGAAAAGACAGGCCCCGGCTGGAATTCGAGCCTGTTTTCTCCATCCGCAGTCCGGCGCAGAATTTCGTTGCCGGTAATGTCGGCGGGCATCAGGTCCGGGGTGCACTGGATGCGCGAGAAGTCGAGATCAGTCGCCGCCGCCAGCGCCTTGGCAAGATGGGTTTTGCCCAGTCCCGGCAAGCCTTCTGTCAGAATGTGCCCTCCGGCTATCAGGGTGATTATCATCTCGGTGATGAGGGTGGCCTGTCCGGCGATAGCGCTCTCCAGGGTAGACTTCAATTGCAGTAATTGCCGGCTTGCCTGTTCGAAATTCGCTTCGCTTAATTCATTTTCACGGGTCATCTATTTTGTCCAGTTGTACAAAGTATCGCCATACCAGGTTGCGCTGTTGCGGGGATAGCATATAGGTAAAACCGTTGGCTGAAACCTGTCGCCAGGGGTTGCCGTTGGATTGCCGTAAGACTCCCTGCTCGGGTTCAATCAATTTGCCGCCCTGGCTTGTTTCGTCGTTCGCAATCGAACGCTGGTCGGAACCGGTTTCGATGTCGACGAGCTGAACCAGATCATACTCCCGGGCTTCGATTACGCCCGAGTCCGGGGCTTCGGCGGCTTCATTTCCAGCGCTGTGATCGGTCGTTTTTTCGGCTCCGTTCGGATTCGAAGCGGGTGCAGTTCGCGCGATCGTCATTGCCGGGTCACTGGCAGGCAATGGGTTGACTGCCGCCGGGGTGCTGGCCGAGATGTCCATTTGTGCAGGCTGCCCGGGTTTTCTCGAACCCTGTGCAGCCGCGCTGGCGGGTGGATCGGCTGGAGCTGTCGAAGCGGCTGGCTGCGGGGGAGTCTGTGGCGTCGGCTGCGCTCCAGTAGCGGACAGCTCACTCAGAATTTTCTGCGCGACAGCGCTCTCCGCATTGGCCAGCTCGAGGCTCGCGTTCGGTGATGCCTGGGAGGTTTGTCGCGGTTGAACATGCGATGGTTGCAACGTAAAAAACAGCCCGAGCACGGCTAAGGTGACCGTAACCAGTCCCGCGGGCTTCAGCTTTCCCGGGGCTGGTTGTGTTACCGCTCGAGACCAGTCCGGCAAAGCTTTTTCGCAGCGTTCAAGCAGTAAATTTGCGGTTCCCTTGATGTCGGATTTCATAATGTCGGATTGCAGGCGGGTTAATTCCCATGCGGATACGAACAGGGAGTTAGCCGCGAACAGCTTGTCCGCCTCGGCCGCGCCTTCGCGCGATTCCGGTTTTTGCGTGATACCCAGAAAGCCGACAAAGGCCAGCGATGGAACGATGGCAATGCCGGCTATCAGCGCGAAGTTTAATGGCAGTAGCAACTGGTGAATGCCCCCGCCGAGAAAAAATACCAGTGCACTGTAGACGAACAGCGGGGCCGCGCGACTCAGTACCCGATTCAGCCAGATCCTGTTGCGCTGCCGCAAGCCTTGTCGTTGCAGTTTCCTGGCGAGTTCTGAATTCATTTTTCCAGCAAGCCCTGCCACAGATCGCGAAAATTCCATATTACTACTGCTAACAGGATATGGGTTGTAGAAACTCCGATCTGAATCAAATGCGAGCGGGGCGCTATCAGCCTGCCACAGAACTGTAGCAGAAACGCAATGCCACCCGCCGAGCCGACGATAACAACGGCGATGAACAGGGCGCTGTACGATGCGCTGCCGCTGAGCCAGATTATGGCGAGAAATGGCAGGGGAAAGAGCATGACGAAGCCGATGGCAAACAGATCGTCGCGCATTCTTTCCTGTGTCTGCCCTGTGAAAAGCAGCGTTAGCGAGAAGACTTGCAGCAGCACCAGCGCGCTCAATGTCTGGTTGAAAAACCGGGACAGGCTTAGCCCGTTCCAGTCAATAAACTGTAGCTGTGCGCAAAACCACAGCAATAGCGGGATCGAGTAAATGATACTGATGCGAAGCGCCTGGCGCGGTTGGGTCATGGGGTCTCCGCGGGGTTGTGCCTGATTACCAGCCAGCCCTGGCCTTGAATGTCGGCCGCGGCCACGCCGCGCGGTTCCGGCCCGAATGGCAGCAGCAGCGCCGGTGATTCGAACTCCAGGTGTCGCTGCAGCAGCTTCTCCTCGGCCGATTGAGCAAGTTGTCTTTCAGTTTCATGTGGATGCCAGGATTCATCTTTTGCCAGTGGCGGTACCCTGTAAGTATAGCCCTGCCATAACAGGCGGGCTTGATTCGTCGCGCTCTCGGCGTGGTATACCAGTTCGGGCGCGCCCTGCTCGAGTTGCAATGTGAATGCTGGCGTCCCTCTGCCGACGCTGGTCAGCTGATAAGCAGCTGGAGCCAGCATGGCGGTGTGCACAGACAGTTCACGTCGTGAGCGTTGCTCGAGATGTCGGCTGCGGTAGTGCCCGGATTTGCCGCTGAAAAGGCCGTTGACAGGGGATATGGAGACAGCGGCATCATGCACCAGGCTATTTTCGCCGCGCCGGTCCCCGCCAAGTAGCAGCAGACTGGATACTCGCAAATGGCTGTCATTGCTCTGGGTTTCAGCCCAGCTGATCAAGTGGGTGCTGCCGCCGCCTGTCCAGGCGAGGATGCCGGCGCCCGCGGCAATGACGGGTACTATCAGCAGGTAATTCGTTTTTTGCATCTGCCAGGCGAGCAGGGCCATGAGGGCGATGTACCCGGCCAGGTACAGGCCTAGCGAGGTAACCATGCTGTCCTGAAAAGCGGGCAGATGAAGCGCCAGCATGTTTTGCGCCGATGGCGGTTTTGGCGGCAGCCTGGCATCGAGCTCGCGCAGTAGATTCGAGACCTGGGCAAGCGTCTGGTAACTCTGGATGTACCTGCCTGCGCAGCCCGACAGGCTTCGTACCCGTTTCAGTACCGCGGCACTCGCGTTCGCCAGCAAGAGGATGTTGCAACCGCCCAGGTAATTTGCAAATGCCTGGGATTGCTCGATAGTCAGGCTGGAAAGAGATTCCACGTCGGTGACGATGGCATGAACGCCGGCGTAAGCCTGCAAGCTGTGAGGCAGGCTTTCGGCGGGAACAATGACCGGTCTGACGTCCGTGGTTTGCGGGTGGCTTGCATGGGCATGGCCAACGGGGACAGACCTCGAAATAAGGCTAAGCAGCGTATCGCCGTGTTCAAAAATCAACTCTTTTTCGATGACTTCTCCGCTACCGAGTAGCAGTCGCACCTGGAGCGGGCTCAAGGCTTCGGGCGTGACTGGCAACCACAGGTGTTTTACTGTCTGTCCTGCTAGCGTGACAGGGACCGTAAGGTAACCGTTTGCATCCCTGACCTGCAGTTCAGCGGATGTGCTGCTGCTTGCAAAAAGGCGTACTTTAATTTCTGTCGCGCGGCCCGCGACCGCCTGTCCGCCAAGCCCGGCCGTGATTTCCATGTCGATGGCCGAATTCCCGGCAGCGGGTAGAAAAAGGCATAACAGGAGTATCAACCAGCTGAGGCGAACCATCGGCATAGCGCTGTCGTTGAATTATCGGATCACGTGGTTCAGCGCGATGACACTCCAGGCGGTAACAAGGTGCTTGTTGCCTTCCCACCAACGCGGCGATTCGGTATTGACCCATGAGCCATCCTCGTTCTGCAATGCCAGCAGTTTGCGCGCCAGGTCGTCGCGCCAGTTATGCTTGATGCCGTTAGCGTCGGTCACTTCCGCTTCGCCGTAGGCGGCCATGCTTTTGGCGAACGCGTTATAGTAGTAAAACAGTCCCTGGTTGTGTTTCGCCCCGGGGTTTTGTTCCAGCGTGTAGTTGGCCATGATCCATTCGTAGGCCGCCTTCACCCGGGGGTCGTTGCGGTCGACACCCGCGAACAACAGGCCGATCAAGCCCGCATGCGTCATGCTGCCATAGGATACGGCACCGCCGTGAGGGCTGTATCCGGGCATATAGGCGAAGCCGCCGTCATTCCCGGCCCAGTCCAGGTCGTTGGTTTCACTGTTGTTTTGCGATCGGCTGATGAAGAGAAGCGCTTTATCCCAGACCGGGTCGTTCTCGTCGAGACTGGTCACCTTGAGGGCTTCGACCGCCATGTAGGCATTTGAAAGGTCCGGCCGTTCGTCGCCGCCATAGCCGATGCCGCCAAAATACTTGTGGTCGGATTCGTATCCTTGCGCTTCGCCGAGTTGCAGGCCGGTAATGAATTTCTGGCCATTTTCGATGGTTCCCCGATACTGCGGATTTTGCGTAGCCTGCAGCGCGGTGATGGAAACCGCCGTATTGTAATTACGATTGTTGATGGATTCGGTGATTGAACCGTCTTGCTTGACATTGGCAATTATAAATTTGACCGGGCGCGTAATGAATGCGCCGTCTTCTTCGGTGTAATGTCGGTGACTCTCCACGAAGGCGCGCAAGGCCAGTGCGGTAATGCCGACCGAGCTGGACCAGGAACCATCCTCGGCCTGCTGCTCGCGCAGAAAGCGCAGACCATCATCGACCGCGCGCCTGGCCTTGCTCTTCAGTTCAGCGTCCATGTTGGAGTCGGCGGCATTGATTTCGGTGGCAAAGCCGAACATGAATAAAATTGAAATGATTGTGGCGAATTTTCTCATCTTGAAGTGCTCTCCATCAGGATCATGCGACATAGTTTTTGTGAATCCAGGGTCATGATTTTGGAATCCGGGAATGGCGGGTTACGCCCCGCAGTACAAGCTGTACAGTAAACACGAAAATAGTATAAAAAACTGTGATGCCGATTAAACCGGGGTAGGCAAAAGGCAGGCTGCCGAAAGCCGAGTTTTGATACAGCCATTCGCTGCGCAGGTAGTCATACTCGGCCGCGACGGAAAAGTGAGTTAGCGGGTTAATCGCTACCACGCCATTGACGAGCACGTCACCTGCCTGATAGATATCCGCTAGCGGCCCCATCCACAGCGGGGTCGAGGTGATAATTGCGGCCAGTAAAGTAACGCTGACGCGTGGGCTGTTATGCTCCGGAAACAGGTGCTCGCACAGCTGTGTCAGGCTCCACAACAGCATGCCAAGGCAGAAAATCATGATACAGATCTGCAACAAAATGGTTGTCGGCACAGCTGCCGTGACGGGCATTCGAGACAACAGGACGAACAGTATTACGCCGCTGGCGCTATTCACCAATACAGCCTTGAGGCTGTCTGCACCGGGTAGCAACAGGTAACAGGCCAGCGACACAAACAGGGCCAGATTGACAAGCTGAAAGGCAGGGGCCGAGACGGAGTCGGGAGCGAGCGTCGCGCTGAATAACAGGCTTGCCAGTAAAACCGAAAAGCAACTGATCAGCCAGTGTAGTTTTGCGGATCGAGACATTTGTTATGAACGCTTTGAGAATCGATTGTTCGCTGCAGACGTACAGCTCAGTGTACTATACCTGTAATGCGTAAACGCAGTCTTTTTTAGCCATAAATAACTGATTTTAGGTATAATTCAGGCGTTTGGAAGGATTGGGAATTGAAACTGACAAGGTTACGGAACTCGATATGAACCCCGCACGGATAATTGCTTTATCGACCGCTTACTGGGACTCGCAGACCTTGCTGACCGCGAACCGTCTGGGCCTGTTTGCGCTGCTTGCCGACGATGCCAAAACGTTGCAGGAAATTGCGGATGCATTGGAGATACAGCCCAAAGCCACGCATCTGTTGCTCAATGCCTGCATTGCGCTGGAATTGCTGGATGAGAACGAGGGGCGCTATACCAATTCCGCGCTCAGCAGGGCATTCCTGGTGCCCGGGGAGCAAGCCTACCTGGGTGATGCGATTCGTTACAGCGATGACCTTTACGGCACCTGGGGCAAACTGGAACTGGCGCTGCGCAGCGGAGCACCGCCCATGCCGGCGGAGAAGTATACCGGGGAGGATGCGCAGCAGACCCGAAACTTCGTTTACGCAATGCATAATCGCGCGCTCGGAATTGGTAGCATCATGGTCGACCTGCTTGACCTGTCGGGTAGAAGCAGGATGATCGATGTTGGCGGTGGGCCTGGAACCTACTCGGCATTGTTTGCAGGGCGCTATCCGCAACTCCATTCCAGGGTCCTGGACTTGCCCGGAGTATTGGAGATTTCCGTGGAAATCATCGCCTCGATGGGTGTTTCCGAACGCGTTACGACTCAACCGCTGAATTATCTGCAGGACGATTTTCCACCGGGTAACGACGTGGTATTAATCTCGGGCGTATTCCACCGCGAGAGCGCGGAAACCTGTCGAGACCTTATTCGCCGCGCCGGCCAGGCGCTCGATCCGGGCGGGATGCTCATCGTCAGCGATGTTTTTACCGACCCGGGTGGCAAGGGCCCGTTGTTTGCGACCCTGTTTGGTCTCAATATGATGTTAACCGCGCCCGATGGAGGGGTTCACGCCGATGCCGACGTGGCAAGCTGGATGCAACAGCAGCATTTCGGCGATATCAACAAGGCTGACTTCCCGCAACCCATGCCGCACCGCGTCGTCTCAGGAATAAAACAATGAATATTCGAATGGATGAAGTTCTCGCCAGGCCGCTAATGCGCAGTAGCTGGCTGTTTCTGGTGCTGTTTCTGGCATCGGGGCCTGCCGTCTCCGCGGACGAGGCAGGCGAACCGAATGACGGCAGGATGACGCAGGAACCGAGCGTGCAGGAGTTGGGTGGCGAAATGTTTCGCGTGGGCGCGATCACGGTCGACAGGGCCAAGCGCGTGATCACCGTGCCCGGCAGGATGCTCCCCTATGAGGAAGGCAAAGCGATAGAATTTTTCGCGACCATGAAACAGGGTTTCAAGGCATATGAAAGTATTGTGACGCTCGACGCCAATGCGTTTGAATTTAATCTCGCCTGCATACTGATCGGGCTGGATGCGGACAAGGCTTCCGAGGTTAGATATCATTTCGATCCCGAGCCGGTTGAAGGCGACCGGGTGTCGATCCGCGTCGGCTGGCAGGAGAATGACCAGTGGATTGAAAGGGATGCCATCGAGTTGGTGAAACTTGGCGAAGAAAAACCCGCCAGTCCTGCGGCCTGGGTTTATACCGGGTCCGGGTTTATCGAAGGTGATCGTTACCTGGCGCAGATGGACGGGGTGTTGATCGGCCTGATCCATGATCCCGCCAGTATCATCGAGCACCGGGAAGGGCTCGGGCTGGGTAACTGGGGCAGTGTCGTTGTCGATTCCGAACTGGCGCCCGCGGGTGGCCAGGAAATTCAGTTACGCGTGCAAGGTCTTGATTGAAGTAGATTTTAAATGAACCGCCGCGGCCCTGGAACCCTGTCGCTCGATGCCAAAAAATTCGCCTGCATCACATAATTTCCAGCGGCTCAGGTGTTATTATTCCGCTTTATAAAGAAATGTTCCTGCAACAACACAGGCAAGCAGCGCGTAATTTATGTTAGAGCGTAAGACCAAGATTTCTACTGCGACAACGCCGGGGCAAAATGAGCCCATCTCGCAGCATTTCACCGCGTCGTTTGCCTATGATGTTCATTTCACCGAGGATGCATTTGGCGCCGGCAACCCGATCCTGGAACAGGCGCTGGTTGCCAAAGCGGGAAAAGTGACTTCGTTTATCTGTTTTGTCGATAGCGAG
>Ga0164315_10003596_pt1 | contig 12035 bp, 11 predicted proteins | sample GuaBasSedimGuay6_FD_113737 | JGI IMG/M metagenome (GOLD analysis project Ga0164315, IMG submission 113737) | Subseafloor sediment microbial communities from Guaymas Basin, Gulf of California, Mexico - Guay6, Core 4569-2, 0-3 cm | ecosystem: Environmental > Aquatic > Marine > Hydrothermal vents... | reverse complement strand
TGAAAACAGGGTTCATTATAGGTCACATTTTTTATCGCAGTCAGAAATTCTCGTGGCTCATGATCTAATACTTTATCAACCAGTAAAAATGGGTAGCGGTGGGGCAATAAACCTTTGATCTTCTGGATATCTAATGTTTTCATAATATAAACACTATCTCTTCTGTGTTATTTCTTCTTCAAGCTTTACAATTCTCCGACCCAGCTCATCCAGCTTCCTTATTCTTGCAACAATCCTTCTCCATAGTTTCGCTTCAGTCGCAGGTATTCCAGATGAATATATGCCAGGTGTTTTAATAGAGTTACCTACAGCAGAATTACCTGTGATGATAACATTATCCACTATCTCAAGATGCCCACCAATAGCTGACATCCCACCTATCATGCAATATTTGCCTATTGTGGTGCTACCTGCGACAGCAGCACATCCAGCAATGGCTGTATGTGCTCCAATATGAACGTTATGGGCAATTTGAACCTGGTTGTCAATCTTAACACCTTGTTCAATCACCGTATTTTCCAATGCCCCACGGTCTATGGAACTACTGGCACCTATTTCAACATCATCTTCAATGATGACTGTTCCTATCTGGGGAATTTTTGTCCACCGACCTTTATTGTTGGCAATACCAAAACCATCGGAACCTACGACCACGCCCGGGTGCAAAATCACCCTGTTGCCAATCAATACCGAATGGCAGACTACTGTATTTGGATACAAACGTGTATTTGAACCAATAGTGACATCAGATTTAATCACACAACCTGAATCTATAAAGGTTCCTGATTCAATCACCGAATTATCTTCTATGACAACATTTGCTCCAATGGTGACTGAACTATCAATTGTTGCCGATGGACTGATGACTGCCGTAGGGTGTATTCCTGGTATATTTTCAGTGTCAGGGTGAAACAATCTCACGACACTGGCATAGGTCAAATACGGATCATCTACCACCAGAGCAGATACTGGACATTCTTCCAGTGCTTCTCGAGTTATGATTACTGCTGATGCCTCAGTCTGCTTCAGAAAACGATGATACTTGCGATTTGATAAAAAGCTTACTTGACCTGATTTAGCCGACTGTAATGTTGCCAGACCATTAACTACAGTTTCTGGATCACCATGTAATTCTGCACCGACATGGTCTGCTATTTTCCCAAGGGTAATGGTCATCATTCTTGAATTTTTTATATGCCTGCACTATTTCCCTTGTTTTTTCTCTTTCAAATAGTTAATAACCATTTCACTTAAATCTACCTTGGGACTTGCATAGGCAACCCCATCAAACAGCACGAGATCATAACCGTTTGCTTTAGCTACAGCCTGTATTGAATCAAATATTTCTTTCTGTATCTTTGTTCTCTCTTCATTAAACCTGAAATTGACATCTTCCCTGAACTCATCCTGATCCCTTTTCAAATCTCTGCGTGCATTGACAATGTCTCTTTCAAGTTTCTTCCGTTCCGGTTCACTCATGATGGCGCCATCTTTAGCCAGACGATCTTCCATTGTTTTAGTCTTTTTCTGTTGAGCAACCAGGGCCCTGTCACGAGATGAAAATTCTTTCTTGATTAGCGCATCGGCTGAAAGTGCCTGAGGTGATTTCTCAAGAACACGCATTGTATTTACTGCACCAATTTTAAGCCCTTCTGCAAGAACACTGTTTATTCCCGAGAGTGATAGTAAAAGGGTTACAAGTAATGCTACTTTAATATTTCTCAATGTTTCGACTCCATATATTTGTACTAGAAAGAAGTTCCAAAGGTAAATTGGAAATTTTGAATCTGATCGGCGGGCACAAATCTGCCATTCTCAAAAGAATCATCTGACTTCTCATTAAATGGTTGTGCAACACTGGCACTGACAAGACCAAATGGTGATAACCAGATGGCACTGAGTCCCGCCGAGTAGCGTATATCACCAGCATCGAAATCCTCATTATTTCCCCAGACGTTGCCGGCATCGAAAAAACCTGAAATTCTTATCGAATCAATATCTTTGAAGAATGGAACCGGCAGTATGACTTCAGCACCAGAAACCAGCCTAAGGTTACCACCTATCGGGTTACCAAACGAATCGACAGGACCCAATGTATTTTCCTCATATCCTCGAACAGATTTCGGACCACCTGCGTAATAACTTTCAAAAAATGGTAATCCCCCCTCAGTATCACCATATGAGTCACCATAGGCGATATCACCCTTCAAAGAGAACACATAATCTTCAAACAACGAAGTAAACCATTGAGTCTTGTAACCAACCTTGTAATACTCAAGCGAGTTTCCCAGTGTAGGTAATGCTAAAACTGCAGTAAGCCGGTGCAATGCACCCTTATCCGGCAGGATTGTCCTGTTACGGGTATCGAATGACAGTGTATTGCTCCATTTCAATATATTGTATTGATTGCCATGAACCAATATAAAATCCAGTACTTCATCAGCAGTATCAGAACCTGTAGAAATCTCAGTATTTTCATAGCCCAGTGATGTAAAGAAGGTGTTGTACTCAGTAATGGGAATGCCGAATCCTATGACACCACCCCAGATTTTGTTATCAAAAGCAGTTACGTTGGCATCAGCACTATCGGTTTCCTGAAAAAAAGCCTCCAGGCTTCTACCCACACCATCAATCGTGTAATACGGATTACTGTAAGAAAAAGCATAGCGTCTGTTTACATCACTATTGTTGAATGTGAAACTCATTCTTTTGCCACTACCTAAAAAATTGTCCTGAGCAATTGATGTCGAAAATGTTAATCCGCCTGTCTGCGAAAAACCAAGTCCCATAGAAAAATTACCTGATGGTTTTTCTTCCACAGAGTAATGAACGTCGACCTGATCCGTAGTCCCAGCCACCGCTGGAGTTTCTACATTCACTTCTCCAAAAAAACCCAGTCTTTGCAGCCTGACTCTGCCACGATCTACTTTTTCTGTAGCAATCCAGCTACCTTCCTGTTGACGCATCTCACGCCTGAGTATTTCGTCCCGTGTCCTCGAATTTCCACTAAAAGTGATTCTTCTCACGTATGCACGTTTACCCGGGTCAACAAAGAACGTCACTGCTACAGTATGTTCTTCGTCATTAATTTCAGGAATGGAATTAACATTGGCAAAAGCATAGCCTTCATTGCCTAACTGTGCGCTCAAAGCATCGCTACTGTTTGTTAAATCTCTGCGCGAAAATATATCTCCCTGTCTGACACTGATCAGCTCAGCAAGCATCGTCTCAGGAAATATCAAATTACCCGTTAGTTTGACTTCAGAAACGGTAAACAATTCACCTTCAGAAATATTAATTGTGATGTAAACACCTTTTTTATCTGGTGTAATTGAGACTTGGGTAGAATCAATATTGAAATTAATATAGCCATTGTTCAGATAATATGAGCGAAGTGTTTCGAGATCTGCACTTAATTTCTGACGAGAATACTGATCGTTTTTAGTATAAAACGACATGAATGATGTCGTCCTTAAGTTGAATTTTTTGAGTAATTTCTTTTCCTTATAAATCGTATTACCAACAATATTTACTTTTTGAATCGTGGCGGCAACGCCTTCAGAAACTTCAATTGTCACAGCGACACGATTATTATCCAGTTCGGTAACTGTAGATGTCAGTCTGACAGCATACTTTCCCAAAGAGTTATATTGTCTTGTTAACTCCTGCTCCAGTTTTTCCAGCTGTGAGCGATCAAAGGCCCGACCTTCGGCAAAACCAATCTGTCTTAAACTATCGATCAGATCCTCACTGCGAATATCTTCATTACCAATCAAGGTAATACTGCCAATTGCAGGACGCTCAACCAGGATAAAAACCAGAATTCCTCCGTCACGTTCCAGCCTGACATCTTCAAAGAATCCGGTTTTAAATAATGCCCTGACCGCCTCACTGGATCTGGAATCATCAAAGGTATCACCCACTTTCATAGGTAGATAATTGAACACGGTTCCCGGTGTGATTCTTTGCAAACCTTCGACCCGAATGTCCTCAATGACGAACTCCTGAACAGCAAAAACATTCATTTGCATGAACAGGTAAAAAAACACAACATAAAGTAATTTATAAGATAACTTTTGCATACACTTGTTTTTTATATTCTTATTAGATAATAACGGCTTTATCCCATCAGCCGCGCGATGTCATTATAAAATACAAGTATCATAAGACCCAGCAATAATGTGAACCCAATTTGTTGACCAATAATTTGCGTTGATTCTGAGACTTCACTGCCTTTAATGAATTCAACTGCGTAGTACATTAAATGGCCGCCATCAAGCAGTGGAACCGGCAACAGATTAAGGACACCCAAACTGACACTAACAATACCCAGGAACCACAAAAATGCCGCAGGCCCACTTTGAGCCGAATCACCAGCATATTGTGCAATACTTATCGGACCGCTGAGGTTCTTAACGGATGCCTGACCTGTAATCATCTTGCCAAGCATTCGTAATGTTAGCCATGACATGTCCCATGTCTTTTCAACCCCTCGAATAAAAGCCGGTATCAACGAATAGGATTCCTTTGCAAATATCTCTTCCAATGGTTGGACAGGCTGATTTGCTGCGCCAATAAAACCTATTACTGATTCATCATCTCTTGTTTTTTCATCTGGTGTGAGTTCTATAATTAAATACTCATCACCTCTTTTTATTTCTATGCTCATTGTTTGTTTTGGACGAGCCTGTACATATTTAACCCATTGCACCCAATCCCCAATCTCTTCACCATTAGCAGAGACAATTAAATCCCCGACAATCAGGCCAGACTGATCAGCAGGCAAACCTGAATGTACATCACCGATGATGGCAGGCACCTTAAAAGTTTTCGGTGTGATGCCAATTTTATTTAACAGGCCTTGCTCTGCCAGATCATCGATTGATAAACCTTCAAGATTAATAGTTAAAACCTTAACAACCGAACCATCACGAACTTTAATATCCACCTTGCCAGCATCGATAATTTTGCCTATAAGCCCATCAACAACCATGGTCCATGTTTTTGTCTCCCGGGAATCTACTGCAATAATCTCAACACCTTCATTGAGCCCGGCCTGATATGCGATAGAACCCTGTTCCACTTCACCGACGACAGGTTTCAACCCGGTGAGTCCGATCATAAACATGAACCAGAATGCAACAATTGCAAAGATAAAATTAAAAACAGGACCAGCCAGGACAATGGCCGTTCGTTGAGCCAATGTTTTTCTATTGAACGCACGATTTAGTTCGGATTCTGCGACCTTGCCTTCTCGTTCGTCCAGCATCTTTACATAACCACCCAAAGGCAATGCTGCAACAACCAGTTCGAACTGGTCTTTACCAATTCGCCTTGACCACAGCGGCTTACCAAACCCGACTGAAAACCTTAAAATTTTGACATCACATTTTTGTGCAACCCAGAAATGACCAAACTCATGGAAGGTCACTAAAATTCCCAGCGCGAAAATAAATGCGAAAAGATGTTGTAAAAATTCCATCATGAAACAAGTGCACCTTTAGTATATTCATTAGCAAACAGCCGCGCCTCGGCATCGGCAGCCAATACAGTATCAATTGAGTCCGCTGCAACACCTGGAATATTATCCAGTGTGGCTTCAACCAGTTCAGGGATCCGGGTAAAACTGATCTGCCTGTTCAAAAATGCTTCGACGGCAATTTCATTTGCGGCATTCAAAATAGCAGTTGTTGTACCCCCTGCTGTCATTGCCTCATATGCCAGTCGCAGACAGGGAAACCTTTCTATATCCGGGAGCTCGAAATCAAGATGTGCCACATCAAACAAGTCGAGTGATTCAACCCCTGAATCAATACGCTCAGGCCAGGCAAGTGCGTGGGCGATGGGTGTTCTCATATCAGGATTTCCCAATTGAGCCAGAACAGAGCCATCAACATATTGGACTAAGGAGTGAATAACGCTTTGCGGATGTAAAACGACCTGTATTTTCCCGGGGTCGGTATCAAACAACCAACATGCCTCAATAACTTCCAGACCCTTGTTCATCATTGTCGCTGAATCCACTGAAATTTTTCTACCCATATCCCAGTTTGGATGCGCACATGCCTGCTCAGGGGTGACGGTTTTCAATTCATCAAGAGACGTGGTTCTGAATGGCCCGCCAGATGCAGTCAAAAGTATTTTTTCTACACCCGTTTTTGACAATCCATCTTTATAATTGATCGGCATGCTCTGAAAAATAGCGTTATGTTCACTATCAATCGGCAACAGTTCAGCACCAGATTCATGAATGGTATCCATGAATAATTTGCCAGACATAACTAATGATTCTTTATTGGCCAATAATACTCGTTTACCGGCTTTTGCAGCTGCAAGTGTTGGTAATAGCCCCGCTGCACCAACAATAGCGGCCATTACATAATCTACTTCTGCCAGGGCAGCAACTGTCTGCAGGCCTTCTGTCCCCGAGAGTACTTTAGTATCCAGGCCTTTCCCTTTTAAACCTTTACTTAACGAATCTGCAAGATCATCATCAGCAATAACCGCATATGCTGGCTGCCATGTTGCACATTGCTCAATAAGCAATTCAATATTTCGATTTGCTGTCAGCGCGACAATTTCATATTTATCCTTGTGGCGAGAAACCACATCCAGAGTACTGATACCAATACTTCCTGTCGAACCCAGTAGTGTCAGGCCAATCATGAAAATCTCTCCATCGCCCAAAGCCCCGCAAAAAATACCGGTGCAGCAGATGTCAGACTATCGACACGATCCAGCACACCACCATGCCCGGGCAAAATATTGCTGCTATCCTTTATTCCTGCCATACGCTTGAACATACTTTCTACCAGATCACCCAGGATTGAAAAACTCGCTGTAAACATAACCAGTAGAATAAAATAAACAGCAACTATAATTCTCATATCTGTGTAAAAAGCATAGCTCGCACCGAATATTAATGACATAGACAGGGCACCATACACGCCCTCCCAACTCTTGCCAGGGCTCACGTTACTTGCCAGTTTTTTACTGCCAAATTTTCTGCCTGAAAAATACGCTGCACTATCAGCCAACCATATAAGAAAAAACAAAAATAACATTAGTGAGACACCAGATTTATTGAAGTGGATTAAAACCAGACTTAACCAGGCAGGAATAAGAATAACACCGCCTATTATGGCTTTAAAGAATCTTGACGATAGATTAATACTTTTATTCATCTGGTAGCGAGCCACCAGAAACATGGCAATAATCCACCATATCAGGCCGCCAGCTATAATTAAAACAATCCACTGCTTTTGAAGAAGTACCAGGCAAACTACCAGACATAATAAAATCAACGATACATATAAAACTTTTTCAGCTATGTCGTGAAAACCGGCACAAGCAGCCCATTCCCATGCAGCCATGCAGATAATTGCTGCAAGCACAATGGCAAATATTTGTGTGGGCAAAAAAATTACCGCACTGATAATCACACTGGCCAGTATGATTGCCGTTATGATGCGCTGTTTAAGCATGTTCTATTTGTTCGCTGGTGCGCCCGAACCTTCTTTCTCGTCCAGCATACCATTGCAGCGCTGTTTCCAGGCTTGCCGTGTCAAAATCTGGCCATAAACAATCATCAAAATAAAGTTCAGTGTACGCCAACTGCCAAAGCAAATAATTACTGATTCTCTTTTCTCCACCTGTGCGAATAAACAGATCGGGTTCTGGAAGATCAGAAAGGCACATAAATTCACCAATTAAATCTTCAGAAATATCATCTGCTGCCATGACTTCATCGCTTATTTTTTTATGCAATGCTTTAAAAGCATTTGTGATATCCCATCTCCCCCCGTAATTCACGGCAACTACTAATTTCAGACCTGTATTATTTGTCGTGAGATGTTCTGTATCAGTCATAGACTGGCGGAGTTTTTCAGGAAAGGAAGACAGATCACCAATGAAACGGAGCCTGACATTATTATGATGGAGTTCCTTAAAACGCTGCTGTAAAGACGTAGTAAATAACTCCATGAGCATGGACACTTCGGTACGGGGTCTTTTCCAGTTCTCGCTGCTGAAGGCATAGACCGTCAATACTTTTATGCCCTCTTTGGCACTGAAATTAACGATCTTCTGTAGCGCCTTAACTCCTGCCCTGTGCCCTGCAATCCGTGGCAAGCTTTTCTTTTTTGCCCAGCGGCCATTTCCGTCCATGATAATGGCAACATGCTTCGGCAAATTACCATTAGTACTGCTCAATTCATGTTTTTTAGCCATCTCAATGTAAATAATTATTATGACTAGATTTCCATCATTTCCTTTTCTTTTTCTGACAGAAGCTTGTCAATTTCCTGGATGTTGCGATCTGTCAGCTTCTGGATCCTGTCTTCGGCACCTCGATCTTCATCTTCTGAAATTTCTTTTTCCTTGAGAAGATCCTTACAGGTATGGTTTGCATCACGCCGAATATTACGTATAGCAACCTTGCCTTTTTCTGCTTCAGCCCGAACCACCCGAATCAATTCTTTACGTCTGTCTTCAGTGAGTACCGGTAGTGGCACACGAATTACTTCGCCTGCAGTCACCGGGTTCAGGCCTAAATCTGCATTCATGATTGCTTTTTCAATGTCCGGAATCGTATTTTTATCGAAGGCAGTAACACTTAAGGTACGTGCATCCTGCACGCCAATATTTGCCGCCTGATTTAACGGAATGTTAGTACCATAAAAACTGACCATTACGTGATCCAGCAGACTGGGATGTGCACGTCCTGTGCGTATTTTACTTAATTCCTGTTTCATTACTTCCAAACTCTTGAGCATGCGCTGATCGGCATCTTTATATATATCGTCAATCATTGGAATTTTCTCTCTGGTTTTATCGATTAGCTTACTGATTCGACACCAATGTGCCTTCGTTTAATCCCTGAACGGCCCGCATCATCGAACCTGCTTGCGTCATGTCCAGTACCCGTAGTGGCATGTTATTTTCACGACATAAAACAATCGCCGTTGCATCCATAACACCCAGTTTTTGATCCAGAACTGCATCATAACTCAGTGCATCATAGCGTTTAGCCGTTTTGTCTTTAACTGGATCGGCAGAATAGATACCATCAACTTTTGTTGCTTTTATAAGCAGTTCGGCATTTATTTCGATAGCGCGAAGACTTGCTGCAGAATCAGTTGTAAAAAAGGGGTTACCTGTGCCCGCAGCAAAGACCACGACGCGTCCTTTTTCAAGGTGCCGCACCGCTTTTCTACGGATGTAGTCTTCACATATTTCATTGATTGAAATTGCAGACATGACTCTGGCAATGACACCCAGGCGCTCCAGAGCATCCTGCATCGCCAGTGAATTAATTACAGTGGCCAACATGCCCATGTGATCTCCAGTCACCCGGTCAATACCTGCGGCAGCTAATCCTGCACCCCGGAATATATTGCCACCACCGATCACTAATGCAACTTCAACACCAGCCTCGGTTAAATCATGTATTTCACTGGCAATCCTGCGGATAATCTCGGGGCTAATGCCATAGGCGTCATCACCCATTAAGGCCTCACCACTGAGTTTTATCAAAACCCGTCGATATTTCAATTTTTTAGACGGGGATGACAATCTCTTATTCTCCTTTCGCCTGGGCCATGACCTCATCAGCGAAATTATCGTTTCGCTTCTCAATGCCTTCGCCCACTTCATAACGAATAAAACTTTTAACTGTTGCCCCGCCAGACTCAAGTAATTTAGAGACTGTCTGGTCCGGGTCTTTGACAAAAGGCTGGCCTAACAAGGTTATTTCTTTCAGGAATTTATTAATCCTGCCACCAATCATCTTTTCGATAATCTCCGGTGGCTTGCCACTTTCTTCTGCCTGCGCAATCAAAATCTCTTTCTCTTTATCGAGTAAATCCTGAGGTACATCAGCTTCTGCAATACAGACAGGATTACTCGCTGCAATATGCATGGCGATGTCCTTTGCCAGGCCTTCATCACCGCCTTCAAGCTCAACAATGACACCGATACGTACACCGTGCAGATAAGAAGCAAGTATTCCCTGGGCTGAATCAATCAGTGAAAAACGTCTGACACTGGTATTCTCACCAATCTTGGCAACCAGTTGTTGACGTGCTTCCTCAACCGTTTGCTCACCCATATTTGATCCCATCAAGCTATCGATATCCGCAGGCTGATTAGCCAGAATACAGTCCGCAACCTGGTCACAGAAACCTTTGAAATTATCATCTTTGGTGACGAAATCTGTTTCAGCATTGATTTCAGCAATCACCATCTGAGCTGAGTCTGCATCTTGCTTGATCACCAGCAAACCTTCTGCCGCTACGCGCCCCGCCTTCTTGGCAGCCTTGGCCATTCCTGACTTGCGCATATCCTCAATGGCTTTTTCAATATCACCATCCGTTTCCTGCAAGGCCTTCTTGCAGTCCATCATGCCAGCACCTGTGCGCTCGCGAAGTTCTTTTACTGTTGCAGCTGTTATTGCCATTTCAACTTTTCCTCACCTTCTTTACTAACCTCACCTTCTTTACTAGCCTCACCTTCTTTACTAGCCTCATCTTCAGCAGCTTTTTTAGTAACCTTCTTCTTCGTCTTCTTTTTGGCAACCTTCTTCTTCGTTACTTTTGTTTCAGCAGGCGCCTTGGCTTCAACTTCAGCTTCAGCTTCAGCAGGCGCTGCCTCTATAGCTTTGTCATCCGCAGGGGCTTCATCGCTTGAAGCCGCTTTTGTGGTTTTCTTCTTGATTGTCGCTTTCTTTTTGATCGTCGCTTTCTTGGTGACTTTCTTTTTGCTTACGGGTTTATCGGCTACTTCCTGAATGATTGGTTCGCCAGATTCATCCAGCTCAACAAAATCATCCTCTTTACCGGCGCCAACATGAGCTGTTGCAGCACGACTATCAAGAATCGCATCAGCAATGCCCTTGGCATACAGACGAATTGAACGAATTGCGTCGTCATTACCAGGAATAACATAATCAACGTTATCCGGACTATTATTACTATCAACAACACCTACAACAGGAATACCCAGTTTCTTCGCTTCCAGAACCGCAATATTTTCATAACCTACATCGACGACGAATAGCGCATCTGGGAGGCCACCCATATCCTTGATCCCTGACAGGCCACGAGACAGTTTTTCCAGTTCTCTTTTGTGTCGGAGCTGGTCTTTTTTGGTCATCTTTTCCAATGTGCCATCTGCTTCCTTGGCTTCCAGGCTTTTCATTCTGTTAATTGACTGCTTAACCGTTTGATAGTTGGTCAATAAACCACCTAACCAGCGACGATTTACAAAAGGCATACCGCAACGGAGGGCCTCTTCCTGAATCACATTTTGAGCGGTACGCTTGGTGCCGACGAACATGACCTTGCCTTTTTTGGCGGCCAGTTTACTTAAAAAATTAACGGCTTCACCGTACATCGGCAGGGATTGTTCAAGGTTAATAATATGGATCTTGTTGCGTTGGCCGAACAGGTACGGGGCCATTTTGGGATTCCAGTAACGAGCCTGATGACCAAAGTGGACTCCGGCCTCCAGCATTTCACGCATGGTGACATTTGACATTTAATTCTCTCCAGTTAGGGTTGCGCCTCCGCACACACCATGTACCAACCTTTCGGCACCCAATACATAGTTATAGTTGTGCGTGTGACATTAATTTGCGAAACTGCGGGCGCTTTATAACATAGAAGACTATTGAGAACAATCGCTTAGCTCGTATATAGACCAGATCCAGAGAAATCCATGCCCATCACCATCAAAACACCTGAAGAAATCGAAAAAATGCGCATTGCAGGCCGCCTGGCCGCCGATGTTCTGCAAATGATTGAGCCTCATGTTCAGGCAGGAATAAGCACTAATAAACTGGATCAGATATGTCACGATTATATCGTTAATGAGCAAAAATCCATCCCTGCCCCCTTGAATTACCGGGGATTTCCAAAATCTATATGTACTTCGATCAATCATGTCATCTGTCATGGCATTCCAGGAGACAAAAAGCTTAAAGATGGAGATATCATCAATATCGATATCACGGTGATTAAAGATGATTATCACGGGGA
>Ga0164315_10003595_pt1 | contig 12036 bp, 14 predicted proteins | sample GuaBasSedimGuay6_FD_113737 | JGI IMG/M metagenome (GOLD analysis project Ga0164315, IMG submission 113737) | Subseafloor sediment microbial communities from Guaymas Basin, Gulf of California, Mexico - Guay6, Core 4569-2, 0-3 cm | ecosystem: Environmental > Aquatic > Marine > Hydrothermal vents... | reverse complement strand
TTTTTGCCAAATACCGGTGGGGTATGGGAACTCAATTTTACATCGCAGGTTGTTGGCGGTCGCTTTAATATAAAAACAAATAAAATAACAGGCAGCGGAAATGAATTGCTGGTGTTTGCAACTGTGCTAGACATAATTGATAAGGCATCTCAAAAACATAATATAAATAATATTACATTTGGCGCGAGCAATAACGAACCGAGCAGAGTAAAATTATATAAACGTTTGATGAAAAGACTGTCTAAGAATTGGAGTATAATACCTCCGGCGGCAGTATCAGCTCAGTATTCACATTTAGCTGACTCAAAGTATCAGACCTGGATTCTGATTAAAAAAGGAAACTAACATGACACAGAAATTAGAAGATTTATTTGACTTGCCTTCGCAAGAAGAACTAGAAGATATGGGACACTTAGAACGTAAGCCCAAGGAAGAGGAAGTGCCATCTGAGGAACGATTGCATGAAATAGAAATAGTAGCCGACAAGATCGACGCAGCACTTCCATCTGTTCATGATATCAATGCAAGCGATAAAGAATTGGACGAACTGGCAAACATGGCAAAAGAAGAGTTTCAAAACTTAATGCGACTAGGCATGAACGTTGAACCTCGCCTTGGCACAGAGATATTTAATACTGCGAGCTCCATGTTAGGTCATGCTATCTCAGCAAAGACAAACAAAATAAATAATAAACTGCGAGTCGTTTCTTTACAAATAGCAAAAAAGCGATTAGACATTGCAGAACGTAAAGCACTAGCCGATCCAACCGAGATGGAAGAGGGCGAAGCAACTGAATTAACAGCAGCAAAGCGAAATGAATTGCTACAGGACATTATGAATATGAATAATGCCGGCAAAGCTGAAGAATAGGATAAATAGTTTAAATAGAGAACTTAATTATGATCAAATCGTTTATTACACATATGCAAGAGAATACAAAGTTATACGAGTTTCAAATTCGTTTGGCAATTATTCCAAACGACGATTCAATGAAACGCATTGAAGCCGCACTTGACTCGTACCAGATAGAAGAAATTACAAAGCCAAAGAGCCTACCGATACAAGAAGACACTATAAACTTCCCACAGCTAGGCCCGATTGAAATTACTATACTTGAATGTACACTTGCATACCCAGCAACGCCAGACATGGTACACGCTGTTTTAGTCGAACGCGCCGGCCTTCCTACTACTCACATCAGAGTAAACACTAAAGCACAAGAAGCTGACGTTACTCCTGCAATTCCAGAGTATGAAAAAGGCGAAGCATTGTTGAACACTGCATTTGAAGATGCACCGTCCGATGCTGAAAAAGTATACGGCAACGAGTTTGTTAGCGAATTCTTAGACAGCATTGAATCTCGAGATTGGGACATTGCTGGCGACAACACAGATAAAGCAACAACCACAAACGATTTACAGCAAGGCACAGTTAGCCCAGTGGGATCTAACCAAAACAAATTGCCTACAGCGAGCGACCTCTCGTAATGGACATTAATAAAGAATGGCTTGAGAATGTTGATGCTAGCGAATGGGATCAAGATTTCCAATTAGAAGACGAAGCTTTTGCAGCATTAATAGCCGAAGAACAAAAAGAATTAGCTAACGCATTTCCTTTAGAAATGCCAGACAGCTTCTACGGAGCAGACAATGAATAAGTTAGATGACATGCGAAGCTTGATGTCGATGCTAGAAGAGATTGACCCAGAGATCCATGAGAAGATGGAACTGCACGAAAGTTATATGATTGACGAAGGTACAGAAAACTTTAGAGAACTATTAATTCAAGCAATTGATGACGGCGAATTAAATGCCCATCACATTGTAGAAATGTTTGCGCGTTGGAACACAAGCGAAGACATACAAGAAATGCTATTAGCAAATGACATTTTCATAGGCAGTGGATATAATCCTAACCGAGAAGATGATGAAGACGAAGGCGGCATAGACCAAGACTTCGACTGGAACGAAGGATCGGATGCACCGATCTCAACAAGTGGAGTTAGAGGATAATTTAAATGGAAATGAAAAACGTGCTAGACATATTAACTAAAATGGAGTCCGACGGACCCGTTAGTGAAGATGTTAAACGAGCTATTAAAACAACACAAGGATACGACTTTGGTATGACCAAAAGCGTTAAGGAAAATTTTGAAGCTATGCAAGAAGCCGATGAAGAAGTTGAAGAAGTTGAAGAAGTTGCGTCAATGGGCAGTATGGCTTCTGGTTCCGTTGCAACAGAATCGCGTTGGGAAGACGAGCAAGACGATGACGAATCTGGGTTTTGGAATCAACCACAGCCTGTCGATTGCCCTGAATGTGAAGGCGGGCGTTACCCAAATGATGATTGCAGCACTTGTGGCGGCAATGGTCAAATTTTTGAAGACGACGATGAATTTGGCGGCATGAATGTTATTGACCCGGCCGGGTACAGACGTGACCCCGATAATTATATCGAAGATCCTACCGACGACGAATTCGACCAAGATATGGAAGACGACTGGGACGACGACATGGATGAAGACGCTGGCGCAGCAAATGATCCATGGGGCATTGGTGACGATAACGGCCTAGACGACGATGGTTTTCCCGGCGATTACGAAAGTGATGATGCAGAAGAATATGACAGCGATCATGATGACAGCGTAGATTACGCTTCGGCCGCAATGGATAGAATTCACGACAACGTAGTGGCAAGACATCCAGAGGCTGATGGAGAAGTAGAAGAAGGCGAGGAAAGTGATTTCCCACAATACGATGACCAACCGGGCGACGGACCATATGGCAGCAACGACGGCGACGGCCTCGGCGGCCCCGGGCACGGCGAAAATGCATTGGGTAGAATACACGACAGAGTAGAAGCACGTGGCGGCAGCAATGGCGACCTTGGAGATGATCCTTGGGGCTTGGGCGAAGACGGCGGCAACGAAGTTGAAGATGGAGATGCACGAAGAGAAGCAGCACTAGGTAGAGTTGCAGACCGCGCGGCAGAAAGAGACGCCGGCACTGAAGAACTGCCAGGAATGGACGACGATCCCTGGGGCATAGGCGAAGGCGACCAAGAAACGGCCGATGCTGAAGACGACGAGATGTACGGAATGGATTACGATGAAAAGACTGATTCGTTACTTCCTGTTAGCGACAAATCTGCAGCAAGGAAGCAAGGACAAAAGCGTCCTGGCGAAGAAGGATTTGATGCTGGGATAGAAGAAGCTGACTTAGCTACTACTCTTCAAATGATGCCAGCGAGTATGGTGAAGACTTCCCAGCAATTGCGCACATGGATGATGCAACAGATGGCAGTCGCAGCACAATCCGCAGACCCTGCAGCTGAAATCAAACAGATCATGCAGCAAGCAGAACGAATTGAAGTAACAGGAGATAATTGTTAATGAGCAATATGGACAGTATGAAGACTCTACTCGAAGCAGTCGATAAAGTTGAAAAACCTAAAGTGAACGAGCCTGGTCAGGGTTATGCCAACACGCCTAAGGAACAAACCTTAGATATGACAACTATGAATAACATGGGCAACGATCTCCACAAGAAGAAGAATGCACAGTTCCGCTCTAAGGCAGGCGATAACCCCAGAGCAATGACACCTGTTAAAGTTGTAGACGTTCAAGAGCAATTACAAAGAAAATACGAAGAGTTCCTTAAAGAAAGCGAAGAGTAACATGAAACAAGAAGAACTGCCCGACAATATTATCGACCAGCTTCTTAAAGATTTTAAAGGAGTGGGAGATGATTCTACTTCAATACCGAAAGCAACAATAAAGCCTTCGGCGCATAAATCGTATCGCCCTAAGAGAGTGCAGGGCGTAGATCATAATTCGTTTGCACAGTGGCTCCGTTCTAAGGAAGACGTTAGATCAGCATTGCAAGAGAAGTTAGGCACTCCAAAGATTACGTTAGATAATTGTATAAAGCTATATGCTGATTACAATATTAAGATAGACGACTATGTCGTATTGTGGTTTCCAACTGGCGATGTTAAAAAGTACAGGGAATATGACCGAGATATGCAAAATGGTTGGACAGGCAAGATGACACAAGACGAGTACGATGATCTTGCGTCCGACATTGCTGGCAACGGCATTAAAGAACCTGGCCTACTAATTATATCTGCAGACGGTGGAGCAGATTATTCAGCATACTTAGGCGAAGGCAATCACAGATTACGAATAGCAGAAGAATTGGAACACGAATTATTTTCGTTAACCTTTAGTTATACATACGGATAGGAAATTATGAACGACCACGATACAATGAAGAAATTGATGGAGACTGTTGATAAAGGCAATAGTCGCCAATTAAATGAAGGTCCCGGGGCTGATCGTTACGATGCCCTAGGCATGTACGACGGTGGCAAAGACGAACTAGGTGTGGACAAATTAGAACGTCCCCCAGGCCCCGATAAAGATCATGACGATACGCCTAAGCGAGGCAAGCCGGGAATAAAATATGGCGAAGTTAAAGAGCTATTTGATCAGGCGACCGACAATCTGCACGGCGTAGAACAGAAGAAAGCCGTAAAGGCCGGTATAGTTCCCAAAGACAAATGGCTGGTCCCAAATTATGTAGGATATCCCGAGTCAGCCCAATTTAGAAAATATACACGAATGGTTGCAGCAGGAAAAATTGATAAGGCGCTGGAACAATGGGTTAAAGATCTTGCCAATAAGGCTAACGGCAACGAGAAACAGTCATTTGAAATATTATTGCCGATTCTTGTTAAAACAGAAACATGGCAACAACTAGAAAAAGATTTGCATGAATATTATGACGATCCCGATGATTGGAACTACTAAACAGAGATAAATTATGAACAGCAATGAAATAATGCGAAAGTACGCAGACATACTAGCAGAAGACGTGAAGCAAATAAACGAATCCATCGAATCTGGAATCTGTGATGTTGTTCAAACACGCCTTACTAAAACTATGGGCATGGTTGAGAACCTAATGCTAGAACTTGAAGACGACGAAGGCACTGATGATACTGTCGCAGCATTAAGAACTTTATTAGATACAATTCAAAACGCATGGGTTCAGGTTGATGAAGTGATGGCAACACTAGACTCCGATGCGCCAAAGTCAGTAGCACCAACTGATTCTTCCGGCGTTCCTGCGATGCAAGACTTAACAGGCGACCAAGGCTACGACCCAGCTTATCCGATGGCAGACCCAACCGGCACACTTAAATAATGAATGATCCAGATCTATTAAGGAAGTATTCAGATATACTTGAAGGCAAGCAACTAAATGAGTCTATGGGCATCAGTGTTGCAAATGTTATTCTTCAACGCCTTAACAAATCTTATAAGATGGTAGAAGATTTACGTGTTGAAATAGGTGACGACGATTTCCCAGAAACACAAAGCGAGCTGATCGGCTTGGCCAATGCGTTAAACACAATGATTGTCCAAACAGAAGCAATGATTAAAACTTTCAACTCAGAAGCAGATAACCAACGAGCAGCCTTCACAGCAAAACATGGCGACTAATGAAAGTTGCAGACCTATTCGAGGATAACTTGCCAGCGCAACAACGAGTCGAGCAAGGAATCAAAGCCCAGAAATTAGTAGCAAAAGAATTAAAGAAACTATTCGGCGACGATTTTGAATTAGTTAGTTATGCTGGCGCGTCAAGCACTGCTCCTGATCTTGTTGCAAACATACACGGCAATAGAACACAATTCGAAATTAAAAACAGAACAACTCTCAACACTAAAATCACATTGTACGACAGACGCCTGGGCAGGGGTGAAAAAGATTCAAAATTTGATGCGTTTGCTAGAGGATACTCTGACGGCGATGCCCGAAACTTTACAGAGTTAATGGATACTGTCCGCGCAAGCGAAGGACATGCATACGGATGGCCTGGAGACGAAGGCGTTACAAATTTATCCGGCAAATTTGCACGTGTCACAAACAATCCCAAAGTAAAAACCCAAATGCGTAGAATACTAATTGACAAATTAAAGAATAGTGGTGATGATTATTATGTCATTGTCACAAATGGCAAGATTGCCTTCTATGATATCGGCGATGCAAACAAAATTCTGGATGCTGCAAAACTTCCGAACATTAAAAATGTATACGTTGACACATACGGCGGAGCAGATCCAAAAAACAGAGCGAGACTTGGAATTAAAGTAACCCTTTCAAAATAATTTAGCCTAGGACCGTTATGGTTACGGCAAATAGGCGGCCACTGCCTGCTAAAAATCGATTCGCTACCAATTTTTATCTTAAAGTGGTGTTACTTTTTAATAAATACTATTATGTCACTAACTTATTCACAAGCAGAACTCAAAGAACTTAGAAAATGTGCAGATCCTGTAACAGGACCACTATATTTCCTCACCCATCATTTTTATATCCAGCACCCGGTTCACGGGGCCCAGCTGTATGATCCTTTCCCTGCCCAACTTGAACTAATAGATAACTATCATATCCACAGATTAAATATTAATTTGATGTCGAGGCAAATGGGCAAGACAGTAACAGCAGCAGGATATTTGATGTGGTATGCGATATTCAAACCCGATCAAACAATCGTAGCAATAGCTAACAAATTATTAGGAAGTTTTGAAATACTTGATAGGATTAAATTTGCATACGATGCACTTCCTGATTATATGCGCCCGAAAATGACCCAGCGTACCAAAGGTGCTCTTACATTTGACAATGGATCAAGAATTTTAGGTAGAGCGATGAACGAATGTGCGATACGAGGAATGGCTATCTCACTATTATACTTAGATGAGTTCGCGTTTGTTCAACACGATGTGGCAGCACAGTTTTGGCACTCTGCAATGCCTTCTATATCAACTGGCGGCAGGGTAATAATAACGTCGACCTTTAATACAGCAGAAAACATGTTCTCAGAACTGTGGGATAATTCTGTGTACACCGACAACGGCTTCACTGCGTTCAAAGCTACATGGAAAGACCATCCCGACCGTGACGCCAAATGGGCAGCAAACGAATTAAAGATGCTTGGCCAACGACAATTTGACTTAGAGCATAATTGTACGTTTGAGGCATAACAATGTTCAAGAATAATAAGTATACCAAGATTTATTATCAGATCATATCGAACGCATCAAATAGAATTAACGAAGGGTATATAGAAAAACATCACATTGTACCAAAGAGTTGTGGCGGAACCAATGATGCAGATAATTTAGTAGAATTATCAGCTAGGGAACATTTCATATGCCATTGGCTTTTAATTAAAATGACCGAAGGCGGACATTTGCGTGATATGCATTATGCTTTCAAGATGATGAGCCAACACGGTAAGACAACAAGATTGAGAAGAATTGCTAAACAAACTGGCGCCCGATGGTCAGAAAAATCAAAGCAAAAATTAAGTGTAAGACTTAAAAAAGATTATGCGTCTGGGAAGAGAAAGCCAGTCAAAGCGATGCTCGGCAAGAAATTAACCAAAGAACAAAGGGAAAAAGTTAGCATTGCTCTAAAAGGAAAAAAGAAATCTGCAGCTCATATAAAAGCAATGAGCAAAGTTAACAAAGGTAAGACTTGGCGAGTAGTCAATGGAAAAAGGAAGTGGTTCGATGTCTAATAAATCTCTCGACGGCGTCCTGATCAAAAAGGCGAACCAAACAAACAGATACACAAAGCAACAGTTAACTGAGCTAGCAAAATGTGCCGACCCCATTACAGGGCCGATGTATTTCCTTACTCACTTCTTCTACATCCAGCATCCAAAGCAAGGCAATCTATTATACGATCCCTACGATTATCAAATTGACTTAATAAACAATTACCACGACCACAGATTTTGTATTAACCTACTAGGAAGACAGTTGGGTAAGACAGCGACAGCAGCAGGTTACCTATTGTGGTATGCAATGTTTAAACCTGATCAAACAATTCTAGTTGCAGCGCACAAGTGGTCTGGAGCGTCTGAAATTATGCAGCGAATTAGATATGCGTACGAACACATTCCGGATCATATACGAGCTGGCGTAACAGGATACAACAAGGGCAGCATTGAATTTGAAAATGGCTCCCGCATAATGGCACAAGCGACAACAGATAATACTGGTCGCGGCCTTTCCATCTCACTATTGTACGTAGACGAATTTGCATTCGTTCCACCAAACATTGCTAAGGAATTCTGGACTTCAATACGTCCTACTCTAGCAACAGGTGGTAAAGCTATTATCACTTCCACTCCAAACAACGATGATGACCAGTTCGCGCACATTTGGCATGGCGCCAATAAATGTGTTGATGAGTTTGGCAATACGACTGACGTAGGTGTAAACGGGTTCAAAGCGTTCAAAGCATACTGGCACCAACATCCAGATAGAGACTCAGTGTGGGAAAGAGAAGAACGAGAAGCACTTGGCGAGGAACGTTTCCGCCGAGAGCACAACATTGAATTTATATCCTTTGACGAAACGCTAATCGATTCTATTAAGTTAACAACATTAGTATCTAAGGAACCAATTGAGAAGCAAGGACAAGTACGTTGGTTTAAGAAGCCCAAGAAAGGCCATAAATATTGTGTAGCACTTGATCCAAGTTTAGGCACAGGTGGCGATAATGCTGCGATACAAGTGTTTGAACTTCCACATATGATACAAGTTGCAGAGTGGATGCATAATAAAACTCCAATCCAACGACAAATCAAAATAATGAGTGACATAACGTATGCTCTTGTTCAAATTACAGAAGATCCCGGGGACGTATATTATTCTGTGGAGAACAACACACTTGGAGAAGCGGCACTAGTAACAATTGAAGAGATAGGCGAGGAAAATATTAGTGGCATGTTCTTATCCGAGGCAAGACGCCCGGGGGCAGCTCGACATTTTAGACGAGGCTTCAACACAACTAACAAAACTAAGCTAACTGCTTGTGCCAAGTTTAAATCACTAGTGGAATCTGAAAGGCTGACAATAAATAGCGGTGCCTTAATATCTGAATTAAAAGTGTTCGTTGCTAAGGGTAATACATTCGAAGCAAAAGTGGGCGAAATGGACGATTGTGTTATGTCTGCATTGTTAGCGGTACGCATGGCAACCACAATGCAACAATACGATCCTTTACTAGACGCAAAACTAAGAGACAAAATAGATATTTCTGTAGCACCAATGCCTTTTATCATGCTGTGAGTATAAATACAGTATGACCAATACTAATAAGAAATTAATGCGCGAGTTTGTCAATGCCACTGGCGACACTAGAGAAATAGGCAAGCAAATATTTGAAAAGCTTCGAGGTAAATTCCCTAACGTAACATTAGGCGATTCGGAAGCAAACGCAACTCAGAAACCCGAAGAAGCAACATTTTTCAATTTTGAATATACTGTTAAAGGCCAAAATTTCGGCAACGTAACTATCAGTGTCATTGATGATGCTATGAAAATTTACTACAGCAAAAACATATCCAACAACCTAGAAGGCGAAGACCTTCGTTATTGGTATAGCTTCCTACAAGAAATGCGCGAGCTAGCAATGACCAATCTATTACGATTTGACGTACATGATATTACTAAAGATCGTCTAAGCTTAAACGACATCCAAACAACTGCTCTTAGAAACAACGGAGTTATTGAAGGGAAGATGTACGGCAGTAATAAAAGCAGTTACCAAAAGCGCGGACCTGCAAAAATTATTGTACGACACTCCGAAAACATTAATCCAGATTCTAAAGGATCAAGATCTCGTAAAGTAGAATCCATATTTGTAGAAACACACGAAGGTGAGCGTTTCAAAATGCCATTTAAGAATGTCCCGGGTGCGCGAGCAATGTGCGAACACATTAGTCAAGGCGGGCGACCTTACGACGAGTTAGGTGAAGCCATTTCAACTATGGTATATGAGACAGCAGCATTGCGTCCGTTTATCTCTCGCAATAAAAACAAAATGTTTGAAGACGAAACGTCAACTTCAATGTTTGAAGCAGCAAAAGAATATTACACAGAAGCCCGCAAAGCTATTAAGCAATTGTCTGGAAAGCGCGGCTATAAAAAGTTTGCAGAAAACTTTACCCCAGTTACAGAGTGCGGCGACTACGATGAAGACAGTTATAAATCTCGTTTTAACGGTAAGCGTGGCAACGAGAGAATGGAAGCTGCCTATCCAATCGTACATAAGGCATACACAATTAAAGAAACTCCTCTAGTAGAAGACCAAGTTAACGAAGTAATTGACTACGGCTATTGGGACTGGAGTGAAGAACAATTCATCGCGCTAGGTCGAGCAACTCGTAAATACATGTCAGCTAAAGGCGTAAACTTAGAAACAGGTGACGGCTATGAAGAATTCTTCCAACAGCACTTAGACTGGGGAGTAGAAGAAAATGCATTAGACGTTATGGAACAACTAGCACAGCCAGGATCCATTTACGATGCAGCAAACACCCTAAGGCACAGAGCTAATATACAAAAGACAGCAGAAGGTATTTCTAATCTAATTGACCTAATCGATTTCGATGATTCTATGGTAGAAGCATTGGGACTTGGTGAAGGTGGCTATTTTGATGACATGCCAGGCAGCGACGACGACTTTAACAGAGATTTTGGTGGCGGCTTTGATGATGAAGAACCTGCAAATGATTTTGAACGTTGGGAACAGAACGACGAACGCCAAGGTGAGATAAATGATTTTATGAGCGCAGGTGACGAATATGAAAACTGGGCTAACGAAACTGCAGACATTGATTTCAATGAACCTGTAGTTGAAGGAACTTGGGCATGGCCTAATGATCCTCGATCTAAGCAGGAACTAATGTCACTAATGCAAGATCCATTACCTTTTGGTGTTGATGGACAAAATGCGTCAAGCGCGATCCAACATTTAATAGGAGACGATGACCTTGCAGAGCAACTATATGCTGGTTACCAAGACTTCGGCGCTGAAGCAGATGCACGTATGATTATTAAGAAATTCTATAACGACCACAACACATCTAAACGCGATCCACAGCAGAGCAACACTGACCGCACAGGACAAGCACATGGTATACAAGAAGCACCTGCTCAACCTACAGCACCCAAATTTGACACCATGGGTAAAGATGAATTAGCAAGTTGGCTTGAACGACATAAAGATTCTGCCAAGCAAGGCAGTCGTGTTCAGCGCCGCCTATGGGCTGGCCGAGTTGAAAAAGCTAAAGCAGAAGCAGCAAAACGTAACATGACACTTGAAAGCGATAGTGAAGGCGCAGGTCCAGAATCTGCAATCGGCAGAACAGCACGTTCCGGCCCATTTGCGGGCGAAGTTCGAAAAGTTGTACAAATTAACGGAGAGTGGTTTGGTATAGCACAGTTTTTTAATTCCTCAGGCGATAGCAATAGAGATTTTAGAACTAAGTTAGATCCAGATAATAATTGGAAACCGATGGAATATCATCGAGGTAAAACTGAAGGTTGGGTTAGTGCGATCACCGGCAAGGTGGTTGAGGGCGATGTTGACGAAGGTTTTGTAGGCAAGAAAGAACAGCCAAGGCCCGGATTCAAGAGCAACGACGAACGGTATTGGGATGATGAGAATGATCTTAAAGAACCAGACCACGTAGACCAAGAAGACGATGCAGAAGACGCTCATGCAGTACGAATGGTTCACAAAGAATCCAAAGCAACCTACAGCGATTACAAAGAAGCGTTTAATGAAACCAGAAATGCAGAAGCAATGATCGAGCACCTTACTGCACAAGGTAAGACAGCAGAATTAAAAATTGCTGAAGCAACTTGCAAGCGTATGGCAGACAAAGATAATTCCGGGTTACAAGTTAACGAAGCCGACTTAGACATATTACGGTTAGCTGGAATTGTCCAAGAAAGTTACGGCCGAGGTAATGTACATTACGGAACAGTTAATATTGAATTGTACGATCCTAAATCTAACATAGAAACAGAAGCAGAGATTGAAGTAAAATGGACATACGACAACGGTGATGTTGGCTTCGGTACCGGCCCAGGAAATTCGCCTTACCCAGATGGAATGTGGGAATTTGAATCTGCAACGTTTAACGAGCCTATGAGATTTAGAG
>Ga0164315_10003594_pt1 | contig 12038 bp, 16 predicted proteins | sample GuaBasSedimGuay6_FD_113737 | JGI IMG/M metagenome (GOLD analysis project Ga0164315, IMG submission 113737) | Subseafloor sediment microbial communities from Guaymas Basin, Gulf of California, Mexico - Guay6, Core 4569-2, 0-3 cm | ecosystem: Environmental > Aquatic > Marine > Hydrothermal vents... | reverse complement strand
GGTATTGGTGGAGGTATCCGTGGGGTACGTTCTAATATAGGTGCTGAGAGACCTGATCATATTATATTTGATGATGTTATTCTTAACTCTGATACTGCTTACTCTGAGACCATCATGAAGAGTTTACGTAATACTATAAATGCAGATGCTATCAATGCATTAAGGGGTGGAGGTAAAGGAAAGATATTCTCAGTTGCTACACCATTCCACTTACTTGACCCTATTATTGAGATGCTTACACAGGGTGCTTATACTCCTGTTGCTATCCCTATATGTGAGAAGATATATGAGGGCATGCCTAAAGAAGAGTACAAAGGTGCTTGGGAGTCAATGCATCCATACCATGCTGTTATAGAGCAGTATGAGTCTGCAGTTGCATCTAATGCCACTAGGGAATTCAACCAGGAGCGTATGCTTCGTATTAGTTCTGATGAAGATCGAATGATACAGGATGAGATGATCCAGTGGTACTCTCGTAAGGATTTACTGAAAGATATAGGTGCTTACAATATATATATAACTACAGACTTTACAACCACGTCTGAAGCTAAGTCAGACTTCTCAGCTATGGCTGTATGGGCTATTAATAGTAATAAGGATTTCTACTTAGTTGATATGTGTGTCAAGCGTCAAGGTATTGGTGAGCAGTACGATGAGTTATTTAGAATGGTTAACTTCTGGTCAAGTCATGGTAAGGCTGTAGAAGTAGGTATAGAAGTAGATGGCCAACAGAAGGCCCATATCTTTGCACTTAAAGAGATGATGCTTAAGCGTTCAGAGTGGTTTACTTTTGCAAGACAGAAGGGTGCTAAGTTTGGAAGTGAAGGTATCCTTAGTAGAGCTACAGGTGGTAACAAGCATGGTAGATTTAGAATGATGCTACCACAGTTCCAGAATAGTAAGATACACTTCCCTACAGAGTTAGCAGACACTCCTGACATGAAGGAGGCCTTAACACAGTTAAAGTACACTACATGGGAAGCATTTGGAGGGCATGATGATTTCCCTGATGTTATCAGCCAGTTAGGTATGATGGAACTTATATTCCCTATGGTATCACCTAATAGGTACTCTGCAGCTAGTAACCGTGACAGGTCTATATGGGATGACTTTAAGGATAGTGATGGGGATACTAATGCATACAGTAGCTATTGACTCTGTAATTTAAATTAGGTATCATGTCACATATATTTTAGGAGAAGCTATGACTTTCGAAACACTTAAATTCATCACATCAGGGCTCTTAACTGGTGATACAGTTTTACCTAAAAGTGATGATGTGGTTATAGGGCTGCTACAGTACGCCCTAACAACAGTTGCAATGAAGGCAGATTCGTTACATCTTATGACACTTAGCACTACAGCTAATGTTCTCAGGCTTGGTCAGGGTGATTACCTCATACGAATGCCTGAAGTTCCTGAGGATGATGTTGATCTAATTGATATTGACGAAGAATTAACGTTTGCAGTAGCCAGAATTATGGCTAGTTATATAAGTGCTACTAAAGGTGGTATTCATGTAGATGCTGCTAATAGAATCATACTAGACTATAACGCAAAAACTTATGAAATACTTAGACAGATGCAGTTAGAAGCTTTAGAAGATGGTGTGGCAGATCCATGTTATACTGCTCCCACAACTGAGTGGTCACTATGACAATAACTGAGTGCTTAGGAGGGCAAGTACCTGAAGTACTGATTAGGTATGGAGACACCCAGAATAAGTTGTCTATAGGGACTGTAGCTGCTTATGCTACTGGTACTCTTGTACGTGAGCATGCACCATATAATAGAGAGTATGCGGAGGATGGTACACTCACGATCATACCTACATATCATTTTATAGCTGAACTGCGTAGGCAGCTCAGTGGTGACATTGTTGTAGGTACATCAGGATTTAGTGCTGCTGAAGAGCAGTTCTATAAGGATTATGTAGAGTGGGTGGATGGCACCACTAAGTACGGTGAGATATTAGTAGCTGTGGTGGTTACTGATGTATGGCTTACTGACGAGGTGTCACTACTTCCACATGCTGCAGTTAACAGGGATTACGAAGAATGGAATCCATGGATGAAGTTAATTGAAGAGGACACTACATGTTAAGTAGTAATATTATATATAAATTATTAAGGGGACATAATGGGTAGTGACTTTTTAAAAGAAGTACGAGAGATACGTGGTACTAGTGCACCAGAAGTTGCAGCTACAGATGGTATATACTACGACATAAAAACTAAGACTACTGAGGATGATGATACAACTCCTAGACTTGGGGATGGTATGTATGGGTCTATACAGGTTATGTATGAGGCAGTTAAGGGTGTTACTGCAGGTGGTATGGATGATATAGAATTAGTGGCTAACGACCTTAAAGGGATAGATGAGAGTGGTATACCGTACTCACCTACTGCAGGTTCTAGGGTACTATCAGCAGGTGAGGATTTATTAGACCCTAATAGTGCCTTAGAAGCTGCTCGAGATAACAAGACTAATATTGACCTTGTAGGTAACAATATTGACAACGTTAATGCTGTTGGCGATGGCATGACTAACGTTGATATTACTGCTACTAATATTGCAGATGTTAATGTAGTTGCTACAGAGATTGATGAAGTTATAGCTATAGGTAGTGATATGCCTGCTATAGTGGTAGTTAGTGATAATATTGCTGATGTTAACACGAATGCTGTAAACATAGGGGATATAAACATTGTAGGTGGTGACTTATCTGAGCAGTGGTCATACATAGCAGATAATGGAAGTATAACATCTCCTGTAGAAGACACTACAGGTACATCACATATAGTTACTGTGTCTGATAATATAGACTCTGTAATTATATGTGCAGATAACATTGATGATATTATAGCAATTGGTCCGTATGCTGATGACATTAAAGAGGTGCATGATGATATTATACCTGCACTTCCTGACATACTTGCATCTGATGATAATGCAGCCGCTGCGTTGGCTTCTGCTAATGCTAGTGAGAGTAGTGCAGTAGCTAGTGCATTAAGTGCTGCAGATAGTTTAGTATATAGTGACGCCTCTTCAGATAGTGCCGATGCGTCTGCACTGAGTGCTGTAGATGCTGATACTTCGTATAACAATACATTAGCTATTTATGGGGATACTACAGATGTAGAGGATGCAGTTAATGCTGCTACTTTAGCCGAGCAAGGCGCTATTGCCGCAGAAGGTAAAGCGGCTAAATGGTCAGATGAGGCAGAAGATGTAGAGGTTGAGCCAGGCAGGTATTCAGCAATGCATCATGAATTAAAGGCTGAAGGCTTTGCTAGTAGTGCCCAAGTAGGTGCCAGTACTGCACAGAGTGAAGCATTTGATGCTAACACAGCAGCAACTGAGTCTAAAGAAGCTAGGGATGCTTCGGAAGCTGCTAAGGATTTAACTGAGCAACTGCACGAAGATTTTAGAGATGCTTACCTTGGGTATAAGTTAGCTGATCCTACAGTTGATAATGATGGTGATGAGTTAATTATTGGGTGTCTTTATTATAACACGGTGTCCACTACAATGAAGTCGTGGGACGGTGTTAAGTGGAATACAGCATTCGCTGATTCAGCTGGTGCACTAATAGGTGCTAACAATTTAAATGATGTGGATGATGTAGTTGCATCTAGAACCAATTTAGATGTATACAGTAAGGCAGAGATCGATGCAGCATGGGCAGCTCATACAGCCCGCGTAGATAACCCTCACGCCGTTACTAAAGCACAGGTAGGTCTTAGTGCTGCAGACAACACTTCGGACGCTGACAAGCCTGTAGGCACTGCTACACAGACTCTTGCAGACACTAAGTTTGATAAGACAGGTGGACACGTAGCAGGCAGTATTACAATAGATGGTACAGTTGATGGTAGAGATGTAGCTGCAGATGGTACTAAGTTAGACGGTATTGCTGTTAATGCTAATAACTACGATGATACAGCCTTAGTAGCTAGTATTGCTAATGTAGATGGGGCCTTAACTATCACAGATGCCTTAGGCGTGAGTATTAATACTCTTAAGACTCCAGGTATATACTTAGTAGATACTGAGCTGCCATTGGGAGCAACACTTGGGGTACTAGAAGTCAGAGGGTACGATGATGGTATAACTCTAAGACAGAGGTTTGCAGATACCTCAGGTACTGGCAGACGTTCTGCACGTATCTGGGATGGTGCTACTTACAATGCTTGGGAAGAGGTTGCTGAGAGTGTTGTTATTACATCTACTGCTGCTGAAGCCGCAACTAACACTACTAAGTTATCAGGTATAGAAGCTAACGCTACTAGAGACCAGACTAAGAGTGAGATAGATGCGCTAGGGATTAATGCTACTACCGTTAACAGTTTAACAGTAGAGACAGCGGTGCCGTCTGGTGCATTATTTACAGACACAATATATGACGACTCAGTTATAGATTGTGGTACAATTACATAATTAAAAGGAAGATGAATGTCTAAAGAACTTAGAATACGAAGAGGTACTACAGCTGAGCATGCATCATTTACAGGAGCTCCAGCGGAGATCACTATAGATACGGATAAAGAGACAGTAGTAGTACATGATGGTGTAACAGTGGGTGGTAACCCTTTAGCTACTGAAGCTGCATTAGATACTATCAATGGGAGTGAAGTAACTCCAGGCTCAGTATTGAACTCTATTAAATTAAATGCAGCTGATGCTGACTATGATAACACTACTAGTGGTTTGACAGCTACTACGTTAGAAGATGCTATCGATGAGTCTTACGCTACTATCGCACCAGTAGCTGCAGATGTAGTAACGTTAACTAATAGAGTTACTACTAATGAAGGTGCTATAGGTGACCTAGAGACGTTTGATGCAAGGACAGACAATCCACATGCAGTTACAGCTGCTCAGACTGGGGCATCTGCTGTAGGGCATACACATGTCATATCTAATGTTACAGGACTCCAGGATGCTTTAAATACAAAGTATGATGAGATAACTGCAGTGACTGATAACCTTATGGGCTTTGGTGCTGGTAGCGTTGTTATAGATACTGGAATACCTAGAAATGGTAAATTAATTGTGGGGGTAGATGTATGATAACTCAAGATATACTGAAAAGCAAAGTAACATATGATAAGACAACAGGGATTTTTCTACATAAAAAAAGAAGTGGGGTAAAAGCTGGTCGAATTGCTGGCAGCCTTACTAGTTATGGGTACATATCAATCAAGGTAAACAAGAAGGCGTATGGAGCACATAGGTTAGCTTGGCTCTATGAGTATGGCTCATTGCCAACCTCTTCAATAGACCATATCAACCATAATAGAGTGGATAATAGAATTGATAATTTGAGAATATGTATCACTGATGAAAATTCTAAAAACAGAAAATTATACAACAACAACCCGTCAGGAGCAACTGGGGTGAGATGGCGAAAAGATAGATGGGAAGCTAGGATTGGCGTAGATGGAAAAAGTGTTCATTTAGGCACATTTTCTGAGTATAGTGAGGCTGTTAACGCCAGAAAGAACGCTGAAGTCCTCTATGGATTTCACGAAAACCATGGTAAGGATGTATAATGGGATTAAGTCATACAAGATTAGAGGTTGCTGATAAGAAACCTGATACTGGGGATATAATTGTTGGCGAGTTAGCTATTAATATGGAAGATGCTTTGTTGTACACAAAGAAGACTGATGGTACTATTATATCAGTAGGTGGTTCAGGTGGAGCTATAGCTGCATTTTCTGGATACAAGAACTTAGTGATAAACGGAGAAGTTACTAGAATCAATCAAAGGGGTTTTGATGGTAGCTCTTTTGTAGATGGTAACTATTGTTGGGATAGATGGAAAGCTACTGCTACTGCTATGGTTCAAATAATTGAAGATACTAACTATAAGTACTCTACTAAATATACCTTGAGTGGGGATGGAGTTATTACAGAGACGCTTACAAGTCCTGCAAGTGGTGACTGGACTATTCCAGAAGTTCCAAGAACTGCTACAAATATACAATTAGAAGAAGGTTCAGTTGCAACATCATTCGAGAAAAGACCTATTGGGTTGGAGCTAAGTTTGTGCCAGAGATATTATGAAGACTCTAAGTATGGTGGTACAACAGGTGGAGCTTGCAATGGTACCTTCGTTGGAAATGTTGCATCAAGTAGTGATGATTTTACTGGTGTAGAGTTTTCTGAGCCTAAAAGAGTTGTTCCAACAGTTGTCGTAAGAACTTCAGATAATTTAGTTATAGGTAGTGTTGGTAAATGGAATAATTATGCTACAAATATACCTGCTACAGCAAATGTAACAGAATATAGAATAGTAAAAATTGTTACTTCAGCTGTTTTTGATTATGGTATAACATATAACTACACTGCAGATGCAGAACTTTAAAACAAAAGGAAAGAAAACAAAATGATACAAACAATTAAAGAACAATGGGTTTCAACAACTGACTATACATTAGCTGGCTACTTAGTAGATGGTTTAAAAGCAGTACCTCTAGCACCTGGAAACAGAGACTATGATGAAGTTCAAAGAGCTATAGCTGGAACAGGCGAGTATATAAATAATACTATTGTACCCACACCAGCATATACACAACAAGAAATAGATGATACTGCAGTTGACCTAAATGTTGCTGAGGCTAAAGCTAATATAGCTATGACTGATGTTGCTATGACAGTGGATATGTTTCAGAAAATGAGTAAGCAAGAGCAAGAGGCTATGACAGCTTATAGAGAAAAGAACTTAGACATTATTCAAGGTGGTCAAGTAACTCCTAGTAGTAGAATGGTTAATGCTCATCTACAGAGTGCATTTGGTAAGTTCAAGATAAAGTAATGTGTAACTTCAACGACAACAAAAATGATGATAAGAATGAAGAAGAGATATTATGCTCATTTTTCATAGGAGCTGTAATACTTATTGCAGCACTAGTAGGGTTGTTTGTAGTTGTAACTTAAAATAAGGAAATTATATGAAATATATACTGATTGCCCTAATGTCACTCACATTGGTAGGATGCTCAACTAATGAGTTGAAAGTAAATGCAGCAGATTGTGCTGTACATTTAGAGACAGCTAAGACAACAGTTGATTACACTAAAGGTACTCTAGAGTACAATGGTGAAACTAAAGAGTTTCAAATACTTAGTATTGAGATGCCTTCGTTGCCAGGTAGGCCGTAAAGTATGAAGGCCTTATATACTTTATTCATCGGTGTTGTTATAATGGTGACATTAGCTTCTTGCCACCTTGTAGAGGTAAATATGGTACAGAGGTCTACGTTATCAGATGGTGAGACTATTAAAACATCTCAGCATGACACAACTATAGATAGAGATGAAGCAACTATGGAACTTATAGTTCCTATAAAATAAGAGGGAGTATCAATGTCATTAAGAACAGTTGGTAATAAAGACTACGAGATTGAGTTTACGGCCGGAGATACTGAGTATCTAAGACTTAATATTAAAGATGAGAATGGTGACCCTATACACGTAGGTACAGACTACACCTGTATTATGGGGATTAAACGTAAAGCTGGGGATACTGAGTTTATTGTGCCTGAAGTGATGGCTACGATGTACTCATATGATGAATACACACAGCCATATAGCATGGAGTTTAAGTACTCTAGTGCTGATACGTTAGCAATACTTAATTATAATGGCAAAGAACGTAAGAAGCTAAGATGTCATTTTGATGTAGAGCTTACAGATAGTACTACAGGGGATATATCGACAGTCCTTGCAGGTGCTATTGACATTAAAAGAAGTATAGGAGGAGTTGTATGAGTGTGCTAACTAGTAGGACATTTGCTACCCCTAATTTCTCACAAGAAGTTATACTTAGACCGTTAACTATTAGGTATGGTGAGCAGATGGTAATATTTGGAACGCTAGAGATAAAGAGTGACTTGGTACTGTCAGGTACTATAATACTAAAGAAATAGGAGATATAATGGCTAAAATATTATTCGAGGAAACTACTGAACCTGGTGATGCTGTTGCCGGTAACTTATGGATGTATGCTGATCAAGCTGACGGACATGTGAAGATTAAACACAGTGATGGGTCGGTATTAGATTTATCTAGTACAGTAGCAGGCAGTACTGCTTGGGGTACAATTATAGGGGATATAACGCAGCAGGGAGACCTACAAGGAGCGTTAGATGCTAAAGGTAGTAAGACAGCTGTAGATGCTAATGTGGCCGCTATAGCAGCTCTAAGTACTCCTAAGAGCTCACTTGTAGCTGAAGGTTCTATACCTAATGTAAAGCTTGAAGTAGAAGATGGCGGTACTGCTGGATTGTTTCAGATATATGATATGGCCAGTCCTGTTCACGTGGTATCTGGTATTCAATGGTTAGCATCTACGCAAGAAGCAGATTGGACTCTATCTGATAAAGATACTGGTGTTACTAGAGCGTTATTTCAGATGAAGCCTGATGGTACATTTTGGATCGGTAATGGTATGACTCAAGAGCAGATAGCCGTAGCAGGTGATGTGCCTCCCGACTCATTTAATGTAGGAGATAAGCATGATGTATCTCACTTATCAAACTTAAATGATGTAGGTGCTTACTTTGTAACTAATGATAATGCTCCCGACTTCCCACAAGGTGTTCATGTTGGTGTGTTAAATGTAATTCACTATGATTATCTTAATGAGAAAGTACAAAGACTAACTGATGAAAGTACTTATAGAGTATATGAAAGATGGTATGTTAACAATAGTTGGGGGGATGCTTTAGACTGGAAAGAGACTTCCGCATCTAAACAGATTACTAAACTATCAACTGATATGTTAGGTAAAGCTAGTAAGGCTTCTCAACCACAAGTGTTTAGTGGTTCAACTATACCTAGTGATGATTTAGGTAAAAATTATGATAGATACCATCAATATGAAGCAGGTAGTATTATTACAGAAGACCTTAGTCATGGCTCATCAAGAGATAGTTATAGTCCAATGTTCTTTGCTCTATTCAGCGAGTATGAGGGAGACATAGTTGACCCAACTAATGCCATATATCAAATTGATGTAGCTCCATCTTCAAAAGAGATATATATAGACTTTATAGGAGATACTAAGGCTATTGAAGAAGCTAGACTATTTATTATTAATCCAAAAGACAGTCCTACTGAAGTTGAAGTTCCTCTTACTATTGAATTTAATAGTGCAGACGAGATTGTATTTCAGTATCAATCGGCTAGTGATAGCATTATGCGGGGGATATTAGGAGATGGTAGCGGTGTAGAACAGAGTTCATATAGATTTGAGATAGTTGTCGGTGTTACTACAGCTAAAGAGCAAAATTGGGAAAAGCATGACCATCATTGGGAGAAAGATGACTTCTTGAATGTAGATGAGATTAATGAACTTATCAGAAGCTATAACACAATTGTCATACAGCCGTTAGGAGATCCAAAAAGACCTACTAGAGCTGAGAGCATTATTGCATTTAAAACTCTACCTAATATGGACTGGTCACAGAACGACACGTTCTATATCAGAGACAGTGGTGGTGGGAATAAGATGGTATTTTGTACTTACATTGCAGACGGTGCCACTGATGAGGCGAGTGCAGGCTCATTCTTCTTTAAAGATATGACAGAGTGTGTGTAGTAATAAACTAATTAAAGGAATGTAACAATGACTATAACGACATTTTTTTCAGACTTTGGTTCTCCTAGAGAAGCATTGACACCTACTATTAAGATCACTGAGTGTGTATCGGGTAGTGTGGTTGAGACAGGTATAATGACTGAAATTCAAGGTGGTTTCTACAAGTATGCTTTTAATCAGAACCCACTGCTTGACTACCTAGTTATGAGTGATGCGGTGGTATTAGATCAGTATGATAGGTACGCACCAGGTGTTATCTCAGCTACTGATGCTGTACTGCTTCAGAATGTTAGGGCTATACCTACTGCTGAGGAGAACGCTAATGCTGTACTTGGTAGGGTTATATAATGACTTTAGCAGAGTTAATAGTATTTAATTCCACTATCCCTGCCGGAGGTGGTACAACATTAGATCACTTGAAAAGTGTGAGAACTACTAGAGCCACACATTGTGGCTTGATTGTAGAAGTATCTTCTGCTATAATAACGGTAAATATAAAAACACCAGATAAGTAAGGTAGGAGATGTAATGGGTACAACACCAAAGACAGTAACAAGATATAGAGGTGATACGTATAGTGTAGAGGTGTACCTAGCAGTAGATGATACACCTGTGGACTTATCCACTGGTAATAACACAGCATTATTTAGTTTTGCTAAGGGTAATAAAAGAGTTAGTATACCAGGTGCTAATGGCACAGTAGAGGGTGAAGTAAGTTTCCCATTCCCTGCGGATGTATTCCCAGGGACTTATGTGTATGATATACAAGTTACAGCTAGTTCTGGAGAGATACGTACCTTTGTTAAAGATACGTTAAATATAATTGATGATATAAGTCAGTAACTGAAGGAAGGTAACTTATGAGTATAACGGTAGTAGAGGTAGTAGTAAGTGGGCCAGCAGGGCCTAAGGGGCCTAATGGAGATGTTGTGCATGCTGGGGGTTTGACTAAGCAAGTACTTATGAAGCAATCAGAGGTTGACTTTGATGCCACATGGAACTATGTAACTGGTGCAGATACTAGTTTTACTTCAACAGAAGGACTGGTGTCTACTAATGTATCTAGTGCTATTGACGAGGTAGAGGCTCAGCGTATAGCTGATGCTACAGGTATTGACGACTTACAAACTAGAGGTGAGATTAATACTACAGCTGGTGTTACTTCTATAGATGACTTAACAACTCCAGGTTTGTATGATGTTACTAGTAGTAACTCGCTACCTTTTGGGGTGAGTGCTGCACGACTTACAGTTGTAACAGAAATAACTGGTACCTACCTGTCACAAGTCCTTACAGACATTGTAGATGGTAGAGAGTACTCTAGAACTAAGACAGGTGTAGATGCCTGGGTTACTTGGACGGAGAGGTATGTTACAGCTAATGTAACAGCACTTAAGGCTAAGACCTTGATAGAGGACAAGTCTGGTGTGGATATTGATACAATAGTTGACCCCGGATTCTATGTAGTAGATACAGCACTACCACTAGATGCAGTTGCTGGTGAGCTTACAGTCAAGGCATATACTTCCTCTACTATGATAGAGCAATCAGTGTACTTAGCTAATGAGGGGGTAACTTACAAGAGCTATTCTGCCATAGGTGATGGAAGTGACTGGACAACATTTGAAGAGGTTAATCTAGCTGCTAACTCCACAGTAGCTATGAAGTTTGCAGACTTAACACAGTCACCACCACCGTACATAGCTGGTCAAGTGTACTACGCTGATGGGACATTAATGGTGCAGGGAGATTACTCTGATACGACACTAAATGTTGGAGAGGAGCTACTCCTTAAAGTCACTAACATCACTGACGTTGATTTCTATGATGGGCAGATAGTTAGGTTTGATGATATAATTGGAGGGGTACAAGCACCAGTTCTAGCACAAGCTGATACATACGCTAATGCTGCAAATGTTGCAGTGATGACTGGTACAGTACTACGAGGTGAGTTTGGAAGAGCTACTAAGTATGGTACTGTTAGAGGATTAAACACTTCGTCTCTTACACTGAACGCTAGGTTGTACTTATCAGAGTCTGTACCAGGAGCAGTTACTATGGTAGCTCCTGATATAGCTACTTTTATAGGGTTTGCTACTAGTATTGATGCTACTAATGGATCTATTTATGTAGCTCCTACAGGGAATATTGCGCTGCCTACTATTTTTGCGGGATTAAAAGTGGCTAATAGTCCTACTAGTCTCCTTGGAAACTTAGGAGTGTCTGCATCAATTGATGATTACTCTACAGCGAGCTCAGTGGTTATGAGTACTAACGCAGTAACTGGGGAGTTAACATGCGTTGTCACAGGAACGTATAGAGTTAATATAGCATTTGACCTTGCGTTTGATAATGTAGGTGGAGCAGGTAAGAAAGAGATATACTTAGGTGTACGAAATACAACTACTGATACATTGATTGAGGAG
>Ga0164315_10003593_pt1 | contig 12039 bp, 11 predicted proteins | sample GuaBasSedimGuay6_FD_113737 | JGI IMG/M metagenome (GOLD analysis project Ga0164315, IMG submission 113737) | Subseafloor sediment microbial communities from Guaymas Basin, Gulf of California, Mexico - Guay6, Core 4569-2, 0-3 cm | ecosystem: Environmental > Aquatic > Marine > Hydrothermal vents... | reverse complement strand
CGATCTGTGTATAGCAGAGAAGGTCGGAAATCGACCAGTACCAGGCGATCAGCTTGATCAGGCGGTAGTTTTTATCCCGGAATTCCGAGTTCTTATCATCAAATTTATCAATCTCATGTTCCCGGCGGGCAAAGGCTCTCACCACCCGGATACCGCTGATATTCTCCTGCAGGGTGGCACTTAAGCGGCCCTCACATTCATCGGCTTCGGTGAAAACATTTTTTACCTTCAGGAAGAAGATATAGCCGAAAAGAAATATTGCCGGAAGCATGGCCATGGATACCCATGTAAGGGGGATGCTTATACGTGACATAAGAAGGGCTGTGAATATGACAAGGAAAATTCCCCGGCCGATTTCCACCGCCTGGGTGGCCAGAAAGCTTCTGATTGTTTCCACATCACTGGTACATCTCTGTATCAGATCGCCAGTGCTGGCCTTTACGTGGTAGTCATAATCAAGATTCTGCAGGTGACTGTACAGGCGGTTGCGTATCCGGCGGGCCGTATCTTCGGCAGCAATAGCCGACCACCGTCCCTTGAGGTAGAGGAACAGTCCGGAGATTCCCATGAAAACCACCGTAGCTCCTGCCGCCGGGAGAATCCAGCTTTGAATCTGTGAACTCCCGCCAAAGGTATCGATTATTCTGCCTATCCATGAGGCTCCATCCCAATCTTTCCCTCCGATACCCACATCCAGAACAATTCGGATAATCTGGGGCTGAAGCAGCCCGAAGAAGGCTGCCAGAGCTATAGCAATCCAGGAAGCCAGATAACGAGCCCTGCTGCCTTTCATATGTGTGTTAAGTCTTTTTAAAGTGCTCAATTTATGGAAAAACATTAGCCTCCTTGCGTTCAGAGGTCAATCCCATATAGTTAAAAAGATGAAAGAACCTTCCCTTCTTGTACCTTATGCCGGTCCTGATTCATCCGGCGATACCTGTGATGTCTATCTGTACCTGAGGCCGGAAACCAACGGAGTACTCACCGAGAGTGTTATTATGAAAACGATTGTGGGTGAGAAGCGGTGGAAGGACTCGGTTAAGCTGGTTTATCTTGCAAACTATCCCGGTGATTTTATTCAAACCCGGCACCTGGTGGAGCATCATTACAGGGTGAAAATCTTTTTTGCCCGGAATGGCGGGAAGGTATTCTCAAAGGGTATGAAACGGGATTTTGAAGATAAATTCCAGATTGATTTTAATGCGGATAAGGTTCTGGGGGCATTTGATGCCCTGGGGGAAACCGGGCTGAGTGAAGAGGAGCTGTTCGGCTATCGGGTAGGCGAAGATGAAATGATGGTAACCCTGGGGCAGAATGTGAAGAGACGGGGAGATATCTGGATTGTGAATTATGATATCCCCGCCATTCTCCATCGTAACACTTTCAATACTGATATAGCTGTTATGGTGTTCCGTGTTTCACTGAGTTGGAAGGATTTCGAGAATCTGGTGGCCCAGATGTCTCTACACATGGTTGAGTCGGGCGTTTTGGGCAGGAATACGCCGCCAAGCCGTGCCTTCCATTATTCCAAGAGTCCCTGGGAGCAGCTTCTGGATGGCATTGACTACCTCTGGGGCGTGGATGTCTCAGACGGCGGTGCCGAGGATGATATTTCTTTCGGTGCCTATATGATGAACCATGGTTATACCCGGCAGAAGTTAAAAGATGTTATACGCCGTCCCCTTGTGCTTTACAGGGATGAAGATGGAAATACCCGGGAGCGTAATATCTTTGAACTCAGCTCGGGGATGAATTACCCCGAGACTGAGGGTGTTATGAAAAAGGTTGTCGGAACACTGGACCTGAAACCCTGCTGATAAAACGGTTAAATACCCCGGTGCTCCCCGGGGGGGTGAGCATAATCTACTTTGTCTCCATCTTGTATACCCCGTCCCAGTTCGCCGGCGGCGGTGTAACCCGGTACTTTCGGCACCTTTCAACAAAAACTTTTGACGGGCCGTCATTCGGAGTTGTTTTAAGAACCATACTGAACAGTTTTTCCGCTTTATCCCATTCCTTGTCCCGGAAATGAATCAGAGCCTGCCTGTAGTCCCTGAAAAGTTCTCTTTCAGACTTTGACAGATCGGTTTTAAACTCTTTGGAATAGGAGAGTTCATATATTGTTACCGGCTTTTTTTTACCGATTACCCGTACCATGTCCAGCTGCCTGGTATAGAATTTAAAATCCTCATGGATAATACCCTCGGTTTCATCACTGATAAGCACCTGGGTATCGTAGGTTTTATTCACACCTTCCAGCCTGGCGGCCAGATTCATGTTATCTCCCAATGCGGTGTAGTCCTTCCGGCGGTCAGTCCCGATAAAGCCGATGTGGTTTTCACCGGTATGGATACCGATGCGGGTAAATAATCTTCCATGGCCGTTGTTCTTCTCGAGTTCTGTAATAATTTCTTTTGTGAGTATCCCTTCAGCCACCAATTCTTTATGTATCTGTCTTTCCATCTCCACGATGCGCATGGCTGCCCGGCAGGCCCGGTGGGCATGGTTTTCCTGATCCAGGGGAGCGTTCCAGAAGGCTATGATGGCATCACCTTCGTACTTGTCGATGGTTCCCTGTTCATCAAGGATGATGTCGCTCATCGGTGTCAGATAGCGCTTGAGAAGGTCGAAGAGTTTATCCGATGTGCCCAGTTTTTCAGATATTGTCGAGAATCTTTCGATGTCGGTGAACATGGCGGTAATCACCCTGGTTTCACCGCCCAGTTTCAGCATATCAGGGTTTTCCTGAATCCGTTTGACTACATCGGGAGAAATCACCTGGTCGAAAGCTCCCTGTATAAAGGCCTTTTCCTTTGAGGCGGAAATGAAATTCCCGATTACAGTTCCAAGGTATGCGAACAGCAATGTAAGTATAATAGGCAGAAGATGTACGTAGGTTCCGCTTAGCACAAAAAATGCACCGGAACCGGCTATTGCCAGGGCAAGAAAACCTGCACCCAGAATAGTGTTGAGTATGGAGTTTTTCCGGCTGATATTACTCAGCAGTGATACCACCATGCCTGTCAGCAGTGCGATAATTCCGGTTATCCAGGGTGGAATCTCCCGGATGAAATCACCCTGGAGCAGGGAGTTGTACACCGCACCGTAGATGCCCATATTCATGTACTTCCGTTCAAAAGGATTGGCGCCGTAGTCGGTTGTACTTGTTCCTGTGTACCCGGCAACGATGACGGCTCCTTTAATATGATTCCTCAACTGGGTCCGGACGCTTTGAATATCCTCCAGGATGGAACGGGATTCGGAGAAAAGGTAGGGAATCCTCTGGTATAGATCTCCATAGAAGTTGTAGTCCTCATCACTGATATCAGGGTTTTCCAGTGCAGCCTGAATATCCTCTGAGGCGAATTGTTCCGCATCACCGTTCAGGAAATTGTCCACTTCACTTAGGAACTCATCCCGTTTTTTCCCATATTCACCGGCCTTGGAACCATCCCCTGAACTCAGCATCGCTGCTTTCAAGGTATCAAGATCTGAGAGAAGAGCACTGAGTGGCAGGGATGAATTACCGTAGATATCTGAGCTGATACCGTAATCCTCCAACTCAGTAGTAAAGGAAATTAAATCCTCCATTAATCGGTCGTGATAGTAGAGGTAGTAAAAGGATAAACGGTGCTGTGGATTCACGGTATCAAAACCCTTTGCGGCTTTTTTATTCAACGGGGTTCCGTCATAAAGCCGCTTGGGCCAGTTGATCAGAAGCTTTCCATCTTCATCAAGAGGAATTGTCAAATCTCCGACAGTCATACTCCCCTTATTGACTGTAATATGGGGGCGTCCCTGCCTTACCCACCATGTACCGAAACCCATGTGGGTGTAATAATTTCCGTTATTTTTATAAATAACATCAATTCGGCGCCGTACACCGTCGGGATCGATGTGCATCCGGGGAAAGCCGGCCCAGGCGGAGGACTCAAGGACCTGCCCGATGGCAGGGAGAATCTCAACTGAACTGGGAAAGGGATCGTCATTGAGGGTAAGGTAATCGTTGATGCGGAAAGTTTTCACCGCATAGGCACGAAGATCTTCAGGGATGGTGTTATCTACTTCCTCGGTCATGTTTACTGTAGCTGACACATCTTTCAGGTAGCCAATGGCTTTACCCAGATAATCATCCCGGGAGTATGTAATCTTTTTAAGATCGTCCAGAAGCTGATTTTCAGTATCCATACCCGAGGTTTCAAGGTCATCCAGATAATCCAGAGCCTCATTTCTACTGATGGTGCCTGAGAGTATGAGTTCAACCAATTGACGCTGATAGGCTGTAATATTATCAAAAGCTGCATAGATGTCCTGATACATGCCGTCGTCCAGGTAATTATAATCAATGGCATCCTCACTGGCATCGACAAACTCGATATCCAGCATGGTCCATGATGGTTCAAACTCCTTGAGCAGGATGAGCCCGTCGGCAAAGATATCCCTGGGAAGTGGGTATTTATTAATCTCAGTGATGGTCTGATCGTCCACCTCCAGCAGCAGAACACTCTTATCCTCTTTTATGCCGGGCTTGATTCTGAGCATTAAATCGAAAAGGCGGCTGTCCAGGGTCTGATAAAAGTCCACATACAAAAGTCCTGTGAACAAAGCAGAAGCAAGCAGAGCGATTATAAAGGGGAGCAGGTATCTTTTCATAACAGTATTCCTCCGGAATAGTTTTAATTATAGCCCTCTACAGGCAAACCTGTGTTCTCTTCTGAGTTTTTTTCTTCAGAATTATTGAATTATTTTTTAATTAGTAGTAACAAAGTATTATATAGCAAGTATACATAAGTAAGGAGTACCAGGAGTGGTAATAAGTGCAGGGAAAGGAAGGTTTAATACCCCGCGGCTTGTCGCGGAACGTTGCGATAAGTTCGAACTTGTGAGCAGAGCCGCATGAGCGGCTCCGGGTCCAGGTTTTTGCCCTGGTTCTACTGATACCATTCATTCCTGGGTGATGAAATTATTTTAACCGTTGACTTCAGGCCTCTCTCGGACTTGGGGCTGCAGCTGAATGGCGGGGTTTTTCTGGCCAATGGAAATATCATTCAGAACAAGTTGCAGTACAGACTTGGTACATCTTTATCTATGAGTTATCAGGAGTATGCGTATGAAAACCCTGTATGTAGAGTTTTTTCTTGTTATTCTAACCTTTTCTCTCGGTGCACAATCATCATACTCAGTCACTCAAGCCACGGGCAAAGTTGAAATCAGGCTTCCCGGCGGGAGCTGGACTCCATCGCAGCCGGCGGAGCCGTTATAGATGTAGAACACCTGACGAGAATGAGTGTTGATGAAACCGGTAATCCTCAATCTCTCGCTGAAGCCCGGGCCAGGCCCTCCCTGGTGGTGATTATCGAGTAGCCCACCGTTTTATTAATAAACCTCGACAGTCAACCCTCTGATACGGCTGAAATGATCAATGTCCCTGGTAATCAGGGGCATATTCATCATTTTAGCTTGACTGCCGATCAATAAATCCATCTGGGGTATCATTAATCCCCGGGATAACAGATCTGCATAGATTTCAGCATAAATAATTTCAAAGCCGATTTCCGGATATACCACTCGAAGCTGCTCAATCAGCATCTCTACTTTCCGTTTCTCGGCCTCCGGGTGTAAAGATTTAGCTGCTCCGCCCATGAGTTCGCAAACAGAAAAGAGAGAAACGTTCATCTGCAGATTGTCTATTGACTGCAGCTTCTTCATAGCCGGGCCATCTATACCCCTTACGGATTCTCTTATCAAATCAATCAGGAAACAGGTATCAAGGAACATCAGATATTTATGTCCTCAGGGAAATCGATGTGTCTCTCTGCAGCAATGCTCTCCATATTATGAAGAAAGTTCTCTGAAAAATTTATTTTTTTTAATTGTTGAAGCAGGTTTTTTCCGGTTTTCCCTTCGTCCCGAAGGGTCCGTTTAATAACTTTACTGAAGGATTCTCCTTCTTTTTTCCGGGAAGAGAGAAGATCGTAAGACTCCATATCAATAGTAATTGTTTTTACTGCCATGCACTTAGTGTACACTTAAATATGAGGGTCGTCAAAAAAATATTTTAGCTCAGGTTCAACGAGATGATTGCCGGGTGAGTACCGGCCTGTTTATTCCTTCTCTGAGAAACTGTCACCATCGTAGAAAAGCCGTCCTTCTCCGACATTGATGTAATCATTGTCGCCTGATTTTTCAAGCATAACTATTGAAAACTGCAAGTTTTTAATACCGTTTCCTTTCAGTTCTCCGGAGATAATTTCTGCCGTTCTTGCCCAGCTATCTGATTTCTCTTGGTGGATTTCAGCGAAAATTGTGAAATTGCCATCCTGGCCGACTATAAAGCCTCCCGTGCCTTCGAACTTTGAACCTACAGATTTTTGTTCCTGTATCACTTCAATGGTTAAGTCATGGTTGCTCTGATTTGAAAATGTGTAGGAGCTATCAGCAAACTGATGCGGTACAGCCTCATTTGCAATGGAACTCGAAATCATAATTGTCGGGGAGACAATGAAAGTTCCTTCCAGAATTGGCGGTGTATTACCTGAGTATATCGTCATGCCGGATTCTTCAAGCTGCTCCATAATTTCGTCAGGTATCATTTCCCTGATTTCCCGGGTGAATCCTTCTTCATCCACAGCTGCCCCGTTGGAATCAATTATGAAGGGATTGTCATACCAGGCTCCCTTATAGTCAGCAAAAGGTTTTTCAAAAGATCTGATATTCAGCCAGGTACCGCTGCCGACAGTAATTCCGCCATTACGGCTCCATGGATATCCGAATACCAGCTTCCGGGGGATGAAGATTTTAAATGCTTCGCCAAGCAGGGAATCCGGCTCAGGGCTGGAGTCCATGAGAAATTGTTCTTCACCTTCATTTTTCAGGAGGTAACCGTCAATGATTCTCTTTTCATCACGATTCAGAGAGTTTCCGGAAATCGTACGGTATGCGTATACATCCTGTTTTCCTTCGGGATCTGCCGAGGACTCGGTAATTAATATGGATTCCATGCCCGGGGAGGCCCTGACTGCAAGTATGAATCCCCCAAGGATTTCATCATATCTGATGTAGGTGTCATCGGGTTTAATCGCCAGATTATCTGAAAAAACCGGAATGGTAATAAGAAAAAGTACTGCGATGGTTGAAACAATTAGTGTCAAATTGGGACGGTTTGTTCTATTTTGCATAAAAGATTCCCCGGAGTTGAAGTTTCATTATCAAGATTACAGTATGTATGTGTATAAATAAATTACTTTTCATCATTCACGGGGCGATTGGCGGTTTTCAACCAGTTTTCGGCGCTGCTGAGTATTTCTATGCTGCTTCCTTCTATTCGTCCCCTCCAGATTGGCGGCTTGCCTCCACCTTTACCTTTGTAAGGATTCAGTACTTCAAAGAGGAATGCTTCAAAAAAAGATGAATTTTTCTCCCTCGAATAGAATATCCATGAGGAGCCGCCCATTATGAATGCACCTGCAGCAGAAGAGTCTCTGATTTTAGCAGCAGCAGCTTCAAGAGTTTCCCGGCTGTCATACGGGGGCTCAATTGATTCTACAATAAAAGGGCTTTCATCGGCCCTTGCAAGCCAGGATTCGGCCAGCAGTGTCCCGATGTATTCACTTGAGGATTTAGCTTTTTTTCTGTACTGCTGATTCTCCTTGAGCAGCAGATCAACTTTCTCCGGGATTTCCCGGGAGGAGGATGAGAGAAGTTTCTGAAGTTGTTGGTTCTGAGCCAGCACGGTCCTGGCCTGTACGGCAGCCCGATGTCCGATAAGCCATTTCATTCTCAGTCTGCCTCTGATTTTCTCAGATCCCAGAAAGAGTATCGGGCCGATTGATGCGGTACTTTCAAGGTGTACACCGCCGCATCCTGTCATATCAAGATTCTCAATTTCGATTATACGGACAGGTTCTGTTACCCTGGTAACCGGCCTTCTGAGTTCTATTTTTTCAATCTCTTTCAAACTTAAAAAGCGGCTGATTATTTTCCGATTTTCTGAAATCCATCGGTCACATTTCTCAAGTACCCGTTTAACGGATTCTTCGGTAATTATTCCATCGGAAGATCCTTCAACTTCAATACCGGTATATTCTGATCCCAGATGAACAGAGACTGTTTTATATCCCTCCTCAGCCAGGGCGGCCGAAAGCATATGCTGGCCGCTGTGCTGCTCCATGGAATCGAGTCGAAACTCTTTATTTACGATACAGCGAACCGTATCACCTATGTGAAATTCCTTATCAGATTCCAGAATATGAAAAGTCCGGTCGTCTTCTCTGGATATACGGATAATCCTGTTACCGTTGATCGTTCCTGTATCAGCCGGCTGTCCACCGCCACCGGGGTAGAAGGGGGCTCTTTCGAGAAGCAGTTTCCATTCAGAACTGTTTTTTTCAACTTCGATAACCCGGGTTTCCGTGTCGAATAAAAAAGGACTTTCCCAGTAAAGGGGTATTTCTTCCATACCGTCATTATAGCTGGAAAAAAGATATGAACGGCAAACAGGAATGGAATGAAGACTTAAGGGCATCAGAGGTCAATTAAAAAAGCTGTGAAAAATCAAGTCAGCCCGGGTAATTCCGATCATAGAAATGAGGACTGCCGGAAACGGTGGGCCGGGGGGGAGTTAATGATTCGGGGACTTTACATCGGAGCCAGCGGAATGCGGGCCCAGGAGCACAGGCTTGATGCTCTTTCAAACAATCTGGCCAACGTCGATTTAAACGGCTATAAGAGGGATACCTCGGTACACAAGGCATTTCCGGAACTGATGATTCGGCGCTTTGACGATAACGGCGAGTTCCGCTTTCCCCTGGGAAGTGTGGATACCGCTCCGGTAGTGGGGAAACTGGGGATGGGCGTCGAGTACAACGAAACTTTTACGGTCTTTGAACAGGGATCGATGAAGGTGACTGAGAATGCTTACGATCTGGCTCTGGATGATAATGGGTTTTTCACAGTGGACACCCCTCAGGGTGTTCGTTATACGAGAAATGGTTCGTTCTGGCTGGGTAAGGAACAGATTCTGGAAACCAAAGACGGTTATCCGGTGATGGGCGAGAATGGAATTATTAAAATTACCAAAGATCATGTCTCCATCGATAAGCTGGGTCGGGTATGGCAGCAGGAAACTCTGGATGCGGACCCCGAGCTGATTGATACTATCAAAGTTGTAGGATTTGCAAGAAACCGTTTCCTCCAGAAGCAAGGTACAAGTTTTTACAGTGCCAATGAGAATTCCGGAGATGCAAAAGATCTGGAAGGATTAGAACGTCCGGGTGTGCTTCAGGGGTTTCTGGAAGGTTCCAATGTGAATCCAGTTACCGAGATGGTGAACCTCATTGAAGTGAACCGAGCCTATGAGGCCAATCAGAAAGTCATTACCACCCAGGACTCACTCCTGAACCGCCTGATTACTCAGGCAGCAAAGTATTAAGGGGCTAATAAATTATGATGAGATCGTTATGGACCGCAGCCACCGGGATGCAGGCCCAGCAGTTTAATATAGATACAATTTCCAACAACCTCTCCAATGTGAACACCAACGGCTACAAGCAGGTGAGGGCGGAGTTTGAAGACCTGATTTACTTAAACTCCCGTATCGCCGGGACTCCGGCCACTGAGAGAACCGTAACTCCCACGGGTATACAGGTGGGGCATGGTGTCAGGGTGGGAGCATCCCAGAGGATGTTCAGCCAGGGCTCATTAAAGCAAACCGATGCTATCGGGGATATGGCTGTGATGGGTGAAGGATTTTTCCGGGTGCTGAATATGGATGGTACTCTGGGGTATACCCGGGACGGGTCTTTTAAAATAGATTCCAATGGTCAGTTTGTCAGTTCCAATGGTTACCGACTGATGCCCGAACTTATACTCCCGGAAAACTTTATTCCTGAAAGTCTGGCGGTGAGTCAGCAGGGCAAGGTGACGGTTAAGATTCCCGGGAATGATAATCCGGTGGATGCAGGGCAGATTGATTTGTACCGATTTATCAACAATGCCGGTCTTCAGGCCATCGGAGAGAATCTCTACATGGAAACCCCCGCCTCAGGTGATGCTCTACGGGGTTTGCCCGGTCAGGACGGTATGGGAAAGGTTTACCATAAGTTTGTGGAGAACTCGAATGTTTCGGTTGTTAAAGAAATGGTGGGGATGATTGTGGCCCAGAGGGCTTACGAACTGAACTCCAAAGCTATACAGACTTCCGACTCGATGCTGGGTACTGCCAATAATCTCAAACGTTAATCCGGGGAGGCTTGATTTATGGATATTAATCCGATGATGAGCGGAAAGCTCGCCTACGATAGTAACAAGACTGCAGCAGCTACCGATGAACTCTTACGGCGTACAAGTTCAAAAGATGCCGGTGAACTTCGGGAAGTCTGTGAAGAGTTTGAATCCTTGTTTGTAAAAATGATGCTGGACTCAATGCGTGCTACGCTTTCAGATGACACCCTGATTCCGAAGAACTCAGGCGAAAAGCTCTTTGAAGACAAACTTTACGATGAGTACGCCAAGAATATGAGTAAGACGGCGGATCTTGGAATCGCCGACATGATGTACGATCAGCTCTCTGCGGGGATTACCGTAATTCCCGGATCGAAACTGGATATTAATTCATAATGTGCTATCAGTTCATGTATCATTAAGCTAGTTGAAGTTATACAAAAGTATACACAGGGCGGTTCTTGACGGAATCGCCCTTTTTGTAATGTCCTTTAAATAGTTGTATGATAAGGAAATGAATGTTTTTGAGTGTTGTGTGAAGATCTTGGCACGGTACTTGTTCAATAAGAGTCGTGATGACTATGAAAAAGACAAAACACGACGATTCAGATTTAACACTTCATACCTACTTAGAGGAAATCAGCCGTTACAGTCTCCTCAGCTATGAACAGGAGCTTGATTATTCCCATCGTATCGAAAATGAAGAGCAGGAAGCTCTTAATTCTTTGATTAATGCGAATCTCCGGCTTGTTGTAAAAATTGCCAAAGCGTATGTCAGTCCGGAAATGGGTCTGATGGATCTGATTCAGGAGGGAAATCTCGGTCTGATAAAAGCTGCCGAAAAATACGACTACAGGAAAGAAGTACGTTTCAGTACTTACGCTTCCTGGTGGATTAAACAGTCAATTTCCCGGGCCATTACAAATAAAAGAAGGGCAATCCGGCTTCCTCATCGTAAAGAAGAAGCACTCAAACGCCTTCAGAAAATATCCGAAGAATTCTCCCAGGAATTCTACAGGCAGCCCAGCGTTGAAGAGCTTGCGGCGTATACCGGGATGGATCATCAGGAAGTCTCAACGGTACTCGATCTCGCTGCTATGACCGTATCCCTTGATTCAGAAATTAATATGAATAATGGAACCCTGCTTGATGTTCTGGAAGATAATTCCTACAGCCCGGATAAAGAGCTTGTTGCAAAAAGCCTTAAAGAGGATACCAGGCGTTTTCTTGATATCTTACGGGAGCGGGAAAGGACTATTCTGAAGTACCGATTCGCTTTTGATGAGGATAAAAAATACACCTTGAAGATGATCGGTGAAAAAATGGGTATTTCCCCGGAAACCGTCAGACAGATTGAAATGCGGGCTCTTAAAAAGCTTCGAACCGAAGCGGAACCTATCAGAGCCTATTTCTATAACTGATTTTTCATTCATCGTTAGGCATCAGCTGCCAGACCGCCCGTTCTCTCCCGGGCGGTTTTTTTATATAGTAGTGTTATGAAAGTTCTCGGATTTGAAACCAGCTGTGATGAATGCTCAGTGGCTGTAGTTGAAGACGGCAAAAAAATTCTCTCTAATGTTGTGGCCACTCAAATAGAGCGGCATGCCCCCTGGAACGGTGTTGTTCCTGAAATTGCATCAAGACTTCATGTAGAATGGATTGATGAGGTGACCTCTGCCGCCCTGAGTGAAGCTGGCGTTTCTCTGTCCGATGACATTGATGCCGTTGCGGTAACTTCCCGTCCGGGTCTCATCGGGTCGCTGCTGGTGGGCTTATCCTACGCCAAGGGGCTGGCCTGGGCTGCCGGGAAGCCCTGGG
>Ga0164315_10003591_pt1 | contig 12041 bp, 6 predicted proteins | sample GuaBasSedimGuay6_FD_113737 | JGI IMG/M metagenome (GOLD analysis project Ga0164315, IMG submission 113737) | Subseafloor sediment microbial communities from Guaymas Basin, Gulf of California, Mexico - Guay6, Core 4569-2, 0-3 cm | ecosystem: Environmental > Aquatic > Marine > Hydrothermal vents >... | reverse complement strand
CGCGGTGGTGGCGGCGGCCAGGGCGTCCGACCCGCTGCCGGGTTCGGTCAGGGCGTAACAGGAGAGCAGTTCCCCGGTGGCCAGGGGTGGCAGATACTTCTTTTTTTGCTCCTCGGTACCGAAATAGACGATGGGCAGGGTGCCGATACCCGAATGCGCTCCGTGGGTCACGGCGAAACTCCCGCCCGCGGCGATGTATTCGCTGATGATCATGACCGTGGCCTTGTCCGAACCCATTCCGCCGTAGGCTTCGGGGACGTCGGCCATCAACAGCCCCATCTTGCCGGCCTCTTTCAACAGATCCTTGCCCAGTTCGGTCTTGCCTTCATATTCGAGCTCTTCGTGGATGGGCATTATGATACGGTCTACAAAGTCCTGGACGGTCGTGGCGAACATCCGCTGGTTCTCGTTGAAGTCCTCCGGAGTGAATACGCTCTGGGGGGAAGCCTCGGTGAGCAGGAACTCGCCGCCGGTCGGGTAACTCTTCTCGGCCATTTTGACTCTCCTTATGGATCAGCGGCTCAGCCGCTCCCGATTAAATCGCTTCGAATATTCCAGCGGCGCCCATGCCGGTGCCGATGCACATGGTCACCAGGGCGTACTTGCCGCCCCTGCGTTTGAGCTCGTGCAATGCGGTGGCGGTGAGTTTGGCCCCCGTGCAGCCCAACGGATGGCCCAGGGCGATAGCGCCTCCGTTGGGGTTCACGCGGGGATCGGCCGGATCCAGCCCCAAACCCTTGCAGACGGCCAGGCTCTGGGAGGCAAAGGCTTCGTTCAGTTCGATGACATCCATCTGGCCCAGGCTCAGTCCGGTCTGTTCCATGACTTTCGGAACGGCTTCGACCGGGCCGATGCCCATGATTTCCGGCGCCACTCCGGCCACGGCATAACCCACGAAACGGGCCAGTGGTTCGGCGCCGATCTCCTTGGCTATTTCCGGGGTGGTCAGCAGCGAAGCAGCCGCGCCGTCACTCATCTGGCTGCTGTTGCCGGCCGTTACGGTGCCGCCCAGTTTGAAGGCGGGTTTCAGGCGCGCAAGGGCTTCGACCGTCGTGTCCGCGCGGGGGCCTTCGTCCACTTTGAACTCGACCTCCTGCAGCGCCGGCCGTCCGTTTTTCCCTTTGCCCGGCAGCGACGCCATCACGGAAACGATCTCGTCCGCAAAACGGCCTTCCTTGATGGCGGCGATCGCTTTCATGTTGCTGAGGTAGGCGAATTCGTCCTGGGCTTCACGCGAAATTTCGTCACGTACAGCCAGGTTTTCCGCGGTCAGCCCCATGTTGGTCAGGTACTCAGGATGCTCGTGGGCCATGGTGGGGCTGGGCATATAGCGCAGGCCGCCGATTGGGACCAGGGTCATGGTCTCGGTGCCGCCGGCGATGACGATGTCGTTCTGGCCCGCGGCTATTTTAAGAGCCCCGTAGCTGATGGTCTCCAGACCGGAACAGCAGAAACGGTTCATGGTCATGCCCGGCACGGTCACTGGTAGGCCCGCCATCAACGCGATGTTGCGTCCCACGTTCATTCCCTGTTCCGCTTCGGGCATGGCGCAGCCCATGATCACGTCGCCGATGCGGGCGGGATCCAGGTTAGGATGTGAAGCGACCAGCTCTTTCACCACGGCGGCGGCCAGGTCATCAGGCCGGGTATGGCGCAGCGAGCCTCTGATGGCCTTGCCAACGGCGGTCCGGCGGGCGGCGGCAACGACGACTTCTCTCATGGTCAACCCTTTCCTTTAGTTCCGCAATGGCTTCCCGGTCTTGAGAATGTGCTCCATGCGCTCGAGGGTTTTGCGTTCGCCCAGCAGGCGCATGAAGCCCTCACGCTCCAGACTCAGCATGTCGGTCTCGGTGACAGTGGTTCCCGGCGGCACCTTGCCGCCACTGAGAACGGATCCCAGCTCCATCCCGATTTTCATGTCGTGTTCGGAGATGTAACCGCCCTCCATCATGTTGTAGAGCACGGATTCGGCCAGGGCGATGCCGTTGGTGCCCATCACCGGGATGGCTTCGTCCAAAGTGGGCGAGACGTAATTGCCAGCCGCAAGGGCCAGGGCCAGATCCTTGGCGTCGGCCGCCAGGTGGCCGCGGTTCATGGACCAGCTGTCGCCCGGCCTGAGAAATCCCAGGTCCCGTGCCTCGGCGGCGCTGGTGGCGACCTTGGCCATGCCGATGGTTTCGAAGGTCTTGCGGAAGGCGGGTTGCAGGTCGCGCTTGTCCATCAGCTGCGCGACGTTGCGCTGGTATAATCGCAGACAGCCACCTCCGGCGGGGATCACGCCCGCGCCGAATTCGACCAGCCCGATGTAGAGTTCGGCCGCGCCCCGCACCGCATTGCCGCCCATGGTGACTTCGCAACCTCCACCGAGGGCGAGTCCGGCGGGTGCGGTCACGACCGGGACGGCGCAGTGCTCGAGGCGGCTTGTGGCCGCCTGAAAGGCGCGGACGATCATGTCGATGTCTTCCCAGTTGCCCTCCATGGCTTCCATCAGGAGCATCATCAAATTGGCCCCGACGGAAAAATTATCCGCCAGGTTCGTCACGACCAGACCCTGCCAGTTCTGCTCCGCTTCCGTGCAGGCGGTCATGACCATGTTCAGGGTGTCCTGGCCGATGGCGTTCATCTTGGAGTGGAACTCCAGGCCCAGGATACCGTCGCCGAGGTCCAGCAGGCTGGCCCCGGGATTGCGTTTCACTTCTCTTTCCTGACTGCGCAGGAATTCGAAATCGAAGACACGCGGGTCGGCGGGAACGGACGCGAAGGCTCCGGCTTCGGCTGTCGGGCTCTGCAGCATGCCGTCTTCGGTCCGGTACAGGTTTTCAGCTCCGGATTCGTACAACGCGTCCACCCAGCCGGGCAGGGGCAGGCCGTCTTCGCGCATCTTGTCGGTGACCTTGCGGAAACCGAGGGTGTCCCAGACCTCGAAGGGCCCCAGGTCCCAGTTGAATCCCCAGCGCACGGCCTGGTCGATTTCGGCCGCCTGATCACAGATCTCACCCACACGCATCGCGCTGTAGCTGAAGCTGGCGGAAAGCATTTTCCAGATGGCCTGTCCGGCCTTGCCCTTACCGAAGGCCAGCATCTTCAGGCGCTCCGGCAGATCGTCGATGCCCTTGGCCATGGCGATTTCCGGAAATTTGACCTTCTGCTTGTCGCGGTATTCGAGGGTTTCCAGGTCAAGAGTGTAGAATTTTTTCTTGGGCTTTTTTTCCATTTTGTAGAAGCCGCTGCCGCTTTTGCGCCCCAGCAGGCCCTTTTCGACCATGCTGTGCAGGTAGTCGGGAATCTTGAAGGTTTCGCGGGCTTCGTCGTCCGGAATGAGGGGATAGATGTTTTCCGCCACGTGGACGAAGGTGTCCAGGCCAACGAGGTCGGCAAGTTTGAAGGTCGCGGTGCCGGGGCGTCCGATGGCTGGTCCGGTCAGCGCGTCGACCTCTTCGATGGTCAGGCCCAATTCGTTCATGACCTGCACGGTGGCCATCATGGCGTGCACGCCCACGCGGTTGGCGATGAAGTTGGGCGTGTCCTTGGCCATGACGATTCCCTTGCCCAGCCGGTCGCGCGCGAAGGCCGCCACGAAGGCGATGATTTCAGGATCGGAATCGGTGGTGGGAATCAGCTCGAAGAGTTTCATGTAGCGCGGCGGATTGAAGAAATGAGTGCCAAAGAACCGGGGTTTCAGATTGTCGGGCAGGATGGCGGACATCTCGGCCAGGGACAATCCCGACGTGTTGCTGGTGAAGATGGCGTCGTCGGAAATATGCGGGGCGGCGTTTTCGAGGACGATCTTCTTGATCTTCATGTCCTCTTTGACCACCTCGATGATCCAGTCGGCTTCCTTCAGGCGCGGCAGGTCGTCTTCCATGTTGCCGACCTCGATGAGCGCCATGCTGTCCTTGATGAACAGGGGAGAGGGCCGGGATTTCTTGAGAGCGGCCACGGCGCCCGCGGCGATGCTGTTTCGGGCTTTGGGATTGTCGCCGGCATCCTTGGGGACGATGTCCAGCACGATCGACGGAATTCCGGCGTTGGCGAAGTGTGCGGCGATGGCGCTGCCCATGACGCCCGACCCCAGTACGGCCACTTTCCTGATCTGCCTGCGCATGTTCCCAGCCTTTCATTGGCCTGTCGGCTATACATCTGGATCATTGATAAAATGAATGACTATTCAGTATACTAGACGTGATCGGCGAAACTGTCAACGGCTTTAAGTAAATATTGCCATTTGGGCTTGTTAAGCTTTAAATGTATGATATAATCAGATTAACGGAAAAATCTGAATGTGGGGGCCTTGATCGGTTTTCCTTGGCGAACACATCATTTCAATGAATAAGGGTTCATAAATCATGGCCCGGAACAGCGACGGAACCAAAAGGACGGCAATTCTGGACGCGGCGGTGGTCGAAATCGCCCGCCACGGGTACCACCAGACCACTGTGGCGATGATTGCCCGGCGCGCGGGCGTGGCCGACGGAACCATCTACCTTTACTTCCGGAACAAGGAAGAAATCCTCTTTTCCCTGTTCGAGCGGGCCATGGGACGATTCATTTCCGAGGGGCGTTCCCAGGTGGACCAGGAGACCACGGCCATTGAGAAACTGCGCCGGATCGTGGAACTGCACCTGACACTGGTGGGCGAGGATCGGGACCTGGCCATCATTTCCCAGGTCGAACTCCGCCACAGTCTGCACTTCATGGACCAGTTGTCGCGCAACCAGGTGGGGGAGTATCTGGCGATCATCTCGCAAGTGGTGGCGCAGGGTATGGAGGAGGGGAGTTTTCGCAAGGACCTGGATCCGGTCTTCGCGGCCAAGGCCATCTTTGGAGTACTGGACGAGATGGCCACCGACTGGGTGCTGTCCCACAGGAACAAGAGGCTGGAAAGCCAGGCCAAGGCGGTGACCGATTTTCTTCTCGGGGGGTTGTCCAATTAGCCCCATCCAGAGGATCATGGGCCTGTATCCCCACAGATCCCCCAAGCTTTCCCAACCTTGACTTTCATCTCCGTAGCTGACCACATTTCGGTTTCCGGGCCGATAACGGGGTTTCCGATTCTGACAGGCGGCTCGGGTCAATCCGATTTTTAATGGCGGAAACCCTTGCATCCATTCCGGCCCGCACCGGGCTAAGGCGAGGCTGCCACCATGAGCGACCAGGGCACTCTTCTTGATGAATTCGATGTTCCCACCCTCGACCAGTGGAGCACCGAGGTCACCCGCCTGTTGAAGGGCGCTCCCTTCGCCAAAAAGATGTTCACAAGGACCCTCGAAGGTATTCAGGTGGGGTCCATGGCCACGGTCGGTGACATGCCAGACAATGATTGGGGCGTCACACTGCCCGGCCAGGCACCCTTTGTGCGCGGGGCCAGCCCTGCCGGTGGATCCTGGCTCGTTGCTCAGGAAATTCCCATAGCCAATGTCAGCGAATTCAATACGGCCCTACGCCATGATCTGGAGCGGGGCCAGACGGCGGTCAACCTGATTCTTGCCGGAGTGATCCGAGGGGGAACCGGAGTGTCCGGGCTTGAAGATCTGCGTTCCGCCCTTCAGGGTGTCGACCTGGCGGCCACACCCATCCTGATCCAGTCCGGTGCCGCCCACCTGGAGGTGGCTGAGAGTCTGCTTGCCTTGGCGGCGGAAGAAGGCGTGGACCTGGGCAATATGCGCGGCAGGGTCGGTTGTGATCCGGTGGCGGGTCTTGCCGTCGAAGGTGCTTTGTCTGTTCCGGCCGAACAGTTGTACGATGAACTGGCGGATATCTCTCGCCGCGCAGTTGACCAGGCTCCCGGTCTGCGCACGCTGCCGGTGTTCGAGGATCCCTGGCACGAGGGAGGGGCTGACGGTGCTCTGGGGTTGGGGCTTACCCTCGCTTCCGCCGTCACCGCCTTGAGGGAAATGGAGGCCCGGGGACTGACGGTCGAGGAAGCAGCCACTCGCATTCATTTCAACCTCTGCGTGGGATCGGATTTCTTCCTGGAAATCGCCCGTTTTCGGGCCCTGCGTCTGTTGTGGACTCGGGTTCTGATCGCCTGCGGCGTGGATCCCTCATCGGCTCCGGTCATGGTTCATGCCCGGACCAGCCGCCGCACTGGCACGGTGCTCGATCCCCATGTTAACATGCTGCGCGCCACGACCCAGGCTATGTCGGCGGTGTTTGGAGGGGTGGACAGTCTGTATGTGACACCCTTCGATGATGCGGCAGGCACTTCCGCCGAGTTCAGTCGCCGCATCGCCCGCAACGTTCAATTGATCCTGGCCCACGAGTGTCATCTGGACCAGGTGACCGATCCCGCCGGGGGCTCCTGGTTCGTGGAGAAGTTGACCTCCGATATCGCAGCCCGGGCCTGGGAGCATTTCCAGGCCGTCGAAACCGAAGGTGGCATGATGGCTGGTCTGGCTTCAGGCCGGATCCAGGAATGGGTAGCCACCGCCGCGGATGAGCGGGCGGCCCGTTTGGCCACCCGCCGCGAAGTGATTGTGGGCACCAATCAGTATCCCGACCCGAATCCCCTGAAGAGCGGATCCATCGCAGCGGAGAGTTCCGTGGGGGCGGCCATCCCCCTGCGCCGCGACGGAATACCTTTCGAGAAACTGCGGGCCCGGGTCGAAGCACTGGGTAAAAGCGACGACACGGCGGGCCGCATCTTCTGTGCCTGCCTTGGTGATATGGCCCGTTACATGCCGCGTCTCGAGTTTGTCCGGCGGTTCTTCCGCGTGGGCGGGTTCGCTGTCAGCGGTGAAGGATTTGGCACGACCGTCGACGAAGTGGTGGATGCAGCCCGCGCCGATGGTGCCCGGACGGTGGTCCTCGTGGGGCTGGATGACACCTACGCAGAACTGGCCGGGCCGGTGGCGGAGGCATTGAAAAAGATTCCCCATCCACCGGTGGTGATGTTGGCAGGAGCTCCGATCGAGGTGCCGGAAATCGATGAAACCATCAACGTGAAGAGCAACGTGCTGGACGTGCTTGGCCGATTGGCCGACACGGTGGGAGGTGTGTCATGAGCCGCATCCCGGATTTCACCAAGGTGGACCTCAATGATCTGCAGGCCGGACCCGCGCCTTCGAAAAAGTCAGCGGGCAATTCCTGGATGACGAACGAGCAGATCCCGGTGAAGGATCTCTACACCGCAGACGACACGGCGGATCTGGAGCACATGGATTTTGTTGCCGGGCTGCCGCCTTTCCTGCGCGGTCCCTACGCCACCATGTATGTGACCCGTCCCTGGACCGTCCGGCAGTACGCCGGATTCTCCACCGCCGAGGAGAGCAACTCTTTTTACCGGCGCAATCTTGCAGCCGGGCAGAAGGGTCTTTCGGTAGCCTTCGATCTGGCGACCCACCGCGGGTACGACAGCGATCATCCCCGCGTAGTGGGCGACGTTGGCAAGGCCGGGGTGGCCATCGATTCGGTCGAGGACATGAAGGTGCTTTTCGCGGACATCCCGCTGGATGAGATGTCCGTTTCGATGACGATGAACGGCGCCGTGCTTCCGGTGATGGCGTTCTACATCGTGGCCGCCATGGAACAGGGGGCGACTCTCGATAAACTGGCCGGCACGATCCAGAATGATATCCTCAAGGAATACATGGTCCGCAACACGTACATCTACGGCCCTGAGTTCAGTATGAAGATCATTGCGGACATTTTTTCCTACGCCGCGGCGAACATGCCCAAATTCAACAGTATTTCCATCAGCGGCTACCATATGCAGGAGGCCGGCGCGACGGCCGACCTGGAACTGGCCTACACACTGGCCGACGGTCTTGAGTATGTGCGAACCGGCCTGAAGGCGGGCCTGGACATCGATGCCTTCGCTCCCCGGCTGTCCTTCTTCTGGGCCGAGGGCACCAATTACTTCATGGAGATGGCCAAGCTGCGGGCTGGGCGTTTGCTGTGGGCCAAGATCATCAAGGGATTTGGCCCGAAGAACCCCAAGTCCATGGCCCTGCGCACCCATTCCCAGACTTCGGGCTGGTCCCTGGCCGAGCAGGACCCCTTCAACAACGTGGCGCGCACCTGCATCGAAGGCATGGCCGCGGCGCTGGGCGGAACGCAGTCGCTGCATACCAACGCGCTGGACGAGGCCATCGCCTTGCCGACGGACTTCTCGGCGCGCATCGCTCGGAATACGCAATTGTACCTGCAGGAGGAAACCGGTATCTGCCGGACGGTCGACCCCTGGGGCGGTTCCTGGTATCTTGAAAGCCTGACCGACGCGTTGATGCGCAAGGCCTGGGATCACATCCAGGAAGTGGAGTCCCACGGGGGCATGGCCGCGGCGATCAATGCCGGGCTGCCGAAGATGCGCATCGAAGAGGCGGCCGCCCGCAGGCAGGCCCACATCGATTCGGGGCGGGAGGTCATCGTCGGGGTCAACAAGTACCGGCTGGCCAAGGAGGATCCCATCGAGATCCTCGAAGTGGACAACACGGAAGTGCGGAGGCAGCAGGTGGCCCGGCTGGAAGCGTTGAAGGCCGGTCGCGACAGTGCGGCTGTCACCGCGGCACTCGATGACCTGACCCGTTGCGCCGAGACAGGGGAGGGGAACCTCCTCGGTCTTTCGGTGGAGGCGGCCCGCGTTCGGGCGACCCTGGGTGAAATTTCCGACGCCATGGAAAAGGTGGTCGGCCGTCACCAGGCGACGATCCGCACCATCAGCGGAGTCTACTCCGCCGAATATGGAAAGGACGGAACGATCGATACCGTAGAAAAAATCGCCGCGATGATCCGCGACTTCGAAAAGCACGAAGGTCGGCGGCCGCGCATCCTGGTGGCCAAGATGGGGCAGGACGGACACGACAGGGGAGCCAAAGTGGTGGCCACCGCGTTTGCCGATCTCGGCTTCGATGTGGACGTGGGACCGCTGTTCCAGACACCCGAGGAAACAGCAAAACAGGCTGTCGAAAACGATGTCCATATCGTGGGCATGAGCAGCCTCGCGGCGGGGCATAAGACCCTGCTTCCCCAGTTGATGGCGGAGCTTAAAAAGTTGGGTCGGGAGGATATCCTGGTGGCTTGCGGCGGGGTGATTCCCGCGCAGGACTACGAGTTCCTCAGGGCTGAGGGCGCAGCAGCTATCTTCGGTCCTGGCACCGTTATACCCGTGGCGGCCGAGAAACTGCTTAAAGAGCTGAACAATCGTTTGGGATACAGCGACTAGGTTCTGCTGACACCCGCAAATAAGAACCGGCGTCCTCTCGATGAGGACGCCGGTCCTGTTTTCAACCAGGCTGGAATCAGCCCTCTTCGGGCACGGTGACCTCGACCCCGCTCACGTCCACGGTAATCTCGTCCAGACGCTCCTGGGTCGCGGGCAGGACGTCCTCCTGGACACGGCCGTGGAGGTGCTTGGCCAGGAATCGTTCCATGGCCACGGCCAGGGCTTTCCGGTTGTTCGGCGCGCGGAATCCGTGCCCTTCATCGGGAGCCACCACGTATTCCACCGCCTTGCCCTTCTGTCGCAGGGCCACGACGATCTGGTCGGACTCGTGCTGCTTGACCCGCGGGTCGTTGGCGCCATGCACCACCAGCAGGGGAGCCGTGATCTGGTCGCAGTGGAACAGCGGCGACCGGGCGATCAGATCCTGGCGGTCGGCTTCGACCTCGGGATTGCCAACCTTCTTGTACCAGGAACCTTCGAGGAACGGCTTCCAGTACTCGGGGAAACTTTCAATGAGCGTGATCAGGTTGGACGGCCCGACATAGGGTACGCCGCAAGCGTACAGGTCGGGGGTGAAGGTCACGCCGGCCAGGGTGGCGTAACCACCGTAGCTGCCGCCGAAAATTCCCACGCGGTCTTTGTCGGCGATGCCTTCGGCGATGAGCCATTTCACCGCGTCCGTCACGTCGTGCTGCATGGAGCCGATACCCCATTCCCTGTTGCCGGCGTTCCCGTATTGTTTTCCGTAGCCGGTCGAGCTGCGGTAGTTGACCTGCATCACCGCGTAGCCGCGGTTGGCCAGGAACTGGGCGTAGGGATCATAGCCCCAGTAGTCGCGGGCCCAGGGGCCGCCATGGATGTACATGACCACCGGCAGACCCTTGGCCTCGACGCCCTTGGGCACCGTGAGATAGCCGTGAATGGTCATGCCGTCGCGGGCCTCGAAGCTCACGGGTTTCATGTGGGCGAGGTCTTCGGTGGGCAGTTCAGGCCGCGAGCGGTACTGCAGTTCGGCCTTGCCCGTGGAGGTGTCGTAGAGATAGACCGAGCCCGGGTCAACGTCGCTCGAGAGAGACACCAGCATGCGGCTCATGTCGCGAGCCATGCTGTTGACGCCGATCTCGCCTTCAGGCAGGGCTTTCCTGAGGTTTTTCCAGAGTTTGGTCGCCTGGTCGGTCTTGGGGTAAATTCGGACCCTGTCGCCCACATAGGCGGTGGCGATCAATTCGTCCGTGTCGGGGTGGAAAACCGCTGTGCCGAAATCCACCTGGTTTTCCGGGTCCTTTTCGATGAGGGTCATCTCTCCGCTTTCCACATCCAGCAGCATGAGCTCGCTCAGATCCCGGTTACCCATGTTGGTGCTCATGTAGAGGTGCCGGCGGTCCTTGTGGAATCCGATGGGATTGATTTCCTCTTCGTAGGTGCAGGTCAGGATCTGTTCGAGGCCCTTCATGTCGACCCGCAGCAGCTCGGAGCCCCCATCGGGGAGCTGGCGGTAGGCCAGGCGCAGTTCGCCCTCCAGGTCGAAGAGCCAGAAGCCGACGCCCTCGTCATTCTGTTTAACCATGACACGCTCGCCCGTGGCGATGTCAATCTTGTAGATGTCGTGGAAGCGGGGATCGCGGTCGTTCATTCCGACCAGAATCACGTCCGGCGCATTCTTGGGCACCGAATAGATCTGGGCCCGGACACCGTCGACGGGGGTCAGGTTGCGCGAAGAGGGAACGCCATCCTCGCCGTTGGCACCAGTGGGGTCAACGGCCCAGACATGGAAGTTTTCATCGCCGTCCTTGTCCTGCACGTAAAGGACGAAGCGGCTGTCCCGGCTCCAGAAGTAACCGGGCACGGGCCGTTCGTCGGCTGTCAGGGGACGGGCGCTTTCGAACGGTTCGTCCGCCGCCTTGATCCAGATGTTGCGGGCCCCGTTGAACGGCTTGATGAAGCTCATCCATTGGCCGTCGGGTGAAAGCTGGGATCCGGAGATTTCCGGATCTCCAAAGAAGAGTTCCCGGTCCACCAGGGGGGCGGGTTCCAGGGCTATCTCCGTGGTCTGTTCCGGAGTATCGCTGCAACCGGCAACCGCCAGCAGGGCGAAGCCCAGCACGAAAATGGTCAAACGCTTCATTGGTCGGTCTCCTTGAAGAAAGAGAGGCTTGAATTACCCCGGACTCTACGGGACCGGGAGGAAAAAGTTCGGGTCGGAAGCCGGGCCTCCGGTTCGGCTAGAGATCGGTCGTGGATGCCAGGGTGATTTCAAGGTCTTCCCCGCCAGCGGCCTCATCGGAACCAACCCGTTTGGCCTTGGAGAACCGGGCCAGCAGCGAGTAGACCACCGGCACCAGCAGCAGGGTCAGGAACGTCGAAAACAGGACTCCACCCACCACCACGATGCCGAGTGGCCGCCGGGACTCGGCACCCGCGCCGAACCCGATGGCGATGGGCAGGATCCCGAACACCGTCGAAAATGATGTCATCAGGATCGGGCGCAGGCGGATGCTCGCGGCTTCGACCACAGCGTCCGCGATATCCCGCCCGCGGGACCGGAGCTGGTTGGCGAACTCCACGATCAGGATGGCGTTTTTGGTGACCAGCCCGATCAGCATGATCATTCCGATGCGGGAGAAGATGTTCATGGTCTGGTCGAAAATCCACAGCGACAGAAGCGCACCAAAAATTGCCAGGGGCACCGACAGCAGAATGGTCATCGGGTCGATGAAGCTTTCGAACTGCGCCGAGAGCACCAGGTAGATGAACACCAGGGCCATGATAAACATGAGGTAGAGGGCGCCCTTGCTGTCACGGTACTCCCTCGATTGCCCGCCCAGGTCGCGTTTGACCGCCGGGGGCAGGTCGTTCTGCCAGATGGCGTCCAGATCGT
>Ga0164315_10003590_pt1 | contig 12043 bp, 9 predicted proteins | sample GuaBasSedimGuay6_FD_113737 | JGI IMG/M metagenome (GOLD analysis project Ga0164315, IMG submission 113737) | Subseafloor sediment microbial communities from Guaymas Basin, Gulf of California, Mexico - Guay6, Core 4569-2, 0-3 cm | ecosystem: Environmental > Aquatic > Marine > Hydrothermal vents >... | reverse complement strand
ATTGAGCATATATCAGAATTTAAATTAAGTGCAAAAAAAATAATGTATAGCCAAGTCAGTTTTAATAATAAAACTGTCGCTAAAAAGTTTAGACGGAAATTAGTATCGCAAGGCTGGGAAAAAGTGGTTGCAGAATTCTCTAATGATAGCGCACTAATTTTTGCAACTCAAAATAATTTTGAATATATCTACAATATTCTACCAATGAGAATACAAAATGAGTTGAATAGATTAAAAGAAAATCGTGTTAGTAGAGTAATTGAAACATCGCTAGATGTTTTTACAATATTGCAACTAAACAAAAGTTATATAAAAAATGAAGTCCCAGAGTTTAATGAAATTGAAATAGATATTAAACAAAAGTATTTAGCAAATTATAGAAAAGAGATTTACAGTAATTTTATAAAACAACTTTATTCAGAATATAGTTCTGAAATTGAGAGGTAAAGGTTATATGAACCGAGCATATAGAGATATTTACAAAGAAGAAAATGATAATAAATGTGAGCCTGCATTGTCGATAGATAGGCACCACCTGCCCGACAGCAAGGCGGGTCTGACAAAAATATTCAATTACAATCAGATGAAAAAAATTTTATTCCTATTTGTGTTTATGCTTAATATAGCATTTGCACAAGAGGTTTTAGATGAAATTGTTGCAGTTATTGATAATGAAATAATTCTTAAGTCTGAATTTGATCTTAGAGTTAGTATTGAAGCATCACAAAAGAAATTTGACCCTTCGGATCCAGCTAGTAAACGACGAGTATTGGATGGAATGATTGCAGAAAAATTATTGTATGCTCAGGCAAAATTAGATACAATTGAAGTTACAGAAGAACAAATAACACAGCAGCTAGATTATCAGATGAGTTACTTTATTCAACAATATGGCTCTAAAGAACGTGTTGAAGAGACTTACGGAATGCCCATTGAAAAAATTAAAAGAGAATTTCGTGAAGAGACTAAAAAAAATCTAATGGCTCAAGAGGTTCAGCGTCAAAAATTTGGACAAATTACTGTTACACGGAGAGAAGTTTTTGAGTTTTATGATTCTTATAAAGATTCTCTTGGATTAATTCCTGAAAAATTTACACTTGGACATATATTCATTAATCCTAAAAAGAACTCAAGTGTGAATATCAAAGCTAAGAAAATGGCAGAGTCACTTTTAGACTCACTTGGCCAGGGAGCTGATTTTGCTCAACTTGCTACTAAATATTCTGATGATCCTGGAAGTAGAACACAAGGTGGTGATTTAGGAAGCGTACAACGTGGTGTATTTTTTCCAGAATTTGAGTCGGTAGCATTTTCGTTACAAGAAAATGAAATCTCAGGAGTTGTCGAATCACCAGTTGGATTTCATATTATTCAATTGCTTGAGCGAAAAGGAAATCAAATTCATACAAGGCATATTTTAATAATGGCAAAAAGTGATGACGAGACAGATCTTAAGGCACTCGAGTTTTTGACAGAGATAAAAGATAGTATACGTAAAGAATTTGATACATTTGAAAATTATGCAATAAAATATAGTGATGATAAAGAGACAGCAAAATTTAGTGGAAAATTAGGGACAATGGAAGCAGGTCAGTTGGATCAACAATTAGTATCTACTGTGTATGCTATGGAAGATGGAGAAATCTCTCCTCCCAAAAAACTTAATACAGACCCAAATAATTATGGTTATCATATCGTAAAATTGTATAGTAGAATTCCTGAACATGTCGCAACCATTGAGGATGATTTTGAAGATATAGAAAGAGTTGCTCAATTTAGAAAGCGTGAACGATTGTACGAAGAGTGGGTTAAAGAATTAAAATCACATATCTATTGGGAAATTAAAATTTAGGTGAAATTTGAGTTTAAGTGAAAAAAGTATTGATGATGTTAAATTAGTTGAGAAACTCAGCGAATCTGTAATAAATATTAAAAGTGAAATTCATAAAGCTATTGTTGGGCAAGACAAAATTATTGATAATTTATTATTATCACTTTTTGCTGGTGGGCATACTCTTTTAGTTGGTGTTCCAGGATTGGCAAAAACCTTGTTAATAAAAACGATTGCAGATGTATTGGATTTGGATTTTAAAAGAATCCAATTCACTCCAGATTTAATGCCAAGCGATATAACAGGTACAGAAATTATTGAAGAGGATCAAATCACAAACAAAAGGGAATTTAAATTTATACGTGGCCCAATTTTTTCAAATATTGTTTTAGCAGATGAGATCAATAGGACTCCTCCTAAAACACAAGCTGCTCTTCTTGAGGCAATGCAGGAGCATAATGTAACTGCAATGGGTAATACTTATAAATTAGATGAACCATTTTTTGTTCTAGCCACGCAAAACCCTATTGAACAGGAAGGAACTTATCCACTTCCAGAAGCACAACTTGATCGATTCATGTTTAATCTTTGGTTGGAATATCCTTCCTACAAAGAGGAGATTGAAGTAGTGAAGACTACCACTGGAGAATATGTTCCACAATTGGAAAAAATGGTTACAAAAAGGGAACTTTTAGAATTTCAAAAACTTGTTAAGAGAGTCCCAGTTGCAGATAATGTTGTTGAATATGCCATTAAAAAAGTAATTGAAACCAGACCTACAGAGACAAAAAATCCTCAATTAAAAGAATGGATAAACTGGGGAGCCGGTCCACGCGCATCTCAATATTTGATTATAGCAGCTAAGACAAAGGCAATAATGGAAGGACGATTCACTCCTAGTATCGATGACGTGAAGGAATCTTTGATTCCAGTATTAAGACATAGAATTATTCCAAACTTTAATGCAGAAGCAGATGGAATTTCTTCTCTTGATATTATTAAAAATTTGATGAGTGATTAGTAGATAAAATGAATTTATTTCACACTAAACATTTATTGATAATTCTTCTGATATTGGTTCCTCTTTTAATCACTTGTTCTAATAAAGATACATCTGAAATTGAAATTGAAGTGATCGAGCTTCCACAGCCAAATATATATGGACTTTTTACGGACACATTACAAGTTTTTGAGGGCGTTGTTAAAAAGAATGAAACCTTAGCTGATATCTTACTGCCTCACAATATTTCCTATAAAACAATTACAGAGATAGTAAAATTATCTAAAGATAAATTTAATGTTCGTAAAATTAAAAGTGGAAAGAATTATATAATCTACTCCCAAATAGATTCGTTGGAAACAGTTCATTATTTTGTTTATGAAAGTAATCCTATAGATTTTGCTCTTATTAATTTTACAGATTCAGTTGTCACAGTTGAGACTGGTGTAAAAGAGATTGAATATAGAACAAGAGAAGCCTCTGGAGTGATTCGAAACTCATTATATTTGACACTAAAAGATCAAAATATTAGTGATCTCTTAGCTCTAAAAATGGCTGAAGTTTACGCTTGGCAAATTGATTTTTATCGTGTTCAAGATGGAGATAATTTTAGAGTAATTTTTGAAGAGAAATTTATTGACGGCGAGTTTATAGGAATTGGTGATATTAAATCAGCATATTTTCAACATCGTAAAAATGATTTTTATGCTTTCTTTTATGAGGAAAATGGAAGGGGAGAGTATTTTGATGAAGAAGGGAATAGTTTAAGAAAGGCATTCTTAATATCTCCACTCAAATTCGGACGAATGACATCAAGATATAGTCGGAAACGTTTTCATCCAGTATTACATAGGTTTAAATCCCATTTGGGAACTGATTACGCAGCTCCATCTGGAACTCCAATTCACGCTACAGGGGATGGTGTAATAATTGAGGCAAAGTATAGACGTAATAATGGAAATTATGTTAAAATTAGACATAATGGAACTTTCACGACCCAATACTTACATATGTCAAAAATTGCTAAAGGAATACGATCAGGTGTTGCTGTGAAACAAAATCAGGTAATTGGGTATGTTGGTATGACTGGATTAGCAACGGGTCCACATGTATGCTATCGGTTCTGGAAAAATGGAAAACAAATAAATCATAGAGCAGAGAAAGTCAAATCAACTAAACCGATAGCAAAGGAAAACATATCCTCATATATGATTTATGTTGATTCTGTTAGAAGTTTTCTTGATTCCTTGGCATTTTATCCTCAAGTTGATTCAATATTATAGCAAATTAAATTTTAAAGAAAATAACATATTTGTCTAAAATTCATTAAATTGGATTTCATTCAAATAAAAATATGGGTAGTATTTGGAAAAGCAAAGTGAACGAAATTTCCGCAAAGTTCAGAGTGATTTAATGATCGGTCCGCTACAACTTTTAGCTGCTTTGCTTATAGTTGCGGGTACTTTTGCATTGATGTTTGAAATTAAATATTATGCAGATTTTTCTCTTGAAATTTATTTTGGTAGATTAATAGCGACACTTGTTGGTTTAGGTGTCCTTTTTTCAACATATTTTGAGTTCGGTAAAAAATACCCTATTCTTCTAACTCACTTATTATTATTAACAATTATTCTCTCATTTACGTCCATAATACTTACAGTCCCTAAATCAATTTTCATTAATTCTCAATTGTTATCCCTTTTGATTTTCACATCTGCACTATTTTTAAGTTGGAATATAAAAAACCAAATTATTGTTGCAATGTATTACAATATTTTATTCGCCTCATCAATATTGTTACAAAAAAGTGACATTTTTTTTCTTCCTAACTTTTTTGCCGCTTTCATATTTGTAATATTTGTTAGTCTACTTAGTATCGCTGCTTCAGCCCTTAATTATAAATTGCGAAGTGAAGCAGTTGCTAAAACAATTGAAGCAAGAAACTATTTAGAGAATGCGCCAGAAGGAATATTTAAAATATCTTCAAAGGGTGATTTCCTATCTGTGAATCCAGCGACTCTAGATATTCTAAAATTTGATTCAAAAGACAAGTTAGAAAAAAATATCATGTTTGAAGAATTATTTAGTGATAGGATAGATTATATGAGTTTTATGTCTACCCTAATGGAAAATACTTCTGTTAGCGGCTTTGAGGCTCCCTTCAAAAATTATTTTAAAGAAGAGATATTTGTGACTCTAAATGCTAGAACAATGTATAGTGATTCTGATGGAGGAACTTCTATTGAAGGAAGTCTTTTTGATATTACAGAAAGAATTAGAGCTCAAGAAAAAATAGCAGAATATAATATCGAACTAGAAAAATTAAATAAAACCAAGGATAAGTTCTTTTCAATTGTTGCTCATGATTTAATGGCACCATTTACTTCGCTGCTAGGTTATTCGCAGCTATTATATGACCAAGCTGATAGATTGAATAAAGAAGAAGTAAAAGAATTTTCTGGAGATATTAACCTTGTAGCAACAAGAGCTCATAACTTATTGGAAAATCTTCTTAGCTGGTCGAGCTTGCAAACAAATAGAACTCATCTCTTCCCACAGAAATTTAATGTTCACAGCATCGTTGAAGATGTACTTGAATTAAGCAAAGGAAATGCTGACCAAAAAGGGATTTCACTTCACAATAATATCATTCAAGAAGCCTCAATAGTTGCTGACATGAATATGCTTCATACAGTATTTAGAAATTTAGTGGCAAATGCTGTTAAGTTTACAAGTTCTGGAGGAAAAATATCTGTTGGGATTAAAGAGAAAGACGACTTGATCGAATTTAATGTGGAAGATACGGGTGTGGGAATATCTGATGAAGATAAAGAAAAATTATTTAAAATTGATATTCATCATTCAGAGATTGGGACTAATAGTGAAAGGGGTACCGGACTAGGACTTATTCTTTGCGCTGAATTTATTGAGAAGCATGGTGGAACTATAAGAATTGAAGGCGAATTGGGCAAAGGGAGTAATTTTATCTTTACCATTGGTAAAACCTTGGAAGCATCATAGAATATTTCTTATTTAAATCTTTTAATAGTTGTTCTATAAAAATGGCGCGTTCGTCTAGTGGTCTAGGACGCTGGCCTCTCACGCCGGTAACACGGGTTCGAACCCCGTACGCGCTACAAACTCCACAAAATCCACAATACTATTAACAAATTTGGAATTAACTTAATTATATATTGATTGATTCCAATGTTTTGCATTTTACGTAAAAATTTATCCCACCATAGAAAATCTGGCCCGATGTGGTTTAATCCCTTACCCATTGTATGAGCAACAAAAGAATCGTGTGCAACTGAGCGAATTCCAACGGCAAGCAAAATCATCTGAAAAGCAAATAGGAAGTTATCCGTTATAAAATAAATTAGCACAGCAAATACGATTTTAACTAAAGCTTTTTCGAGACTATCATACCAATGCCAATCTAATTCAAATTTTATAAAACCTTCCTCAATTTCTTTGAATCTATCGGCACCAAGTTTCTCTCGCATTAGTTTAGTTTCCAAAGCAAATGCACCGTCGTGGCTCCCTTCAAAATAGTAGTATAAAATCCAAAATAGTATTGAAGCTAAGAACAAATAGAATTCCATTATTTTATTCCATCTTTATTAGTAATGATTTCAGGGTAACCACTTTTTAGAAATTCGAAAACTCTCTCAGCAATAATTTTGTTAGCAATTGGAGAATAATGTCTCTTCATAAAAATTTTTTCGAATCCATTCTTTTCCCCCCATTCGTTTAATAAGTCGTATGGTTCAACAAAATTGTACTCTAATTTCAGGGCAGAGAATAGGTCATCATAAATGAATTTCTGATCATAAAATATATCAAGAAAATTTTGAGTGACAAAGTCGAAATCGTTCATCACTGGTAAATGTAGCGGAATAAAAATTCCGTTTTCATTTCTCACACTTCTACTAAAGTTTTCAATTATTTTATAAGTTATGCTATAGCTTTCACTCCTCGAATCATAGTAATCGATCTCATTAAAAATTTGAGAAATAGCTGAAGAAACAAAAGATATCGAATTACTTATATAAAAAGGATTTGATTCATAATTCATCTTATTATAAAATCCTTCAGAACTGGAAAATTTCCAGTTATCAAAATCTTCAATAATACTAACTGTTTTTGTTACATCATGGATGGGATTTTCAAGGTATTGCAATTTATTTTCGCTAATAACAAAACGAGGTTTAGAATATGGAATTTCAGTTATGTAATAATAGAAAGGACGCAACAGATTAATATGCCGTTTTACATTCTCAAATTGAACGCCAAGTATTACAATGTCAGGCTGGAATTTTTCTTTTATTAATTCCCATCTTTTGAACGCTTGGTCAATTCCGTATCCACTAACAGCAAAATTTAAAACCACAGTTTCAATATTCTGCTTTTTTAATAAGTTTTGTAAATATTTCCCAATCGTGTTTTCAAATTTTACTTCATCCCCGTGCGCATATGAATCACCAAATATTGCAATGCGTAATTTATTTTTTTCGGAGAACTCCGTTAAAATATCTTCACATCTTATTCCGTCTCTATTGTAAATGTATAACCCATCTTTACTTTTGTAAATTGGGCTTGGTGACCATCCAAGAATTGAATCGGGGAGAAGTCTAACGTTAAAGTATTCGCGCTTAAATCCATTCTCATCATAGTTCTGCATGAGCGAGTCTGGCACTTTATGACCTAGTAGATCTTCAATCTTTTTTTTCGTCTCTTTTATTGGTAACTGGTATGGTTTCAGATGAACATGGCTTAAACTTAAATTACTATCCAAATCTTTTTCGACCAAAATTGTGATGGTAATTTCAGTAAAAATAAATATGATAATTAGTGTTGATAAAAGTAATTTAATTTTTTGTTTCATCTGTTTAGATTTTTAGATTCAAGGCTCAAGATTCAAGATTCAAGATTCAAGATTCAAGACTCAAGATTCAAGATTCAAGACTCAAGATTCAAGATTCAAGACTCAAGATTCAAGGCTCAAGATTTTAGATATTTCTTAATCTTAATTCTTACTCTAAGTTCTTTTGATGTTTCTAATGTGCGTGAAGACTAAAAACTCACTTCATATCATACCTCATTATCATTCTTCAAAATGAGATTGAAAAATTTACTATTTTGCAATGTTTATAAAATCGTTAAATAATTGTTACACAAAGATAAATAATTGTATTGGAAAAATTAGTTAGAAAAAGAATTGTAAATATTGCTAAGATTGCCATTGGTCTTGGGCTTCTGATATTTCTTATCTACTATATTGAACCAAGTAGAATAAAAGAAACTTTCCTGAAAGCGAATAAAATTTATTTGATGATTGGATTTCTATTATTGCCTCTCAATTTATATTTGCAATATTTTAAATGGAGAATTCTTAGTCAAAAATATTTTGGCATTAAGTCCGATGAAAAAATATGGCTATCACTTTTTTATGGAATTAGTGGGGGCATTTTTACACCAATGAAATCGGGCGAATATTTTGCCCGAGCCTTACCTTACAAAGATGTTAAAGTTCTTGATGTGATTTTAGCAACACTTGTAGATAAATTAATCCCAATTTATTTTGTTGTTATTATTGGGGGATCATTCTTCATAGTATACTTAAAAAGTTTGCTCAGTTTTTCTTCAATATCTATAGTCGGACTAGTTTTGATTTACAACATATTAGTTCTGATGCCACTCTATTTTATATTTGGAAAAAACAAAGCATCACTAAAATTCAGTGTCTGGCTCAATTCAAAAAAATATTTTGGAAAAGTTCTTGATAGAATTTCATTTTTGAAGCAAATGAATAAGGGAACACTTATTAAAGTTGCAATGGTTTCTTTAATTTATCATTTAACTTTTACTATTCAGATGACATTCATGCTTTCTGCTTATAGTGGCGAATTTAATTTTATACTCTTTTTCTTTGTTGCGAATTTAATAATATTTGCACAGATTGTAATACCTCCTATCGCTTTTGGTGAAGTCGGTGTTCGGGAGGGGGCGGCTGTTTATTTTTTGCAAAACCTCGGATTTTCTGGTGCAGTAGGATTTAATGCGGCACTAAGTCTGTTTTTCGTAAATCTATTATTACCATCTATTGTTGGTCTTTTATTACTTTTAAAGAGGAACTGAGTTGACAGATTTATTATCATTTATATTTATTGGATTGCTAGCATTCTATTTTATTTTCATTCGGAAAATAAGAGCTGGAATAACCAAGCTTGGATACTTCAAAACTCAATCCCAGATCGATGAATTTATCTCCATAGTGATTGCTTTCAGAAATGAGAGTGAAAACATACTCCCTAATTTAAAAAGTATCGAGTCTCAAAATTATCCAACAGATAATTATGAAGTCATTTATGTAAATGATTTCTCAAATGATGACTCTCTTGAAATACTAAGCAATGGAATTTCAAAAGAGAATATTTTCGTACATTCTATTGCTGAAAGCAAACTTGAGAAAGCCCATAAAAAGCAAGCTATTGAATTTGGGATATCTAAAGCAAAGGGTAGTATAGTTTTATTTACAGATTCTGATTGCATAGTTCCATCTGATTGGATAGCGACAATGGTTGCTGGATTTGAGGATAATACAGCTATGATTTCAGGACCTGTAGCTTTTGCGGATTCAGATAGTTTATTTGGCAAACTACAACAACTTGAGTTTGCCGGGCTTATACTTACAGGTGCGGGATTAATTGGGAATAAAACTCCAATTATTGCGAGCTCAGCAAATCTTGCATTCCGAAAATCTGTTTTCGACGAAGTTGGTGGTTATAAAGATTTAATGGAACTTTCATCGGGAGATGACGAACTTCTGATGCAAAAAATAGCATATAATACTAACTACGAAGTAAAATTTTGCTTCTCAAAAGATGCACTTGTGACCACTAGTGTAAATAAGAGTATTGAGGATTTTAACCAGCAACGAAAACGTTGGGCAAGTAAGGGACTCTTCTACGAAAGAAAAGAAATTATATTGCAATTAATATCAATATTTCTCTTTTTTGTTTGGATATTAATTCTACCTTTTCTAGGAATGTTTTTAGATTCAAAATACTGGATTCAATTTGCTGTTGCCCTGTTTGTAAAAATGATTATTGAATATGCTGTTTTACAAAATGGGATTGGAGTGCTTTTTAAAAAGATAAATATTGCTTTATTTTTGTTGGCGGAATTATTACACATTCCATACATTGTTTATTCAGCCATCTCTGGTGCAATTGGAAATTTCAAATGGAAAGATAGAGAGCTGAAGAGATAAGTAACAAATAACAATTTCGAAATAATAAAAAACAAATAAATCACAAAAATAAAAATGACAAGTACGAAACAAGTATGCTATACCCAAATTAGTTTTTGGATTTGAAAATTTGTCATATCGAGTGAGCATCTTTTTGCGATTGAGATATCTCCCAACCGTAGCAAAGAGATTTCTCACCCAACAAAAAACGTTGGGATTCGAAATGACACTTTTTAGGGGTACAATTACCAAAACCCAAATTGCAACAAGTAGTATGATAAAATGATTAAAAAAATAAAATATGTTCCACCAAATATTTTTCAGAAACTATTTCCAAAAACTATATGGAAATCACAAATAGATAAAATTCTTTACACTTTTGATGATGGACCCAACCCTGAAACTACTCCAATTATTTTAAATAAGTTAAATGAGCACTCCATTAAAGCAATATTCTTTTGTGTTGGTGAAAACATCATTAGATATCCAGATTTGGCGAAGCAAATTGTAGATGAGGGACATTTAATTGGAAATCACACACAATCACATAAAAACATTAATTTCTTTAGTTTAAATGCAAATATTGCTATTGCTAAATGTTCAGAAATAATTGAAGATAATGTAGGAATTGTACCAAATTATTTTCGAGCTCCGCATGGACGTATTGGATTAAGAACCGAAAGATTGATGAAGAAAAATGGACTAAAAAATGTAATGTGGTCGTTATTAACATATGACTATAAAAATGATATTAATATTGTTAAATTTGCTGTTGATAATTATTTAAGAGAGAATTCCATTATTGTATTTCATGATAGTAATAAATCGAAGCAAATTATTGGTGAATCAATTGATCTTATTGTTGAAAAAGTTAAAACTAATGGATATGAAATTGGAGAGCCTGCTGAATGTTTGAACTAATATTCCTAATTATTTTATCAATTTATTTTGTCTCAATTGTAATAGTGATTATTGGTGCTTCCAAATCATTCCCCCAACTTGAAGAGGAAAATCTGCCAACAATTTCTGTTATTGTAGCTGCCCGAAATGAAGAAGAAAATATTCTTGATTGTATCCAATCACTCAACAAACTTAAATACCCTGAAAACAAAATAGAAATTATTCTAGTCGATGATAATTCAACAGATAAAACTGGTCAAATAATCGATGAGTTTATTGCTGCAAAACCAAAGTTCCAAAAGATTTTATCAACTGAAGCAAGAGGGGAGTTGAAGGGTAAAACACTTGCAATTGCTAATGCAATCGGATTTGCTAAAAATGAAATTATTTTAACAACGGATGCAGATTGCGTGGTATCCTCCAATTGGGCTAAAACTATTGCTTCATATTATGTTGATGATAAAGTTGCAATTGTTAATGGAATGACAAATCAATTTGAGGTAAATAATTTTGCGGGAATGCAGTCTGTTGATTTTATCTGTCTTCTATCAACCGCAAGTGGTACAATAAATATTGGAAAACCAATGAGCTGCATTGGAAACAACATGTCGTACAGAAAATCAGTTTATGATGAAGTAGGTGGGTATGAAAATTTAAAATTTTCTGTAACCGAGGATTTTAGATTGTTGATTGCAGTGAATAATTTGAAAAAATTTAAAATTATCTATCCTATTGATAAAGATGCATTAGTAACTTCAAAGGCATGTAAAACTTGGAAAGAACTTTATCATCAAAAGAAAAGGTGGTCAGTTGGAGGTCTAGACAGCGAGCCTTCAGGTGCACTTTTAATATCAATAGCATTTCTAACCAATTTGATGATGATTTTATCTATTATATTTTTTTCAAAAGGACTTATTATAATTATATCGTCAAAAATTATTATTGATTACTTTTTTGTATTTCCAGTTCATCAAAAATTAGGATTGAAGTTAAAGTTAAAACATTTTCTATTCTTTGAATTATACTACATAGTTTATGTAGTTCTCATGCCCATAAT
>Ga0164315_10003588_pt1 | contig 12046 bp, 3 predicted proteins | sample GuaBasSedimGuay6_FD_113737 | JGI IMG/M metagenome (GOLD analysis project Ga0164315, IMG submission 113737) | Subseafloor sediment microbial communities from Guaymas Basin, Gulf of California, Mexico - Guay6, Core 4569-2, 0-3 cm | ecosystem: Environmental > Aquatic > Marine > Hydrothermal vents >... | reverse complement strand
CCGGAACATTAGCATACCCCGTAAAAATAAAAGTTTGTGTGAAGCAAGCCGCTATCGGACAAAACGCGTTTGTTTCTATGTTTGTAAACGGTAACGCATATCCTGTTGAAACTCCTTTTAATAAAGCTGTTCATACATATCCTTACGGTTTTACAAACAATTATATAACATGGGGTACACTGACACCAGCCAAAGCCACCATGGATAATTTTCGTTTATCCTCGGCGGAAAACACAATTGCTCAAGTATCTTCATGGACAGGCGATGCTGATTCCGGCATAAGTTCAAATAAAATTTATACACACGCGATAAATCTTAATCTTCAAACTAATGTATCAATTAACGATGTTCTTTTTGAAGGAACCGGAACGGAATTAGCCGGCTCAAATTGGATGCTTCGAACTGCTCCGGGAGTTTCTTTTGCAGATACTTATATGAATGATTTGGGAATTGGTGTAAATCTTTCCGGCAACAGTTTCTCTCTCGGCACAGGTGCGGTTTATTCCTTGACTCATTGCAGCACTTTGACTCTTACAAATTTAAATTCCAAATGGCTTCATCGCTTGACTATATACGGTTGCGGATATGACGCAAACAGCAAAGTTTATCTTACAGCACTCGATGGCGGCGGAAAATCCGGGCAAATAGGTATGGCTGAAAATGGTCTCGGTAATGGACAGAAAATAACTTATGATTATCTGCCGGATGCCGATGGAGAATTCTCTATTGCTGCATCAAGTATCCCTGGTGCAAGCACAAACAAATGGTATTGGTTTGCTTTCAGCAACGAAATTATTGTACCGGAAACACCGACAGGGATAACAGCTTCACAAGGCGAATACACAGATAAAGTTCGCATTAACTGGGACGAAATGAAAGGAACGGAGTATTACTCTGTTTTCCGAAATACTACCAATGCTCCCGGTTCAGCTGCAGATATTTCCGGACAGCTTTTATCAAATTCTTATGATGACACTTCCGCAAGTATCGGGCAACATTATTATTATTGGGTTCAAGCCTGCAGCACAGCCGGTTGCAGCGCGTTAAGCGTGTCAGTTCCCGGGTACACAAAAAGCGATATCCCTCCTGAAAAGCCCGTAAATCTTTCGCCAATAAATTTTATTGTTGTAACATCCCGGGTAATGCTTACTGCAAGCACCTTTACCGACCCCGGCAGCAATATTTTCGCGGCAAGCCAGTGGCAGGTTGCATCAGAATCTGATTTTTCTGCCGTAAAATGGAACAGCGGCGAAACTATTCCCGTTGAAAATATAACGCCCCCAACAAGTATAATTCCTGAAGGCACAAACTACTGGCGCGTGCGTTACAAAAACGACCGCAACACCTGGAGCGCCTACTCGGACGGCACTTCTTTTATTTTCGTAAAAGGCGAAATACAAGAGGGTATATTTCTCGACACTTTTAATGTTACAGGTTCCGGCAATGTTAATCACGGATACGCTGATGCTAAAAGACAGTACGGCAGCGCCACACCCCTGACTTATACTATATCAGGACAAACAGAAATTGGCAGCGCGTCAGTTAATCCCGGCGAACTTCTTCTTGGTCAAAACAGCGGATGCGCGCCGAATTACAGCTTTACGGAATCAGGAGAATTTATAATCGAGTTTGACGCGGAAAATCATGAACTTGACGGCAGCGCTGATTGGGTTTCTTTGTGCTTCGGGAAAAATGACAACAGCGATTTATCACCTATAAGCCCTTACGGCGCCGGTTTGATTTTTTCCGCAAACGGCAATTTCCAGGCATACGACAGCACAACTCTTGTCGGTTCCGGTAACGGCGTCCCAACTGCCGAAAAAATCCATGTTACATTAGTTGTCAGCGCGGAAGATTTCGATAATGGAAATGCTCAGTATTCCGCTTTCATAAATGGTACCCCTATGGTAATCAGTACAGCAAAAAATGGATATATTTATGATGACGGCGATGGATTTGAAGAAAATTATATTTCGATTTTCAATTATAACAGCTCATCAACAAATTCAAGCTTGATAGATAACCTTAAAGTAAGTAAAGCACCTACTAACGAAGTTCGTATAAGCCGCTTTGACAGCGATGCCACTTCGCTTATTGACCCGCTAAAAGATTACACACATATTGTTAATCTGAACGGAGATCCGGTAGAAATTAACGGCGTGCAGTTTGAAGGAACCGGCCATCTTACAAACTGGATATCTTTTCCAAACGGTTCATCAATGATAAAAACAAATGACTGGGAAATGATGGGAGCGCACGGTTCAATAACTTTTATTTTCTTTTCTCAGCTTTCACCTACTATTTCGGATTCGGCTTCAAAATCGTTGTTGGAATATATGGCTTATGGGGGTGAACCCGGCGCTGCTTTTGCGATAAAACTTTCCAATCTGATTCCTTACTCTTCCAACACGTTGTCAGTTTACAGTTATGCTTGGGAAGCAGCGGGAAGAACCGCATTTTTTACAGGTTTATCAGGAGGAAAAATTACAAGCATTGACCAGGACACTTATGGGCAGGGAATAGGAATTATTGTTCAACACGATTACATCGCTTCCGGGGATGGTTCGTTTACGTTTGTTTCTTCACCAGACTCCGGGGCAGGTTTTATTATTGCTGGTTTCAGTAGTGAAATGACAGGCGTGCCGGAACCGGAGTTATTTTGGATTTTAAATTTTGGATTTTGGATTTTATATGTTACCAAACGGCTAACGTCTAACGTCTAATTATTATTTATTATTTTCATAGAAAGAATAATTAATAAAAAAAGGAGGTGAATTATATCAACAATATGACAAATGACAAATGAACTTTCAACTTAATCTAAAAAAAGGAGACGAAAAAATGAAAAAATTATTAACACTTGTGATGGTTTCGGCTGTCATGATTGCTACATCGAGTCAAGCTGCAACCTGCATTTTTACTGGTGGAGCTGGACCAAGTGACCCATCATGGTTCACTGCTGCGAACTGGGATAATGCTATAGTTCCGAGCGCTACCAGTAATATCTGGTCGGATCTGTCTGTAGGTTACGGACCAACAATTGACGCTGCAGGGGCGGTGGGTAACGAGATGACTGTCGGCCTTTATGGACACGATGGTGACGTGATTGTTGGTGCTTCCGGAACACTTACGCTCGGAACGTATATTATGTTAGGTCTGACTGCCGCTGATTTCGGAACCGTATTAAACAACGGCACTATTAACGTACCATCAACCTATCTGCATGCGGGAACGGCTTTATTGGTAAACAATGGAACGCTCAGCGGAACCGCTTTAATTCTCGGCCAAGCTCCTGGAGGAGACAATACGCTGACAAACAACGGCCAGATCACTATGACGGGAGCCACTTATATGAATCATGTTACTAATACGTTAGTTAACAATGGAACTCTTGTAACAGATGGGTTGCTAAATGGGCATGATGTTAGCTCTGTAAGTAGAATTGTCAATACCGGTACAATTACCGTAGGCGGTTGGTTTTACACTTCAGTTGCTTCCACGGCGCCCGCAATTCTCGACATGAACGGTGGTGTCATGGTAAACGGCCATATGGAAATGACTGGTAATGCTGCTAGCACTATTAACCTGAATGAAGGAATAATCACCAATACCACTTTGGGTCTCGATGGGAATGCCACCAATAAAACCATAGTAGTTGATAACGGAGTAATGTATAGCGGGGACGACCAGACCGCCGGACTGGATTATTTGATCAGCATCGGTCTTATTACCGGAAAAGGAGCAAAAACTCCTTTATCAAGTTACGATGGAAGCTATACAAAATTGTATGCAATTCCCGAACCTGCAATTATCGGTGCGCTGAGTTTGCTTGGCGTCGCGCTTCTGCGTAGGAAATAAGAATTGGAATAATGGTGGACTGACAAAGAAAAGCAGCCCCGAGATTCGGGGCGGCTTTTTTATTTGCTTTATTTGCTCAACACGGCGAAGAAGGATGATTGGATGGATGGAAGTAGCCCACTTCGACCCGAAGCGGGATTTCGGATTGCGGAATGCGGAGTGAATTCGGCAGAACCATTTAGGGGCAAAACTATTACACTTTAAGACAGAATCATTTATTGCAGAATCATTTGGTTTTGTGGCCGGTTTCGTTGAGGCCGGTAGTTATAAATTCCTTTTCTCGAAAAGGAATTTCTTCAGAGCTCACAGCCCCTTGCCTGCCCCTAGCTTTGCCTCGGGGAAAGTACCGGCGCGACACTCGACAAGGCTAATCTGAGTACTGAATACTGGATACTGGATACTGAACACTAAATACTAATAAAGACCTCTGCGTCCTCTGCGATCTCTGCGTTAAAATGAAAATCCGTGCCTGCCCCGTCGAAGATCCCGGCCCTAGGAGGCATCGGGGAGACTCGCTGTAAGCGATGTGCTCATGGGTAATCTGTGCACCAATAACTGATCACGATCACCCTGCCCGGCGAATGCCGGGTTCAACTCTCCAATTCTTTGTTAGTTGTCTGATTGGTTGGTTGATTAGAAGGCAGCGCCGTCGTTTCGCCATCGTTGTCTTTTTAGTAAGCCGCGCGCAATTGTTAGTCACCACTCGAAAAGGGTTAGCCGATACAGATTGTCGATGGGTGCTATCCAAAAAAGATTTTTAAAAAATGATTGTACCAACAGATTAAAAGCAAAAAAATAAAGAGTGAAGCAGAAATCTTTAAACTAATAAAAAAAGGAGGTCTAACAAAGAAAATATTCAATCACCGCTAAAGCGGGACAAGTATTCAACAAAAAATGTTGAATGAAGAAGTTAAGAACACACCCCGGCGCTTCACCAGCATACGCGGGGCACGCGCGCCACCCCTTCCCGATGCTTCGTCCGGGACATTATGCTCAAGAGGGGATTAGTAAAAATTAACCTTTAAACAAAGGAAAAAACGATGAAAAAATTAACTCTAATGATACTTACTTTATGTATTTGCGCTGCTTCTGCGCTATTCGCTGCCGACGGCTCGTGGAGCGCTTCGGCAAGCGGCAACTGGTCTGACGGCGGAAACTGGAATGGTGGAACTATTGCTGACGGCGCCGGTTCTACCGCGTATTTTACTAATGATGTTACTTACAACGTTACTGTTGACACGCCAAGAACTATTGGAAAAATAGTGTCCGAAAATATTCTGCATCAGTTCTTCCCTCAACTTAGCGGCGGCCCGATTATTCTTTCAGGGACTCCTGAAATAAATGTTGCTGATATTCCCGCTGACAACAATTTTCATGCCGCAATTTGGACTAAACTTGCCGGTACAGAAGGTTTTACAAAAACCGGTGAAGGAATCCTGGCGCTTGCATGGGCAGACAATACTATCTCCGGAACAATAACTGTCGCGGAAGGTATTTTAGAACTTTACAATACCGCTAACGGACATATACCGAACATTACTTCTATTGTTGTAAACAGCGGCGCGCAGCTTCGTATACAACATGATCAACCTATAGTTCAAAACCCGTTAATTTTATCAGGTGTTGGCGTGGCGGGACATAATGGCAACAATTGCGGCGCGCTTTATCAGGGCGGCGCTGATAAAACTACGATTATTTCTAACACCGTTACAGTTCTGACTGCCGACACGAGAATCGGCGGTTATTGCGGCGGCGCCAATAATTTATACAAATTAAACGGAGAAATTACAGGACCGGGCGGGGCAAGCTTTTTTGCCGGTGGAGGAGCAACTGATCACAAATGGACTTTCGAGATTGCAGGCTCTAATACTTATGATGGAATGACAATCCTTTACGCGAATTTTGGCGCGGCGTCGGAAATGAGACTCATGGGTCCGCAGCGTCTGCCGGAAAAAACCCTCAATATGCAGTGCACCTGGAATGCAGATGCTCCTTGCACTTTAGACCTTAACGGGCAGTCGCAAACGGTTCCAAGTCTTGAAATGTATGGTCAATATACAAAAATTGTTGAAGATTCTTCGGTCGGTGGAAATGGCGTTATAACAGTTAACGGCACCGGCGAGAATAGTTTGATTACCGCGGGAACTCTCCTGCTCGAGGGCGGAAAAGTTGACCATGTGGATACTTATTGTTCTATCAGGGCCGGCACTACTGTGTCTATTACCGGTGGTACCTTGCGCTGTACACTGGAAACGATGATTGCAAGGCTCGTTTCCGGAAATAGCGTTGTGAATGTTAGTGATTCAGGCATCCTCGACACCTGGGTTCTTCGTTTTAATGATTGGGGCAACGCTACTGTAAATTTAATTACAGGCGGACTTATCAGAACCGCTCAAATTTACCATTTTGCTGAAAGTGGCGCAGGACCATTTTTAAGCACTTTTAATTTTAATGGAGGAACTTTGTCGGATGCCGGTTGGCCTGCGCGCGACTCCTTTATTCCTAACGGCAGCAACGATTATATTGTCCAGGCAGGCGGCGCAAATATTGAAATTACAGGCGATAAATCAATTGACGATGTTCTTCAGCATGATGCTGTTCTCGGCGGAACACCTGACGGTGGACTCACAAAACTTGGCGCAGGAACTCTTATTATCAGCAATACTTGTACTTACACGGGACCTACTTCTGTTGAAACAGGAAAACTGGTCGTTAATGGCGATATTTCCACAAGCAGCGGAATTACTCTTGCAAGCGGAGCAACCATCGGCGGAGAAGGAACACTTGGCGATTTGACGGTTTCGACCGGCGCAACTGTTGCTCCCGGAAAAAGCATTGGTACGCTGACTTCAGGCAATGTTACAATTGAAGCGGGAAGCAAATACCATTGGGAAGTAGGCGGTGGAAACGCTGACCTACTTATTGCAACATCACTTATACTTCCGGGTACGGCAAACAGCGTTACTGTAAATGTTAGTACTGTAGGTGGAGTTGCTTTCACCGAAACAAATAAATTATTTGAAACTGGTGGCATTACAGGCACTCCGGAAACTGCAATCGTTTTATCAGGCTCGGGAATCGACTTGGCAAGCATTGTTGTTGACGGTAATGATGTTTTGATAACCGGAGTTGTTCCGGAACCTGCAACGATTGGATTGCTTGCAATACTCAGTTTAGCATTCCTACGCAGGAAGTAATGTATGGAGTGCAGTAATAAAGACTCGCGCAAAAAATAGCAGCTCTGGCGAGTCATTTACTACGACTGTTGCAAAGCAACAGAATATTCGCAACGAATGATTATAAAATACAAAAAATCTTTATCGTTGCACTCCATAGTGGATTAGTGGAGTTCCAATAATCCAACAATTCGGTATTCCAATAGACCAATCTTTCTGCTGGGTTTAAAAAAGCAGTGGCAACGATTTTCGCCGCCGCTGTTTTATAAAAATTTTAAAAAGTACATTATGAAAAAAAACAAAATTATTCTGTTACTCTTTTTTTCTGCCGCTGTTTTATACGGTAACATATCGCCAAAATATCCGGCTTTATTTTCTGATGAAAAAGCGCGCGAGGATAAAGTTAAGCTGCTTAATGAAAAAGCGATAAAACAAAAAAACGAAGCGGAAAGCTGGGCTCACGCCAACAATTTTCAAATCCGATATGAAAAAAATGGCGTTCTACATGAAATAATCCGAATCGAAAATAATAAACCGGTTTATTATATTACACATAATTACAACGCGGCAATTTCGTCCGCCGCAAATCTTGTGAGAAATACTCCGCCGTATAATTTGAACGGCACAAATGTTATCGTCGGCGTTTGGGACGGCGGAAGCGTTTTGTCAACTCACCGGGAATTTGATGGCCGCGTAACAGTTAAAGACGGTTCAGCTTCTCATTATCATTCAACACATGTAGGCGGAACAATTGGCGCAAAAGGCATCAGCGCTAACGCGAAAGGAATGGCTCCAAGTGTAAAAATTGATTCTTATGATTGGATTTCTGATGAAGCTGAAATGGCAGCTCACGCTGCTGTCGCTCCAAGCCAAACAACTAAAATTTATGTTTCAAATCACTCTTACGGAACGGGTGCCGGCTGGAACAGCTATGGAACACGGTGGCCGCACGATATTACTCAAATGTATGAACCTTATTTCGGGCAATATAATTATACTGCCTGGCAATGGGATGACGTGGCGTATGATGCTCCATATTTTTTAGCGTGTAAGTCTTCCGGCAATGATAGAAACGACAATCCTTCCAACGGAAGTACTATTCAATATTATAGCGGTGGTTCCTGGCATTCCGTAACTTATGACAGCACAATTCATCCGGGCGGCGATGGAAATTATAAAGGTGGTTACGATTGCATTTCTACTTATGGCAACGCAAAAAACATTCTGACTGTCGGCGCGGTTAACGATGCTGTTTCCGGCGGCTCACGCAATATAAGCAGCGCGACAATTTCTTCTTTCAGCAGCTGGGGTCCCGCCGATGACGGGCGCATAAAACCGGATGTAGTCGGAAACGGTGTGCTTCTTTATTCTTGTGATAATGGTAATAATTCCGATTATACTTCTATGAGCGGAACAAGTATGTCATCTCCAAATGTTTGTGGTTCCGCCGCACTACTTATTCAGTATTACAGGGACCTGAATTCTACAGATATGCGTTCAAGTTCATTGAAAGGGCTGATTTTTCATACCGCCGATGACATTGGGAATCCCGGTCCGGATTATTCTTACGGCTGGGGGCTTATGAACACAAAAGCTGCCGCGGACATTATTTCCGCTGACGCTTCTTTAAGTCCTGTTACAACAAAAATTACTGAAGGTCTTCTTGATTCCGGAAATCCGGCAGATGAGTTTTCTTTCTCTATTGACGGAACAAAACCTTTTAAAACTACTATCTGCTGGACAGACCCGCCGGGGAATTATACATCTTCTCATGACAGCAGGATTCCGGTTTTGGTTAACGATCTTGATATTAGAATAATTTCTCCTGCCGGTACAACAAATTTCCCTTTTGTTCTTGACGTTAATAATCCGGGAAGCAATGCGACTACAGGGGATAATATTCTTGATAATGTCGAACAAATAATTATTAACACCGGTTCTGCGCCGGGCATTTATACTGTTTCTGTAAGTCACAAAGGACTTTCGGCTATTTACGGCAGTCAGCAATATTATTCATTAATCGTTTCAGGAGCAGTTCCAGAGCCGTTTCTATTTATTATTGTATTAATTCTCCCTTTTCTAAAGGCGGTTAGGGGGATTTAATTGGATTTTTTAGTCGCCCCTTAAAAACCGCTTGATGGTATTATGAATATGAAAGAATAAAACCATGATAGCAGCATAAAATACGTGTTTTTAAACCTTAATAAAAAAAATATGAATATACAAAAATCTATTCCTTATTTATTATTGATTATCGCCTTGCAATCATTTGGAAAAAATCCGGTGAACCAAAACCAATTCCTGCCTTTAAAAATTAAATGCGGTGAATCCACTTGGGCTATTTATAAAAACAATTTGAGCTCCGCGAAATATCGCGAACAATTAACAGGAGTTATTTCTTCTCCGGAATTCAAAGCAACAACCGATAAAATAACTTTTCAACTTTGCGGCTGGGACGGTCATCCTGTTAAAAAGAAAAAGAATTTTGTATGCTTAAAAGATGTGAAAACAGGAAAAATTCTCAAACAAACTTTTGCGCCCGGCAGTGATTTTATGCAATCTTTTTCCTGGGAGACAACCAATCTTATCGGCAGAGAAGTTGTGTTTGAAGTGCATGATGGTATCAGTGATGGCGGATATGCATGGATAGCTGTGAACCATATAAACGCCGGGAAAGACTTCAACATTGTTTTCAAAGAAAAAACTATTCCAAAAAATTGGAAAGAATTATTTAAAGAAGATAAAAAAATAGAGCGCGTGCTTGGAATACCTTTTTATCTTTTAAAACCCGATGGATCCGCCTTCGCTGGAAATGAAGATGTAGAAATTGAATGCAATGTTAATGCTGACAAAATCTATCTTCTCGGCTTGATAAATTCTGTGGATCAGGGCGAACCGCTCTGGGCACCACCAAACCCCAGCAACAGATTTTTTATCGGTGATGTTATTGGAACAATTCTAATAAAATATCTGGACGGAACGACTGACGAAGTTCCGTTAATAATGGGATACACGGCTTGGTGGTACAGTTGCGCGAACGGATCCGAACCTTACAAGTCCGATGCGAAAGCAAGAAGAATCCGTGATGAAGTTTTGAAAGTTAAATATGTTAATCGACCGAAAGGGCAGGCTAATTTGCTTGTTCTAAAACCGCAGCAAAAAATTATCAAATCTCTTGTTCTGAAAAACAATAAAGCCAAAATTGGATATCCTTTATTAACAGGGATAACTTTTGAGAAAATAGCTGAAAGTAAATCCAAAAACTCAATTGCAAATTCTGATGTTGAATGGATTAAAAACAATATTGTTTCTACTGAAAAATTTGACGAAAAAATAATTGAAAAAGAATTAGACAAACTCCGTCACACAATTTACACTTGTAACGCTGATTTCGATAATATAAAATCGTATTCAATTCCCGCAAATTTTAAAGGCCCGAAAATGAATTTTTCCGGTTCTGTTTTTGCCGATGTAATTACAAGGATTTATTATGCTTCTATGCAGGATTTGGATGATAAAGTTGATGCAGACGGTACTTTTCATACCTCCACTGAAAACGCCGCGCAGTTCGGTATGTATACCGGCTTCGGAACATGGTTTTTGAATCACGGAAGTTACCATAACGATGCCTGGTCGAGAGACGCAGGAAGAGTTTTAATGGAACTTGCCGAGTTCGGTTTCGAAACACAAATGTGGGCGAGCTGCAACTGGTTTAACGAAAAACTAATGTGGTATCCCGCGCAATTTCCGGGAACAAATATAAACGGAAAACCTTTACCGGGGCACTGGGTTCAAAACGCAAACAAACCCGCTGCGGCAAGAGTTATTCCTATGCCTCCAGGTTTTGGAAATCTGGAAAACGATGGCCACGGTTTGATGATGATGGCTCAATATAAAGGCTGGATCGCCGATGGAAAAACCGCTGATTATGTACTAAATTCATGGACAAACTTTAACGAAGCAGCAGAATATATTTGCTGGCTTTTTGATAATCCGGAAATCTCACATGCGGAAACTAACCGGCTTTACAGCGACACAGAAGGAGAAATTACTAAATTTAGTCTATACTGTGATTTTCCATGCTGGTTTGGTTTGCTTGGCTACGCGGAAATGGCGGATTCAATTGGTGAAACAACAAAAGCAACTCGATGGCGTAGATATGCTGCAAAACTTGAAGACGGAATTAACAATTATTATCCTAAAGATGATATAATATACGGTGATATTTGGGATGCAAAAAAAGCTGCTGATTGGCGATTTGAACATAGTTCTCTCGCACCGGTTATTCTTTGGGCGGATATAAAAGATTTTGATATGTCAACTATGCCGGATGCATGGTTCGTGAGAAGTACTAACACTTATAACCGGCAGATAAAACAATGCGTTCCGGATTTTGCTTCGGGAGTTTCTATGGGATATGCACACGGATTTATAACTCAAGGAGCACTGTTGCTTGACAAGATGAAAGATGCGGCAGGTTTAATCGAATGGCTGGCAAAACTTACATATTTTAAAGGATACAAACCTTATATTATTCCTGAAAGTTGCGAAGTCGACGAGACAGGGGAGTGGTGGCATCGAACAGGAGATCTCGGTAACGCTGTTCAGGAAGCTGAAAATTTAAAATCAATTCGTTTAATGGTTGGAGTTGAAGATTTAAATCCTGACAAATTACGAATATTACCGCGCCTTCCCGCCGGTTTTACAAACATGGTTGTTGAGAATTATCTTATAACTTCAAAGAATGATGGACAGATAAAAAAGATTTTTGCGGATATGAATTTCTTGCGACTTCCCGGTAAAGATATTTTTAAAATTTCAGCTTCGGAAAAATTCGATTCGCTTTCCGTAAGATTAGGCCCTTATGATAATAATGTAACTGAAGTTTTAATAAAAGTAAATAATGAAATTCCGGTTATTAAAAACACATTTATAAGCGGTGATTCAAAATGGGTCTGGATTGAAGAATTAAATTCTACAAACAAATATGAAATTTTTACACAATTGGAAAT
>Ga0164315_10003587_pt1 | contig 12047 bp, 8 predicted proteins | sample GuaBasSedimGuay6_FD_113737 | JGI IMG/M metagenome (GOLD analysis project Ga0164315, IMG submission 113737) | Subseafloor sediment microbial communities from Guaymas Basin, Gulf of California, Mexico - Guay6, Core 4569-2, 0-3 cm | ecosystem: Environmental > Aquatic > Marine > Hydrothermal vents >... | reverse complement strand
GAACAGCCATCATATCTTATGCAGATGCTGTGAATTTTCCCCTTAACAATGTTTTCATCATAGACGGTTCCAAACGCTCCGGCAAGTCCAATGCATTTTTCACCGGATTTGGGAAAAACAGGCGCATTGCCCTGTTTGACACGCTGGTCGCCCAGCACACGGTCTCAGAACTAATGGCAGTGCTGGCCCATGAAATTGGCCATTACAAAAAAAAGCATATTCTTCAGGCAATGATTATCGGTATTCTGCATACAGGGGTCATGTTTTTTCTGCTGTCCCTCTTCATTTCTTACCAGGGACTTTTTGATGCGTTCCACGTGGAACAAAAATCTGTATATGCAGGACTGATATTCTTCGGCATGTTATATTCGCCCATTGAATTTTTTCTGGGACTTTTCATGCATAAGCGTTCCCGTAAAAATGAGTATGAAGCCGACAGATTTGCCGTGGAAACCACAGGGAATCCCGATGCCATGGCAGACGCCCTGAAAAAACTTTCCGCACATAATCTCTCAAATCTTGTTCCCCATCCCCTGTATGTGTTTCTGAACTATTCCCACCCCCCGGTTCTGGAAAGGATAAAGGCAATCAGGAAACAATTGACAATTGGTTGATGGGTTGAAAATTAAAGAGATTAGGAAATCATAAATGTGCGAGTTATTTAATTCACGTTCCTAAGTAATTTAAATATTTTCGTTCCCAAGCTCCGGTTTGGGAACGGAACAAGTCTGGGATGCAATCCCATATTTACCTGTTGTGAGTTCATATCAGCACCTGGCCAATAATTTCCTCTGGTTCCTCAAAAGTGATGATGTCCAGATCTTTCCGAATGTCAATGGGGAGGTCTTCGATATCTGCGGCGTTTTTGGCAGGGATGATCACCGATGTCACGCCTGCCCGGCGCGCGGCCATGAGTTTTTCCTTGATCCCTCCGACCGGGAGAATGCGACCGCTCAGTGTAATTTCCCCGGTCATGGCCATGTTTCTCCGGGCAGGAAGGTCCCGGATCAGGGAAATCAGAGCGATGAGAATGGTGATTCCTGCGGAGGGTCCGTCCTTGGGGATGGCCCCGGCCGGTACATGGATATGGAGATCGTGTTGTTCAAAAAAGGTTTCACGGATATCCAGTGAATCCGTATGACTTCGAATATAACTGAGCGCTGCATGGGCCGACTCCTTCATCACGCTGCCCAGAGAACCCGTGAGGATGAGTTGGCCCGTGCCTTTCATTTTGGTGGCCTCGATAAAAATGATCTGCCCCCCGAATTCTGTCCAGGCCAGACCGGTGGTCACACCGATCCTGTCTTTGAGTTCTGCCATCTCCGAATGGTATTTCGGAAGTCCTAAAAGTGTTTCCAGCATCTCCTCATCAATGCGGATGTCATTTCCCTGTTTCGGATCCTCATTCAGGGCTTTCCGGGCCAGTTTGCGGCAGACAGATTGCACCTGCCGTTTCAGAGTCCTGAGACCTGCTTCCCGTGTATAACCCCGGATCATCTTCCGTATCGCATCAGGCAGGAACGAATACCGGGCTATCAGAAGGCCGGCTTCCTCAAACGCTTCCGGGATCAGATAATGGGCCGCTATCTGTTCTTTTTCCTCGTCAGTATAGCCCGAAAGATTAATCAGCTCCAGACGGTCCAGCAGGGGACCGGGAACTGGATCCACCGTATTGGCCGTGGCAATGAACATTATCTGGGACAGATCAAAAGGCATGTCCAGATAATGATCAGTGAACGCGGCATTCTGTTCCGGGTCCAGAACTTCCAGAAGGGCCGATGCCGGATCTCCCCTGAAATCTTGGCCGATCTTGTCAAGTTCGTCAAGCATGATGACCGGGTTCCGGTATCCGATCCGCCGAATTTCCTGGATAATTCTTCCCGGCAAAGCCCCCACATAACTTCTCCTGTGTCCCCGGATTTCTGCTTCGTCCTTCATTCCGGCCATGGAAATATGGATGAATTTTCTGCCCAGACTCCGGGCAATGGACTGGCCCAGAGAGGTCTTGCCCGTGCCCGGGGGACCATTGAAGCAGATAATCGGTCCCCTAGGTTCGAGACGCTCTTTTTTGTGAATCAGGGTTTTTTGGATGGTCGCCCGGATATCCTCAAGCTTGAATGGCTTGGCCAGAAAGTGATGAGACCCCTTTTTCATGGCATCAATGGCCACCGGGATCGTGGCATAGCCGGTGATGATGATCACTGCCGTGGCCGGGTTTTTGGCTTTGGCCCGTTCAAGCACGTTCATGCCGTCCACCTGTTCCATCTTGAGATCGGTGACGACTACGTCGAAATCATATAGTTCCAGAAATTCGAGAGCCTTTGCCCCGGATTCGGCCGTTCTGACCATGTATCCGTCCTTGGTAAACACATGCTCCAAGTTCATTCGGGTCATCTTTTCATCGTCCACTACCAGAATGGTGTATTGGCGGGACATTTTCAGGATACGGACAGCCAGATGCTCCAAAATTCGCTCCTTAATCTTGTCCAACCCGAAATGGGCCTCGTCCAGAACGGCGGCCGCCTGTCCGATATCAAGATGGTCATCGGTCATCCGGTTCCAAGGGAGGCTGGCCAAGTAATCAATGTAGTTGATCCCAATGGTGTATTCGGCAGATGCCGGATTGCTCTTTGCCAATCGTTCCAGCTCTCTGAAAGCGATCTTGTCGGCATGTTCCGGCAATTTTGCCCGGATCACTGCCTCTCTGAGCTGTGCCACCTCTGAGGGAATATGTTTTTTTTCCTCTTCCTTTTTGCTTTTGCTGAAAATCTGCATGGATACCTTAATATTATAGGACCTCCGAGGTTTCCAAAACCTCGGAGGTTTTTGATAATGGAAACTGGATTTTTTTGTTGAATGGAAATGTGATATTCAAAGAACAGATACTATATATCACTCCATACCATTGGTCAAGAAATAACCTGTGGCTCTGAAAAAGCTCGCCATCGGTCGGTTCAGATTGGCAGATACGAAGTGCGTTGCAATATGCAACGGATTACATTTTTATGCAATAGCTGATAACTCATTGACATAAAAGTTTATATTTTATTTCAGAGTCATAGCTGTTGCATTTTGCAACTTATGATTTTCGGCATTTTTAAAATTCAGAACAATTATTTTATATGGCTGACGGTTTTGTAAAAAATCAGAGTCAGACTTTTTTTACGCTATATTGAATTCAATATACTGAATATACATGATAAAATTTTCGGCACGACTTTTTGGGAAACCATCATGATGATAATATATCAAAAAAATATCCCGGTCTGGCATAAACCTTGCTTCAGCAAGATGTCAGACATATTGAAAAAAATTATAAAATAAAGGAGGCCTGGGATGAAAGCAATTACATTTTTTGGCGGGGCATATAGCGGAGCAGACCAGCTTGCAGAAAAAACAGCGTCCACGATGGGATGCCGCCTGATTCATGACAAGTATCTGATTGAGAAAACATCTGAGACGCATAAGATGAAAATTTCGGATATTGAAAAAAGCATTTATGCGGCTCCGCCCTTTCCGGAACGCTTTTCATATAAAAAAGCCAGGTGCATTGCGGCCGTGAAATCGGTTCTGGCAGAGGAAATAAGGACAGGCGCGGCCGTGTTTTCCGGATTTCTGGGCGAGCTGATTCCCCATAATATGGCCCTGCATGTGCTGGTAACCTCCGGTTCAGATCACTCTCTTCAGCAAGCATTCCGGGAAGAAGGCATTGCCGGGGACCATGCGGCTGAAGGAATTCGTCATAAGAATGAAGCGTTTTATCAGTGGACACATTACCTTGAAGAGGCAGAGGACTGGAATCCGTCAACAGTCGTCGCATCAGATCGGATGGCCCTTTCAGAGGTTATTGAGGAAATTGTCCGAGGTATCGAAGAAAAAAAGGAAGCCCGGACAGACGCGGTTGAAGATTTCGCCCTAAGTGCCAAAATTGCATCGGTCATGGCGGAAAAAGGATATCCTGTGACTGTTTCGGCTCAGGACGGTCGGGCCGACCTGACCATTCTCAACCATGTGGTGATGCTGTCCTGGCACGAGAAAAAGCTTGCCGCCATGGCCTCGGCCGTGAGCGGAGTCAGGGAAGTCCGTACCCGGGTCGGACGTCATTTTTATCAGAACGATATTTACAGACGATGTGAATTCGCACTCTCTTCCAAGTCAATTTTCCGATCCATTGAAAAACAATATGAAGAGATATACCGGAAAGTATCGGGAAATCCTGTTCCCTTCATTGAGAAGAGAGACGATCTCCGTCTGAGTTCTCGTTTATGAAAATTTTCCTGACCTTCCCTGTGAGATAATAAAGAGGTGCTGTATGGGAAAAATCCTTCTTGTAACGACCCGGAGATGTCCGGGAAAACCGGCATTCAAATATGCGGCCCAACTCTGCCGCGAAACCGGTGCGGACCTGAAAGTGGTGCAAATCAGACCCGGGAGAACAGGGGCCCCGGGATCAAGGCTCACAGATACGGAAAAAGTGATCCGTCTCTCCGAAGAACAAGGTGTCCAATGCACCATGGAAGTTCTGAACGGGCAGACAGACAAGGAGATTGTCCGATTTGCCGCTGACCGACGCGATATTCTGATCGTTGTATATGACAAGCGGGGGATATTCGTATTTGAAAAGGAAAAATATCTTGCGAGCCAATTGGACATACCTTTTGTAACGGTTTATAGTGGGCATTTGTTGCGAAATATAAAAACCATCAGAAAATTTTTTACGGAGGGAAACATCATGTTTGGAAAAATAAGGCGTTTTTTCAAAGGCACGAATAAAGTTGAGAACCCGAAAGCTGTGGAAGTCCCTGCAATGGCAAAAGAGGAGGAGACACATGAGGAGGCGGCCCGACTTGTGGTGGTGGGCAGAGAAAGCGTCTTCTCGGATTCGATGGTGGATTATGCTCTGGAAATGGCCGGGCGGATGGATTATCAGATCATTGCACTCAACACGGCTCCCCTGTCCTGTGACACCTTCAGGCTCTTTAAAAGTGCAAGCAGTCAGATATGTGGAGACTTTGAGGAATTGTCGTGTAAAAATGTTATGTCCTTTGAGCAAAAAGCACGCGGAAAGGATATTGACTTCACACATGTCATCAAATTTGTGGAAACAGATGAGGCCCTTGAAGAGATTCAGCAGGAGTATGGAGAAATCGGCTTCATAGTTTCCGAACCGGAGAACCAGCATCCCCTCCATAATCGTGAAAAAAATGAAAACAGGCCTTCGACAGGACTGTGTGTCTATTCCATGTGCTAAGGTGACACAGGATCACGGATTGTGTGTGTGGCTCGGACAATATAAAGATTTTATCTCACTCCACACTCGGCACAAGGTGCGGCAGGTTCCGCTTTGCCTCACCCAGCCTGCATAATTTTATGGCTGTGCTGAGTTTTATGCAAAAAAGGGGAATATCTTATGGATGGACATTTCTATTTCGCCATCGGGCTGGTGGTTTTCACATTTGCCTTATGTTTTCTGTATCGAGAGGAAAATAAGAATCATTAAACTCGGTGAGCAGTTTTTTTTACAGACGTAACTCCCTGAAGATACAATGCGGGTCAGTGTTCTGATTTTTGCGACAGAGTGTGTCCATCTCTGCCTGTCATTCCGGGCAGAACTGAAAAAATGGGACGTTTCTTTCAGTTCTGACCCGGAATCCGACGCTACATGACGAATTCCGATTCTGAAATCAGAATCGGAATGGCATAATGGGGGAGATGGAACACACTCGGAAATTTGAAGATCGGGTCAGACATTGACTTGGAAAATCTTTGGTCACTGAGTAACAGAGCTTTTAACATAATTTTTTCTGATTATAACGGATTCAGGGGAGGCTCCCGCACCTGCCTCAGACAGATCCGGCCGAACGTGCAGATTTAAAGCTTTGTGCCCCGGGTTCAAGCTTTGTGGCCTTTGTGCCCCCTTTGTGTCCTTTGTGGTTAAACTGCAAGTTTGGCACTCCGGACAATCTTTTTGTTAAAAGCTATAAAAAAAAGGATTTGGTATGACACCTGATATGATATTGACGATGATTGTGCTTGTTTTTGTTATTTTTCTTTTTGTCTCAGAATGGGTCCGGGTGGACGTGGTCGGTCTCATGATGATGGTGCTTCTTCCGCTGATGGGGCTGGTCACTGCCAAGGAGGCGTTTATCGGACTGAGCAGCAACGCGGTCTGTTCGATTATCGCTGTTATTATTATTGGCGCGGGGCTGGACAAAACCGGTGTGATGAATCAGGTGGCCCGGCCGATCATAAGGCTGGCCGGCAAGAGCGAAACCATGATCATGACGCTTATATCGGCCACAGTCGGCATCATATCAAGCATGATGCAGAATATCGGTGCTGCGGCCCTGTTCATGCCTGCGGCCCAACGCATCTCCAAGCGGCTCAACATCCCGGTATCACGCATCCTGATGCCCATGGGATTTTGTGCGATTATCGGCGGCACGATTACTCTGGTAGGGGCCAGCCCGACCATCCTTTTAAATGATCTCATGGTTGTGGGAGGGCAAAAGCTTGAGCCTTTCGGGCTCTTCACCCAGACCCCCATTGGTCTTTGTCTGCTTTTCAGTGCGATTCTCTACTTTATTCTTTTGGGGAAATTCATTCTGCCTACCGTGGGCGGGGACTCGGATAAAGGCATCAGCGAAACGCTGATTGAGGAATACCGGGCGCTTGAATCGGTTTTTGAGATTCATGTTCCGGAAAGTTGTGATCAGGAAAAGACCTTGGGAGAACTGGATATCCGAACCCGTTTTCTCGTAACTGTGGTCGGCATCTGCATGCCCGGCAAAGGGGGAATCAACTTTGTGGTCCATGCCCATGACAAACTGGGACCCGGCATGGATATTGCCGTTGTCGGGGCAAAAAAACGGGTACTCAAGATGGTGGAGGAGAACGGCTGGGAAGTCAGGGAGGAACTTTCGGTCTTTGCCGAAAGCCTGGCAAGAACCAATGCGGGAATGGCCGAAGCCATTGTCAGTCCACGGTCCGAACTGATCGGCAATACCATGAGTGAGGTGGATTTCAAGAATCTCTACGGCCTGAATCCCATCGCGCTTTTCAAGGGCAGAAGGGTTTATTACAGTGGTCTGACTCACATTCGCCTCCAGATGGGGGACACGCTTCTGCTCCAGGGACCCTGGGAAAAATTTCATATTATGCAGAATCGTCCCAAACCACGGGCGCTGACCTTTACGACACCGCTTGAGGGGGAGATCCTCCGCCCTCAGAAGGCAAAGCTGGCCATGGCATGGCTGGCTCTGGCACTCCTTCAGATCATTGTGTTCAAGGTCAAACTGTCGGTGGCTCTCATGTCCGGGGCCCTGGGCATGGTCATTACAGGTGTGCTTTCCATAGACGAAGCTTACCGGTCTGTTGACTGGATGACAGTCTTTCTGCTGGCCGGTCTGATCCCCCTGGGCATGGCCTTTGAGAAGACCGGCACGGCTGCCTACATCGCCCAGGGGGTGCTGGGAATGCTGGGAAGCCCGCCTCCCATTGTTCTGCTGGCCGCGGTCGGTGTTATGACCTCGTTTTTTACGCTGGTGATTTCCAATGTGGGAGCGGCGGTACTTCTGATACCGCTTTGTATGAACATGGCCATCATGGCCGGCGGTGACCCGCGCATGGCCGCACTGGTGGTGGGGCTGTCCGCGTCCAATACCTTTGTGCTGCCGACCCATCAGGTCAATGCCCTGATTATGCGGCCCGGGGGGTACCGTACTGTGGATTATGCCAAGGCAGGGGCTGTCATGACCGTATTGTTTCTCGTGGTGGAGCTGACGGTTCTCTATTTCTTTTATGGGATTCAATAAGATCAGTAAGACCTCAGAGGTCTTTTATGGCAAAAGCGGGTTTCTTTTATTCTGATTATGACACGCCCGAAAAACTGAGAATCCTGCCGATTCTTATCATTTTACCCGGAATGACATCACGTCCCTGTCATTCCGGGCAGAACTGAACATTTTTTCAGTTCTGCCCCGGAATCCACCGTCTCCCCAAAAGGTGTTATAATCAGCTTTTATTCTATGAAAAATCAGAAGACTTCGGACAAGGAGTGAAAAAAAAGATGGCAATTATTTCAATTTCAAGAGGGTCTTACAGTCACGGCAAACTGATTGCAGAGAAAGTGGCCGAAAAACTCGGATACGAGTGCGTCAACCGGGAAATTATGCTGGAAGCAGTGAAATATTTCAATATTTCGGAAACAGATCTGCTCAAATCTCTTGAGGAAGCACCCGGATTCATCAACAGGCTGACTCACGGGAAGGAAAAATATATTTCCTATTTCAGAGCCACCCTGCTGGAACATGTGAAAAAGGATAATGTGGTGTATCATGGGCACGCGGGGCATCTGATGCTCCCCCATGTCGGCCATTTGTTAAAGGTGCGAATCATTGCCGAGATGGAAATACGGACAAAGCTTCTTCAAAAACAGGAAAATCTGTTTGCGGACGAAGCTGAGAAAAAGCTCCTCAAACAAGATGCCAAGCGTTATGAATGGACCAGAATGTTATATGAGAGGGATATTAGGGATTCCCGGCTTTACGACATGGTGCTTCATGTCGATAACTTCACTGTTGAGGACATCTGTGACCTGATCTGCGCGGCCGCCGGGAGCGAAACCTTTAAAACCCGCCCCGAGGATGAGCATCTGCTCGGAGATGTGGCCATCAGCAGCCATATCCACGCGGCCCTTCAGAATATTTGTGAGTCAGAGGTTTCATCTCATAATGGGAATGTCAAGATTCAGGTTCCTTCGACAAATATCAGAAAAACCGGCTTTGTCAACAGGCTTACGCAGAAGCGGCTCGACGAACGGATGAGATCAGAACTTTCTGCGGAAATTCTGGAGATTGCCAGGCAAATTCCAGAGGTGAATCATGTGGTCTGTGATATTGGAGAATTTAATATTTCCTGATATTCACAACCCTCCTGATAACCGCAGATGAACGCAGATGATGTCTGCCTCAGCCCGCAGGCTATCAGCGTTCATCCACGGCTCCGAATTCAATTGTCACCTCAAAATCAGGAATCTTTATTTTGTTTCTTAATATCCGAAAAAAAATCGCCATTTCTTTCACCTTCTTCATTCTGACCAGCACTCTGGTCTGGTCACTCAATTTGTACAATCACTATCAACTGACCAAAAAAATCAAGCTGATAGATGAGAAGATTGAGTTGTTGAATACGGTTCTGGAGTGCCGGCGCTATGAAAAAAATTACTTCCTCTACTTCAATCGGACCGATCTCCGGGAGGCCATCACTTATGCCAGCAATGCCGAAAAAAAGCAGGCTGACATCATTGACAAATATAAAGAAGCTGTACGCCATCTTCCTCTCCGGGGCCATTTGAAGAACTTAAAGCAGTACAAGGCGTTACTGACTGATCTTCTGAATACTGATGCGGGGAAGCACCGTGAAAAGCTGTTGCAGAAACAGATTCGGACCATTGGCAAACAGATCACGGACAACATTGAATCCATTGTTTCCAACGAGCGGGAGAAGATTCGGGGACTGATATATAAAACGAATCTCTATCTCTATGGGGCACTGATCGCCATTTTTGTTATTACAGCAATCACGGTCATATTTATCGCACTCAATGTCAACGCGCCTCTGAAAAGCATCGAAATAGCCATTCACAAAATTGCAAAAGGGGATTATTCCAGCATTCCGCCGGTCTCCACCGGAGATATTTTCGAATCTCTGGTCAACAGCCTGAATCGGATGATCGAAGTACTCAACCGGAGAAATGAGCAACTGATTCACTCTGAAAAGCTGGCATCTCTTGGAACCCTGACTTCAGGTGTGGCGCATGAACTGAATAATCCCCTGAACAACATTTCCACTTCCATCCAGATTCTCGAAGAGGAAATAGAGGACGGGGACGTGGAATACAAGCGCATGCTGCTGGAGGAGACTGAAAATCAGATTGACCGGGCCAGAGACATTATCAAAGGCCTGCTTGAATTTTCCCGTGAAAGGAGATTTGTACCCCGGAAGGTGAATTTCAAAAAACTGGTGGAAAAAACCATGAAGCTGATCAAGGGTGAAATCCCGTCAAATGTGACACAACATTTCAGGCTGGATGATTCATTGGAAGTCAGAATCGGCCCCCACCAGATTCAGCGGGTGATCATGAATCTGGTGATCAACGCGGCACATGCCATGGAAAATGGCGGTGGCGAGATGACGATCACAGCAGAGCGAACAGATGAGAATACATTCTGTTTTCAGGTAAGGGATACTGGAGAAGGTATAAGAAAAGAGGACATGGAAAGAATTTTTGATCCGTTTTATACGACAAAGGAGGTTGGCAAGGGTACTGGGCTGGGGCTCTCCATTTCTCATGGTATTATCGAAAGTCATGGGGGGAGGATGGAGGTGGAAAGTCAGGAAGGCATGGGTACAGTTTTCAAGGTGTCTTTGCCGCTTCTGTGTGAGATTCCTGAAATATCCCGGAACTGATGCCTGTGAGCTTCACTTTTCTTCGATTTTAAACCGCTTGATCTTCCGCCAGAGAGAAACCCGGTCAATTCCCATGATCTGGGCCGCCCGGGTTTTGTTCCCCTGGAATTTTTCCAGTACCCATTCGATATAACGTCTTTCAAGTTCGGCAAGGGTGGGGATTTCTCCGCCTGACTGGCGATACGTTTCAATGGACAGGGTGCTGAGGTAGTCGGGCAGATCCGTTTTTCGGATGACGCTTCCCCGGCACAGGGCTATGGCCCGCTCGATCACGTTTTCCAGTTCTCTGACATTCCCGGGCCAGCTATGGGAGGAAAGGATTTCCATCACTTCCTTGTCAATGTCAAAAGCATCCTTATGGGCTTCCAGACCTTTCTTCTTCAGAAAATGTACGGCAAGTAGCGGAATATCTTCCGCATGTTCCGCAAGAGAGGGAAGCTGAAGGGTGATGACATTGAGTCTGTAAAAGAGATCCTGGCGGAACCGGTTATCTTCGACTTCTTTGGACAAATCCCGGTGGGTTGCGGCAATGAACCGGACATTGATGGGAATCGGTTTGAGACCGCCGACTCGTTGGATTTCCTTTTCCTGGATGGCCCTTAACAGTTTCACCTGCATGGAAAGGGGCATGTCTCCAATTTCATCAAGCAGCACAGTCCCTCCCTCAGCACTTTCAAGAAGACCGGGTCGGCAGGTATTGGCTCCGGTAAAGGCTTCCTTTTCATGGCCGAACAGTTCATTTGCCATGAGTTCTTCAGTAAATGCGCCGCAGTTGAACGCAACAAAGGAGCGGTCTTTGCGGGGGCTCAGTATATGAAGCGATCTGGCGGCCAGTTCCTTTCCGGTCCCGCTTTCCCCCATAATAACCACGTTGGCGTCAGATCCCGCAATCTGCCGGATGGTTTCCCAGACCCGGATCATAGGCCCGCTTTTGCCGATAAGGATGGGTTTCTCCTCTCTCCGATCCAGCGCAGACCTCAACTCAATATTCTCGATCCGGAGATATCGTTTCAGAAGGGCTTCCCTTACAATTTTCCGGATATGATCAATCTTAAAGGGCTTGGCAATATAGGAATAAGCACCCTCTTTCATGGCCTTCACTGCCAAGTCAACCGTGGCATATCCGGTAATCATGATCACCTCGGTCAGAGGATGCTGCTCTCTGGATGCCTTCAGAATCTGCATTCCGTCCACCCCCTTCATTTTGAAGTCAGTGATCAGGAGACTGAAATCGGCCGATGCAATCAGGTCGAGAGCCTGGTTCCCATCGCAGGCCGTTACCACATCATGCCCTTCTTTTTCCAAGATGTGTTCGAGGTTTCCGAGAGTCACTTCCTCATCATCAATAACGAGTATCTTATCGTTGTTTTTTTTCAAAATTTATCCTTACACTTGATGATCAGATTTTTATAATTCCGGAGTGTCAGACAATAAGATATTACGCGGCCATCCTGCCGCATAAGCATCAAGCTAAGATCATAACCAACTGTTTTTATTCATACATGATCTGCCGGACGGGGTTTGCAACCCCGTCCGCAATGTTCCGTCAATCCCCGCCAGCAAAGGTTTCGGACGGG
>Ga0164315_10003586_pt1 | contig 12052 bp, 4 predicted proteins | sample GuaBasSedimGuay6_FD_113737 | JGI IMG/M metagenome (GOLD analysis project Ga0164315, IMG submission 113737) | Subseafloor sediment microbial communities from Guaymas Basin, Gulf of California, Mexico - Guay6, Core 4569-2, 0-3 cm | ecosystem: Environmental > Aquatic > Marine > Hydrothermal vents >... | reverse complement strand
ATCCCTTATCCTAAGCTATAATGGTGGGCAAGTTCGTTTCGAGTTCTTTGATCCGAACTTACCCACCCTACAGTTAATTTTAATATAAAAATCAAAGCATTATATTTTTTGTCCTGTACATAGATCAATAATAGTGTGTCCATTTTCTTATGGTGTTTTGTTAGCTATAGTGAAACAGCCATGTCGAACTGACAAGTGGAGAATTCATGGCATTGGCAAGCTTTCAACTTTACCTGCAACACTTTTGTATCATAATATTAACTACAGCGGAAATTCATGCAACCTTTTGGTGCATCGGTTGTTGCGACTTTTGTTCCAAGTCCATTGGCAGGAATTTCAATTTCATTATAGTGGAAGTACAACGGATTGACGGATTTAACGGATTGATTTTTTAAGGCGGATATCGCTCAACGTCAATAGAAATACGAACTTTGTAAACCATCACCTTTTCACATTATTACCCTTTTCAAGGGAGCCAAATATAATTGGTAAAACAAAATATTGTTGACCGCAAAAATTTCCGAGACAAGCTATAATGACAACAGGTTTACTTAATTTCCTAATAGGTTTATCGAATTAACCATGTCTTAAATTAAATAGGAGGGCAATCTGAAAAAGCGAGATTTCATTATACACAGAGGGCACAAAGTGACACAAAGTCACACAGAGTTAAATTTTAGAGTTGTGCTACCCAAAGGACAAAATTATGCTATCTTTATATAAAGTGACAGTGCTCCTTCTTTTAGGTTTATTTTCTTCGAGTTGCTGTATGTCGAAGTGTACTCCGCCCAATCCGCCTGAATGGGTAAAAACCGGATTACCGCCATACAACAACAAAAATGCTGCTGTGGGATGTAGCGGCCATATAGATACGCCGGAGCAAGAAAATGAGGCTAGGACTATTGCCTTACATAAGTTGGCTCAGCAGCTAGGGGGAGTGCTAGTTGATGGAAAGACTGGTATAAAGGTTGGAGAAAAAAAGGGTGCGATAACGAGTGATATTGAAGTAAAGATAGAAATAGGTACCATTAAAACAGTAGTTTCAGCCGTGCCACAAGGTACTTGGGTTGATCCTTATGGGAATAAGACTTGTGTGTGGATGAAAACCACGGATTAACTCATATTGTTGTGCGTCCTCTTTTCTATGCTGTTGGCTCAGGTTTTTTGTTCTTGACAATAACGCATATTTGTTATTAGGTTGACAAAAGTCTTTGTAGAATATCTTTTAATGCCCATTTTTGAACAAACATCCGAGGTTTGCTAAACATCATAGGTTTTTAAAACCATGTAGGCATAACCATTCTGGATAGTCTAAAATAATAATACTTGTGACTAAAAAGGAACAGGTATGAATTTTATCTGATTACCAAATAAGCAAATGCTTTAACGCTAACCTGCATAACACTTAAATTTAAATGAGTAAAAAAATTGAAAAAACAACAGGTTAATAATATTTTGTTGGGGCTTATAACACCATTGGCAGCAACGCTATTTGTTGCTTGTTCCTCCACCCCAACGGAATCAACTGGTGGGGAGGCTACAAGGAGCGGGCCAAAAAGCAGCATGGGCAATGAGCAAGCATTGTGGCAAAAGTTTCAAGCCGAAAGGGCGAAGGAGGAAATGAACCAGAAGCTAGAGGAAGAGAAGGAGAAGAGTAACTAGTGCGCGAAAGTGGAAGTATCCATACCACCTCTTAGCCCCAACGGGGCGTATTATAATTTCGCACCAAAGGGGCTAGAAAAGTGGTGGCACTGGGATTGGAGCGATCGTGTACTAGTGCGCGAAAGTGGAAATATCCATACCACCCCCAGCTAGGGGGTATGTGAATTGGAGCGATCCTGCACGAGTGCCGGAATGACAACCACTTTCCTCCAAAACATATCCAAAGCGAACTGGAGTACATAACGTCAGTTATCAATAAAAGTTATTTGTTGAATAACTCTCAATGCCTATCTATAGAATGTTGGTTTTGGAATCTTTTCATCAATGTTCTGTTGAAGTATCAACAAAAGTTTCTATAGTATTATAGTTGTCCGAAAATAAGGATTTTGTGAATTTAATTGTTTGTTTTTAGTTAAAAATTTATTTCCGGACTATTAATTATAGAAAAAAACTTTGGACAAACTTCCGATGTTTGGCAAACCTCGGATGCTTTTAAAACCAAGAAGTAAGCATAAGCGTTCTGGACAGTCTAAGATTATGAAACTTATGTTCTTTTATGAGCAAAGCCTGAATATTATCAGGATTACCCAAGAGGCAAATGCTTTGATATTAACCTGCATAACATTCAAAGGAGTAACAATGAAAAAACCACATGTTAATAAGATTGTGTTGGGGCTCCTAACACCATTGGCTGCAACACTATTTGTTGCTTGTACCGGCCCCGGACCAATGCCAACACGTACAGATCATTGCGTCTTTCCGGACGCTCCCAAGTCCAAAGCACCTGATTGGGTATGCAATCCCACCATGGCAGGCGGCGCGGCTATGACGGCACGCGGCGCGAGCAAAAGCTCGAATCCGATGCTCCAAGAACAGAAATGCCTAGGCTCAGCGCGGCTATCAATGTCGCAAACGCTAGAAGTCAGTGTCAAGGGTATGTTTCAAGAGTATGCGGAAAGTACCGGTAGCGGCGACGCTGAAACTTTGGATCAAATGTCTAAAGCGGTTACTGAGCAATTGACGCAAGCGACCCTCCGCGGCACGAGCCCAAAAAGATATCAAACTAGCCCAAATGGTACGCTCTACTGCTTGGTGGCCATGGAAGTTGGCAAATATGAAGCGATTGCGGAAGCAGCGAAAAATGCCGCGAACACCAGCATGGGCAATAAGCAAGCATTGTGGCAAAAGTTTCAAGCCAAAATGTCAATTGAGGAAATGACCAAGAAGCTAGAGGAGCAAGAGAACCAGAAGGCACAAGGGACAGGGACGGAACCGACACCTGAAATGGGTAACTAGTACAGTAAAGCGGAAATATAAAGACCACCTCAGCCAACAGCCAACAGCCAACAGCCAACTAAAGCAGTTGTCTGAAAGCTCAAGCACCCTAAAGGGCACTACAATAGGGTTAGTCGGCTTTAGCCGACTTGAGCTTTTAGACAACGGCTTTAGCCGTTGGCGTTGGGGCGGTATCGATACTGAAGCGAAACTGCACTAGAAATTGACGGATAGCATCCCTTGAAGGGATACTATCCGTTATGACTAAAAGTCCCTAAGGCGCAAAAGTTTAATATTTGCGTCCTTTACGTGACTCATTAAAAATGGTACGGAGGTATCAATGAAACAATTCCAATCTGTTGTTTTAGCAGGATTTATGTTATCGGGAGGGCTAATCATGCCTTCCTTGGTTTTGGCAGGTGATGACTTTGCGAACTGGCAACGCCAAATGACGCAAAGTGATGACTTTGCGAGCTGGCAACGCCAGATGAATCAAGATTTCCAAACGTTCAAAGACGAACGGGATCGGGAATTCACCACTTTTTTAAAAGCCCACTGGCGGGAAATGCGGCTCCTATATGGTGTGGTGCGGGATAAGACACCCAAGCCGAGGGTGGCTCCCAAAGTCAAGCCCAAGCCGCAAAGCCGCCCCAAACCAACCCCTCAATTGCCACGGGTCAGGCCCCCGGTAGTGCCACGGCCTCCCAAACCGTCACCAGCCCGGGTCATTCTTCCCAAAGGAACACCCATCAAAGCGGCCTTTTATGGTCATCAACTGCCATTTCGTATTGATCCCGCCTTTGAGGCCCGCTTAGGGTACACTATCAATAAGCAAGCGATCAGCGATTACTGGGCCAAGTTGAGCCGCGCCGACTATGAACCGCTGCTAAAACAACTGAAAGCACAGCGTCGTGCTTTGCAATTGAACGACTGGGCCTATTTGCTCATGCTTCATCAACTGGCTAAACAGATCCACCCGAACCGCCACAATGAGCAGACACTCCTAACTTGGTTTATCCTCATTAAAAATGGGTATCGGGCACGGATCGCTTATGACGAACAGCGGATATCTCTGTTTATGCCAACTAAACAGCAGCTCTATGCCGTTTCCTATTTCACATTTGACGGTATACGTTACTACGTGCTGCCGTTAGATGGTAGTCGTCAGCAGAAGCTAGGGCAGGTGTCCACCTATGACAGTGATTACCCCGGTGCGACCAAGCCCTTGGATATGCGCGTCGAAACCGCCGTTGTCACCCGCCCTAATATCGGCACTAAAGATTTGACTTTCCGCTATAAGCGGAAAAGTTATCGGATAAAGATCAAATATGATCGGCAGACAGTCGCGTTTTTCCGCACCTATCCACAGATGGATATTGGCATGTACTTTCTTTCGACAGTCCACCCAGAAACCCGCAAGCAATTGCTAGAGCAATTCAAGCCACTGGTAACGGGCAAGTCGGAATTGGATGCGGTCAACCTGTTGTTACGTTTTGTCCAGACGGCCTTTGAGTATAAGCTTGATAAAGACCAGTTTGGTGAAGAAAATTACCTGTTTTCTGAGGAAACGCTGTTCTATCCCTATTCCGATTGTGAAGATCGCTCCGTACTGTTTGCTTGGCTAGTGCGGAACTTGCTGAAGTTGGAAGTCGTGGGGCTTGATTATCCCGGACATATCGCCACGGCGGTACACTTCAACGGTCAAGTGAGAGGAGATACCTTTATCTATCAGGGCAAGCGCTATGCGGTCACCGATCCGACTTTTATCAATGCGGATGCTGGAATGTCGATGCCCCAACACCAAAACACGAATCCGGGGATAATACCGATCCTATAAGCGATCCCACAGCGGAATTTGAACGATGAATTTCGGCTCTCGATGTTCAAGTTTATTCCATTCTTTTTATAAGTTGGGCAACCATAAAGTTGGGCAACCATAAAGGATTGCCCCTGCAAACCATTAAATATTAATTGTAGGGGCAATCCCTTGTGGTTGCCCTTTTTGTTAAATATTGATTGTAGGGGCAATCCCTTGTGGTTGCCCACACCCAAAAAAAAAGCCCCAAGGCAATCGCCTTAGGGCTTTTTTCAATTTACAATCAAAATTCTGTAGTCCTAAACATGTAGTGATGTTACGGATGCTATCCCTTCTTAGGGATAGTATCCGTTTGGACAACAGCGATAGCATCACAACTGGTTAAGCCATAACAAATTCTATGCACAGAACCAAAGTGTTCATTGTGATTAGCTATTTGAGTGAGACTATCGCCAAAAACAGCGATAGCATCACAACGGGTTAAGCCATAACGGATGCTATCCCTTCTTAGGGATAGTATCCGTTTGGACCAAAAACAGCGATAACATCACAACGGGTTAAGCCATAACGGATAGCATCCCTCGAAGGGATACTATCCGTGAAGTGATTAATCCCGCACCACTTTTAAAATAGCGGGCACACCTTTGCCAAACACTTCAGGATCATACATCTCCTCCGAGTGCGTTGCCATCACACCAAATTCCCCAGGTGCAATCGCTTGTGCCACGTAAGACAAATGGTAATTACCCGCTGAAAGATAATCGGAATAGAATATCGCAGCGTGGTGGCGCAGTTCTTTGTGATAAAACCCCCACCAACTACCATATTCTTCCCACTCGTCATTGCTAAACCACAATGAACCCGAAGCATATTGCCCTTTAGCTTTGTCCAGTGCGACTTGCGAGGCAGTGGCTAAGTCACGATTCACCGGCTCCAAACCACCCGGCACCGGATCATCTACCACCACAAAATAACGCGCAGCTGGCAAAGACACGTATAAATCGACGCGAACCAATTCACCCGTCTTAATCTCCATTGGACCTTCTAACAGTATCCATTTACCATCACGCTCCACATGATATTCACGGTGGACTTCAATACCCGCATTAACGGCTGTCGCCTTTTCGACTTTTTCAGAATAGGCCAAACGCACCGTGTAATAGACACGCCCTTGCCCTTCGCGTTCAAGCTTGACAGTCGCTTTACGGCCCGGATCGTCCTCAGTCATGTTATGGAGAAATGTGACTGGCGGGTTTTTCACACTGTTAAACGCCGCTTCACCCAATTTCTCCTCATCCAGCCAGCTTTGCACCCTCATCCTCGGTTTATCTTTTTCATAAACGCGCGCATATTCTATCAACGCATTCATGCAGTACAGGTTTTCCTGCGTATTTTCCCAATGCCCCCGATTTTTCCGCGTCTGTGTGATGCTACGCACCAGTTTAAACGGAATATCACCTACTTTGCTCTGGCTACCCATTTTCTCATCATACTCACTTAAGCTGCTCAGTATCGCGCAGTGGGTACGCAGAGAGGATGACAACATGCGTTTATAGCCGGTGTCCAAGGTTTCAGTGAAAGAGAGCTTGCCAGACGTTTGATCCGCGTGTGCCAAAATCATATTTGCGACTTTATTACGGGTTGTCCCGGTGCCCGGCACTTGTAATGCGGCCGCTAAAAACTGCGCTTTGCCAAACAAGTCCATGCGTTTAGCATGGCGTCGATAACGCTTGATGTCTGTACGATTGATTTTGCCATGTTTTGCCAATGCCGCGAGCGCGACAGCGCGCACCGACGATGCCATGCCTCTGGAATAATAATTCGGCATCACGTTTTTCCGCAACAGAGTTAGCAAGTAATCGTGCAGCTGGCTTTCCACAGTGGCAGGCACCTCATGCCCAGCCTCGCGTAACCAATTGAATGCTAACGCAGTATAAGCACTTAAGTAGGGACTGACGCGATCATCTCTGGCGAGATAATAAGCCATACCACCATTAGGCGCTTGATATTCCTTGGCTAACTCAATCGTTTTTGCCGGCAACGTTTGACTGTCTTTCCAAGTGAGACTCTCAACTAAATAGGGACGCAGCTTGTTGTAGTGCGAAGCCATTGTCCCTTTACTGAGTTTTTGTTCCCAGCAATAGTAAGGATAATCACGCATATATTCAAACGCACCATTAACACCACCAATCACGGTTGGTGACGCAATCACACTAACTCCGCCAACATCCGTGTGAATATCAGTCGGGAATTGGACGGATTCAGTGATTTCATTAGCGACGGTTGTGCCATAAGTAGCCGCGGTGGCCGCTGGGCGACGAGGATGCACCTTTAACGTGTTGCGTAACGCATCTTTTTCTTCACCTTCGACCTCGGCTGCACTGGCCGTGAATTGAATCGTACCCGCCCCCGTTGTCTTAAGCGGCAACCATTGAGCATAACGCTTATACGGTTGCACTGTAATGGTGTCAGAATGTTGTACTGTACCACTAGGCGATTTATCATCATCGGCTGGTGCGATAACCGGGCCGCTGGCTTCTAACATGATGTTCAAATCACGCGCTTTGTCAGTGCGATTCATCACCGAAAAGCCGGCTTGAAAACTATCGCCGCTGGTGACTTGGTTAGGCAACACCGGACGGATTTCAATCGGTTGGTTGACTTTGAAATTGGCATCCCCTAAACCCATACGGTCGTCGGGAGTAACCGCCATCACTAACACGCGCCAGCCAGTCAAATTATCGGGCACTGTAAATTGAATCCGCGCTTTACCTTCAGCATCCGTTTTAATCGACGGATTCCAATAACTCACAAACTTGAACAAGGAACGCATACTCAAACTCGTGCCACCATCACCGCCCGCGTTAGCCCCCTTTTTCTCAAACTTTTGCCGTCCCACTAAGCGCATGATTAGGCTAAAGTTTGCCATATCTAACTCATCCAACGTATAAAAACCTTTATACGGATCAAAGTAATCCCGCCCCTGCGTTAACAAATCAAGCACAGATTCATCTAACACAGTAACGGCTAACTCAATAGGTTGCGTTGTGCTACCAGGGTGACGCGGTTTCGCCTGTAAATCAATCGTGACTTGCTCACGGGGCTTGTACACCGGTTTATCGGTTTTTATCGAAACCACCACTTCTTTGTACGGATCAATCACATTGGTTTGGACATAGCCCATGCGAAAAGCCGGTTTGCCTAAATCGACTTGATTTTCATCAACCGGTTTATCAACACGCGGCGACATCACCGTAACAGACACAAAAAAACCGGGCACATAGTCAGGCTCAACCGGGACTTCAATGATTTCCATACTGCCGGCCAAGGTTTTCACCCAACTTTTAATCGTACCATAGCGTTCCACCGTGATTAAGGCTTGGGCCCCCGGATACGGATTTTTGACCAAATAACGTGCGGTTTCACCCACTTTATAGTTTTCTTGCTCTGGCACGATTTCTAAACCATGCCCGGGTGCGGTTTCCCACATCACATAGTCTGTGCCAGTCGCCCATTGGTGCAACTGGGTACTGTGCGAGCGGCCTTGGTTATCCTTGATATGGGCGGTGATTCTATAAGCACCCGCCTTGGCTGGCACAAAAGTACAGGCACTGGCGGTAACGGACGATGTCGCTTGACAAGAACCGGCGTTAACCCATTTATGTTCATAATGCGTTAAATAAGCATTACCCGCGCCTTTGACACGAGAAGCTTCGGTGGCTCGCCGTTCTATTTGGATGTCCATATCCGTTCCGGCGCTGGGATTGCCCAGTTCATCGACAACTAACGAAAGTACCTTGGCTTCTTGCCCAGCCGTGATCACCCAACTGGTTTCTTTGAGGCCGACAAAGCGATCCCGACCGACATAACGTGCAGTCGCACTATGGGCAACATCTTTACCTCGATCATCGCGCACCGCGCTTTCTATCATCAGCTTGCCATAAAGGACATTTGATGATTTTGGCAGGGTAAACCCCATTTGCAATTGCCCTTTGTCATCGATTCTTTCGTCCTCAACGCTGTACACCGTTTCATCAGCCACATCATCCACATAGACATCAAACCAAAATTTTTTCGCTTCAGGGTGAGTTGGTTGAAAAGATTGCTGGCTCAGCATCGCGTGGATTTTGGTTTGTGCATTCACATACGGGCCGCCCGCATGTAACGTAGCTGAAGTATTAATCATTACCGCGTCACCAATATGGAAAAGTTCCCCATTGAGTTCGGTACGCACCCGAAACGACGATGGCGTAAAATCACTGACCAACACACGCAGAGGCCGCCAAGTGGTATGTTTTTTGAATTTTGCCGTTAATTCAAACTCATACCAACCCACTGCGGCCGTTTTCGGGACAACAAACTCGCCATGGTAAGCCCCAAACTCGGAGAGACTCAAATCCTTCACCTCGTGAACGATTTTCCCGGTGGGATCAATCACTTTTAACGTGTAACCCTCTCGTGGTGCCGGCACAAAGGTTTGGTTATTTTGATCACGCACCAAAAATTTGTACTGCACCGTGTCGCCGACTTTATACACACCCTGCGCGGTGGTACCCCAAGTGTGGATATGACCATATTTGGGGAGCATGTCTGGATAAAAACTATAATCACTCGTTAAGTCATACATAGACACGCGGAAATTGGAGTCCAGCGGCAACAACGCAATATCTTGATCTTTTTGACATTGCACAAATAAGCGCGGTTTTCTCTGATAATCACCGTACACGTACGCGTGTTTTAACTTGGGATCCAAAGTTTTCGTGCCCGGCAGCAACGCAATCCCCTCTTTATTAGTCACAGCGACTGCCAACGGATCATGCTCTGATTTATCAGCTGCATAAGTATCACGAGACACCGACACATTCACACCACTGACGGGCAATCCGCTGGCAAAATCGGTCACCCACACCAGCGTATTATGGTGTCCCAACTTGGCTTGTACATGGAAAGGCGTTACTTGGCTAAAAAACCAGTTATAGCGCTTGGCATCTTCGTTGTTAGTATCGGGTTTGGTCGTAAAGTACCCCTGCACGATGCCCGTCGGCGCGGCAATCAAGTCCCGAATGCCAAATGGCATTCTAAACGCGATGTCCTTAGCAGGGGATATTGGTATCCGCCGGCGTTTTTGAGCTGTCCACCCTTGCGGAGTCAATAAATGGTAAAGGACGGAAATTTGATCCAGATTGGTCACAACGATAGGCACTTCGCTATCAACGCCTTTTTCCAGCACCGAAATTTCATGCTCAAAAACATGCCGAGGGGCACGATGATCCGTGGCAAACTGGATATCAATCGGGGCTGACAATGGACGACCAAATTCATCTTCAAAAGTGACTGTGTCACTCCTTAACTGATAAGTCCCATTAGCCTTTAACGGGCCAGGTAGCCACACTTTATAAACGTGATCTGCCCAATGAGATTCGTCCAGTCGTGAATAACTATACACATTATCCCAAGGATCATAATCGGTGCGTCCCCCCGCCAAATCCGGGATGACGAGCAGACTGTCCTTGACAATTTCCGTAATAACAGGGCTGGAAAACTGCAAAGACACACTTTGCAAAGGATCGCAACGCCGTTCATCATTAATCACCCGCGAATCAGGGCCCATAAAGACCGATTGATCGTCCAACGTGCTACATTCCACGCCCAGAAATTTAAATTCAGGAAAAGTGTGGATCGTATGGACATGGTCCTGTTCGATGCTAAGTTCAGGCCCCACGTTCGACTGAATGCCGGGTTCGATCCGGATATCTATTTCAGTATCCAAAGGCAACAACACTTTAGGCGACACTATCCAAACCGAGGAAACTGTCAGCGGTAAATGCGCTTTCTTTTTATAACGGCGGGTTGGTAATTCCACCACCACGCCTATGCGTTGCCCATTGGGTTTTTCCGCATACAAATGCTTTGCCACCGAGTCACCAGTCACGGGTTGATTAAAATTGACCCGAATTTTGGGCATACCGGGGGCCCGCCACCTGTCAAACGAAGCATAACGAACCGCGGGTCTTTGAGTGACAAAGGTATGCCGGTATGGCACCTTCAACGTTTGCTCAGCCTCCGTCATAATGCCGGGTTTTACCAACACCTTATAGCGCGTTGCATACTTTAACGCGGTTTCATCGCCCAACTGGCAAGCCAAACTCGCACGATTGAGCCAACGCCATTGGCATTGCAAAGCAGGCGTGATGCTGATAGGAATTTCAGCGGCATCGCGTTCCATCCGGCCGACCGGCACGACGGGCTGATTGAAAGTCAAGACGATTTGTCGTCCGGGGGGCACATCGTTGCCGCTAGGTATGATTCTCAGTATTTCGAGCGGTTTGTGCTTATGAAAAACGGCTGAGTCATAAGCAGCCCCAGCCGGTAGTGCTAATAAGCAGCCACCCAGCAAGGCTATCAGTAACTTTAACCGACGTATTTTAGTCATATTTATTACTCTCAGTTGACGGGTATCCCAAATATACTCATGTTACGCACTCAGCTTCCACAAGCCAACCAGCCTCTGGCTAAAGCCCAAGGCTAAAAGCTTTAGGAGGCTAAAGCCGACTGATAAAATGGATTAAGTCACCTTTAGGTTCCTAACGCTTTTAGCCTTGGGCTTTAGCCCTAAGAGTTTGTCGGACTTATTGAGTTAAATTATTGATTAATAAGTGAATTTTAAAAACGTTCAAAAATAAATCAATCAATAAAAACAATAACTTAGTGATTAAGTCCGACAGACTCCTAGGCTTGGAAATTCAGTGCGTAACATCAGTTAGTAACTTGAACGAAAAACCTCTTTGTCACTTAAGCAAGGTTTTTTTGTTCAGACACTTATTTAATTTGGGCGTTTCTGAACATTTAAAATGATCATTGAACATATTATGCACTTTTTTGACAACAAAATTAAGTAGAACGTTTTAGTTTTCCGCCATATTAATGATGAATGGTGAATAATGATGAATGATGAATGATGAATGATGAATGGTGAATGGTGAATAATGATGAATGATGAATGATGAATGATGAATGGTGAATGATGAATGGTGAATGATGAATGATGAATGGTGAATAATGATGAATGATGAATGGTGAATGATGAATGGTGAATGATGAATGGTGAATAGTAATTCAAAAATACGAGAGCCCTGATTTGATTGGGTTTGAGATTTTTACCCGATTTTGAAAATTGCTGAAAAATGCTAGAGGCTTGATTTAGATTACTTATGGTTTTATTATCCTTTATTATAAGCAATCCTTGTAGTTATAATAGAAATGGAAAAAACTTTGCTAGAAGCTTGATTTGATTGGGTT
>Ga0164315_10003585_pt1 | contig 12052 bp, 7 predicted proteins | sample GuaBasSedimGuay6_FD_113737 | JGI IMG/M metagenome (GOLD analysis project Ga0164315, IMG submission 113737) | Subseafloor sediment microbial communities from Guaymas Basin, Gulf of California, Mexico - Guay6, Core 4569-2, 0-3 cm | ecosystem: Environmental > Aquatic > Marine > Hydrothermal vents >... | reverse complement strand
TCACTTTCTGGTCATACGTGACAATCGGCAAACCCTCAGCAGTGTACTCACCAGTCTTGAATGCAGGATTAAATAGATCAGGTCGGGTCGTTGGATTAACTTGTGTCGTTCTCATCGCTTATCAAGCCTCCGAGCAAACTCTTCAAATTTTGTGTCTATGTGATCGGTGATTGAGTCGATCTTCTGATTAACAAGTTGTGAGGTCATGCCGCAAATCAGCTTATGCTTCTCTTCCGTGAGAGAACCATTAATGTCTTTGTCATGCCTCTTAATATCCTTCTGAATAGAGTCAATAGTCGGTTTAAGCCCATCGCAGATTTCTTGCTTAATGATCTTCTTAATCCCTAAGAAGGCGACGACTGCACCCAGAAGCGCCCCGCCGCCGATCTTCACTACTTCCATCTCTGCCATTGGCTTCAATCTCCTATTGTCACAGACCCTGTGATCGTTAATCGTAGAACTCAGTCAGAGCTGAGAGTTAGTGTAACTGGAGCGCCCGGAGCAATAGTATCCACCATGCAATCAACGACGTCACTTGGCAACGACTCATTACGGCCATCACTCGCTGTACAATGAAACCACCGCATACCCTCAACATCTTCTGTATAAACGTGAGTATAGGTTGTCTCGACAATCAGCTCATCGTTAATCAAGACCCAAGGCCCGTCAGCCGTACCGCTAGCGTAGATATTGTAACCTTCAACAACGTCGGTATTGGGAGTCCAGACGAATGTAATTGTTTGATCCGCTGCGTATAGCGGACTAGAACTAAGTAATAAAAAGACGATTGCAAGTATTAGCTTTTTCATTGTGTTGCTCCTATTTAACCCAAATTTCACGGCTTCCGAATGAATTGATTTCAAAGTGAAAATCAAACTCACTTAAAAATACTTTAGAAGTACACGTATCGAGTGCGTTTGTTCCATCACGAAATAATCGACACATCAACATACTTGAAACTGTTTTTCCTGTACCGTCAAGAGTCGCAATATCCGTTGCTGTATGAACCCCAGCTGTGGGACACTCAAGCGCCCTGTGCGTAATAGTAGTATTCGTCGCTGCTGCACCTACACTCACCCACTTATACTCCAAGCCCCAAACAATATCGCCACTTCCGCCTGATGGGCTCATCCAGTGTACATGGGGATAGATGTCAGATTCTTGCTTATACGTATGAGGGAGTTGAGCAGAAAAGAATATTTCGCTTATAACATCAGGATAAAAGGCAAGCGTTGCAACACCAAAAGACCCAGAGGTTACACCGATTAAACCATCGACAATTGAGATATTGGTATCCGACATATTATAGCCACTACCAAGAGTTGCGGTGTTCGTTAAAGAGTTTTGAAAGCGTAAGACTAGATCGGAGGCCTCGGTAATGCCTGTAGGCAAGCCTGTAATCCCTGTTCCGTCATTATACATCTCAAGTATTTGAGCGTCTGTAAGAATAACGTTATAAACTTGAATGTCATCTAGTACACCATCATAATTCCAACCGCCGCTACTATACTCGCCAATTATATATCCATTAGCTGTATTATTAAGCGTGTCGTTCTCCACTTCCTCGACGAGCTTTATGCCATTAAGATATAGCTTGACTCTTGAGTTAGCGCCCTCGGTATCAATAGTGACGACGGCAAGCTGCGTAGCTCCGACTACAACGCTGTTAACTGAGGTTGCAGCAGTGCCAGTTCCATCTACAGAGAATGTTAAGCGTCCATTAGATACATAAAACTCAAAGCCTCCAGACGCATCACGATCCATTATCTCCATGCTTCCAATCGAATCAGGGTGTAACCACACAGCTATGGACAACGAGGTCACGTCCATATCGGAATAATACGCTACTTCGCCTAAGCTCGATGAGCCGTTAAACTCAAAAGCGTTACCTGTCGTCGCAGTGCCGTCGTTACCTACGACCTCAAAACTAGGTGGCCTAGAGCCAATGAGTGGTAGTGATGATGGGGATACTCGTAAATCGTCCCAGCATGTCGTCTCACCAACGAGTTTCACTCCCTCGTCTTTGCTTATATGAATATAATCAGACTCAGAATCGTTACCGATGCGAACGTCACGAAAATATTTTATTTTATTATCTCTTAGCATCTTACGCACCCCATAAAACTATCTTTAATAACAAAGTACTTTACCAGGACTTGTCTGTTATTTAGCAGGTAAATAACCGCGAAGGGATTACGATATGCAATCCCTTCGCTCTTGTATGTCCCTCGTATCTATGAATGTTACCTTAGCCTCGTGTGTCTTGAAGATCTAAATGTAAGCTAAGTTATTTTACCTCTTCGAGTGGGGATGCCGAGGGAATATTATTGACTTGTGCTTGTAACTCATTGATGTGCTTCTGCATGCGGGAGATTTGCGTCTCGTAGTTCCGTACCAAGCGTCCAGTGATTAGATCTAGTTCGTCAAGCGTGATTTGATTGTCCATTGTGTGTTCCTTATTGTAAAGGTTAAAATGTTATAGCTTAGCCTATTCTTAAGTAGCCGCTAGTGTCTTTCCATATCCTACTGCCGCTTCCACTACCAGGTAAATTTAGAATGTATAAATCAACCCCATCCACTTGAGTAACTGACCCCTCTAGATAAAGCGTACTCGCACGAAGTCTAGTTGTACTAGAGCCTGAACCTAGATAAGTGGTGCTAGTGCCATAGAAATAGGAAGTGCCTCCGTAAACAGAAGCTACATTATAAAGAGTTTTACTGTTCACATTTAGGTTAGCAGAAAGTGCTGTCAGAGACGAATGAGTGTGGCTGGAAGACGCAGCCCCAATGTCTGATGCTGTCATATTCCTAGTATTAAGGGTAGTAATGTCACAGGAGGTAATATGTCCACTGCTATCAGAAGAAATATTAAAATCTAGATCAGAAATAACAGTAGCCCCAGATAATGCTCCAGTGTCTTTAGATTCCGTTCTTGCTGTGTATGAGGGGTGAGTGTAACTTCCTGCAGAATCAACATAACTTTTGCTTGCTGCATCATTAGCATTAGAGGGTGTCGTCGGAACTCTGAGTTGGTTATTCTGCGTAGACCACACAGATCCGTCCCAAGATAGTCTATTTGATCCACCATGATAGAAGTACAGTGTGGCAGATGAAGCTCCAATATACCTTGTAACTGCAGAATCAAAGACAATATATTTCGTGGTACTTGCTCCAGCTTGTAAATTAATTCTATCAGAGGCTACCGTAAATGCGCTTGCTGCGCCTATTGTCCAACCGTATACATTCGTATTAAAGCTCGTGTAATCAGTTGCGTCATACTCAATAATACTACCAGTTGTGCTCCGAGACATTCGAATACCACCGGTGCTTATTGCAGCCCCAGTAAAGTCCACGCCATACTGGAAAGATCCAGTACCACGCAAGATGGTATTACCCTGATACGCTCCATCATTAATAGCATTCAAGCAATCATACTGCCTACTTCCTGCAGCGGCATAGTCTGGCTGTATGTTGGCAATCACAGCAGCTAGTTGATTCGCCTGCGCCGTACTACCGTCACCGCTTGCTGGATTGATTGCCCAGAACTCATTAGTAGCTACGCCGGCTCCATATTGATAAGAGTTGGCTCCGATTGCCATTGAGCCTCGCGCAGGGTAACTAGCTGAGGTATCAGCCCTCGCTACGGTATAGACGCCATGCACATCCTTATATCCATCAGTGTGTGTATTAACTGAACTAATACGAACACCATTGATGAATTCGCTCTGGGACGCTCCGGTTGTACCCTGGCCAGAGTCAAGCATCTCAATCGAAACAGCTTCGCGTACATTATTAGCAGTTGTGACTTCCGTCGAAGCATTCGAGAATACATGCCCGGCTTTGTAATCATGTGATGTCCAAGAAGTAGCATCATCAGACACAAGTGTTAAGTTGTCTGTTCTATCAGAATATATACCAACAGAAGTGACATTTATTCTGCCTGAAGTAACTATCCCCGTGAATGTCGGGGATGCTGAAGGCGCTTTAAGATTAAGTTGTGTCTGAATTGCACTTGTAACCCCATCAACATAATTAAGCTCAGTAGTGCTTAGTGTAGCACCGTCAAGAATATTGAGCTCGGCTCCTGTAGCGGATGTATCACTATGACTCGCGATGGTATGGGATTCGTTATGCCTTGCACTTGTGTTATCATTTATTGCTGTTGCTTGTGCAGTTGAGATAGTAGTGGGTTTGTTTACAATAAAAGAATCACCAGAACTAGAATTCCAGTCCGATTGAACATTCTCCTCTGCAGCACTCGGAGCATGAGCTGCCTGGCTATGATCATAAGCAGTCTTGCCTCGATCACCTCTGTAAGCTGTAGCGCTTGTTTCACCCAAAGCAAGTGACGCGCTAATCTCTACGTAAGCACTTCCTGACCATCTGAATGTTTTGTTGTCGTCAAGAGTTACGTATATCTTGCCTGTTTCCCCTGTTCCAGGGAGTCCTGCAAAATTCGCATACTCAAGAACATCATCGACAAAAGAGGGAAGCTGTGCTGTCGGAACAAACCCACTTGAATCTAACTCCGCAACACCACTAGCTGATCCTTTCTGAGAGAGTGGAATAGAAGTAGATGCTATATATTCCTTAGCTCTTGCCATTGTAGGAACAATCTCATCCTCATTAGATGCAGAGTTTCCATAGGTAAGAACCCAGTTAGCCGGACTAATATCTGTATCATTATAATAAACAACGCCAGCAACTGTTGCTTCTTGTGCTATAAGCTCAAAGTGGCTTGTGAGTGAAGGTTGTGATGTTGTGATGAAGTAACTCTTGTTATCTGTTGTCTTAATCCACTGACCTTCGTTAGCGTCCGTAACTTCTGAATGAGTTAAAGCATCTGTAAGACTTGTATAAGTTCCACCCATAAACTTAGCTGTTGCAATACTGCCTATAATCTCTGCAAATGCTACTGTCGGAACCTGTTCTGCTATATCTCTTGGTTCTTCCCCAGCACTTAATACCCAATCAGCGGGGCTTATGTCTGTATCTTGATAAAACACAACACCTGTATCTTCAGCGGGATCAAAGTTCAAGTCCTTGCCATCAATCCTTACTTGGAATAACCCATCCCCAGCACTATCGCTTGATTCTGGTAAGAACCGCAACAAGTTATCGCTGTAATCTGCATGACCGACTGTCACACCATTTATTGTTACATTGTCCCCTGCGCGAAACTCACCCGCCCGAGTATTGTAATACCCGTCACTAATCGCATCAGCAGTCAGAATAAACGTAGGGATAGAATCATACTTGAAGCCTGTAATCCCTGAATCACCTATGCCACAACCAGTGGTGATTCCGTCCCCATCGTTTGGAGGATTACCAACCCACACATAATTCCCGGTGCTTAATTCTAGATCAATGCCTTTCATCCTAAGTTTTGTACCATCAAACCAAACATAGGAATTACCAGCCAGTGTAGTCGAACTGGTTTGCCTTACATCGTCTCCGAATCTAACCTCGCCAGTCTTGACTTGGCCCCACCCAGCGTTCTCAAAAGTATCCGCACTAAGCAAGAATACAGGAGTTCCATCATTAACACCGTACAAGCCATATTGATTAAGCCCAACACCATCAGTACCGGCAAGATCAGCAAGCGTGAAGTCAATAGTTCCCGCATGAAATCCTGAAGCTTTAATGAAGTCCGGCAGAACTATCGGATTATTTGAGCCAACAGATTCACTATTAGACCCATTAATCGTATTACGCTCATCTTTCTTCGTTTTGTCTGTCGCACTACTAAGATCAATGCTCATCTAAACACCTTCTATTGAGACTTGGGATGTGAAACCATAAAGAGGAAGCTTATCAATATCTACAGGGAATTGAAACCTTGTGAGTCCAAACCATACGTACTCGTAAGGAGGCAGGGACTCAAGGGTTATATATAACTCGTTATTATCGTTTACCTTGAGCTCACTGTTCTCGTATTGCCAACAAGCCGCGTATACACTAACTGGGTATCCAAAGGAATCATGGTGACTCGAAGAGATAACGAGATCCGCAGTTTCTGGTATATCATAGCGGGTTACAAGGGTCTGCTTAGTCACGCTCTCAAGATATAACACGTTATTTGAGATGCCTTGTACAAGCCTGTATTTATCTATTCCAACACTTACGATGTCTCCCCAATCACCGCTAGCCACACTATTTGTAAGTTGGTCATACTCGTAGACAGTGGAAGCTCGTACTTGGCGAGTGGCGCAAATTACATCGATATCCTGCTCGAAAGCATAATACTTAATTGGGTTAAGTCCGAGATGCGCATTAGTAATAGTTACGCCAGAGCTATGCGCGACTCCTACGCTAAACTTTCGCCAGTCGTCTGTATAAGGTATAGTTAATGTATTACCTGTAGCGTTACTAACGTAGACTAAATCAATGTTGTTGATTACTATGAGTCCTGGGATACAAAGGCCAGACGTGGTACTCACATCAAGTGATGAGGCGCCAACAACAATAGAAGAGCTTAAAGTTCTAGCAGTTGTATCAAGCCACGTAGTGCTGCTTTCATTACTTGCTCGCATCCACATACCGATGCCTTCGCGTTTATCCTTGAAGAGCCAGTCGTCAGGATCTTCTATGAATACCGTGAGGTCGCGAAGAGATGGGTTTGCTAAGTTAACTGTGGCTTTGTAGCCAGCCGTAACAGTTGTAGAGCTAAGGATTGGCTTCGGGAGATACTCGTAGGCACTGAAAGTAAAGTCTACGCCATTCTCTACATCTTCGTTACCCGAGTCTGTAAAGTTCTCACACCAACTCATAGGAATGGTTGCCTCGGCTCCATAATAGTTAAAGATCGGCAGAACCTTGTAATAATATACGGAGCCCAGAGGCGCTTCATCAACTAGTAATCTATCGGTAACCTCACCCAGTGTATCCCATTGTGTATTCGTTCCTTGTCGTCTCCACACACTGTATCTATATATCTCAAAGTAGCTATCATCTTTTGTTTGATATGCTATGCTCGGAGGATCCCAGGCGACACTTATTCTCGTGTTCGTCAAGTCCGGTGTAAAGGTTATGTTCCTAGGGCAGAAATCTTCCTGTGTAATGCCTTTAAGTTGGGTTGTAGATAGCGTAAACATCCCAGTGTCAAAGTCGCTAAAAGGAACATAACCTATTGCGGTAACAGAGCTTGTAAAATCACTATTAATATCTATAGTAGAAACCACAACTTTCCGACATATACGGTCTCCAGTACCGAACAAAAACACATCTAAGATCGCGATGTTCTCCAAATCTATCGTGTTACCTACAGTAACTAGTGTCGTGTCTCCACTGTTATCCCAACTAGATATAAGCCAGTGAGTACTTACTGAGGGATAGATGTTTCCGTCACTTGCTGCAACAGTGAGATAAGTAGCTGCCTCTGGTTCGTCGTAGATTCTGTCAAGAGTTATAACTCCCGTAGACTCATTGAAATCCTGGATTCGGCCTCCACCGCCTTCAAACATAATGAAGTCATCTTCGAGTCCAATGATGTCACCTTGAGTAGCACGTAGAGCGTCAGGTAACGCGGTTACGGAATACTGCACCTTTACGCCATTCGTCTTATTGAGCTTGTATTGCGCTGCTCGTAACGCTCGTTCTTTATCTGTTACACCTATAAGCTCTACGCTTGTACTCTTCCTTGTATCACTATCTGGATAGATCCAACTGAGTGTTGTTTTTTCGTAGTTATTCCCGGAGTCTACGAAATTCACGGAGACCGACGATGCCATGTCTACAGTATTGATGTACTCCATTGTCATGCTATCTTCGACGATATTACCAGGAGACAAGATTTGCAGCATGTCACTATCAACTTCGTAATACACGCTTAGCTTCGAACCATTGAATAGTATCGAGGCGTTCGCTACAGCAACAACCTTATTAACGGCTTCGAGTAGCGTAGTTCGTGTATCGAAGGTACCATTGAAGATATAGTTTGCTTCACCAGTTAACGGACCAGTAAGCTGCGTCTCGTCACAGTAGTCCGCAAACGCTATCCAAGAATCAATGTCCACTTTAGCTATAAAACTAGCGTTGTTTTGCTCTCCTAGATTACCGCCGTACACGTTATTCCACATCATGGTAAGTGCAATCCAAGCGGGGTTCTGTGAAAACTCTTTTGTCCAAGCGTCAGGCGTGGTCTTGTTAGACTCATTACCAACCATGACTTCTGCTCGAATATTAGCAGTTACTTTCGGCATACTGTTGTTCATAGTTGGTGTAGCGTTAGCGGCTACGGCGAGAAGTGCAGTATATGGGTAGCTAAGAACCTCGTCGTAATTAAGCTCTTTGAAACGATACAAGGTTGTGCCGTATACATCTGTTTCGTTGGTCTCGACGGCTCCTTGAGGATCAAAGGTAAAGAAGCCTAAAGCGCCAGTCTTACGATCTGAATTCCCATGCCCGTGTATACGAACAGAAAGACTGTACTTGTGATCTTTCTCAAGATAACCGTTCGCATCAAGAGAGATGAGATCAGAGGTATCAGGGTGCGAGTAATTAGAGGTGTGTACTCCCGAGTCTCGAATTATGTCCGTAAACTTGAGACTCCATACTCTCGCACTTGTATATGTCCCCATAGAGAAGAAGCCGCGAGGCATATCTTGTGTGCCCGCTTGCATCTGACGAAGCACAGCGTGATTCCCTACGTTGTCTGGTGAGGTAAATAGCGTATCCTTTTGTAGCGTGGTTCCCGTAGAATCATATTGCTTGATATGATAATCGTATGTAGTCCATCGAGCAAACTTGGCACCACTAGCGTGTCCGTGATGACTCCCTCCGTATATAAGATGCAAGCCGCGAGGATGCGTAAGTTCAAACTCGACATCTTCTATGTCTGAACTGGTTGTCATCTTTGTAGTCCAGGAGTCACTAGCTACGTAACCATTAGCATTCCAGATGTCATTCCCACTATCAGAAGCTGTGTATGTAGTCTCGTAGATCGCAGAAGCATCTATAGGCACACATTGTGAATCAGAATCGTTATGCGTAACAGCGTGCGTACGTTTAGAGATGGTTACCGTAAAGGTCTCAATGTCACCCGCAGAACTATAGTGGGTTATATTACTACATAAGATCTTTTCTGATTTAAGTCCTGCCCACATACCATCATCTACTTGATTAATTGATAGGTAAAAGGGCTTGGTTATTGCAAGAATTGCTGAGTTATTATCTTCGTTAAACGTGGTATCATAGTTAACGCGAAAGGATGTCGTAGTGGAGCTAGATAAGCTTGATTCTAAATTGAAATATGGTAAACTAAGTATTGCTGATTCTGCAGGCTCGTAACCTATAAGAACACTACCGGAAGCCGTAAGATCTACCATGTGATCCGGTGTGCTGAGTTCTTGATTAATAATGACTTCGGTTGTAAGTGAAGGAAACATTATGCCGTCACTAGCAGGAGCAGGTGTATCGTCAGTAAGCATGTCTAGGGACGTTAGGCTGTTGATGGGGCCTTGGGTCTCGGTACCTAGCGTGTAGTAGATCGACACATCATCTTTATCAAACTCACTTACAGGTATATCATTCAAGAATACTTCCTCTATAGAAGTAAGGGCATTACTCGTTAAGCCGTAGAGAAAGTACGCCGTATCTCGAATACTATAACCCGCTGTGTGAACATTACGACTCTCGGTACGTACACCTATCAAGTTCCCTGCGACTTGCATTTCACCGAAAGTCACGTTTATCGGGATCATTTGATCTGATGTGTTACTTAAGCCTCCCCATTGATATGCCTTGGATTGATCTTGAGAACTTGCATCGTCAATAGACTGTTGATCTGGAGCAAGAAGCATATTCACGAGCATACCAAACGCTGTAACAGCTACAGCTTGAAAGAGCATGGCTCCTATACTACCCGCTTTGATCCGAGCAACAAAAGCCGCTATCGCAGCCCCTAGGCCCTCGTAACCCACATCAATACCAACAGCAAGTCGCTCATCATTACTTGGAACATAACTGAGCTCTTCGGTAACTAGATTAACCCGTACCACAACGTCAAGCTCGGAATCATAATTAGCTTCAATATAATCTTGTAGTGTCCAACCTTCATGGTATTCCCACTCAAAAGCTGTAAACCCATAGTTAGGCTCAAACAAATTTCGAGTTTCACCGCCTTTTATTGTCGCCATCGGTATATCCTATTAATACGTGAAGATTGAAAACCAGAAGAGAATTTCTCTATTGCCACGTTTATAACTTTATTCGCGTGAATATAATACTTGCTATTTAGTGTTACGCCAACGTGCGTAGAGAGTTTCCGAGAGGTGTGAAACAATATGACATCGAGAAATCTCCGCTCGGCGTATTCTACCTTTTCCCAATCAGCTACCTTGGATTCGATCTGCTTCTGAGTCTTTCTCACTGACCAGCCATCAAGGACATAAGTAGGAAGCTCGATGTTATTTAGCTGATAAATATGATGAATAAGACTCCAGCAATCAAACCCAGAGCCATCGAAGCACTGACGAATATACGGGTAGTGTAAAAGATACTCGTAGTCCCTAATATCTGTAAGAGCCTTTTCCAAGATTCGGGAAGCCTCCAAACCTAACACCAAGGTGTGGACTAGATTGGTCGAGGTGATGCGCTTTGCAAGCAGCGTAACTATGGTCACAGGAATCACTCTCGGATACGGGAACTCGTGAGCCATCTTGATTAGCTCCACCTTTACCCATCCAACAAAGATCTCCTTTATATGCGAAGTCACACCAGTCACGACGATAGAGTCTAGCAGGAAACGGAAGTTGAAAGTAATTCGGGACTCCAAGCTTGAACTGAATCGAGGTCTTGGCAACACTCGTACCTTTAATCGTATAAGTGAATCTTAGAGGATAAGTGTCTGCATAATCTCCCGCTATACTCCAAACACCCGCACTTTCAGTAGCATATACAATATAAAGCGTAACGTCACACCCTACAAGACCATCGTTATCATCGAGGATCTCCAAGAGCGTCGGGAGATTCATTACTTCAAGTTGCACCTCGGGTAATGTATCTGCTCGCTTACCTGGAATAGTGTCAAAGCTAAATGGTAATGGGTTATAAGTATGTCCACCCCATACAAGCTCGTCCTCATTATTAATGAAGTAATGCGTAGCACTTGCGTATTCAAGTTCAAGCAATAATAAGATGGGATTCTTCGAGTTAAGCTTGTTGAACTCAAAGACTTGCGCTGAAGTAAAGTCCCGCATCTATACCTCCCTGAAGATTAAAGGCGAAATACTTTGATAACCTTCGACTACGAACCCAACGCTTATTGGCTCGTTGTACTGTACGACAAAAGAACCGCCAGATCTATCAGACCAAGTGAAGCTCTCGGACATACCTACATCAAGAAAGTGATCTTCTATTAGCTCTATGTCAGCTACAGGCAGCGTATCGAAGGCTACTGTAAATATCTTGCGCTTGCGTGTATTCATGGGGCGACGAGACTCATACATACCTTCAGTAGGCGAGTCTATTGTAGGTACTACGTATTCCCATGACTCGCTGAGTGGATAACGAGATAGTGGGTTAGTGCCATCTGGACGTCCTGGAAAGTCAGCCATTATGCCATACCTCGTGCCATTGGGCCATTAGCCGCTAGATCTTCGAGAACTATTTGCGTAACCATTCCTTTCATATCGAACCTCGTAGCGCCTTGTTTGCCTTTAACTGCTTGACTGGATTTGTTTATCACTTCTACTGTCACACTTTGTGGTGCGGGAGAACCGAAAGAATCGGAGTTGGAAAGTACGCGTTCTGGGCCCTGTTCGGCGAAAGAGTATGTACGACCACTAGCACCCATACCGAATACAGGCTCAGGAATAATACCGCCTGTAGCAAGTCCCATATGAGAATCAGGTGTAATACCTCCGGTAAGTCCTGAATCTGCCCAAGGCTCACTATTTACGTTACCTGTAAACCCACGAAGCACGCTACCAAAAGCCGACTTAATCGCAATGCCTATAAAGCTTCCACCATTTTCTTGCTGCGCTTGTGCTACCTCGCGAAAGAATTCATTAATCGTATCGCTTGCCATGTCACTCATGGCCTTAGACCAAGT
>Ga0164315_10003584_pt1 | contig 12052 bp, 7 predicted proteins | sample GuaBasSedimGuay6_FD_113737 | JGI IMG/M metagenome (GOLD analysis project Ga0164315, IMG submission 113737) | Subseafloor sediment microbial communities from Guaymas Basin, Gulf of California, Mexico - Guay6, Core 4569-2, 0-3 cm | ecosystem: Environmental > Aquatic > Marine > Hydrothermal vents >... | reverse complement strand
TCTATATATTGGCCCTTGCCGGTTTTCATATGGTAAAGCAGCGCGCCGTTAATCGCTGCCAGGGCGTGAACACCGGCGCTGACATCGCCAATACCGAGCATGGGGAAGTAGGGCGGCTCATCGGGGTCGCCGATCATATCCATTACCCCAGAAACGGCCATAGCGATATAGTCAAAGCCTGGCAGGCCTGACAAGGGGCCGGTCTGACCAAAGGCCGAGATTGAACACATGATAATGTCCGGTTTGATTTCCTTGACCACATCGTAGCCGAGGCCCAGCCGGGCAATGGCACCGGGTGCGAAATTTTCTAGCAGGATGTCACATTCTTTGACCAGGTCTTTGATCAGCGCCAGCCCTTTGGGGTTGCGAATATCAACACAAATACTTTTTTTGCCCCGGCTCTGCTGAATGTAGTAGCCACTACGGCCTTTGCGGCGGTGTGGCAGCAAATGCACTGGGTCACCCGCTGGCATCAGCTCTACTTTGATAACTTCTGCACCCATTTCCGCTGCCAGCCGGGAAGTGGTTGGCCCGGCCAGGTATTGGGTGAAATCGAGAATGCGATAACCATCAAGGATGTGTTTGGGATCCATATTTTAATCTCCGTTCCGGGCCCCTCTGGTGTGGCAGACCCAGATTGTTTATAAGGGTACTTTGTCAGGGTCTATTTGGTTTATACCGCTTTCTGGAACAGAATTTCCTTTTTATTCAATGCACTGATTTGCTCGGCCGAATAGTTTAAACGGGTAGTAAGCACTTCTTCGTTGTGTTGTCCCAGTGCCGGTATCTCAATATTTTCATCCACTTCGTACTTGGAAAACCGTAGCGGCATGCCCGGAATCTGGAATTCACCCATGATCGGATCATTAACGGTACGTATGGTCTTGCGAGCAATCATGTGGGGATGCTCCATGGCTTCTGGTACGGTCAGAATCGGCGCGCAGGGCACGCGTGCTGCTTCCAGTTTTGCCAGTGCAGCTGCATCACTATCCTGGGCCTGCAACCAGGTTTCAATGGCGATAATCATTTCCGGCAGGTTTTTAATGCGGGCATCGTTGTCCTTAAAACGAGGATCGTCGATCATATCTTCTCGCTCCATCGTTCGACACAGAACCGGCCATTGATGCAGCAGAGCCAGGATGACCAGATGGCTGTCTTTGGATTTGAAAATTCCGGTAGGCGCAACTGCTGTGTGCTGGGAGCCATTACGATGAGGGATAATTTTACCCTTACTGGCTGAATAGACCTGAACGCCAACTTCGTGATGGTGGATATAGGTGTCGAGCAACGAAATATCAACCAGTTGTCCGCCGTTACCATTACGTTCCCGATCCAGTAGGGCATAGCCAATGGCGGTCATAGCATGTACACCGGTACCGACATCGCCAAAGGCGAGCATGGGCATGGATGGTGGCGAGTCCTTTTCGCCAATTAAATCTGTCACTGCCGCATAAGCCTGGGCGATGTAATCGAAACCCGGGAATTGTGCCAGTGGACCTTCCTGACCAAATGCTGAGATAGAGCACATAATAATATCTGGATTAAGCTCTTTGACGACATCCCAGCCAAGACCCAGGCGGCCGACGACGCCCGGTGCAAAATTTTCAATAAATACGTCTGACTGCTTGATCAGTTCCTTGATGATTGCCAGCCCCTCATCTGTTTTAGGATTCAAACAGAGGCTCTTCTTGCCACGATTTTGCTGAATAAAATAGGCACTGCGTTTGTCTTTGCTGCCCGGAACGTCGATGGCGTAGGGAAAGGTGCGGATTGGATCCCCGTGGGGGCCAATCTCTATCTTGATAACGTCTGCACCCATCTGCACCATCAGGTTTGTAGCAGCTGGCCCGGCCAGGTACTGGGTAATATCGAGGACGCGGTAACCATCCATTACGTGTTTAGGTTTCATAATTTTCTCTCTGACAAGCTGTGTCGTAACGACATTATTATGGGTTTCTAATGCTGAGCATTGATTAGGATGCCGTCGCTTTCCATGGCTTCAATCTGTTCACTGGAATAGCCCAGCCACTCGCCCAGAATTTCACGATTCTGTTCGCCAAGAAAAGGTGCATCCAGCGGCAGCAGATCGGGGAAATTGGAGTAGCGCAACGGCACGCCGGGAATATCAAACTCGCCGAGGATACGGTCCGATATTTTACGAATGGTGCCACGTTGGCGGTGATGGGGGTGTGCGACCGCCTGGGGAATGGTGAGGATGGGAGCCACTGGTACCCGTACCGCCTGTAAAGCGGCCATCGCTGCTTCATCGGTATCAAAGGATTGTAGCCAACCTTCGATGACCTTGATGAGTTCCTGCAGGTTTTCCACCCGCGCGTCATTGCTGGCGAATTTGGGATCTTTGATCATATCTTCCCGGCCCATGGCTTTGCACATCTCAGGCCACTGGTGGAGCAGAGCCAGAATCATAATGTAGCCTTCTGGGCCCTGGAAAATGCCAGTCGGCGCCACTGCGTAATGGTGCGAACCGGAGCGTCGGGGCACGATTTTCCCTTTGCTGGCCGAGTAGGCCTGGACATTGATTTCGTGTTGATGAAAGTAGCAGTCGAGCAAAGAGATATCGAGCAGCTGGCCCTCACCGGTGCGATGGACGTCAAGGAGGGCATAGCCGAGGGCACCACAGGCATGAACGCCGGTGGTAACATCACCAATGCCCAACATGGGCAGGCTCGGTGGCTTATCCGGCTCACCGATTACTGATGTCACCCCTGCATAGGCCTGGGCGATATAGTCAAAACCGGGCAAATGGCTAAGCGGCCCGGTCTGGCCAAAAGCAGACATCGAGCACATCACCAGTTTAGGATTGAGTTTGTGGACGGTTTCCCAGTCGAAACCTAAACGGCCGATCACTCCCGGTGCGAAGTTCTCGATAAGCACGTCGCATTGCTTGATCAGCTCCGTTAAGACCGCCTTGCTTTTTTCATTTTTGACATCGAGACAAAGACTTTTTTTACCCCGGTTTTGCTGCACAAAATAAGCACTGCGTTTGTTGGCGCGAAAAGGAAAGGAGCGGCTGGGGTCGCCGTGGGGGGCGACTTCTACTTTGACAATATCTGCCCCCATTTCCGCCATCAGCCGTGTCGCCGACGGGCCGGCCAGATACTGGGTGAAGTCGATGATTTTATAACCGTCGAGGATGTGTTTTTGTGTCATGTTAGAACCCTCATAAATAGCTTGTTAATCGCCTGTGATGTTGGAGGAAGTGGATCAGGTTGGAATGGGCTCATCAGCCAATACGCCATCATCAAGTAAGGTCTTAATATCGCTTTCAGAATATCCGACGCTGCTCAGCACCTCGCTGTTATGCTCGCCCAGGAAACCGGCCTGTAAATCGGGGAAGTCTGGGAAGGCAGAAAAGCGCAGGGGCATGCCGGGTACTTTCACGTCACCAAAGGCGCGGTCGGTGACAGTACGGACTGTTTGTCGCTCGATAAGATGGGGGTGGGCCATGGCTTCGGGAACACTGAGTACAGGTGCTACAGGAACGTGGTTTTCCTGCAGTATTCTTACCGCGTCATCATCGCTTTCTGTACTGGCCAGCCACGTTTCGATAGCGTCAATCAATACTTGTTTGTGTTCGGTACGGCCGGCGTTGTCGGCAAAGCGTGGGTCATCATTAAATTCCTCCTTACCGATCACTTTCAGCAGATTATTCCATTGCGCGCCAATGGCGATAATAACCAGATATTTTTCTTTGCCTTTGAACAGGCCCAGTGGTGCCACGGCGAAATGATGGGCTCCGGAACGATGGGGTACCAGTTCTCCGCCAGAACCATCGTAACCCTGAACATTCAGTTCATGACAATGAAATAAACAGTCCAGCAGAGCAATGTCGAGATGTTGACCACTACCGCCCCGTTCGCGATGAAATAAGGCTGCTGTCACGGCACCGTAGGCATGAGCCCCAGTGGATACATCGCCCATGCCCAGACCGGGGAAATAAGGAGGTCCGTCTTCTTCACCGATCATATCAATAACGCCCGCGTAGGCCTGGGCGATATAGTCAAATCCGGGCAGATTGGAAAGTTCTCCCTGCTGTCCAAAAGCGGATATCGAGCACATAATCAGATTGGGATTGATGGCTGACAGTGTCTCGTAGTCAATGTTGAGACGTTTCATGACGCCTGGGGTGAAGTTTTCGACTACGACATCCACATCTTTAACCAGTTTGTGGACGATCTCCTGGGCTCTTTTATCGCGCAGGTTGAGACAGATGGCTTTCTTGCCTCTATTTTGCTGAATGTAGTAACCGCTGCGGCCGTTTTTCAACGCTGGCATAAAGCGCACCATGTCACCAACGGGAGCAGCTTCTACCTTAATGACATCAGCGCCGGTTTCTACCATCAATCGTGTACAGGTCGGACCCGCCAATACATGGGTAAAGTCGAGCACTTTAACGCCGTCGAGTACGTGTTTTCTGGTCATTTGAGAGTTCCTCTTTATGAAAAGTTAGATTAGGGCTTAGTCTTAATTATCGTCTATTCAGAGAGTAATTCAGACCTGGATTGTTTTAAGCAGATAAACTCTATGTATCTTGCTCAACTTTTGGGTAAGCCCGTTTTTATTTGGGCCGATGATGCTACGCGGTGCTTTGCGACAGTGCAATTATTTTGGGTACCTGGGTGACGATGGCCCTGGGCGGTGGTGAATGGAGGTCGAATTGAAAGTGTATTGACTGAATACGACGCGCCGTTTGCTGCCAATTCATCTTACATCTATAGATGCTTATTCCTTAATATTTCTTGCAGAACCTGTCTTGCTGAAGGCATAGGCATATAATATTTCAACAAATTTTAGGTTTTTCTGATACTTATTTACTAACTATTATTTTTATAATAACGGAGAATCACATGTCTCAATACGATAAGGTTATTAAGGGCGGCACCATCATCGATGGCACTCGCACCCGAGAAAAGTTTATTGGCGATGTCGCTATCAAGGATGGCTTGATTGCCAAGATTACTGAAGGTGACGGTATTCCCGCCAGTGAAGGCAAGGAGGTCATTGACGCCACTGGGCTTAATGTTGTGCCGGGCTTTATTGATCTTCATACCCATTACGACGGTCAGTTGTTGTGGGATCCCTACCTGAGTTGTTCCAGTTGGCACGGGGTGACTTCTGTGGCCATAGGTAACTGTGGCTTTGGCTTTGCCCCCACCCATCCAGACCAGCAAGAGCGCGCGATGCTCTCTATGGAGCGAGTTGAAGCGATTCCACTGGCGACCATGAAAGCTGGTATGGACTGGGACTGGGAGACCTTTCCCGAGTGGCTGGATTCGTTAGATCGCCGGCCCAAGGGTATTAACGTGATGAGTTTTGTGCCGCTGAATCCGCTGATGGTCTATGTCATGGGTGTCGAAGCCGCCAAGAGCCGTGACCCCAATGAAGAAGAGCTGGCTAAAATGCTCAGTTTGATGGAGGAGTCTCTTGACGCTGGCGGTGTCGGTTACTCTATGCAGCGCCTGGGTGACGGTTATACCTCGGTGCAGCGAGATTATGACGGCACACCCATGCCCACCGACACCATGTCTGATGAACTGTGCTTTGCCTTTGCCAGGGTGCTCAAGGATCGTGGTCAGGGTTTTATTCAATTGACCCAGGCCAAGAACGACGTCACGGCCGATCTTGATTTTGGATCCAAACTGGCGGAGTTGTCTGATGCTGGCGTACTGTTTAATGCTGTAGCTGTTAATGAGCGGCACCCCCATCAGCATCGGCGTCTGCTGCGGTGGGTAAACGAGCAACGAGAGAAAGGCCTCAATATCTGGATGCAGGCGATTACTACACCCAATGATATGCGTTTTATGCTCGATGACTTCAATTTGTTTGATGGTAATGGCGCATGGCGTGATGTCACCATTGGCGATATTCCCACCCGTATCGAAAAAATGAATGATCCGGAGCTCCGAGCGGCGGTGAGGGAGGACTACGACAGCGGCAGTGCGCCCTTCGTTAGCGGGCCTATCGGTGGTATCGTCATTGATTCTGTGGTCAATAAAGAGAATGAAGTCTATGTCGGCATGACCGTCGCCGAGCTAGGTATTGCCATGGACAGGCATCCTGCCGACGCCATGCTGGATCTGGCCACCAGTGAAGGCCTGAAAACGGTCTTTTATGTTACGCCGTTCAACTGGGATGAAGGTTATATGAATGAGGTTCTGGAAAATGAATGGACGGTACCCGGCGTTTCTGACGGTGGCGCCCATACCAAGTTCCTGAACTTTGGCCGCTACCCGACCAACCTGCTGGTCGATCTGGTACGTGAACGCGGTTCTTATACGCTCGAAGAAGCTCACTACCGTTTGGCGGGTATGCCTGCCATTGCAGCGGGTTTTGATGATCGTGGCACGCTGGAGGTAGGTCGAGCTGCAGATATCGTGATCTATGATTATGAGAATCTGAAACTGTTGCCTTCGGAAATTGTTTATGATCTCCCGGGCGACGAATGGCGCTATGTTGAGGGTGCATCGGGCTATCGTTACACCATTGTTAATGGTGAGACGATTCGTGTCGATAATGAAGTGACGGGCGCTTATCCTGGTAAGTTACTGCGTCATGGTAATGCCCAGGGCGTGTCGCGGGCGGCTTAGTTATCGTTTAATGGTACGTTAACATGTTGTTTAAAAAGCCGGGTATTGTCTGCCCCGGCTTTTTTATATTTTTAAGAGATATTCTGTTTCAAAGCCAGGGCACAGAATGTTCAGCTGCCACCAAAAATAAGGCAAGGGGCCTCCAGGCTGGGTGCTGAATGCAGGTATTTGCATAGAACGATAATTCTTTGGAGCCAATTGGTCCTATATTTGCGTTTTCTTATTCCTTTTTGTTTCTATCAGGGTCTGCCATATGGGCCATATAGCTATATAATCTGGTAGACAAATTTCTTATTTTTTTATTTCTATCACTTAAATCTGTTTAAAGGAGAACGATATGCCTCAATATGACAAGGTTATCAAAGGCGGCACCATCATCGATGGCACTCGCACCCGAGAAAAGTACATTGGCGATGTCGCCATTAAAGATGGTTTGATCGCCAAAATTACTGAAGGTGACGGCATTCCCGCCAGCGAAGGTAAAGAAGTTATCGATGCTACCGGTCTGAACGTAGTGCCTGGTTTTATTGATCTGCACACCCATTACGACGGTCAACTGCTGTGGGATCCCTACCTGAGCTGCTCCAGTTGGCATGGTGTTACCTCTGTTGCTATCGGCAACTGTGGCTTTGGTTTTGCTCCAGCTCACCCCGATCAGCAAGAGCGCCTGATGCTATCCATGGAGCGTGTTGAAGCGATTCCTCTGGCGACCATGAAAGCCGGTATGGACTGGGACTGGGAAAGCTTTCCTGAGTGGCTGGATTCACTGGATCGCCGCCCCAAGGGCATCAATGTGATGAGTTTTGTACCGCTGAATCCGCTGATGGTTTACGTCATGGGTATTGACGCAGCTAAAACTCGCGAGCCAACTGAGCAGGAACTGGCTGATATGCTGAAGATGCTGGAAGAGTCCCTGGACGCAGGTGGTGTGGGTTTCTCCATGCAGCGTCTGGGTGATGGTTTTACTTCCGTGCAACGCGATTATGATGGCACGCCTATGCCCACTGACACCATGTCTGATGAGCTTTGCATGGCCTTTGCTGATGTGCTGAAAGATCGTGGTCAGGGTTTTATTCAGTTAACCCAGGCTAAGAATGATGTAGTAGCTGATCTCGACTTCGGTGCTCATCTGGCTGAAGCGTCCGATGCGGTTGTACTGTGGAATGCCGTACAGGTGAATGAGCGTCACCCTCACCAGCATCGACGTATGCTGCGCTGGGTAGATGAGCAGCGAGAGAAGGGCCATAAAATCTGGATGCAGGCCATTACTACACCTAATGACATGCGCTTTATGCTTGATGATTTCAACCTGTTTGATGGCAATGGTGCCTGGCGTGATGTGACCATCGGTGATATCGCCACCCGTATTGAAAAAATGCGAGATCCCGAGTTGCGTGCTGCGGTTCGTGAAGACTACGATAACGGTAGCGCACCTTTTGTTAGTGGCCCTATTGCAGACATCGTTATTGAGTCGGTTGCTAATAAAGAGAATGAAGTTTATGTGGGTATGACTATTTCCGAGTTGGGCGCATCTACTGGTAAGCACCCCGCCGATGCCATGCTTGACCTGGCTATAGACGAAGGCCTGAAAACCGTCTTCTACGTGACCCCATTTAACTACGACGAAGGCTTGATGAACGAAGTGCTGCAGAATGAGTGGACTGTCCCCGGTGTTTCCGACGGTGGCGCGCACACTAAATTCCTTAACTTTGGTCGTTATCCTACCAACCTGTTAGTGGATTCAGTTCGTGAGCGTGGTTCTTACACCCTTGAAGAAGCTCATTATCGTCTGGCTGCCATGCCTGCCATCGCTGCTGGTTTTGATGATCGAGGTACTCTCGAAGTGGGTCGCGCTGCCGACATCGTTATTTACGACCTGGAAAACCTCAAAACCACACAGGTCGAGATTGTCTTCGATCTGCCAGGTGACGAGTGGCGTTATGTCGAGGGTGCCGAAGGTTATCGCTACACTATCGTCAATGGCGTAACTATCCGTGTTGATAATGAAGTCACCGGAGAGTACCCAGGTAAACTACTCCGTCATGGCAATGCTGAGGGCATATCTAGAGCGGCTTAGTACACGTCTAGATTTGAAAAAAGCCGGGAATTCCCGGCTTTTTTTTGTGCTGATTTTAGTTGCGCTGTCATAGATCACAAATATGGATGGGGAAAATGGGAATATAAAATGAACGATATTGTTTATCCAATCGACGGTTCATGCCAGTGCGGTAATATTGCTTATCAGTTATTGGAACCGCCGTTACTTGTCGTGGCCTGTCACTGTAAACAGTGCCAAAAGCTATCGACCAGCGCTTTTAGTATCACCGCTGTGGTCAATATCGAATCCGTTGAATTTAGCGGCGACCTGAAGGAGTGGCATCGTCTGGCGGACAGCGGCAATAAAAACTATGCGAAATTCTGTCCGAACTGTGGCAACCGTATTTATCATTTTGATCCAGATACCCCTGAGACCATTAAACTGAAACCCAGCAATCTTTCAGATACCCGGATTCTCAATCCATCAGCCCACCTATGGGTAAGTGAAAAACAAGCCTGGATTCAGATACCCGACGATGTGAAGCAATTTGATAAACAACCTTCATGACTAATATCGTCAATTAAAGGCCTTTTGAGTCCTGTGGGTCTTTAAAAGGCTGACGTCCAGCGGGCGTATATTTTAATACTAATTGATCTGCGCCAACCAACAGCCTGCTAATACCTTCTAGAATAATCTGCTAGTGCCAGATTTCGGCTGCTTCTCGTTGTCTGACAAAACCACTTTGGGGTTTTGTTTCGCAATGCGATTTATGCCATCAACAGTTTGATTTTATTACTAAAAGCTACTTTTACTGCTAGTTAATGGAGGACGATATGTCTCAATACGATAGAGTTATCAAGGGCGGCACCATCATTGATGGTACTCGTACGCGGGAAAGGTTTGTTGGCGATATAGCTATTAAGGATGGTTTGATAGCGAAAATCACCGAGGGCGATGGCATTGATGCGGCCAGCGCTAAGGAGGTTATTGATGCCACTGGTCTTAATGTGGTGCCTGGTTTTGTCGATTTGCACACCCATTACGACGGTCAGTTGTTGTGGGATCCTTATCTGAGCTGTTCCAGCTGGCACGGAGTGACATCCATGGCCATCGGCAACTGTGGTTTTGGTTTTGCACCGGCCCATCCAGAGCAGCGTGAGCGTCTGATGCTGTCTATGGAAAGGGTTGAAGCAATTCCGCTGGCCTGTATGAAGGCCGGTATGGACTGGGATTGGGAAACCTTTCCCGAGTGGCTCGACTCGCTGGAACGTCGACCTAAAGGCGTCAACGTGATGAGTTTTGTGCCGCTCAATCCATTGATGGTTTATGTGATGGGCATGGAAGATTCCAAAACCCGTGAGCCTACTAAAGACGAGCTGGCCGAAATGCTGCGCATTATGGAGGAAGCCCTCGATGCGGGTGGTGTCGGCTATACCATGCAGCGTCTGGGTGATGGTTTTACCTCGGTACAGCGTGACTATGATGGCACGCCCATGCCCACCGATACCATGTCTGATGAACTTGTCCTTGAGTTCGCCAAGGTGCTCAAAGGCCGGGGTGAGGGCATCATTCAGCTGACCCAGGCCAAGGACGATGTGGTAGCTGACCTGGAGTTTGGCACTGCACTGGCGGAAGCTTCTGGGTGTCCGCTTTTGTGGAATGCGGTCCAGGTTAATGAGCGCCATCCCCATCAGCATCGTCGCATGCTCCGTTTTGTCGATGAAGCTCGTGAAAAGGGTCTTGAAGTCTGGATGCAGGCCATTACCACACCTAATGACCTGCGTTTTATGCTGGATGATTTCAATCTGTTCGATGGGAACGGCGCCTGGCGTGATGTGACCATTGGCGATGTCGATACGCGTATCAGCAAAATGCAGGATCCCGAACTGCGCGCCGCGGTTCGCGAAGACTACGACCACGGCAGTGCACCCTTTGTCAGTGGCCCTGTGGCTGATCTCGTGATCGACTCCGTGACCAACAAAGAGAATGAAGTATATGTCGGCATGACGGTTGCCGAGCTGGGTATAGCGATGGACAGGCATCCCGCCGATGCCATGCTGGACCTGGCTATCAGCGAAAGACTGAAAACAGTCTTTTATGTTGTGCCGTTCAACTACGATGAAGGTCTGTTGAATGAAATTCTGCAAAATGAGTGGACCGTACCTGGTCTTTCCGATGGTGGTGGACACACCAAGTTCCTTAATTATGGTCGCTATCCGAGCAGCATGATCGAGACGCTGGTTCGCGAACGCGGTTCCTATACACTGGAAGAAGCTCATTATCGACTGGCGGCAATGCCGGCGAAGGCAGCAGGGTTTAATGATCGTGGCACACTGGAAGAGGGTCGCGCCGCAGATATCGTGATCTATGATTATGAAAACTTGAAGCTGCAGCCTACTGAAATTGCCCATGACCTGCCCGGTGATGAGTGGCGTTATGTCCAGAAAGCCGATGGTTACCGATACATTATCGTTAATGGTGAACCCATCTTTATCGATGGTGAATGCACCGGCGCAACGCCGGGTAAGTTGCTGCGTCACGGCAGTGCTCAGGGAGTATCTAAAGTAGCCTGATATTCCACTTATTGAAAAAACCGGGATTATCTAGTTGAGACAGTCCCGGTTTTTTGTGCCGATTTTTTAGGCAATATTTTTTCATCGATATAAGGTAATTCGTATCTTTCTGTTTAGTGTTAGGTAAGATTAGGGATATTCTGATTTGTTTTGTTGAAGCTGGTTTGAGACGTGGCTGGTTGAATCCCTGAGTGCTTCGGGCACATACTAATATTCAAACACTAGGGAGTAGGAGTTTTTCCAAAGGTGCTTAGCGTATGAAAGTGTTTACTACCATTCCGCAACATAATTTAAGGGCTGTGCCCGAAGCCGCGCGAGTGATCGAGGCGGCGGGCTACGACGGCGTCATGACCATGGAGAACGCCCATGATCCCTTCTTGCCTTTAGGCGTGGCGGCAACGGTGACAGACAAAGTTGAATTAGTGACTGGCATCGCCATTGCCTTTGCCCGCAGCCCCATGAGTGCGGCAAATCTGGGTTGGGATTTACAGGCCGCCTCAAATGGTCGTTTTGTGATGGGTCTGGGTAGTCAGATTAAGGCCCATAATCTGCGCCGTTTTAGTGTGCCCTGGTCAGCGCCAGCACCGCGGATGAAAGAATATGTTCAGGCTTTGCGAGCCATCTGGGCCGCCTGGAAGGGTGATGGCAAACTGGATTTTCGTGGCGAGCATTATCAATTCACCTTGATGACGCCAAACTTTATCCCCGAAAATTACGTTGCGCCACCGCCAGCTGTGACTATTGCAGCGGTGGGTCCTGGCATGTTGAAGGTGGCCGGTGAAGTCTGTGACGGTGTGCGTTTACATCCGTTTTGCACCCGCGCTTATCTGGAT
>Ga0164315_10003583_pt1 | contig 12053 bp, 11 predicted proteins | sample GuaBasSedimGuay6_FD_113737 | JGI IMG/M metagenome (GOLD analysis project Ga0164315, IMG submission 113737) | Subseafloor sediment microbial communities from Guaymas Basin, Gulf of California, Mexico - Guay6, Core 4569-2, 0-3 cm | ecosystem: Environmental > Aquatic > Marine > Hydrothermal vents... | reverse complement strand
TTGGACAGGTTCTGCATATGTAGTACCAAGTGCTACCGCAAAAGCTGGAGTTTTAGCATTAACACGCTCTCTTGCAGTTGAATGGGCTAAATACGGAATGCGTTTTAATGCCATAGCACCTGGCCCTTTCCCAACAAAGGGGGCTTGGGATAGATTGTTACCTGGTGAATTAAAAGAAAAGTTTGATCTTGCTAAGAAAGTACCTTTAAAACGTGTTGGTGAGCACCAGGAACTAGCAAATTTAGCGGCTTATTTGGTTTCAGATTTTTCTGCTTATGTCAATGGAGAGGTAATAACCATAGATGGTGGTGAATGGTTAAAAGGTGCAGGGCAGATGAATTTACTAGAGCAAATTCCAGAAGAAATGTGGGATATGCTAGAAATGATGATACGTTCCAAAAAGAATAAATAATTGTTCATTACCTGTTAACAAAAATCGTTTCCAATCCACGTAATTAATTGTATTTTTAACTCATATTATTGCTTAAAATTTATGGGAAAAACAATTGCTATAGCAAATCAAAAAGGAGGGGTTGGAAAAACAACAACTTCAGTAAATCTTGCTGCTTCTTTAGGAGTTTTAGAAAAAAAAGTATTATTAATAGATGCTGATCCTCAGGCCAATGCAACTTCTGGTTTAGGAATTGATGTTGAGAATATTGAAAACGGAACATATAGACTAATAGAACACGCTATTAAAGCAAAGGATGCTATAATCCCTACTAGTTCCCCTAATGTTGACATCATTCCATCACATATAGATTTAGTGGCAATAGAAATAGAGTTGGTAGAAATTGAAGATAGAGAATACATGCTTAAAAAAGCTATTGAACCTATTTTAGACGATTACGATTATATAATTATAGATTGTGCTCCATCATTAGGCTTGTTAACTTTGAATGCACTTACCTCTGCAGATTCTGTCATTATACCAATTCAATGCGAATATTTTGCATTAGAGGGATTAGGAAAACTTTTAAACACCGTAAAAAGTATTCAAAAAATACATAATCCTGAGCTTGACATTGAAGGGTTACTTTTAACCATGTACGATTCAAGGCTTCGTCTTTCTAATCAAGTGGTTGAAGAGGTGAAAAAACACTTTGATAAGATGGTGTTTAAAACAATCATTCAACGAAATGTTCGTTTAGGGGAAGCACCCAGTTTTGGTGAAAGTATTATAAGTTATGATGCGGGTAGTAAAGGTGCTAATAACTATTTAAGTATGGCCCAAGAGTTAATAGAAAAAAACACACCAAAATAAATGGCAAAGGCAACTAAAAAACAAGCTTTAGGTCGCGGTTTATCAGCACTCTTAAAAGATCCTGACAACGATATAAAATCTGTAACAGATAAAAATGCAGACAAAGTAGTAGGAAGTATCGTAGATTTAGAATTAGAGAGTATAGAGATGAATCCTAATCAGCCTCGTTCTAGTTTTAACGAAGAATCATTAAAAGAATTAGCCTCATCCATTAAAGAATTAGGTGTTATCCAACCTATTACTGTTAGAAAACTTGGATTTAATAAATTTCAATTAGTAAGTGGGGAACGTAGATATCGAGCTTCAAAATTAATTGGATTAAAAAAAATACCTTCTTTTATTCGAATTGCCAATGACCAAGAATCTCTTGAGATGGCATTAGTAGAAAATATTCAAAGACAAGATCTAGACCCCATTGAGATTGCTTTATCCTACCAGAGACTTATAGTAGAATTAGAAGTTACCCAAGAGGAATTGAGTGATAGAGTTGGCAAAAACAGATCTACTATTTCAAATTATTTACGTTTATTGAAATTAGATCCAATAATCCAAACAGGAATGCGCGATGGATTTATTAGTATGGGTCATGGGCGGGCATTAATCATTATAGAAAATTTTGGAAATCAATTAGATATTTACGAAAAAGTAATTACTAAAAACCTTTCCGTTAGAGAAACTGAAGCATTGGTTAGGCAATTTAAATCTCCCAATAAAAAAAAGAAACCTATTAAAAAAAACGTACTACCCTCCTATTTTAATTCAGCTAAAAAAGAACTTTCAGGTATACTAGATAGTAGTATTTCTATAAAATTAAGTGATAGTGGAAAAGGTCAGATAAATGTTTCATTTAAAAACAAAAAAGATTTTCTTCGCATCTTGAATATAATAAAAAGTGAAAAGTAACATTTTCTTCATCTTATTAATTTTTCTTTCAACCCTAATGGTTGCTCAAGAACTAGATTCACTTTCTATTAAAAAAGAAAATGGCTTAATAATAGAAGAAATGTCTATCACAAAAGAAGAATATAATCCTTTAGCTCCTGCAAAAGCTGCTTTTTATTCGACAATACTTCCAGGCTTAGGACAGGCATACAATAAAAAATATTGGAAGATTCCAATTATTTATGCAGGCATGGGTGTGGGTATTTATTTTTATATTCAAAACGATAACGACTACAATCGTTTTAGAGATGCATATAAAAGAAGATTAGCAGGATATACAGATGATGAATTTTGGGGTGGAAATGAAGAACCTATCGTTTCTACAGATCGTTTAATTGATGCTCAAAAAGATTCTAGTAAAAATAAAAATTTGAGTATTGTGGTAACTGGTGTATTTTATTTATTGAATATAATAGATGCTAATGTAGACGCACATCTGAAACAATTTAATGTAAATGAGGACCTTTCATTAGAGCCAAATTTCAATATCAACCCAATCAATTCTCAAGCCAATTACGGGGTATCACTTAAGTACAATGTAAAATGAAAATAGCGATATTAGGATATGGCAAAATGGGGAAAACCATTGAAAAATTAGCTTTACAAAAAGGGCATACCATTGTGGCTAAGACAACAAAGAATTCAGAAAACATCCCTATAGATGAAGTAGATGTTGCTATAGAGTTTTCTTCTCCTAATGCAGCAGTTACAAACATAAGATTTTGTTTAGAAAACAATATTCCTATTGTTTCAGGAACTACCGGTTGGTTAGAAAATTATAATGAAATGGTAAAGTTATGTGAAAAATGTAACGGAAGTTTCCTCTATGCGTCAAACTTCAGCATAGGTGTAAATCTATTTTTTAATATTAACGAATATGTTTCAAAATTAATGGCACCTTGGAAAGAGTATCGAGTATCTATTGAAGAAATTCATCATACAGAAAAAAAGGATGCTCCAAGCGGAACGGCAATTACATTAGCAGAAGGAATTATCAATAATTCAGATAAAAAAGATTGGAAATTAAATAGTGACTCGAATAACAAAATAAATATCAATGCCCAACGAATCGATGATGTAAAAGGTACACACATCATTAATTATAAAACTAAAATTGACACTATCTCTTTAAAACATGAAGCTCACAGCAGAGAAGGTTTTGCAATAGGAGCGATTTTAGCAGCAGAATGGCTTCAGAAAAGGAAAGGAGTTTACACAATGAAAGATGTACTCAGTATTAATAACAAATAATAACTTCGCATTTCAAAATTTGAATGACGTAGCAAAAAGACAATTATGACATTTACAACCTTATTAATTTTTATACTCATCATTCAGGTAATCCACTTTTTAGGAACTTGGAAACTTTATATTAAAGCTGGAAGAAAAGCTTGGGAAGCTTTAATTCCTGTATATAATGCGGTCGTTTTAATGAAAATCATCAACCGTTCTCCTTGGTTAACAATTCTACTTTTTGTTCCGATAGTAAACCTGATAATGTTTCCAGTTATTTGGGTGGAAACATTACGTAGTTTCGGAAAAAACAGCAACACCGATACATTTTTAGGGATCATAACTTGTGGTCTTTACATTTACTACATCAATTATACACAGGAGGTAACTTATATTGAAAACAGGAGTTTGAAACCAAGAACTGCAGCTGGGGAATGGACTAGCTCTATTTTGTTTGCAATTGTTGCTGCTACTCTAGTTCATACCTATGTTATGCAACCTTTTACCATACCAACTTCTTCATTAGAAAAAACATTGTTGGTTGGTGATTTCTTATTTGTAAGTAAATTTCATTATGGCGCAAGAGCACCAATGACAGCTGTTTCCTTTCCAATGGTCCATGATACTGTTCCTGTATTACGTAAAAAATCTTATTTATTAGATCCTCAACTTCCTTATTTTAGAATTCCTGGTTTCCAAGATATCAAACGAAATGATATTGTAGTATTTAATTGGCCTACAGATACTCTTATCGATATCAACAACCCTGCGAAAGGGTTTAAAATAAAACCTCTAGACAAGAAATCGAATTATGTAAAACGTTGTGTAGGAGTTCCTGGAGATACTTTAGAAGTTAGAGATGGATATGTTTATATTAATGGAAAACAAAACGAGTTGCCTGACCGCGCAAGACTTCAGTTTTCTTATTTTGTAAAAACAAATGGCACACTAAACCCTCAACTTTTAAAAGATCGGTACGACATTACCGATCGCTATAATTACAATAGAGAAAATGGTGTTTATGGTTTTGCAGCGATTTCAGATGAATCTATAGCATTATTAAAAAATAACCCTAAGGTAATAGAGATTATAAAGATTGAAAATGAAAAAGGGAAATGGAATCGTAGCGTTTTTCCTCACGACCCTAGATTCCCTTGGAACACTAAATTTTTTGGACCACTTTATATCCCAAAACAAGGAACTACTATTGACATAACAATCGAAAATATCCCTCTTTATAAGAGAGTAATTGAAGTCTATGAAGGAAGTGAATTAGGAATTCACAATAAAATTTCACAATCGGGTACCCAAGTTTTCTTAAATGGTTCTCAAATTACAGAATATACCTTTTTACAAGATTATTATTGGATGATGGGTGACAATAGAGACAACTCTCAAGATGCGCGTATGTGGGGTTTTGTACCCTTTAATCATGTGGTAGGAAAACCAGTATTTGTTTGGATGAGCTTTGACAGTAATGCCAAAGGGTGGAATAAAATTCGTACAGAACGATTGTTCACCACCGTTGGCGGTGAAGGCAAACCTGTTTCTTATTTTATTTATTTTGTGGTTGCATTAGGTATTTGGTTTGCTTTTGACTTTTTTAGAAAGAAGAAAAAGAAAGCTTGATAAATATCTATATTATAAAGTGACTATTTTGAAAACAATACTTGTACATCCTACTTATTTCCCATCTATTATTCAGATGGCAGCAATAGTGCAAGCGGAAAATATTGTTTTTGAAGTCTCTGGAAATTATCAAAAACAAAGCTATAGAAACCGTGCTTATGTTGCTCATAGTAATGGAAAGCTATTACTCAGTATTCCTATCAAACATACAGGTAAAGGAGGAAAAATAAAAACCAAAGAGGTACAAATTGAAAATGCGTTCCCTTGGCAAATCCAACATTGGAAATCCTTAGAATCCGCTTACCGAACTTCTCCCTATTTTGAATATTACGAAGATGAATTAAAACCCATATTCTTTAAGCCTGCAACTTCACTTTTAGATTTTAATATCGAAGTTTTTAAATTGATTTGTGAATTAATGGATTTTGATATACCCTTCACTTTTACTGAAGAATACTTAAAAACTCCACCTCAAACCGACTTGCGTTTTCTTGCCAATTCAAAATTAAAAAAGGATTATAAACTTAAGCCTTACGTACAAGTTTTAGGAAGTAATTACGATTTTATAGCCAATCTATCCATTTTAGATTTATTGTTCAATGAAGGAACAAATGCAGTTGGTTATTTAGAATCTCAAATATTGGACTTTACTACTCCCACACTACTTTAGCACTTACGGGATAATGATCTGAAAATGTGTTTTTTATATTTTCAAATTTTACAATTTTTAATTCTTCTGAAGCCAAAACATAATCAATACGAGTAGGAAAAGAATCAAATAAATAAGTTGTTCCTATACCATTTCCTTTTTCAACAAAAGCATCGTTTAAATTATTTGATAATTGATGATATACATAAGAAAAAGGAGTATTATTAAAATCTCCACATAAAACTACAGGGTTTAAGGATGATTCTTTGTGTGCCAAGATATCTTCAACTTGCTCTTGTTGCTTCATAAAGGCATAAGAAGTTCTTTTTCTAAACCGTTCTTGATCTTCTTCTTGCAAAGAACTTATACTTGGAGTAATCCCTAAAGATTGTAAATGCAAATTATAAACCCGAATAGTATCTTTTCCTTTGACTACATCTGCGTAAATGGCATTATTATTAGAATTTTTAAAATCGAAAGACCCCTTATTTGCCAATGGATATTTTGAAAAAATGGCATGTCCTAAATCTACATTTCCTCTAAAATTAATAAATTGATAGGGATATTCTGAAAAATCTACTTCATTTTTAGCATAATATTCTTGAATACATATAACATCTGGGGTTTGAGAAGTTAAAATATCAGAAAAAGTTGCTGCAACAACTATTGGTTGTGGTTCTTTCTCATAAGCATTAAACAAGTGTACGTTATATGATAAAACGGATAAAGAATTTTTAGTTTCAGAAGGTATTTCTTCCGAAGAAATTTGAAAAAAAGAACCAAAATGAAAGTGTGCAATAATTAAAACTACAAGCGAATAAACTATTTTTAACTTCAGTTTATACAACCAATATATTACAAATAACAAATTTAAAATGATCAAAGGATAAACCACTAAACTCAATAAAGAAATTGTTGGAAAGCTTTTTGGAGGAATAAATGGTAAGGCAAAAGAAACCAACAATAGAAAAACAACCAATAAGTTGATCCAATATAAAATACTATTAAAAAGCCCCAACTTTTTTTTCACATCAATACAATTAATTGTCTTTTCCTGCCTTAAATAGGAAGTCTTTTTCAGCTTTGGTTAAACTATCATAACCACTTTTCCCAATTTTATCTAAAATTGCATCTATCTTTTTTTGATGCTCCGCTTGTGGCGATTTTTGAGTGGTTCGTGAAGTAGTTTTCTGTTTTGTCCTATGTACCTTTTTAAAAGGTCTTTTAATCCTTGGTTTAAACTGATTAGCAAACCAATCTATTATATTTTCAAACCACCTACCAATATCAATTCCTTTTGCTAATTGTATGGCATAAAGGTATCCAAACAAAGCACCACCTAAATGAGCTAAAAGCCCACCTGCATTACCAGATGAAGGCAATTGAATAAGGTCAAATAATACTACAAAAAGTCCAATTTGCCATAGTTTTACCTTGAACATAAATATTTTGACTACTGTATTTGGAGTATAAGCAGCAATAAATATCATAATGGCTCTAACTGCAGCAGAAGCACCTAAAAGCCTTCCATATTGATCGTTAAATACAGGAAATAAATTATATGCCAACACATACAATAAACCCCCATAAATAGCTCCTAGCAAATAAATGGTTAAAAATCGTTTTGCACTAAATAAATTGATAACATAAGAACCAAACCAATATAAAATGTACATATTCCAGAACACATGCCAAAAACCAAAATGTAAAAAACTATAGGTTATTAGTGACCATGGTTGGACTAAAAGCGAAAAAAAATCGTTTGGCAATACCAACCAAGCAGTTAGATTTCCTGGGGGAATTTTAAAAAAGAAAGAACTCAAATACACAATTAAAAAAATCACCGCATTGATAACAATGAGTTTTAAAACTATGTTTGCTTGTCTAAATTGGTATGTAAGGTTGTTATTCAATATTTTTTTATTTATTATTTTATTCTAATTTAATTTGACAGATTGCTCTTCCGATAACAATCGATACTTAGTGGCTTTACAAAGACATAGATCTTCTAACTTCTGTCCCTCTGCAATACTTTAATTCCACCTATGAGAATCAAAACTATTCTTTTTCCAGTACCAAGACATTATAAAACCAAATAAAGCTCCTCCCAAATGCGCAAAATGTGCTACTCCTGTTCCTGCTCCAGATATTCCAAAAAACAAATCCCCCAATAATAACAACGGAATAAAATACTTTGCTTTAATAGGAACTGGAAAAAATATCAACATCAATTCAGCATTCGGAAACATCATTCCAAAAGCTACTAATATCCCATATATTGCACCAGATGCACCTACTGCTGGTGTGTTAAAGGAGTCGTATGCAGATTGTATCGTTTCAATAGACACTGCATTTAATATCCCAGAATTATATTGCCCATTTGTAAATAAATTTGTTATATCTGTTTGGCTCATGCCAGCATTAAAAAGAATTTCAGATGCGGATTCTACTTGATAATAATTTACTAAAGTATGAATCAATGCCGCACCTATTCCTGCTGAAAAATAAAAAAATAAAAATTTATTTCGCCCCCACATTTGTTCTAAGGGAGAACCAAATGCCCAAAGGGCATACATATTAAATAATATATGCATTATTCCGCCATGCATAAACATATGCGTTAAGGGCTGCCATAATTGAAAATTAGGGTTTTCGAAAAAATATAATGAAAACAATCTATAGGCAGTTTCCCCTAACAATTGTGTTCCTATAAAAAAGATAACATTAACAATAATTAAAGCTTTAATAGTTTCTGAAATTCTTCCCATTTAATTAAATTTTTTATCTAAATCTGACACATCTAAGGTCATTAATACAGGTTTATTTGTTGGAGATATTGTGGGTTCCTTACACGCAAACAGTTGATGAATTAAATGTTCTTGCTCCTCTAAAGTTAATTTTTTTCCAGTTTTAACAGCCAAGCTTTTTGCTAAAGATTTAACTAATAAATCATTCTGACTAAAACCTGGTTCAGGTAATTCATTATTAATATCGCTTATTAATTGCTCTAACACATTTTTAATTTCACTTTCTTTAACTGAAACAGGAATACCACTAATTTCTATCTCATCCTTTTCAAACGCAGAAAATCCAAACCCCGTATGTTCTAACTGCTCTTGTATGTCTTTAATAATTTCAATATCTACAATAGAAAACTGCAACCGTAACGGGAATAATAATTGTTGGCTTATCGCTTCTTTAACGGTTATATTTTTTAGCAAGCTTTCATATAAAATACGTTGGTGGGCTAAATTTTGATGAATCACCATCAACCCACTTTTTATAGGGCTGATAATATATTTATTCTGAAGCTGAAATGTAATATCACTAGATTTTTTTTCTTCAGATTCAAAGAAACTACCCGTAACCTCTTCACTTTCAAATTCAATGGAAGAAATATCTATTTGCGTTTCTTCATTCTTCAAACCCACATACATTGCTTCCCAAGAAGTATTTGAAGATGGAATTGAAGCCCTTTTTTGATACGCAGATGTATTGCCTCTAAATTTAGTTTCGGAGTCAAAAGGATTAAAATTTCTATCCACCTCTATCGTTGGAGCTACCGGATTCTTTTTATCATATTCATAAGGAGTCTCTAACTCAGAATTTTTTTTAAAATCTAAAACCGGTGCAATACTAAACTGCCCCAAACTATGTTTTACGGAAGCACGAAGCATTGCATAAATAGAATGCTCATCATCAAATTTAATTTCAGTCTTTGTGGGGTGAATATTTATATCAATAGATTTAGTATCTACTTCTAAAAACAAAAAATAACCAGGATGGGTTCCATTTTTTATCAGTCCTTCAAATGCGGTTAGTATCGCGTAATTTAAATACGGGCTTTTAATAAATCGATCATTTACAAAAAAGAACTGTTCTCCTCTACTCTTCCTAGCATATTCGGGCTTTACAACAAAACCTTCCACTTTCACAATTTCGGTTTCTTCGGTAACAGGAACTAACTTCTCATTGGTTTTTAATCCAAAAATATTTACAATTCGTTGACGAATATTGGAAGATGGTAAGTTAAACACAGAACTATCATTATTTAACATGACAAATTCAATCTGTGGATGTGCTAATGCCACTCTATGAAATTCATCAATAATATGACGGGTTTCCACAGGGTTGCTCTTTAAAAAATTTCTACGAGCAGGAATATTATAAAATAAATTTTTAACCGAAATGGTCGTTCCCACAGGCATTACAACAGCCTCCTGCGAAGTGACTTCAGATCCTTCAATGGTAATCTGTGTTCCTATTTCTAAGGTTTCTGTTTTAGATTTTAGTTCTACATGCGCAATGGCAGCAATAGATGCCAAAGCTTCCCCACGAAACCCTTTGGTATGTATATTGAATAAATCTTCTGCAGTACGAATTTTTGAAGTCGCATGACGTTCAAAACTTAAGCGTGCATCAGTGGTGCTCATCCCTATTCCGTTGTCAATTACCTGCACCAACGTTTTTCCTGCATCTTTAATAATTAGTTTTATGGATGTTGCATTTGCGTCTATTGCATTTTCTAACAACTCCTTTACAACAGAAGCTGGTCGTTGAACAACTTCCCCTGCGGCAATCTGATTGGCTACATGATCTGGTAATAATTGAATGATATCTGCCATTATCTATTAAAAAATATTGACAAATCGAAATCAATAATGAAAAGGAAAATAAAAATTAGTATCGCAATAATTAAGAGTACTCTTTTATTCGATTTTTTATCTGAATTATTTTTGAGATCATCCCAAGCAACAGTAAACTTATGCTTTAAACCGTTTTTAGACCCAACAGTAGTTCGAAATTTATCAAACTTATGTTCCATTTGAAAAGGGTTCCCTTCGCCTTTACTATCAAAATAGCGAGGCTCATAACCATATTTTTTATTCTTGCGAGGCTTTATCAATCCCATAAATCAAATGTAAATAAAATACTGCGGTTTATTAAACGTATTAACAGCATAAATATTAACAATAGTCATACCATACCCAAATAACACTAGTATAAGTTATTTACTGTCATTCTTTAATGCATTTAGGGTAAATCTCAATTCTGAATAGGAATATTTGTCATTTAATTTTGACCTTAAATTAGTTAGGTTTTCAAGCTTTAAACCCTTTAGTGCTTTCTTAATTTCTGTATATTTCTCTTTAGAAATCAAATCAAAAACATCTATCTCTCCCGTTTCTAAAAAGGAAGCTAAATGCCCTTCGATAGTAGTATAAACAAAATCTCTATTCGTTGCAATTTCTGAAATAGACATCCCTTCTTTAAACATTTTTAAAGTAAGCAATTTGGTGTTTTCTTTCTTTGGCTTATTCTCTTTTACAATGATTTTTTTAACTTCAATATTATTCTCGTCTGCATATTCGTTAATAAACTCCAGAATATCACTTCCGTATTTTTCTATTCTAATTTTTCCCATTCCATGAATAGTTTTTAATTGCCTTTTATTCAACGGAAGAAAATTGCACAGCTCGTATAAAGTTCGTTGTGTAAAAATTTGAAAGTGTGGTACATCTTCTGTATGTGCTATAATATCTCTTAAATTCCGAAGTGATTCAAACAATACAGGATGTTCTGTTTCGGCTACAAACTCTTTTCTTTTTTTGGGTTTTTCTATATCCTTAAGCACCGCTTCTGCCCTCAACTTTAAATATTTTTGAGTGGAGAAATCTTCAGACAAGCCATGCAAACAAAATAGTTTTATAGTGATGTATTCTTCAATTAATTCAATGTTTTTTCCGAATTCCTTATGTAAGGCTTTGTCTTCTGTAGAAAAAGTAAGTGTTTCAAAAGGAGCTTTTATTTTTGCAAGGGTATGTGATGTAAAATATGCAATCGCTTTCTGAATTCGGCTTTTTGAAACAACATCATTTTCAGGAGAATCAATCTCTTTACATAAAGTCTGTAACTGATTTTTAAAGCTATTTGCCACTTTTAAAATCGGCTGTATTCCTGTTTCTTTCAATTCAATTAATGGATCTATGATATTCCCTTCAAAGCTATTCTTGTTTTTATAATAAATATCTGTTAATCTATTTATAGGGTATAGAAAATGATAATAATTCAATAAATCGGTAACTAAATTTAATTGAAATGTTTTTTGTGATTCTCTTAAAACACTTTCATCTGGATGGTTTTCGGCAACATTCTCATTAAAAGAAGCCACTCGGGTATCATTGATAATATTTTTCGAATTAATTTCATTCTTTAAAACAACACCTTCCAATGTTCTACACCTACTCAGTGCTACATAAGTCTGTCCGTGAGCGAAAGCAGCATTTGCGTCGATAATGGCTTTATCAAAAGTCAACCCCTGACTTTTATGAATGG
>Ga0164315_10003582_pt1 | contig 12057 bp, 10 predicted proteins | sample GuaBasSedimGuay6_FD_113737 | JGI IMG/M metagenome (GOLD analysis project Ga0164315, IMG submission 113737) | Subseafloor sediment microbial communities from Guaymas Basin, Gulf of California, Mexico - Guay6, Core 4569-2, 0-3 cm | ecosystem: Environmental > Aquatic > Marine > Hydrothermal vents... | reverse complement strand
GCAAAGACCTGTTTGTTCACCATTCTGAAATCCAAATGGGCGGCGGTTATGCCACTCTGAATGACGGCCAGGCTGTTGAGTTTGAAGTGGGCCAAGGCCAAAAAGGTCCCTGCGCGAACAAGGTCGTTCCGCTCTAAGTAAAGATGTAACATCGGCAGTGGTTACCAATGTGGAACCACTGCTGTAGAGCGCTTTGACCGCAAGAATAGTCTCGCCCAATGACTGCCCAATCAATGGGGTCCATCTCTTTATGCCCGGTAATGGAATGACTAATCACACAGGTGTCGATGGTATGTATACTTTGCGTCGGAGCGGCTGATGGATCCGCTCACCCAGGGTGTACTGGGCGCTTCGTTACCCCAGGCCAGCAGTGCTGGTCGCTATGCGGCCAGCGCCGGGCTGCTTGGCTTTCTGGCGGGCATGGCGGCCGATCTGGATGTGTTGATTCGCTCCGCGACCGATCCGCTGCTGTTTCTGGAGTATCACCGCCAGTTCACCCACTCCCTGGTGTTTATTCCTTTCGGCGGCCTGATCTGTGCCCTGATCCTGCATTATGTCATCGGTCGAAGGCGCGGCCTGTCATTTCGCCAGAGCTGGCTGTTCTGTACGCTGGGCTACGCCACCCACGCGCTTCTGGACGCCTGCACGACCTATGGCACGATGTTGTTTTGGCCGTTTAGTGAACAGCGTATAGCCTGGAATACAATTTCCATTATCGACCCTCTGTTCACGATTCCTGTTCTGGTGGCGGTTATTTTGGCGGGCAGGCGACGCAGGCCCCTGTATGCGCGCCTGGCCCTGTTGTGGGCCGTGGGCTATATGGCCCTGGGTTTGTCCCAGCGCAATGAGGCCATGGCAATGGGCTACGCACTGGCGGCACAGCGCGGCCACACGCCTGTGCGGCTGGAGGCCAAGCCCAGTTTCGCCAATATCCTGGTGTGGAAAATCGTGTATGAAACGGATGACAGGTTTTACGTGGACGCGGTGCGCGCCCGCCTTGGTCCACAGGTATTTGCCGGCGACTCAGTGCAGAAGCTGGTTATCGACCGGGACATGCCCTGGCTGGACCGGGATTCACAGCAGGCCAGGGATATAGAACGTTTTCGCTGGTTCAGTGACGGCTATATTGCCCGGGACCCCCTGTACGCCAACCGGGTCATCGATATTCGATACTCCATTATTCCCAATGAAGTGGCGCCGCTGTGGAGTATTGAACTGCGCCCGGAGGCAACGCTCGAAGAGCACGCGGCCTACCGGGTGCACCGCGATACCGGGGAGGGCCGGGCGGCGCTGATGTGGGGTATGGTCACCGGAGGTTGAGTGCTTGCGGGATTCCTCTTATCGCTTGAGTGCTGCCCGTGCGGCAGGCAGGGCCACACCGGTGTTGATAGCGGCATTCTGTCCGTCCAGCACCGCTTCCAGCGCATTCAGGCAGTACACGACGTTGCGTTCGTTGCTGGCGAAGCCCATTAGTCCAATGCGCCAGGTTTTGCCGGCCAGGGCGCCCAGTCCCGCACCGATTTCCAGGCTGAATTCTTGCAGTAGCGTGGTGCGCAATGCCGCGTCATCGACGCCTTCGGGAATGAGTACGGAGTTGAGTTGCGGCAAGCGGAATTCGGGGGCTACAGCCATGGCCAGGCCCATCGCTTCCAGCCCGGCCACCAAGCCCTCATGATTGCGACGATGACGCTGGTGAGTGGCTTCCAGGCCTTCCTCCTGCAGCATGATCAGGGATTCGTGCAGGGCATATAGATCATTAACCGGTGCCGTGTGGTGATAGGCGCGTTTGCTGCTGCCGCCCCAGTAGCCCATGATCAATTGCATATCCAGAAACCAGCTCTGTACCTTGTGTACACGATTATTGATGCGATCCACCGCCCTGGCGCTAAAGGTTACCGGTGAGATGCCCGGTACGCAGGACAGGCATTTCTGGGTGCCGGAGTAAACTGCATCAGCGCCCCAGTCGTCCGCCAACACTTCAATGCCACCCAGTGAAGTCACAGTGTCGACAATAGACAAAGCGCCTCGCCCTCTGGCCAGTGCGCACAGGGCGGCGGCATCGCTGCATACACCAGTAGATGTCTCAGCGTGCACGAAAGCCAGAATACTGGCATCCGGGTGTTGGTCAAAGGCGGTCACGACCTTGCCTATGCTTACAGGCTCGCCCCAGGTGTCTTCAACCATGATCGCAGTGGCGCCACAGCGCTCCACGTTTTCTTTCATCCGTCCGCCAAATACCCCGTTCTGGCAGACAATAACTTTATCCCCCGGTGACAGCAGGTTGACGAAGCAGGCCTCCATGCCGGCGGACCCGGGAGCGGAGATGGGTAGTGTCAGCTCATTTTTCGTCTGGAAAGCGAATTGCAACAGCTCCTTGATTTCGTCCATCAATTGTACAAACAGGGGGTCCAGGTGTCCGATGGTCGGACGTGCTAAAGCGCCCAGTACCCGGGGAGAGACATCGGAGGGGCCGGGGCCCATCAGGGTCCGCTGTGGAGGGAAAAAACTGCTGATCATAAAGCGGTGCTCTACTGTGGTGGAAGTGGCGCAACGGTAGCAGGTTTCAATGATCACCGGCAATTATTCTACAGCTAATCACATCGTGATAGCATCGCCGGTCCCCGATGGTCTGAAATCTGCAGCGGCTCAGTCGTTCGGTTCGACCCCCACGTTGGCCTGGGCCGCTGCGATTCTGGCGATGGGCACCCGAAATGGGCTGCAGGATACGTAATCCAGGCCCAGATCGTGGCAGAAGCGGATGGAACGGGGGTCACCGCCGTGCTCGCCGCAGATGCCATACTTGATGCCTTTCTTCTTCGCTCTGCTCTCGTTCACTGCGATTTCCATCAGGCGGCCCACCGCTCGCTGGTCCAGTGTTACGAATGGATCGGCATCAATTAGTTTTTTCTCCAGATATCTGGGTATGAACTTGCCGGCGTCGTCACGGGAGAAGCCGTAGGTCATCTGGGTCAGGTCATTGGTGCCAAAGCTCATAAACTCGACCTCCGGCGCCAGGCGGTATGCGCCCAGAGTGGCGCGGGGCGTTTCCATCATCGTGCCGATCTTGTAGGGGATGGAAATGTTCTTCTCTTTCAGGATCTCGTGGATACCCTTGTCGATTATTTTGGTGATCAGGCGGATTTCGCGCACGTTGATCACCAGCGGAATCATGATCTCGGGCAGGGGCCTGCAGCCCTGCTCGGTAGCATCCACTGCGGCGCCAATAATCGCCTTGACCTGCATTTCAGTAATTTCCGGGTAAACCACCGACAGGCGGCAGCCACGAAAGCCAAGCATGGGATTGACCTCTTCCAGGCGTCCGGCAATTTCCCGAATTTTCTCCGCCGGCTTGCCGATCCGCTCTGCCAGGGCGTTGATATCCTCCTCAGTCTGGGGCAGGAATTCGTGCAGGGGCGGGTCCAGCAGGCGAATCGTTACCGGCAGGCCGTCCATTGCCTTGAACAACTCCAGTATGTCATCGTGCTGGAATGTCAGTAACTGGTCCAGGAAGGTTTGTCGCTCCTCCCTGGTCTCTGACAAAATCATGGCGCGCATGACGTCAATACGGTCGGCGGCGAAAAACATGTGCTCGGTGCGGCACAGGCCGATACCCTCGGCGCCCAGTTCCCTGGCTTTGGCGGCATCTTCGGGTGTTTCCGCATTGGCCCGGACCTTGAGCCTGCGGTACTTGTCAGCCCAGGACAGCAGGACCTGGAAGTCATCACTGGAACTGGCCTCGGTCTTGGCGATATCGCCCAACATGACCTCGCCGGAGGCACCGTCCAGGGTGATGGTATCGCCTCGGCTGATGACTACGCCTTCCGTGGTGGTGGCGGTGCCCGCCGCGTAATCCACACTCAGCGCATCGCAGCCAGTTATAGCGCATACGCCCATGCCCCTTGCCACCACCGCGGCATGTGATGTCATACCGCCCAGTTCGGTGAGTATGCCCGCGGCCACCCGCATGCCGTGGATGTCCTCGGGGGTTGTCTCCCTGCGCACCAGGATGACACTGTGGCCTTTGGCCGCTTCATCTTCCGCCTCTTCCGCGGAGAACACCACCTTCCCGGTGGAGCCCCCGGGGCTGGCGGCCAGTCCGGTGGCGACGATATCAGTCTTGGCCGCCGGATCCACCATGGGATGCAGGAAGGCTTCCACATGGTCTGTGGACACGCGCATCAATGCTTCACTCTCGGTGATCAGCCCCTCTTTAACCATCTCTACGGCAATCTTCACTGAGGCCCGACCGGTGCGCTTGCCACTGCGGGTCTGCAGCATATAGAACACACCTTCCTGCACGGTGAACTCAATATCCTGCATGTCGCGGTAGTGTTTTTCCAGCAGGGCCTGGGTCTTGAACAACTGGTCGTAAACCCCCGGCATGCGCTCCCCCAGCGCTTCCACAGGTAGCGGGGTGCGAATCCCCGCCACCACATCTTCACCGGCCGCGTTGAACAGGTATTCGCCGAAGAATTGATGCTCGCCGGTTGACGGGTTGCGGGTAAATGCCACCCCGGAACCGGAATCATCGCCGAAGTTGCCGAACACCATAGACTGTACGCTGACTGCCGTACCCAGGATATCGGGGATGTTGTTCATCTCCCGGTAGACAATGGCCCGCGGGGTGTGCCAGGACAAAAACACCGCTTCCACAGCCATCTTGAGTTGCTCGAAGGGATCTTCCGGAAAGTCCACCAGGGTCTTGTAGATACGCACGATTTCCCGCCAGTCATCAGCACTCATGTCGACGTCCAGCGTCTTGCCGTGGGTGCTCTTGTACTGGTTGATTTCATGTTCGAATTTCTCTCCGTCCACATCCATCACCACATCGGCGAACATCTGGATGAAGCGACGATAGGAGTCGTAGGCGAAACGTGGATTGCCAGTTTTCTTCGCCAGGCCCTCGGTAATTTCATCGTTGAGGCCCAGATTGAGAATTGTATTCATCATCCCGGGCATGGAGACCGGCGCCCCGGAGCGGACTGAGAAAAGCAGGGGATTTTCCGGGTCGCCGAAACGCGCCCCCATTTTCTTTTCCACCAGGTCCAGAGCGACCCGGTATTCCTGTTCCAGCAAGGTTGGCAACTTGTTGCCTGCCTGGAAGAACTCGCGGCAGGTGCCGGTAGTGATAATAAAACCGAAGGGTACCGGCAGTCCCAGGCTGGTCATCTCACACAGGTTGGCGCCTTTGCCGCCCAGCAGATCCCGGTCATCCTTGCTGCCTTCGTTGAACAGGTATACGCGCTTTGCCATGGGTGTTCCTCAGGGGAGTTATGTTTGCCTTTTTATCCGACGGCAAGTATATCGGCTGTTTATCTATTTATCAGCAGTTCGCACAAGCGGTCGATCCCGGTGAGCGCCCCGGTGGCTGGAACCAGAATATCCAGGGGGTCTTGAATGTCGCACGCAGCGGGTGGATGGGCCATGAAAGCTATTTCGCTGTTCTGAGCGTAACAGTCAAGACCTGACCCCCAACATGGGTTACACTGGGCGCCGCTATGAATTTGTCGCACTTGCCTATCAAAATCACCATCCTGTTGTTGACCTGCTGCCTGCTGCTGGCTAGCTGTAGCAGTGGTGGGCAATCAAAAAAGAAGGTTGTCCTGCAAGGCCAGAGCAGTGACAACGTGGACTTTACGGGTTCCTGGGAGCTGGATTACAGCCAGAGCGACAATATCCAGACCAAGCTCGATTCAATGGTGCGGGAGTTGCGGCACCAGATAGATCGGGGTCAAGGTGGCAATATGGTTGGCGGTTCGGCAGGACCCAACAGCGCGCCGTCTATCATCGGCCTGGCCAGGATGTCGGATTTGATCACCCGCTCGCCGCTGCTGAAGATCAAGCAGAGTGAGCACGAGATCAAGGTGAAGCGCGAGGAAAACTTCGCACTGACCTGTGAATTCTATGCCGGCCAGTACCGAAGCGTGGAGACACCTGTGGGTACTGAGATTTGCGGCTGGAACGGCCACCAACTGGTGTTCAAGATATTACTTCCCGAGGGGCTCAGCATTCAGCATGTAATGACAGTGGCGTCCTCCGGTGGAAAGCTCAATATCGCGACCACTGTAGTATCTGACCAGGTTTCCTATCCCTTTACACTCAATCGGGTCTATAACCGCTTTGTGCCAGGTGCCAGCGGTTTCTCCTGTAAGATGACATTGACCAAGGGTAGAGTATGTTCCACTCAATCCACGCCCACACCCACACCCGAGCCCCAATGATTCGATTGTCGAACTGGCTGGTTTTTCTATGCCTTTGCATACTTGGCGTGACTATGCGAGCCGGCTTCACGCAGGCTGGGGCGGGGGCTTCGGCTGGCGGTGTTCCCCTGAGGACCGACCGACAGGCTTCCGTGGAGACGGTGTTGGACGTGGGGGTGGTGATTTTCGATTCCGGCATTCCCGAGGACGAGTCGACACACAGTAAACTGGGTATTTTTCCAGAAATCCGTAAATCCGAAGCCAAGTTTATGCCGGTGATACTGCGTCAGGTGTTGATCGAATCCGGTGCCTGGGGCGTAGTGCGGGTTCTGCCGGAGGTGCTGGACTCATCTGAACTGTTGATCACCAGCAGGATACTGCACTCGGATGGTTTGCGCCTGGCATTGAAAATCAAGGCACATGATGCCACGGGCCGGCTCTGGCTGGACAAGGTGTATGTGGACGAGGCCTCTCAGGGCGATTACCCGGTGACCGCAGGGGGGGATCCCTATCTGGACCTCTATCACCAGGTGGCCAATGAACTGCTGACCTTGAAGCAGGGCATGAGTAGCAAGGAGCTACGTAATATCCGCCAGGTGGGCCTGATGCGTTATGCGGCCAGTTTGTCTCCGGAGGTCTTTGCACACTACCTGGCTCGCACTGAAGGGGGCGCCTATATGCTGGCGCGCCTGCCCGCTGAGGATGACCCCATGATGGGACGGGTCAACAGGATCAGGAATCAGGAATATCTTTTTATTGACACGGTGGATGAACAGTACGCCACACTCTATGAAGAGATGGCGCCCACCTATAACCTGTGGCGGCAATTCGGCAGAGAGCAGGCGATCTACAGGAAAAGCTATCAAGACCGCGTGACGAGTAAGGAGAGGCGGGGAAGGCGCGGTACATTTGCCGCCATGGAGCAGACCTACGAGGCCTACAAATGGTCAAAAATCCATGAACAGGATATGGATGAACTGGCCCTTGGTTTCAATAATGAAGTGGCGCCCACTGTCATGGAAGTTAGTGGCAAGGTATTCAGGCTTAACGGCACACTGGATACGCAATATACCGAGTGGCGGGATATTCTGCGGAAAATATTTGTTATCGAGACAGGCCTGACGCCTGACGCCTGATTTCTGCTATGCTTGAACGGTATGACTACTAAAGATAATGAGCACGATTCGCTGCTGGGGTCCCTGAGGAAGCTGACCGGGCAGGTCGCGGGCGGCACATTGGAGTTGGCACGCAATACCGCCACGATGACTGCGATGTTTGGCGAGAACTGGTTGCGCAGTACCGTACTGAATCAGCTCGAGCCCGAGCGACTGGAAGCGATGGCGGAAGCCGGGCATTTCCTCAGGGATGCCCGGGAAACGGCGGGTATGTCGATCAAGGATTTGTCCGAAACCCTGGGCTTGTCGGACAAGGCCATGCTGGAAGACATTGAAAGCGGTTCAACCATCATGCCGCTGGAGTTGATGTTACGCAGTGCCTCACTGCTGGCCCGGCACGACCCTATTCCGTTCCTGATCAAGTTCATGCGCACTTACAATCCCGCTCTGGAGAAAACCCTGGAGCAGTGGGGCATACTCACACTGCCCAAGCAATACGAACGAGAGCGGCGTTTTGTTAACCTGTATCGCCAGCACGATGTACTCAGAAGCCTGACTGATGCCGAGTATGAGCGCTTTATTCACTACATGGAGAGTTCCGGCAATCTGGTGCTGGACGTCATGCAAAGTGAGAAGGCGGCCAGTGCAAAGCACCAGCCTCGCAAGGAGGCGGGCCCGGCGGGCAGGCCAAAGCCTAAAGCCAAAGCCAAAGCCAAAGCTCCGAAGAAAAAAGCCGCTCCGCGCAAACGTAAGCGGGCGCCTGCCGCGCAGCACAAGTAGTGTTGAGGCCGCGACGACAACCGTAGTTACTAATTATTTGAATTAATAACTATAACTCATTAATAAATATGACATATATCCTATTTCTTCTTTTGACCGATAGCGCGGTTTGCTGTCTGTGAGCAACACTGAAAAAGAACCCTGGTTTGCGACCTGCCCTAAAGGACTGGAAGCCCTGCTGGCGGTGGAACTGTCGGCCCTGGGGGCCACTGCCACTCGTGAAACTGTGGCCGGAGTGTATTTCGATGGTTCGCGGGCACTGGCCTATAGCGCCTGTCTCTGGTCGCGCCTGTCCAATCGTATTTTGCAGCCTATCGCCAGCCTTGAGGCCGGGGATGCAGACAGCCTTTACCGTGAATTGAGCGGTATCGACTGGGGCGAACTGTTTGGGCCACAGCAGAGTATTGCCATCGATTTTTCCGGGCAGAACCGCCAGATTCGCAACACCCAGTTTGGCGCCCAGCGCAGTAAAGACGCCATTGTTGACTGGTTTGTAGCTAATGTTGGCCAGAGGCCCTCGGTAGAGCGGCACAACCCGGATGTCAGGCTCAACATACGGCTGGTCAGGGACCGGGCGCACCTGTCCATTGATTTCTCTGGCGGCAGTTTGCATCGGCGCGGTTATCGTCTGCATTCGGGAGCCGCGCCACTGAAGGAGAACCTGGCTGCGGCCATTCTGCTGCGCGCCGACTGGCCGGGTATCGCCGCTCGTGGCGGCGCGCTGATCGACCCCATGTGCGGCTCCGCCACCCTGTTGCTGGAGGCGGCCATGATGGTGGCCGATATAGCCCCCGCACTGGGCAGAAAGCGCTTTGGCTTCGAATACTTGCGCGGTTACAACGAACAGCAGTGGCAGGCGATACTCAGTGATGCCCGGGGCCGTGGGGAGCGGGGCAGGGCGGCGCAACTCCCCGAGATCCGCGGTTACGATGCGGACCCGAAAGTCATCCGTGTTGCCCAGAACAATATAGCGCGCATTGGGCTGGAAAAAGTCGTGCGGGTGAGCTGTAAGCCACTGGCCGAATTGACCCGGCCCACACACCGGCCTCTGCCTCTGGGCCTGGTGGTCTGTAATCCGCCCTACGGGGAGCGCCTCGGGGAAAAAGAGAGCCTGGGTTATCTGTACCGGCAACTCGGTGAGAAAATACTGGCGGAATTTGCGGGTTGGCAGGCCGCCATATTTACCTCCGATCTGGATCTGGGCAGGGCCACCGGCCTGCGCAGCCACAAGCGTTATGCCTTGTTCAACGGTGCTATCGCTGCCAGCCTGTTGTTGTTTGACCTGCGTGATAATGAACTGCGTGGGTCGGTAGAGGCGGAGACCGTACTAGAGCCCGTCCCGACCTCACTGTCTGAGGGCGCCCGGATGTTCGCCAATCGCCTGCGCAAAAATCGTAAGCGCCTGTCCAAATGGGTGAAGCGAGAGCAAGTGGAATGTTATCGCTTGTACGATGCGGATATGCCCGAGTATGCAGTGGCAGTGGATATATACGCCGCCCAAGTGCATGTGGCTGAATATCAGGCACCCCGTGGGGTGAATCCGGAAGCGGCATCGCGTCGGCTGGATGAAGTGCGTGCGGCGCTTCCGCAAGCACTCGCAGTACCGGCAGACTCTATTGTTTACAAGCAGCGCCGCCGGCAGCGTGGTGTTGGGCAATACGAAAAACAGGCGGCTCGTACAGAGCTGTTGAGTGTCAACGAGGGGCGTGCGAAGCTGCTGGTAAACCTGCATGATTACCTCGATACCGGGCTTTTTCTGGATCACCGGCCGCTGCGACTACGCATCGGCAGGGAGGCTGACGGCAAGGATTTTCTGAACCTCTTTTGTTACACCGGCAGTGCCAGTGTGCATGCCGCCCTCGGTGGTGCCCGCTCGACGACGAGTGTGGATATGTCCAATACCTACATCAACTGGTTGCGCAAAAACCTTGCTAACAACGGATTGGATGAGACTCGCAATATCCTGGTCAAGGCCGACTGCCTGCGCTGGCTGGAGCAGGCGCAGGGTCGCTACGACCTGATCTTTCTGGACCCGCCTTCTTTTTCGAACTCCAAAGCCATGGAGGATAGCTTCGATGTGCAGCGCGATCACCCGGACCTGGTGCGCGCCACCATGGCAGTATTGCGCGAAAGTGGACAGCTATACTTTTCCAATAATCGCCGGGGCTTCAAACTGGACACTGCATTGCAGGATGAATTTTGTTGTGAGGACATTACCGCAACAACCCTGGACCCCGACTTTCAGCGCAATCGTAAAATCCACTGCTGCTGGGTTATCAGGCGCTGTACCAGCCCTTGATCAGGGTGTTTTGTGATCGTGTCTGACCGGGCTAAAATATGAAACCAGTGGTAACTATTGGCTTGCAGCGTTAGTGTTCGCCAACCCCTTCGACAAAAGGATATCCACACACGGCGATTTAACCCTATTTATATAGGGTTTTTTGGCAGGAGTGTTCCTCAAAGCCTATAAAAAATCTGTAAGTCATTGATTTAAGATTACAAACCTCAGTGTGCCGGGTTCCCTGATGAAGGCGTATGCTGTGCATTCTGGTTTATCAAAGGGTTGGTGTGAGGCACCTGTCCCCATAGTTATCCACAGGCTGACCTGTGGATAACTAAGACAGGCCAGCCTGTTTCAGCAACTGCATCAGCTATTAGCTTACCTGACGCTGTGTGTGAACAGTGCGAAGTGAGCGCATGATACAATCGGTCGGCTGCGTTCCAGTCATGCGTGTATTTTGCTCACTGTGGAAATTATATGAAGTCACTGTTGATCGCCTATCACAGTCAGAGCGGAGCCAGCGCGCAGTTGGCGCGCGCCGCCTGGCGCGGTGCTCAGGCAGAGCCCGAGGTCAGGGTAACGGTGCAGCGGGTGTGGGATGCAGGCACGGCGGACCTGGTGCAGGCTGACGCCCTGTTACTGGTGATGGCGGAAAACTCCGGAGCCTTGAGTGGTGCGATGAAAGATTTTCTGGATCGCACTTTTTATCCGAGTATCGAGGAGGGGCTGGTATTGCCCTATGCTTTGTTGGTCTCTGCGGGCAATGATGGGCGCGGTGCGGTGCGTCAGGCCCAGCGGATTCTTTCAGGCTACCCTTTTCCAGCTGCGGCGGAGCCGTTGATACTGCGCGGAGAAGTGACCGGTGCCCACCTGCGCTCCGGTGAAGAATTGGGACAGGCATTCGCTGCGGGCCTGGTGATGGGAATTTTTTAGAGGGCCGGCAGCAATTTGCTGGCTATTTGGCGTTATCAGGGAAAGAGGAAAAAGGCTAATGAGTGCGTTGTATGATGTGGCGGTAGTTGGTGCCACCGGGGCGGTTGGTGAGACCATGCTCGCCATACTGGAGGAGCGGAATTTCCCGGTCCGCAACCTGTACCCGCTGGCCAGTAGTCGCTCGGCCGGCAAGACCATCATGTTCAATGGCAAAACGGTGAAAGTGACCGATCTGGCGGAATTTGATTTCAGCCAGGCGCAAATCGGGCTGTTTTCCGCCGGGGGCAGTATTTCAGCCGAATTCGCCCCGAGGGCGGCAGCGGCGGGTTGCGTGGTAGTGGATAATACCTCCCACTTCCGTCAGGTTGATGATATCCCGCTGATTGTGCCCGAGGTCAATATAGAAGACCTGGCGGATTACAGCGTGCGTAATATTATCGCCAATCCAAACTGTTCGACCATCCAGATGCTGGTGGCGCTTAAGCCCATTTATGATGCGGTGGGTATAGAGCGTATCAATGTGGCGACTTACCAGGCGGTTTCGGGCACAGGCAAAGAGGCCATTGAGGAGTTGGCGGGGCAAACCGCGCGGCTGCTCAATGGGCAGGAAGTCGAGTGTGAGGTGTATCCCAGGCAAATTGCTTTTAACGTGTTGCCGCATATTGATACATTTGAGGACAATGGTTATACCCGGGAGGAGATGAAGATGGTGTGGGAAACGCGCAAGATCTTTGGTGATCCGGGTATT
>Ga0164315_10003579_pt1 | contig 12061 bp, 15 predicted proteins | sample GuaBasSedimGuay6_FD_113737 | JGI IMG/M metagenome (GOLD analysis project Ga0164315, IMG submission 113737) | Subseafloor sediment microbial communities from Guaymas Basin, Gulf of California, Mexico - Guay6, Core 4569-2, 0-3 cm | ecosystem: Environmental > Aquatic > Marine > Hydrothermal vents... | reverse complement strand
TGTCGCGCGGCTTCGTTTGGCACTATTGCAACCTGATAGAGGTTGCCGCGTCGCTTCGCTCCTCGCAATGACGTCTGTTTTTTCGGGCTTGCAAAGACGTCTGTTTCTCCGGGCTCGCAATGACGTTGGTGCTATCCGGCCGCTTAGTTCAGGCATTGTCTTACAGCGTCTGTACGATCAAGTCTGATTTATTACAGTTACCAATAAAAAAACCCGCGCAACCTGGTTGCGCGGGTTTTGTTTTGGTCTTCAGCTGGTGCCCGATTCAGGCTCCCATCGCAACCCTGATTTTCTTGATCGCGTTGCCTTCGATCTGGCGAATACGTTCTGCCGATACGCCGTATTGATCGGCTAATTCATGCAGAGTCTGCTTCTCTTCGGTGAGCCAGCGTGACTGAAGAATATCGCGACTACGATCATCAAGCGTAGTCATCGCCTCCATCATTCTTGAGGTCGCATCTTCTTTCCAATCGAGCTTTTCCAGGAATGTTGCGGGATCGGAATCCGGGCTGCTGGGCAAGTACGCCGCCGGTGAAAACGCTCTGTCATCATCACGAGCATCCGGTACCGGATCAAATACTGCATCACGGGCACTCAGCCTGCGTTCCATTTCGGTAACTTCTTTGGCGCTGACACCGAGATCGTCCGCTACCGCTTTTGTTTCGGCATGCGACAACCAGGCGAGGCTCTTCTTCTTTCTACGCAGATTAAAAAACAGTTTTCGCTGCGCTTTGGTCGTCGCTACTTTGACGATGCGCCAGTTGCGTAATACATATTCATGAATCTCGGCACGTATCCAGTGCACGGCGAATGACACCAGCCGTACATCGAACTCTGGATCGAATCGCTTGACCGCTTTCATGAGCCCGACGTTGCCTTCCTGGATCAGGTCGTTGAGCGGGAGACCGTAGCCGGTATATCCCTTCGCGATATGCACGACGAAACGCAGGTGCGCCATCACGAGGTCGCGTGCCGCCTGCAGGTCTTCGTCATCACGATATTGATGCGCCAGGGCTTGCTCGTCTTCCTTGCTCAGGATATCGATTGAGCCGACGCCCTGAATGTATGCATCCAGACTGCCGACCGGGCCCGTCAGGGCGAGATCATAATTTGTCTTTGCGACTGCCGTTGTCATCAGATTCACTACCTCCCAAGTCAGGTGCTATTTTAGCACTCGGTTGGTTAGAGTGCTAACAACGTATATTAGTTCCCTTGAATGTTCGACAATAATATTTATTAAAACAAAGAGTTACAGCTCGACAGAAGACCGTGATTCGAGCGTAATACGGCCTGAATGAGCCTCGACGGCCTGTTTCAGCGCGGCTCGATACGCCGCATATGGCGCGCCGCGGCAAACCATGAGCCGATCAGGCCGAGTGCTACGCCGGTGGCGATAATCATGCCGCTTTCCAGGAAGTCCAGGGCGAGAATCTCGAAGCCACTGTTATACAGTCCGGCAAGGCGGGCGACAGGGTCTTTGAGTGCGAACAGCCCGTACAGGACCAGCGCGAGTGCCAGGAGACCGCCCCCCAGCCCATACCAGAGTCCGGAGTACAGGAACGGCCGCCGCACAAAAGCGTTGCTGGCGCCGATTAACTTGGTGACTTCGATTTCCTCTCGCCGGCTTTGAATGTCCAGGCGAATGGTATTGCCGATAATGACGATGATAGCTGCACCCAGTAAACCGGCGCCCATCGCGATAGCGCGCTGCATGATGTCCAGCATCGCGTGAAATCGCTGCACCCATTCAGTATCAACCTGTACAAAGTCTGCTTCCGGCAAGTTGCCGAGCTCTTCATTCAACAGGCCCATGGATTGCTCGGTATTTGCGTCGCTCGGTCGTACGACCAGCGTATGTGGCAGTGGATTTACAGTAAGGTGATCCAGTGCCTCACCGAATCCCGAGTGCTCACGAAAATCGAGCAGCGCGTCCTCCGCTGAAATCAGCGTTACCTGGGCGACATCGGCACGCTGATCAATAATATCTGCAAGCGTCTGCGCGTCGTCCAAAGATGTATCTGCTTTCAGGTAGACGGAGAAATCCAGCGCGTTATCCCACGATGCGCTGATCGACTGCGCGTTCTTTATGACCAGGTGCATCGCCGCCGGTAACGCCAGTGTTACGCCAATGACCATAATTGTCATGAGGCTTGAAAACGGTTGTTGTGCGAGACGACCAAACGCAGCAGCAGCGGTGCTGGCATGGCGTGCAGCCCACGCGGAAACCGGCCCACCGGATCGTGGTGCAGGTTTCTTTTTTGCTGGCGTCACTGTGGCCAACTGTCGCGCCCCTGCTCGGCTTCCAGGCGCTCGGCATACTCGGCGACCACGTCTTCCTCTTCCTCAACCTGCAGCGCACCATTGGCGAGCGCTATGCGGCGGCAACCTAACTGGTCGATCAAAGCGATGTCGTGGCTGGCGATCAGCAGCGTTACACCCACTTCGTTAAAACGCCGGAAAATTCGCATCACCTCAAGAGACAGGTCCGGGTCCAGGTTGCCCGTGGGCTCGTCGGCGATTAACAGTTTTGGACGACTCACGATTGCCCGGGCAATGCCGACCCGTTGCTGTTCGCCCGATGACAGCGTCTCCGGAAACTGTTTCTCTTTATCCAGCAGGCTGACCTGATCGAGCGCCGCCCGAACCTTGCGCGCGGCGTCGCGATGTCCAATACCTGCAATCACCAGCGGCAGCGCGACGTTATCGAATACCGGCCGGTCGTACAGCAGCTTGTGATCCTGGAAGACCATGCCGATCTGGCGCCGATAGCCAGGAATTTTGCGGCGGGACACGCGACTCGTGTTCTGGCCATCTACAATCACCTGACCCTTCGTTGGCCGGTCGATAAGCGCAATCAGACGCAACAGCGTGCTTTTCCCAGCGCCCGAGTGCCCGGTGACAAAAACCATCTCGCCTTTGTCGACTTGCAGGCTAAGACCCTTCAGTGCGTCATGCCCGCCCGGATATCTTTTGCTTACATTTTCAATGCGAATCAAAACTAGCTGTCCTGGGCTGCGTTGTCTGTCGACAGCAATGCATCGACGAATTCGTCTGCGTCGAAGGGCTGCATATCGTCGGCCTGCTCTCCAATGCCGATGAAGCGCACCGGAAGCCGGAGTTTGTCGGCGATGGGCAGAAGAATACCGCCTTTTGCGGAGCCGTCCAGCTTGGTTACCGTTATTCCTGTCACACCGAGCGCAGCGTGAAACTTCTCCGCCTGCACCATGGCGTTTTGCCCCTGGCTTGCGTCCAGCACCAGCATGATTTCCTGCGGTGACAGTGGGTCATGGCGCGCCAGAACCCGTTTGATCTTCACCAGTTCATCCATGAGCCCGGCTTGCGTTTGCAGTCGTCCTGCTGTGTCGGCGATCAGGACGTCGATATTCCTGGAGCGTGCAGCTTCATAGGCATCAAAAATCACGGCGGCAGGATCGGCGCCGGTTTGCTGGGCAATGACACTGACATTATTGCGCTCGCCCCATGCCTGCAATTGCTCAACCGCCGCTGCGCGAAAAGTGTCTCCCGCGGCCAGCATCACTGAATGACCATCGTCCTGCAGTCGTCTCGCCAGCTTACCAATGGTGGTGGTCTTGCCGGCGCCATTCACTCCGACCATCAGGATGACGAACGGGTTCTGCTGTTCTGCAATGACGAGCGGTTGTGCGACCGGCGTCAGGATATCCGACAGTGCTCGCCGCAAACCTTCCTGTAATGCGGCAATGTCTTTGAGTTCCTTTCGGTCAAGACGTCTCTGCAGTCCGGCAATGATGCGCTCGGTCGTGTCGACACCGACGTCAGCCATTACCAGCGCGGCCTCGAGCTCCTCGAGAACGTCCGCATCGATATTGCCACCCGGCGCGAGCTTGGTCAGGTCGTAAGTAAGCCAGCTATCGCCACGGTTGAGCCGGGCACGCAGGCGCTTTACGAAACCCGCTTTTTTCGCCGGCTCTTTTGTTTTTGTTTTGCCAAACACCAAATATTTCCGCGTACTGGAGTAACCTCACACTTTACTCCGGATACTGGAGCAAGGCGTGGGACGAAAAAAAACCCGGGGACAAAACGCAAACGGATCGCCATCCGGACGGCTGCGTATTGTAGCGGGAAAATGGCGCAGCCGCCTTTTGCCGATTGCCGACGAGCCTGGCCTGCGGCCAACATCCGAACGTATCCGCGAAACGCTTTTCAACTGGCTAACGCCGGACATCCACGGCATGCGCTGCCTTGACCTGTTCGCGGGAAGCGGTGCTCTGGGCTTTGAGGCGCTGTCTCGCGGTGCTGCATCGGTCATTTTCGTTGAGAAGTCGCCAGGTGCTGCGAAAACATTACGCGTCAGCATCGGGACACTCGACGCGGGCGATGCAACGGTCGTGCAAACTGACGCACAGGCATTTCTCAAGTCAGATATTCCGCAGAAATTTGACCTGGTATTTCTCGATCCACCTTTTGCTGACGATCTGCTCGAAGATTTGTGTAGACTGCTGGCAGGGAGTAGTTGCCTTGCTGCCGGCGCCAGAATCTACCTGGAACAGGATCGGAACCAGACAGTTCCCACCTTGCCGGAAGGCTGGATCTTCATCAGGGAAAAAACAGCCGGCAACGTTCGCTATTCACTGGTCAGTGTAAAAAGTTAAGGGAGCAAACGATGACAGTCTCAGCGATGTATCCGGGCACATTCGATCCGATCACGCTCGGTCATGAGGACCTGGTGCGCCGGGCCGGCCGTCTTTTCGACAAGGTCGTTGTGGCGATTGCCGCAAACCCGAGCAAGGAGCCGATGTTTACCCTTGACGAGAGAGTTGATCTTGCCCGAACAGCGATGGCTGATTTTAAGAATGTTGAGGTGACCGGCTATGAAGGTCTGACGGTCGATTTTGCCCGCGAACACAACTTGCAGGTTATCGTGCGTGGACTGCGTGCCATCTCGGATTTCGAATATGAGTTCCAGCTCGCGAATATGAACCGGCATCTGACCGACGAGGTTGAAACTGCCTTCCTGACTCCGACAGAAACATATACCTATATCTCGTCCAGCCTGGTCAGGGAGATCTGTACCCTGGGCGGTGATATTTCTGAATTCGTTTCGCCAGGGGTGAAAACTGCCCTTATGGATCGTGTCGGCAGGACTTAACGCTGGCAGCGCTTGCAATAGAAGGTCGAACGCTGCCCTAGTACGATAAGCGAAATTTCTTTTTTGCAGCGATTACATGATTCTTCATCGCGACCGTAAACTTCGAGCTGCTGTTGAAAATAGCCCGGCTCGCCGTCGCCACCATAGAAATCCTTGAGCGTCGTCCCGCCAGCGGCGATTGCTCGCTCCAGCACCGACTTGATTGTCTCTGCGAGCAGCGCCATGCGATCTGCAGCGATTCTGCCGGCCTGTCGTTTCGGGTGAATTCCAGAGAGGAATAAAACTTCGCTCGCATAAATGTTGCCGACGCCGACAACGACAGTCGCGTTCATGATGAATTGTTTAATACTGACGCGTCGCCCGCGTGCTTTTTGCCAAAGGTAGTCACCATCGAATTCCCGCGATAGCGGTTCTGGTCCAAGGTTGCGTATGAGGTCATGCTCATATGGATTCCGGGTCCACAAAAGCGAGCCAAAACGACGCGGGTCTCTGAAACGCAATGCTTTGCCACTTTCGAGTTGCACATCCACATGATCGTGTTTCGCGGCAGGCTCGTCGGCGTCAATGATGCGCACGCTACCCGACATTCCTAGGTGCAGCATCGCGGTGCCGGCATCCGTTTCGAACAGCAGGTATTTGGCGCGCCGCCTCAATGAATTAATTTTCTGGCCGGGCAGCAACCGATCGATTTCCATCGGCACCGGCCAACGCAGTCGCCGATCGCGCACAATAACTTTGGCTACCGTTTGCCCCTCAACCCAGGGAGCAATACCGCGTCGACTGGTTTCAACTTCTGGAAGCTCAGGCATGGTCGTCTGCAATGGGATGGCAGCACACTATATACGCAATTTCATTGACGGTAATTGTAGAAAAGATTCGTAGGAGCCCGCCGAGCGGGCGACAAACATTTAATGGCATGTTGAAAACATGCTATTAAATGTTTGCAAAACATCGCCAAGCACACCCGCATAAATATCGCGCCCGTCGGCCACAGATAATCTCCGGCATTCAGCGAACTCGCCCGTGCCGATAGACAGACATTCACGACGTTTCAGCGATCGCAACTATCGTACGGCGGGCTCCTACAACCTGGACACCAGCCCCCAAATACAAACTAAAAAAAACCCGCCGATTGGCGGGTTTTTTTTACTTAATCTTCGCTTCCTTATAAAGCACATGTTTCCGTACTCTCGGATCGTACTTTTTGGTCTCCATCTTCTCCGGATGCAACCGCTTGTTCTTGGTGGTTGTGTAGAAGTGACCGGTACCGGCACTGGAGACGAGTCTGATTTTTTCGCGCATTGGTTTCTCCTCCAGTCCTTAGACGCGTTGCCCTTGAGCACGCATGTCGGTGAGCACCTTGTCGATGCCAAGCTTGTCAATAATCCTGACGCCCTTGTGTGAAACACGCAGACGAACGTAACGCTTCTCGGATTCTACCCAGAATCGCTTGTTCTGCAGATTGGGTAAAAAACGTCGCCGCGTTCTGTTATTGGCGTGAGAAACGTTATTACCGCTCTGCGGGCGCTTCCCGGTGACCATGCACACCTTGGACATTTGCTTAAGTCTCTGATTTTATTAAGGGTTGCCCGCGCGTGGCAGGCAGAGAGCGAGACTTTATACCAGCCTATTCGCGGCTAATCAAGGGACGTTTGCGCGACCGGGCGAACGGCGACTACAACATGCCACGGCTGGCCAGGGAAGTGCTGGTGCCATCGCCGATGACCAGGTGATCCAGCAGCCGGATATCCACCAGATCGAGGGCGGATTTGACCCGCCGCGTAATGCGTTCATCCGCCTGACTTGGCTCAGCGATGCCTGAGGGATGATTGTGGGCGAGGATTACAGCCGCTGCGTTGACCGCCAGCGCCTGTTTCACGATTTCCCGTGGATACACACTGGTGCCATCGATGGTGCCGCGAAACAACTCCTCAAACTGGATGACACGGTGCCGGTTGTCCAGATAAAGGCAGCAGAAGACCTCGTGGGGCCGGTCGCGTAAACGCGCCATGAGGAACGTCTCCGTGTCAGAGGGGCTGCGGATTGCCTCACCCATGGGCAGCGTCTCCTCAAAATAGCGTCGGGCGAGCTCTGGCAGAGCCCGCAGGATGGCCAGCCGGGCATCGCCAATACCCTGTTCCGCGGCCAGGTCGCGACACCCGGCGTGCAGCAGCTTGCGCAAGCCACCAAACCGGGACAACAGCCTGGCAGACAAATCCAGCGCCGGATCGGCCCTGGGACCGCGCTGAAAAAGCACAGCGAGTAGTTCCACCTCCGACAGGGTGGTAGCGCAGTGTTTGCGCAGTTTCGACCTCAGGTCGACAGGCTTTGGCAGGTCTTCTTCTGACATGGACGATCCTTGTCCGGGACGGGCGGGGTGAGCAAATGTGGTTATCAGGGTGATAAAACGCAGGTCGCGCTGCAAGACACAAAACAGGGCAGGAATGACCTATTCGCTGGAATTCCCTGTCGACTACGGGCTAAGCTGGCATTTATGGCCGGTCAAAACATTATTCTTGGCGTCAGTGGCGGTATTGCCGCCTACAAGACGCCGGAGCTCGTACGTCGCCTGCGCGACCGGGGCGCTGCGGTGCAGGTCGTCATGACCCGCTCTGCCAATGAATTTGTGACTGAGACGACACTGCAGGCAGTATCCGGCATGCCTGTGCGCACAAACTTGTGGGACCCGCAGGCTGAGGCGGCTATGGGACACATTGAGCTGGCCCGCTGGGCTGATCTTGTGCTCATCGCACCGGCGACGGCAGAGATAATGGCACGCATGGCTGCAGGTGCGGCACCAGATCTCCTGACGACGTTATGCCTTGCGACCGAAGCGTCCGTAATTATCGCGCCGGCAATGAATCATGTCATGTGGTCGCATCCGGCCGTACAGGAGAACCGGCAGAAACTGGCGGACCATGGTGTGCGAATTCTGGGTCCGGAAATCGGCGACCAGGCTTGCGGCGAAACTGGTCCTGGTCGAATGATGGAACCCGACGATATTGTCGCAGCGGTTACGGCGCCAATAGCGGTTGCGAATGTCGAGCCACCGCCTATTGCAGGTAAGACGGTGCTAATCACCGCCGGCCCCACTCGCGAGGCGCTGGATCCTGTTCGTTTCATCAGCAATCGGAGTTCCGGAAAAATGGGCTACGCGCTCGCGAGCGCTGCACGACAAGCTGGTGCCGAAGTCATTCTTGTTAGTGGCCCCGTCAGCGTCACGGTACCGGATGGCGTGAAATGCATAAATGTTGAAAGCGCGCAGCAAATGTTTGCGGCAACGCATGAGCATATTGAGGGCGTGGATATTTTCATTGCTGCTGCAGCGGTTGCAGATTATCGTCCCGCCAATTCTGCAGAACAAAAGATTAAGAAGACCGCGAGTGAGATGTCGGTCGAACTGGTAAGAGCGCCCGATATTCTTGCGTCTGTTGCGAAAATCAACAACGGTCCGTTTGCAGTTGGTTTTGCGGCAGAAACGGAAAACCTGCGCGACTACGCCAGGACAAAACTTGATAAGAAAAACCTGGATATGATTGTCGCCAACCTGGTTGGTGAAAACCTGGGTTTTGACGCAGACGAAAACGCCGTCGAGGTTTACTGGCGTGACGGTGAACAATCGTTCCCGATGACAACGAAGTCTGCCCTGGCCGAAGACCTCATCCGGTTAATTTCTGAACGTTATCTGGAAAAACTTACGGCCGTGACACAAACTGCATTACCCGCTATTGCGATCAGGGACTGACGAGAAAAAAGTGCGATCAATTGAGCTGAAGATTCTGGATTCGCGAATCGGCGATTCCATTCCATTGCCACACTATGCGACCAGCGGTTCAGCCGGCCTGGACATGCGTGCCTGTATCGATGCGGCGCTAATGGTGGAACCAGGAGAGACAGTGCTGGTGCCGACTGGTCTGGCTATTCACATTGGTGCTGCAGATCTTGCGGCCGTGCTCTTGCCGAGATCCGGCCTGGGACACAAACATGGACTGGTGCTGGGCAACCTGACAGGCTTGATTGATTCTGATTACCAGGGACAGGTTTACATCTCTTGCTGGAATCGCAGCGACAAAGCCTACGAGGTGCAACCCGGCGAGCGCATCGCGCAGATGGTCTTTGTGCCTGTGGAGCAGGTGCAGTTCGAGGTCGTTGAGGAATTCGATGATTCCAGCCGCGGCGAGGGCGGCTTTGGTCATTCCGGGCGCGCCTGAAAAACGGGCGCAACGATCCGGTCATGAGATGGATGCGCGAAAAAAAACCGCGATTCAAACGCGGTTTTTTGTTCGACTTGTCGTAGCTTTGCGCTAGTTCAGGCCTTTCAGTTTCTTAAATCGATTAATGTCGCCATCAAACCGGGCAACAATACCTTGCTGGTCATTCTGGAAGCGTTGCAGGTTTGCCTCATGACGAGTAATCGTTTGTTTGGTTGATGCAATGTCGTTGGCCAGATCGGTGCTGATCATCTCCGCATCAGGATCTTCACTGTAAGGTTGAAAGCCCGAAGCTTCGTCCTTAAGCACAGACATGCGGCGTTCGAGGTTGCGCAGGTACAACTCGGTTACGCGGGCCTGCGCCTCAAACAACTCGATGCGTCGATCGCGGTGCATGAGAATTTCGTCAATGGTCAGGTACGTTGCGAGCAACGCCTGATCGGCACGTCTTTCCAGTTCACGCTGCATGCGCAAATCGTCTTGATGTTTTTCTTCAGCGATTTCCTCCGCAGTCATTTTCGCGCGCAGGACGTCTACGGTAATACCGTGCTCGTTGACGATTTGTCTTTCAAGCTCTGCGTACTCTGCCGGGATGCTGTCGCCGTAATGTACGAGGCCTTCGCTGTCTATCCAGCGGTACAGTTTCTGATTTTTCCCCGCCGCGGAAACGCTTATCGGCAGGATAAGCAGCAGCAATAAAGTGATGAATGCGTTTCTCATGCGCCAAATATCACACAAAAATCAAGCTGCGTAGAGGGACTGGTTCGCGAATTTTAAGCTTCATATTCATAGCGATTTTCATTGTTTCGCCATTTTTACCAAATTTTTCAATAAGTTAGACGTCGACGCCATATTTTCTGCGATACGCCAGTACGGGTTCGAGATATTGGTTAAGCTCAGCAGAATCTTCAAGCATATCAATGATATCTTCCAGCCTGATGATGCCTGCTACCGGCATTTTCAGGGTTTGTTCCAGCTCCTGCACAGCCGACCGTGAGCCCTGGCCGATTTCCTGGCGATCGAGCGAAATGACGAGCCCGGAAACCTCTGCGCCTGCCGCGGTAATAATTTTGTGTGCTTCCCTGACCGCCGTGCCGGCCGTAATGACATCGTCAACGATCAGCACCTTGCCCGATAACGGTTCGCCGACAATGCTGCCACCTTCACCGTGGCTTTTTGCTTCCTTGCGATTGAAGGAATAGGGCACGTCAATGTCGTGATGCTCGGCCAGCGCTGAGGCAGCGAGCGCTACCAGCGGTATTCCCTTGTATGCGGGGCCGAACAACATGTCGTACTCAAAGCCGGAATTAGCTATCGCTGAGGCGTAGTAGCGGCCAAGCTTTGCTGCAGCATAGCCGCTGGAGAAAAGTCCAGCGTTGAAAAAGTAAGGACTTTGCCGGCCGGATTTGAGCGTGAACTCACCAAACCGAAGTACCTCTAGTTCGAGTGCAAGGTCGAGAAATTCCCTTTGATAAGCGCGCATATTGTTGGACTAGTCTTAAGCTTCTGTATGATGGCTCGCTTCGGTTTTGTATCAACCAATACCAGCGCGATGCATCAGAGTATGACACACAGAATTGTGATTTTGCTTACAAAAATTACCGTTTATGTGCGACATTTGACCAGCTGGGAAAGAGGGGAACGTTTTTGTATCGTGTTATCAGTCTAAACGCCAACGGCATCCGTGCGGCAGCACGCAAGGGTTTTTTCCAGTGGATGGAAAAGCAGGACGCAGACGTCGTCTGTATCCAGGAGACCAAAGCACAGGTTCACCAGCTGACCGATGACTGCTTTTCGCCAGCCGGATATCATTGTTACTACGAAGACGCGGTCAAAAAGGGTTACAGCGGCGTCGCCATTTATTCGAAACAGAAGCCGGACAAAATTATTCGCGGTTTTGGCATCGACGAATTCGACGACGAGGGTCGTTACATAGAAGCCCGGTTTGGCAAGATGAGCGTTGTGTCCGTCTACCTTCCATCAGGGTCCTCCGGCGAGGTGCGCCAGGATGCAAAATACAGATTCCTGGATGCGTTCACGTCGCACCTGCAAAAGTTACAACGGCGCCGGTCCGAATATGTTCTGTGTGGTGACTGGAATATTGCGCACAAGCAGATAGACCTTAAGAACTGGCGGCCGAATCGGAAAAATTCAGGTTTTCTCCCGGAAGAGCGAGCCTGGATGGATGACTTGTTCGGGCCACAGAAATACGTTGACGCCTTTCGACAAATAAACGAAGAGGCAGATCAATACACGTGGTGGTCGAATCGCGGTCGGGCCTGGGATAACAATGTCGGGTGGCGTCTTGACTACCAGGTCGTTACGCCCGGACTTCGCGATAAAGTTTTGCAGACTGAAATCTACAAGGCCGAACGCTTTTCTGATCATGCGCCATTAACTATGGACTACGATTGGTGAGCGACGGGGCTGCAGCAGACGTTTCTCCAACGAGTCCCGGCTGGCGCTATTACCTGCAGAAAAAAATTCTCGTCCTGTTTTTTCTCGGCGCCTCCGCGGGCTTGCCGCTGCCGCTGGTCTACTCAACCTTAACTGCCTGGCTTTACGAGGCGGGCCTGCCGACCAGCACGATCAGCACCTTCGCCTACCTGATGTTTGCGTACAGTCTCAAGTTCCTGTGGTCGCCGGTCGTTGATGCGGTAAAAATTCCAGTTCTGACCCGATTGCTGGGTCGCCGCCGCGCATGGTTATTCGCATCGCAAAC
>Ga0164315_10003578_pt1 | contig 12062 bp, 16 predicted proteins | sample GuaBasSedimGuay6_FD_113737 | JGI IMG/M metagenome (GOLD analysis project Ga0164315, IMG submission 113737) | Subseafloor sediment microbial communities from Guaymas Basin, Gulf of California, Mexico - Guay6, Core 4569-2, 0-3 cm | ecosystem: Environmental > Aquatic > Marine > Hydrothermal vents... | reverse complement strand
CCAAATGATATGGCTTTAGCTGCCTGCCTAAAGTTGCCATACAAGCCCTTAACTTCCTCGATCTTACAGGGTAAGTTAAATACTTGATGTGCAATTGTACTGTGAAAATCTGATCCAGAGGAGAAAACATCCTGCAACTTTTTATCTTGTGAAAGAACCGCTGCGTAGTACATTTCTCCAGTTTGCAGATCCTGAGAAACAACTTTAAAGCCCTTAGGGGCCTTAATGCAGCCCTTGACTAATTTGTTGTCTCTGGGTAGTTGCTGCACATTAAGTTTGCCACTACTACTCAACCGCCCACTAGTCGTACTAGTTAAATTAAAGCCGGTACGTAATCGGTTATCTCTATCAATGCCTGCTAGAATCTTATCTAGGTAGGTAGACTTTATCTTCGTTCGCTGCCTAACGTCCAAAATGAGCGCTGGAAGCGCGTGTTGGGGACTTAGTTCTTGTAGCGCAACTGCATCAGTGCTATCCGCACCTGTACCTGTTAGCCTACCCGTGGGGGTTAAGCCACAAAAGTTAAATAGTAAACGTCTAAGCTGCTGAACGGAGTTAGGGTTAAATGTTTTACCTGTCTCAGCCTCTAATGATTTAACTTCTTCAAAGTCATATATCTTGGACTTCAACTCCCCAATCTCAACGTCCATTCTAGATTGTCCTAGAGCTAGACGGTTACGGCAGAAAGGAACCCCGTTCTCCTCAATATCATTAAGGAACTGCATCCCAGGAATCATGATGTCATCGTAAACTTTTTTAAGGTTAGGAGACTTAGCTACAATAGGGGAGAACATCTTATATAAATCCCAGGTTACAGCAGTATCCATAGCAGCATATTGTGCTAATACCTCGAAGGGTATGAAGGAATAAGAGAATTCAGCCTGAGTTATCTTGTGCCGTTTACAGTAAGCCTTTTTAAACTCTTCTAGTTCAGAGTCATAGTCTCCATAGTCAGTGTATTTAAGCGCTAGTCCTTTGAGGCCGTGAGTGCCTTGTGTTTCATCTAATAAATAGTGTAACAGCATAGTATCATGTATATCACATTTATCGAAGTTAGTTCCTAGATGGAAAGCTAACCACTTAATGTCGAACTTAGCATTGTGGAAGACGATCTTATTGTTATCTACTATTTTCTGTAGTAGCTCACAGTGTTCATCGTCTAATACGTCCGCAGAGATATAAACTCCTTGAGACTGCTTCCAAGTTAGAGACACTCCTAGAAGATAGCCGTTACGAGGATATAGAGCGCTAGTTTCTGTATCTAAGCAGACAACCTGGTATTTTAACTCTGCTGCCTCTTTCAGCCACTTCAAGGCCGTATCTTGGCATTCCGTGTACTTTATATCCGCAGTAATCGTAGAGCTTGTACCGTTTAAAATACGTTTACAGCTTTCTACTGCTTTATCAAAGGAGTCAACCATGCCAGGCTTAAAACTAAGAATAGCGGGATTAATCATAGGGATATATTTATCATCTACTAGACTACCCGCGAGGGCGGTCACTTTGGTTACTCCAGCAATAAACTTAGCTGCTTCAGAACCGATGACGATAATAAAGTCATAGTCTTCCCTATTAATCTCTAAGTCTACATCTTTTCGTAGAACCTTAGTCTTTTTCTCAGCGCATAAATGGAGCACCGATACATTGTACTCTGTTTCATCAATATCGAAAAATTTCTGGTAATTAGTATGACTAGGTTGTTTGTCTACTATAGCTAGTCTCTTCATCTTTGTTAATGCTCTCCAAGTAATCTTCTGCGGGTATCGCCTTTCCTTTAACTAAAACTGTATGTGCAATACCTCGCTCACACATAATTTTTGCATTTAAAAATAAGTCCAAGCCCCTACTAATGTTATTTATTTCTTCCGCAGAGAAAAAAGGTAGCATTAAAGACTGTAGATAGTCATTGAAGATAGGGTGTATAGCCTCCAGCATTCTAATAGCCTCATTTACCTTTCCCGTAGTATCTAGGGATAGATCATGAAAAAGAAGTGAAGAGTGGGGGTAGATTACTCTGCGGTGTCCTGCTAAAAACACTAAAGCTGCTACACTCAGGGCGTCTGCCTCTAGTACCGTTAGTGTTCTTTCTGGAAACTTATCAAACATTACGTTAATAAACTGTTGTCCGTATCTAGCGATCCCACCACTAGAGTTAATCCGGCATTCTAGTGTGTCGTTTGGCCCCGCCTCGTGAAGCGTATTAAGTATATCGTGAAGCTCTTCCCCGTTATGGATAAAGTCATCTATGAATATACGGTTTGAAATATCGCCGGGGCCAGTGCCGGGCTTTTGGTACAGTGTGTGTGGAGGGTTATTTAAGTCCATTAGTTACCTTATATATCTGTTCGTTAAGTTGCGTTATTTGGTCAGCACTTAAGCATCCCGGATCGTCCCCCTCGTTTAAGTAGACGATATTTATTACAAAATCTGTATGTTCTTCTATTAAATACTGTAATCTTTTAGCGGCAGACCTACCTGCTTTATCGCCGTCAAACATTATATGTATCTTTTGTACCCCCTGTAGTCGATAAGGGGCTAACTTATTCTTTATATTATTTTCAGATAGCTTCTGTGTTCCAAAAGCACATACAACGTTATTACCTCCGTGGTACTTTAAATTGATATAGTCAAATAGTCCTTCTACTAAAATAATAGAGTTCTCTCTGGGGGTAATGATAGAAGGAAATAAAGGTATTTTTGCTTCCGCTGGAAATACCTTGTACTTTGGGGGTAGCTCACTATAGAGCGCCCTACCGTTAAAAGCAATGATTCTACCAACTGCATCCTTAATAGGGAATACAATACGATCCGGGTATACTTGATCGTTAGTAAACGCTCCGTATCCCTGTAGAGTCTCCTTTGGTACACCTCTAAACTCTGCCCTATTATAAGGAATAGAACCAGGAGGGATAGACAGCCCGTTAGTAGAAATTACAATACTCTGTAGCTTCTCCTTTACTTTACTAAGCATTTCCAGCTGAATGTCTCTAGCTACTTGATACTTAGTGTACAGGCTCCCCTTGTACCCGCAAGATAGGCAATTAAAAACACCTGTTACCTTATCTATACGCATAGAAGGATGAACGTCATCATGTTCAGGAGATAAGCAACAAACCACTAAGTCTCTTCCCTGAAAGATATAGTGGATATTTTGCTCTATAAGTAATTCTTCCGGACTCATAAGTCATCCGCCTTTTTGGTACGTGCTCTAGCTAGGGGACTGTTCGCGTCTTCTTCCTCTGTCTCTTCCTGCTGAATAAGGGTTACAGGATTAATGCGTAAGCATTCCCAATCCATAGGCTGTACAAAAGTGTAATCATCATTGAAGGATCTTGCCTTAACAATATCAAGCGCTATATGCTCCTCGGCTTTTAGGTTCATAGCAACGTCACAAGCATCCAGAATACCTTTAGAGAACCTAGCCTGCCCATCTTTGTCAATTTGAAAGGGGCTAATTATTGGAATCTCGTACTTTCTAGCAAGGTTTTTAAGTTGCTTACTGACGTAAATCTGTTCTTTCCAGTCATACTGATCTACATTGCCCTCTACGGTTATCTGGTTAAGATAGTCTATTACACACATACTTAGAGTATCCGGGTATTGTAAGGAGAACTTCTGTAGCGTCAAGTCAACAGACGTGATAGATAAGTCTCTATCATCTACTATAATTATCTGGTTAGTTGGGTGTAATTCGTAGTTATCTAGTAACGCGTCTTCAAAGAGTACTAAGTCCTTTTCTTTAGACGCCCTGAACTCTTCAAAGTGTTCAGTAGCCCCTAAGAACATTGCGGCCCTAGCTTTTGCTAAATCTACCGATTCAGTTTCAGTTAACTGGCCTAATCTATAGTGGTCATGGCTTACTCTAGCCAAGATACATATGATTCTACCCATAGTCTCTTCTTTAGTCATTTCAATAGTGTAATATACTGCGGTCTTACCCGACTCATACTGCGCAGCCACTAAGTTTGCACAAAGTATAGACTTACCACTACCCCGCTCCCCGCCTAGCAAGATCAGGTCGCCCTCATAAAATCCTCCAGCCTTAGCATCGAATTCATTGCTTATACCTGTAGGTACTCTAATTGCGTCATTCTCTTCCGCAGTCTTAAATAGGTGTATCTGATCCGCGTATACTACAGTCTCAGAGGTATGTATCTTGGAGTCTAGGTCGAGAGCTAGCATTGCTAGCCCCTCTCTAATTTCTGTTGTATCTAGCATAGTTATCTTGTCTAAAAACCCGTCTATGCTGTACAACGCCTCTGTTTGAGTGTACTTATCTACCAAGCCTTCGATTGCAAGGTCTATGTCTACCTCTGGTAGCTCCATTGACCTCAGCGCTGCAAGACTATTCTGTAATTCTGCGTCCTTTACTAAAACGTCTAATGTATCAAAAGTAGGCATCTCACTAGTATGCCTATACGTTTTTGCGATAATCCTATAAATAGGTTTATACATTTCAGAAAAGAAAGCTACTTTAATTTTAGCGTACTGCTCGATGTCAGGAGATTCAGACAACAGCTTAGCTAAAACGACCCCCTCTAAATCGATCATATTACGTTATCTTATGTTCGTTATCTTGTATTACCTGCATTATAGCATCATGCGCTAGCTCCTCAGCCTGCTGCATTAATTGCTTTAGTTTAAGATTATAAACTTCAGGGCCGTCGTCATAGAATGAGTCTACTTGTTGTGCTGTTAGTAACTGCTGTACTGCAAAACACATTAAGTGGTATGGATCATTTGAATCTGGGCCTACACGTACGGAAACACCCTCTCCGAACTTTTGCGTAACGCGTATACGTAAATCCTCGGGGGTTACGGCTACTGTATCAATGTACTCTATAGTTGCTTTCATTCAGGCTCTCTTGGGTATTAAGGCTCTTAAAGTGTTTCTAACAGGGCTATAAAATACTTCTAGGCAAGCCTTGGAGTATAGCTTATCCTTATAGTCCTCGTAGCTACAGGCTGTGGCTAATAGCCCGAGGGCCTGTAGTACTGCAGGTATAAAGAAAAGGGCTATCAAGGGCAGTAATATTACTACCAATCCTACTAGCCTTACAAGTGCCTGTGTCAGTTTGAATATCACATTCTCTTTCATAAGTAATTTCCCATAGCAAGCGCCTTTATTACGCCCATATAAGTTAGAAGGGGCTCCCCTACTTGGGCCTTAAACTGGGTACAGCCCTCAGCCTCGAAAAACTCTACAGCTACTACCACTACTACCACTAATGGCCCTAGTAGTACTGCTGAAGGCAACAATATAAAAAACCCTATTAATACTTTTACTAACTTAAATATCTTATCACACATTATAAGGCCCTCCCAAGGAGTAAGTCTTTTGTTAAGTCTCCGTAGAGAGTTACAAAGTCCATAGTACCCTCTTTAAGCTCCGCACTAGAATTAGCCGTAAGAACCTCTACTAGTAGTACACCTACTAGCAGAGGTGGGAATATTATTACAGTGAAGGGCAGGATTATAAATAGCTGTATTAATCTCTGTAGTAGATTAAATATCTTATCACACATTTGTTTTCTCCTTAATTGGTGGAGGCGGCGGGAATTGAACCCGCGTCCGTCAACCCGCTACTGTTGGCTCTACACGTTTAGTTCGGTTTATTAATTTAGTTCTTTAACTACCCAACCGGCAGGGGGTATGAGAACGATCCTATACTAACTTTTAGCAACTTACTGCTAGGATACAGGTCTGTCGCGATCTTATGTTTTATGACACTTGGTATCTAGATCTAGTACAGCCTCCCACTAGGGATCAATCACTATGTCGCAGCACGCATAAGCACGTATCTGGCCAAATGGCACTTACTGTTTCTTAGGCAGCTAGTGCGTAGTTGTCGTCGTTAGCAACTATGGTTTTGCAACTTTGGATTAACGAGATTGGTTGCCCTCTCGACGTGCACCTCAAGTTTTGTAGTCAGCGTCGAATCCAAAACGCCCCCGTAAACTTTACTGGTATTTTACACCTAAAAGGGGAGCACCCTAAAAGAGTGCTCCCCTAATGTCTAGCAAATTACTATCTAGTCGTTATTGCTTTCTTCACGACGCTTAATAGCTGCAGCAGCTTTCTTAGCTCCGTCATAGTTAGCACAACTAATGCCTCTACGAGTCAAAGAAGTTTTAACACCACGAGGAGTCTTATCCAGCGCTTCTGCAATCTCTTCAACAGTCATTTCACCGATGTTGTCTAGCTCTCCAAGAGGGTCAGACTTAGCGGAAGAAACTGTAGTTTCTTGATGGGGCATAGAAAAGCCCTCTACAGTGCGGATAAAGCTGAGGGCCTTACCACGAACAGACTGCTTAGTCTTATCCATTGCAGCAGCAATTTCTTCAATAGAGGCACCACTAGAGGCCATCTCTAGGAAAGTCTCTTCTTGCTCTTCTGTGTACTGACGAGCAGCGACAACTTTTTCAGCAGGCTTAACTGCATCTGTCATTTCCAGGCTAAGGATCTTACCCTGTACAGCTTTACTAGAGAACGAACCACCCATAAAGGTAGCAGCGATTTCTTTGTAGGTGTAAGTACCTGCGTTATCTTCCAGAAACTCAATAAGTGCGTCTCCTTCATTTTCAGTCCACTTACTACTAACTGTAGCGGCAGCCAGTTGTACGTCATAGCCCAACTTACGCAGCTTACTACCAACAGAGCGAGTACTTGTCTCTAAGAGATCGGCTAAGGCTACGAGATCCTCTTGGGTAACTTCTACGCCGTCTTCAACAGAATTCTCTAGCAGTTCAGTACGTGTATCATTCCAGGCTTGTGCCATATTTACTTATTCCTTTGTTTCTTTTGTGTTATGTTTATTTAAAAGTTCATTGATGCTTAATATAGGTATATTAAGGCTTTTAGCTTTCTTACTAGAAGAGGACTCTCTACCCTCTTCTGATATTAAAAAGTCAACCTGTTTCGTCACTGAGGACTTAACTGTATAACCCCTACTCTCTAAATAACTAGCAGCTTCTCGCCTATTTTTATAGTTGTCTAGTTTGCCTGTAATTACTATAGATACATCTAGTGACTTATTAGTTTTCTTAGCTGTATCTATAATGTCGATGTAATCTAGCAGGTCTTCTTGTCCTTGATACCATACCTCATCAAGCCAGGTACACAGCTTTTCTGAAGTTTTCTCCCCCAAAGAGGCCTTTTTACAGGAGCTTAGATTAATTTCCTGTATAGAAGATACTACTGAGGCTAGTTTTTCTGAAGCCACCTTACCTACCAGGGGAATAGAAAAAGACCTAATTAAAGTAGCTAGGTTTTGTCTCCGTGACTCTTGTATGGAGGCGTGTAGCTTAGTACCTAATGCCAACCCTATTACATCATTAATTTCATTAGCACTAATCTTATAGATACTAACCATGTCTGTAAGTTCTAGTTTTTGGATAGTCTTGATACCAAGACCTTTTATTCTTAGAACTTTAGCAAAAGCATCGACACGCTTAATAGCCTGAGTAGAACAGTCTGTAGACCTACAGAAAAGCTGATCCTTAACAAGCTCTAGTAGACTAGCGCAGCTTGGGCAATTGGTTGGGGGAATAATTTTTATTAAGGAATTCATTTTATCTCCAATCTTCTGCCTATAAGCATTAATGTCATTAATTGAACGATTATTATATCAATAATCAGAGCAACTGTCAAGAATTATTTTCTAAATAATTACGAGATACTATTTCGGGTATGATTTCCCCCGCTCTAATAATGTTTACGTAGCAGCCTATTTCTAAGTTAAGCGCGTCGATGAAAGCCATATTATTAAGAGTAGCTCTAGTAACTGTAGCTTCCCCGATAATAACAGGCTCTAGTATGGCGATAGGGGTAACCTTACCAGATTTACCTACTTGCCATACTACATCAAGTAACTGAGTTACTACCGCCTTTTGCTTTTCCTTCCATGCAAAAGCGCCCTTAGGATGCTTACTTGTATATCCGGCATCAAGATACTGTTTATTATTATCTAATCTATATACTGTACCGTCTGTTGGAAATTCGGAGCAGTCATCAAAGACAGTATTAAAGCCTTGGTTATGTAAGTCTTCTAAATCTTCCGTGTAGGTACTATTTAAAGCCTCTGCTACTCCATAAGCAATAAACTTAGTGCCTAGCTCCTGGCATTTAGTCTCGAAGTCCTTAGGATCTTTGAGTCCTAGAGAGCCTGCTACCTGATTACGAGAATTATCAACCACAGCACTAGCAACTACTTCGCCCATAATCTGAGCTAGGCTTACATAAGAGACGTACTCTTTAGGTACTAGATACCGCATCTTCTCAGTAATATCCTTACCTATTAAGCCATCACCCCGTGTTTCAGCCCGTACAAATACATTATTAATGTACACTAAGCAAACCGCATTACCGTCTAACTTGGGGGTTTTTATACACTGAGTTAGAGGTAAAGGCGTATCTCCATCTTCTGGGTAGTATTTCTGCAACGACCACATAGGAAAGGCATGAGTAATATCGTCTGCATACCCAGTGCGCCCGATAGTGGCGGATTCACCGAATAGATTATCATACTGAAGGTCGCTAATTAAGGGTATACCAATATCGTAAGCTGCATCACACGCAGTTTTAAAGATTGCTAGATTCATCTGCACGTCCCGCTATAAAGTTAAGTATTTGTTCACCGTTATCACTATTTTCAAGTACAGTATGCAGAACCTCAGACTTCTCTAGGATACTACATAGTGCATCGAATAAGTTCACCGTGTTCTGTAAAGTAGCTGGAAAAGATACACCCTGGTTAGTCGGCATAAACTCGCCCTCAAAGTCCATGTAGTACTTTCGTAGATGAAAGTACTCGTTACCTCTAAAGGTATTTATAGTTAAGAATCCCTTCTCTTGCCTTTCCTCGTTATAATAGAACTCTATTGCAAGTTCAGGCTCTTCATCGAACTCCACGAGATACTACCTTACTCAGCGCCTCAACTCTCTGTACAGCACCTACATCAATCTGCTTGAAAGTATCAGTGTCCCAGCAAAACATTAGAGTAGAGCCGCCCTTAACGTTGCTAGAAGGAATGCGCCTATTAGCAATATAGGGGGAGCTATTAAAGTCTAAAGTACCCACAACATATTTAATTCGCTTAGATACCGGGCTGCGGTAAGTTACTACTGCATCACCATAAACATTCATCTGTTTCACAAACTTATCTTTGTTCACTATACTCACCTGCGATTTGTTTTAAATTAACGCCTAGATCACTTAGACTTTCCAGGGATCCTAGCTCCTCAGTGGCTTGGGCGGACTGTTGAGAATTAGAGCCGAGTACCCAAACCCAGTAGCCCCCCTTAACAGGAGACATAATTCTAGCCATACAGTTATATCTAGCACTCCATACTATCTCGTCTACTTCGAAGGAATCTCGTATAGACAGCTCTGGAAGCAGTATAGGACTAAAATAATCCGTTTTCTTACTAATTAAGTCAGCACCATACTTTCGTACAGTAGCTTTAACTAGAGCAATACTTCTAAAGTGTTGCTTAGCTACTTTATCGTATGAACGGCCTATTAGGTACTCTGATATAATAGAGCACGCCTCTTCCTTGAGTACGGGTGTACCCCTCTTCTTGCTTCTAATACGTTTGTTGCGTGCTACATCTTCTATATGGTTTTCTATAATGCTGGCTAACCGAGAGGTATTATACTTAATACCGAGCATTTGACACGCAGCTTTTTTAGTTGATTTATCTGTCTCTAAGTAAGCTATAACATTAGTAATGTTTGCCCCGCTTAGATCTTCACCTACTTGTAGCTTTACTCTTCTTCCTTGACTAGCCATGCCTTAACTACTCCGCGTCGGTTTCTGAAGCTCGAATAATACCGGCAAAGTATAGTGCAGCCTTTCCAGTTAGTTTATCAACAATACTAGCATCAGGCTCTAGCCCTAGGTCAGTAATTGCGGCCGTGAGTGCCGCAATTGCATCGGCCTTTGAAGTACGCTTAGGGGCTTCTTCACCATCTGCTTTTTTGTCTGTGCCTTTCTTAACGTAGACACCTGCCTTATTAAGAGTTACTCGAATACTATTAACAGTACCCTTAAACTTAGTAGCTAACTCACCAATAATAGCGATTGTAGTCTCGGGGGTAGGGTTAGCGTCCAGATAGTCCTGGATTAGTTCCTGCTTTGATTCGTCTGTCCATGCAGCCATTTGTTTTTCCTCAGTTTGTTGTTTGTTTTTTCATTTTCAAAAAGATATTATATCAATTTAACCAACTAATGTAAAGATTTAACTTTATTTAGCCGGAAAGGTACTATACCACGCTTTTAGTTCGTTTTCGGTAGCTGAGCCTGTATGTTTAGCTATCTCCTTACCTAAGCTATCTACCAGTACTAGTGTAGGTACTGTTCGAATGCTATAATCAACTAAGGAGCTTTGCATAGTATGTTTATACTTCCGCCAAGGTACATGTACAGAAGGGGCTACAACATTTATCTCTACAACACGCTCTATCACGTCCGGAACACTTACTCGTTTCATAGTCATAGCTAGTATGGCGCAGGGATTACAACTGTCCTTGCTAAATTTTAATAGGTACATCAGAAATCTACCTTAAATATCTTGTCTTCGTCGTCTCGACGCATTACACCTACTTTATAGGCAGTTAAGTCCTCTTCCTGTGGGGCAGATTGAATAAGGTTCATGTTCAACCAACGCTCCATAAATTTAAGAGGGTTTGTTTTAGGTAAGTCATATTTTGAGTCTAGTCCAAAGAAAGAAAATAGATCAGCAGCGTTAAATAGTACCCACTGCTTTAATACTTCCTTATTTAAACCAACTAAGCTGCGCCCTTCAGAGAATAAGAAATCTACCCACTGTAACTCAGACTCTACTACCTCATGTAACATAGCGTGCACAGTGTACTGTAGTGTCTCTTTAGCTAAAATGCCCCGGCTAGTAAGATGCTCGTATCTAAGTACATCCTTCCCGAACTGTACATGAACTTCTAGCTCATCCTGAGCTATCTTCTGTACAGCCTTGCCAAAGGGTATAAATACTCCTGTGTCACAAATACTAAAGGTTACTGCAAAGGAAGACATAAACTGTATTCGCTCAAGTATAAGCATAGATACAATAAATAGGTATACTTTATCATACAAGTCCTGGTCGTTAGGTATAATACCTAAGCCATACTGGTGACCTGCGGTTTGTGCTGTTGCAATTACCTCTGATACTACTTCAAGGCGAGTAATGGCCTCTTGTACCTCTAGTATCTCATCTAATACTGCACTAGGATCGTCGAAACTTTCTCGAACAATCTCGGAATAAGTAGCTGCATGTAGTACCTCATTCTCAGTAATCTTAGTCCACGCTGCGGTAGCCTCACTAGATGTGATAAATGGAGACATAACAGCAATAAGATTGTGCGCTGCAATACTATCTGCTTCCCACTGCCACGCTAATGTCTTAATCATCGCGTCATACGTAGACTTAGAACAGGTCTTGAAGTCTAGATTACAGCTAGAATAGCTGATCTCATTTTCATCCCAGTCTAGGGATTTTAATGTTTTATAGTGCTTCCATAGTTTAGGGAAAGGCTTATTAATAGTATCAAATAAGCCCCTATCCTCTCCTAGAAAGATACTCGTGGAGGCATACTCTTTCTTATCTTTTTTAAATACTTTATCGTCTATCATAGTTTGCAACCCCCACTATCACACTCTGTCTCTTCTATCTCAAGCTCTATTCCCTCAGAGGTCTTTGAGTTTAAATAATACCTAGACTTTAATCCTAGCTTTATTTGATAGAAGAAGTCCTGTAGGACCTCCGAGGAAGAGATAGTATCCTCTCCAACCAATGTCTGATAGTAGTCTGCACTAATGCCCTGATCTGTCCACTTTTGAAGAATAGCGTAGACCTCAGTATAGTCCTTAGCAGAAATATCCCAGGCGCTTTCGTATGCTTCTGCCAAAGTATCGCTCTCTTTAGCTACCCACTCAATTACACTATCATTATCAGTTTTAGATAAAGCTAACTCCCTAATAGGGTATACTCCATTAGGTAACCCGACGGCTTTACTAGAGGATTCTGTTGGCATATGCGCTACTAAT
>Ga0164315_10003576_pt1 | contig 12064 bp, 10 predicted proteins | sample GuaBasSedimGuay6_FD_113737 | JGI IMG/M metagenome (GOLD analysis project Ga0164315, IMG submission 113737) | Subseafloor sediment microbial communities from Guaymas Basin, Gulf of California, Mexico - Guay6, Core 4569-2, 0-3 cm | ecosystem: Environmental > Aquatic > Marine > Hydrothermal vents... | reverse complement strand
CCTTGTTTATTGCCCATGCTTTTTCCAACCCGGCAATTGCCCAGCTTTACCAAAAAGGAAGTGTAAATATTGGGATTGAAGGAGGTGTTCAATTTACGAATGTTAGCGATTCGTATACAATTAATACACCAACAACTGGCACCGGATTTAGTATTGGCCCTTATTTTGAATACCATGTTTCACCAGTTTTCAAACTACGGTTCGGGCTAAATTACGACAATAGAAAGTATGGAATTAATGAGCCACCCTACAGCATTCCGGACACTAGTGGCAGTTATTTGGAAAATAGCTATTTTCAGTTTAACCGTGATTATAGTGTCAATTATTTAACCATCCCGCTGAGTTTGATTTATGTGAAAGGAAACGAAAAATTTAAGATTTACATTCAGTTCAGTTTCTACTACTCATTATATCTTAATGCAAACCAAAAAGGTCAAAACCATCTTTATATTGATTCAACAGATTACCATCAAATTAGTGACCCTGATATTCATGTCGGACACAACATCAAAGAATTTGATGAGCCGGTTGAAGGGCTTTTCAATTCCTCCGACTTTGGAATTAATTTTTATTTCGGTGGAATCATAAAACTTGCTCCCAACCTTGGACTTACAATTGCACCCGGATTTACTGTTGGCATTGCAAATGTTTATATAGACCCCAGCAGAAGAAGCAAATGGAGCCGAATTTTTAAAATCAATACCGGAATTGTTTACACACTAAAAAAGAAATAAAATGTTATCAAACCTCCCCCCAAATACCGTTGAAAGATTAAGCCTTTACCGCAGAAGACTACTCAATTTTCCCTTCGAAGAAAAACCTTTTATCCACTCTCACCAACTGGCACACCTATTAAAAATCAATCCGGCCCATATTCGCCGCGACCTGATGCTAATGGGTTTTTCAGGGGATGTTCATAAAGGTTACGACATCAGAAAACTGATAAAAAAAATTGGGCAGACAATTGATTGCGTGCAGGTTCAAAAAGTTGCATTCGTAGGCATTGGCGATCTGGGACGCACTGTTGCCGAGTATTTTAATAATACAGAAACACGCTTGAAAGTTGCAGCTACTTTTCGTTTAACAGAAGAACCAAAAACCCAGTTCAGTGATGTACAGTGCTACAATATTTCCAAAATGAAAAGCATTATTAAAAAGGAAGGAATTGAGTTGATCGTTCTGGCAGTACCCACATCGTATGCAAAAGAAATATCCAAAACAGTAATTGCTGCCGGTGTTAAAGGGATATTGAACTTCACATCAGTCCACCTCGAAGTCCCGGAGCATATTTACATCGAAGAGTACGACATGATTTCCAAGCTGGAAAAACTATCCTATTTTACGAATAAATAATGCGTGAATGAATAACTTCAATAACCTATTTAAGCATTAACGCATTCAAGCATTCATTTCCTACCTAAGCCTTTCGGATGAACGGATGAGTTTTTCATCGGCCATTATTCCACGGTAAGCAAGCAAAAGAAATACAAATGCGATGAGTGGCATATAAGCACCAATTTCATAATGTGCTGCGATTCCTGATGCATTTTCCAATTCAACTGCATAGTAAAAGAAAAACGCGCCAATAAGAATAAGGATAAGGATAATAGCCATTCGAACCATACTTAACTGGCGCTTTCTGTTTTTGAACAAGAAAATGGAGACCAGCGAAACCAGAAGGCTGAGTGAAGCAAGTATCAAATTCGGAAAAATAAACCATGAAGGCACATCCGGATTACTATCAGGAACCTCGCTCACTAATTTGTAAATGTATAAAATCAGTTGGTCTTTTTCTCCTCCGATAAAAGAAGCCAGTGGGAAATAAAACATTGTGCCGAGTGAAACAACAACAAGAAATAAGTAAACAGATTGTATTCTTTGAATCATTTTCGAAGTATTTATTGGTCGTGCAAAAATAATCATTAAGCCAAAGCGTTAATTGAATGAAAGAAAAATAATGAGCATAATTATTTAGACCTTTTTAAAATAAGGGGAGAAAAGAAAAAAACGGCAAAAAGAGTACAAATAATAAAAAAAATGTATATTTGCAATCTCTTAGGCCATAAGCCTTCACAATTAATTTCCAAAACGAAACATTTTTTTACCCAATAACATTTCATCTCCGGGTTATTTCATTAACCTTAGATTTTATTAAAATTACATCAACTATGTACGATATTGTTGAATTAAACAGCAAAAAAGTTGCTGAATTGAGGCAAATTGCCAACGATTTTAGCATTCCAAAAACAGACAAGTTATTAAAAAAAGAACTGGTTTACAAGATATTAGATTTCTAGGCTTTGAATCCTACCAGGGAAATGCTTGATTCTGAAACAAAACGGGAGAAACGTCCGGTACAACGAAGACGGAGTACCAAACCCGCAAACGAAAAATCGTCGGATAAAACCAATGACGACAAAAAGAAGGACACGCAAAAACAAAAAGACCCACGTCCAAGAAAAAGAGTTGCTGATAAAAAAAGTCCTGTGCAAAAGGAAAAGCCGGCATTAACACCATTAAAGGACGAAACAGTCTCGACAGTCAAAACTCCGAAAAAAGCTGAAATAAAAAGCAGCGAGACCACGGCTCCGCAATCAGATGCTTCGGAAACAAAAACTACCGAGGACAAAGGAACAGTCCGCAAGAAACGCCCATTTGAAAACTCAAGGGGCTGGGACGATTACGATAAAGAGCAGCGCAAAAACAAAGACACAAAAGATTCATCTGAAAACAAAATACAAAAACCTGAGATTGAGCAGAAAACTGTCCGCAAGGAAATTCCTTTTGAATTCGAAGGAATGGTAACTGCAGAGGGCGTACTGGAAATTATGCCTGATGGTTATGGCTTTTTACGTTCATCAGATTATTTCTACCTCAATTCTCCTGACGACATTTATGTTTCTCAATCACAGATTAAATTGTTTGGTCTTAAAACCGGTGACACCGTGAAAGGAAATATCCGCCCGCCAAAAGAAAGCGAAAAATATTTCCCATTAATTAAAGTAGAAAAAATCAATGGTAAACTTCCGTCGGAAATACGCGACCGCATCCCATTCGATTTTTTAACACCATTGTTTCCTGACGAAAAATTTACAATCACAGGGCATAAAGAAGAAACTATTTCTACCCGTGCAATGGACCTGTTTACACCAATCGGAAAAGGACAGCGCGGGCTCATCGTTTCGCAACCTAAAACTGGTAAAACGGTATTGCTCAAAGAAATTGCCAATGCTATTGCTGCAAATCACCCGGAAGTTTATTTAATTATTCTACTGATTGACGAACGTCCCGAGGAGGTTACTGATATGGAGCGCAGTGTGAATGCAGAAGTTATTGCTTCAACATTTGACGAACCGGCAGATAAGCATGTGAAAATTGCTAACCTGGTTTTAGAAAAAGCAAAGCGTCTTACCGAGAGTGGTCACGATGTTGTTATTCTTCTGGATTCGATTACAAGGCTTGCCAGGGCGTACAATACCATGGCGCCAGCTTCTGGTAAAGTATTGTCGGGAGGTGTTGAAGCCAATGCATTGCAGAAACCAAAACGCTTTTTTGGAGCTGCCCGTAATATTGAAAACGGTGGTTCATTAACTATTCTGGCCACTGCCTTAATCGAGACAGGGTCGAAAATGGATGAAGTTATTTTTGAGGAATTTAAAGGTACCGGTAATATGGAATTGGTGCTCAACCGCAAACTTTCCAATAAACGGATTTATCCTGCCATTGACATTGTTGCATCAAGCACAAGACGCGAAGACTTGCTTCTTGACAAAGAGAAACTGCAAAGAATTTGGGTTTTACGTAATCTGCTGGCTGATATGAATCCGGTGGAAGCCATGCAATTCCTGAAAGACAGATTGAAGTTTACACAGTCAAATGAAGAGTTTCTAATTTCGATGAATAGCTAGGAAACAGCAATCACGATTAAATCATACGAAGCCCCGTCTCTCTGCCGAATGCAGATAGACGGGGCTTTTTTTGAGACTTATATAGAACTTTTGTATTTACCCGTCAACTGAGTTTTTTATTTCTTTGTGGCACTTTGCACCTTCTTTAATTTTCTTTGTGAAATAGCTATTACACTGAGTTTCAAAGAGAATACGCAAAGTATTGTAGAGAAATATTTCTGAAATAGGGAATATAATTAAAAGAAACTTGGATTTTAACACGGTATCTTAATACCGTTGGCCCCTCAGGAAACCAACAAATAATTTACTCCTTCTTCATATCCCCTGCTGTGCAGGAATTTCTGAATCTCGTCACGGGCATCCATTTGTTTAATATAGGTCAGGATAAACAATTCTCCGGGTGGTGGAATTTCACTGTAATACACCACTTTTTGATCCAGTTGACGACCTCTTTTTGTATCGATGTAACATTCAATTTCAATGCCGTATTGATTTAACAAACGGGCACGACGGCGCGAAATCCGGCTGGCTCCCCAAACAGCAATTTGTGGATGAAACGGATTGTTCTTCTCCAACCACTTAGCCAGGTACTTTGTTTTAATCCTGTAGAAAGCCCCATCACTATAAATTGCTTGTGTCCTTGTGACCCGTGTATCTGAATCATACCAATCCAAAATCGTTTCTGGCAGCTTTCCAATCTTCACTCCTTCGCCTAACCAACGCAACCACATCTCATAATCTTCCGGAAAATCACCACTTTTATACATGCCATACTTTTCACCCACTTCTTTTCGCCACATAGCGGATGGGTTGACAATAACAGATTCTACAAACTGCCTATTCCTTATTTCGCGATAAGTTTGAACAGAGTTTACCCACTCTACATAACGGGCAAATCCTTTGGTGTTTTCAGAATGGCTGATGTGTTTTACCAATCCGGCCACTGCTCCGTAATCAGGGTTGGCATCCAGAAATTCAGACTGTAATTTCAATCGGTTTGGATAGGAGAAATCATCGGCATCCATACGGGCAATGTATTTTCCTGAAGCCTTTTTCGAACCCACATTGGAAGCAAACATAACCCCCTGCTTTTTTTCGTGGATGAGAATAAATCGCTTTTCTTTCTCCACCCAACGCTGTGCAATATCAACACTCTTATCAGTCGAATTATTATTAATGAGAATACATTCAAAATCGAGCAGGCTTTGGGAAACGATGCTTTCAATTGCCCTATCCAAAGTAGATTCTGCATTGAAAAATGGCAGTATTACAGAAACCTTAGGAATTTCTTTATTCATTTATTTTGAATTCTGTGCCGAAAATAGGGAAAAACGGTTGATAATGCGTTTCAAATATTTCCGGTTCCAATAGTCCCAGCGGGACGATCCATTTATACAGACCACCCAATTCATTGGTGGTTTTTTTATTGCCCGGGCATGAATGCACCCCGAAAACTTTCGGGGGTTATCATTCTGTCCCTACGGGACGGGCATTTATTTTTATTGGGATGGAGAATGTTACCAAAAAATCTGGTTTATAAAGTCCCGGAGGGACGATCCATTATACAGACCACCCAATTCATTGGTGGTTTTTTTATTGCCAAGTATAATTACAAACCCAATCCAATTGTCAGTGTTAATTTCCTAAATTTGGCGGACATTAATTTCTGAAAAAGATGATTACAAAACAACTCACCCACCCCAATAGCATTGTTGTTGTTGGTGGCTCAAACGATATTCAAAAGCCCGGCGGAAAACTGCTCAAGAATCTGATTGATGGCGGATTTGAAGGCGAACTCTTTGTGATGAATCCCAAAGAAGACGAGATACAGGGAATTAAAAGTTTTCGGAATCCGGAGGACATGCCCGATGTTGACCTCGCCATCATTGCCATTGCAGCAAAATACACACCCGATACTATTGAATTCTTAACGACAAAGAAAAATACCAAAGCCTTCATTATTCTCTCTGCCGGTTACAGCGAAGAAAGCGAGGAAGGTAAAATACTCGAAGACAAAGTTGTTGAATTGGTAAACAATGTGGGTGGTTCGCTGATTGGCCCCAACTGCGTGGGTATTTTAACCCCGCAACACCACAGCATTTTTACACAACCCATCCCAAAACTCGATCCCAAAGGTTGTGATTTTGTGAGTGGCTCGGGTGCCACCGCTTGTTTTATTATGGAAGCAGGAATCCCAAAAGGCCTGACTTTTGCCAATGTGTATTCTGTTGGCAACTCGGCACAAATGGGTGTTGAGGAGATTGTAAAACACATGGATGAAAATTTTGACTCGAAGACTGATTCCAAAGTAAAATTACTTTATCTCGAAACCATTGACAAACCGCAAATGCTGCTCAAACATGCAGCATCACTTATTAGAAAAGGTTGCCGCATTGCTGCCATCAAAGCCGGTTCATCAGAAGCGGGAAGCCGTGCCGCTTCTTCACATACTGGTGCTTTGGCAGGCTCCGATGTGGCTGTAGATGCACTTTTCCGTAAAGCCGGAATAGTGCGCTGTTACGGCCGCGAAGACCTGATTAGTGTGGCCTCGGTTTTTATGCGACCTGAATTAAAAGGAAAACGGATTGCTATCATCACACACGCCGGCGGCCCTGCTGTAATGCTGACGGATGCGCTTTCTAATGGGGGAATGGAAGTGCCCAACATCACCGGAAAAGCCGCCGATAAATTAAAAGCGGAACTCTTCCCCGGTTCCTCAGTGGCCAATCCCATCGACTTTCTGGCAACTGGAACAGCCGAACAATTGGGGACAATTATCGATTATGTAGAGAATGATTTTGACAATATCGATGCCATGGTGGTTATTTTCGGCACCCCCGGATTGTTCGAAATATTTGATGTTTATGAGGTACTTAACGCGAAAATGAAAACTTGCCAAAAACCCATTTTCCCGGTGCTTCCTTCTATCTTAACTGCCGAGAAAGAAGTGAAGGATTTTGTTGAAAAAGGCCGCATCTATTTTCCTGATGAAGTCGTATTGGGCAATGCACTATCCCGAATAACAGCCACTCCCCCACCGGTAGCTGAAAATATAGAACTACCAACTGTTGATAAAAAAGCCATCCGAAAAATTATTGAAAATGCTGCTGATGGCTACCTTCATCCCGAAAAGGTACAGCAATTATTGGATGCGGCCGGTATTCCCCGTGCCAAAGAAAGTGTGGTTTCAAAACTTAACGATGCCATCGCGGCAGCCAAAGAAACCGGTTACCCCTTGGTGATGAAAGTGGTTGGTCCGGTACATAAATCAGATGTTGGCGGAGTGGTTTTAAATGTTAAAGATGAACATGCTTTGCAGACGGAATTTGAACGGATGATAAAAATAAAGGACACGACCGGAATTTTACTACAGCCTATGCTGAGCGGAACAGAATTGTTTGCCGGCATCAAAAAAGAAGATAAATTTGACCACCTGATTTTATTTGGCTTAGGTGGAATCTTTATTGAAGTTCTGAAAGATGTGCGAGCAGTACTGGCCCCGGCAGGAATTGACGAAGTTGCAACTGAAATCAAAAAACTGAATAGCTACAAAATTATTGAAGGTGTACGCGGAAACGAGGGCGTTAACGAAACCATGTTTGCAGAAATTATTGCCCGTCTTTCTGCCCTCGTAAAAGCTGCCCCGGAAATTATTGAAATGGACCTCAATCCACTACTGGGTACACAAAAACAAGTTGTGGCAGTAGATGCAAGGATTCGGGTTGAGAAATAAGTATGTTGTGAACCCGACGGGTGGGCTTTTGCTCACAGCGGGTTGAAATTAACCATCTACCCGCTGGGAATAAAGCTACCCAGCGGGAAATTTAAACTGGTCGAATTCGACCAGTTTAAAAAAAAGTAAAAACTAAAATGCCAAAAAAACAAGACGTCATTTTCTGGGGAATCGTCATCCTGTTTTTTCTGCCATTTTTTATCAGTGATGAAATTTACCATTTCTACCTTGATTTCAATCACGATCATGGAATGGTGATGGCTTTTATCAAATTTGCCATTCTTGCCACATTGGGCGAAGTCATCGGGCAACGCATCAAAACCGGAAAGTATTTTCAACCCGGATTTGGCATTTTGCCCCGGATGATTGTCTGGGGATTTTTGGGTGTCACCATTAAAATGGCCTTCATTATTTTTGCTACGGGCACTCCGGTATTTTTAGAATATCTTGGGATGAAAGATGCCTTATCGGCGCTAAGCGGTCCATTAAATGGAAATAAAATAATGGTAGCATTTTGCACAAGTGCAGCCATGAACATCGTTTACGCCCCGGTAATGATGACTTTTCATAAAATTACCGACACGCATATCCTGAGTACCGGTGGTACTTTAGCTGGATTCTTCACACCCATTCCATTCCGAAAGATTTTTGTAAATTTGAACTGGGATGTAATGTGGAATTTTGTATTCAAAAAAACCATTCCGTTTTTCTGGATTCCGGCCCACACCATCACCTTTTTACTGCCCCCCGATTGGCAGGTTTTGTTTGCAGCACTATTGGGAATTGCATTGGGAATAATACTGGCTGTTGCCGACATGACGGGGGAGAAAGAGAAAACATAAAGATAAAAAGTCACGCGCTAGATGCGCGCGCCAGAGCAGAAGACACTATATTAAATAATTAAAATATTTCATCAGTTACCTCGGACTTCAGTCCGGGGATAAAACCAATCAATATGAAAAAAACACCAATCGATTACAATATTGTAACAGAAAAATTACAAGAAAGCGGCTTAAAATCAGTCGGAAAATCATCCATCCGTGAGATAAAAAAACTGGTGGACGAAATCGAAAATGCCACAGATGAAAAATTTATCCGCATGGAAATGGGTGTCCCCGGATTACCACCTGCACAGGCTGGTGTTGAAGGACAAATTGAAGCACTAAAGCGTGGCGTTGCTGCTATCTATCCCGACATTATGGGAATCAAGCCTTTGAAAAAAGAAATCAGCAGGTTTGTCAAAAAGTTTATGAACGTTGATGTTTCGCCCGATGGTTGTATCCCAACGGTAGGTTCTATGCAAGGCGGGTTCGCTGCTTTTCTCATGCTCAGCCGGATGCACAAAGGAAGAGACACTACGCTTTTTATCGATCCCGGATTCCCAGTCCATAAAATGCAGCACAAGGTATTAAACCTGAAATTTGAAAGCTTCGATGTGTATAATTACCGCGGGGAGAAACTGCGCGAAAAACTGGAAGCTTATTTTAAAACCGGGAAAATCCATTCGGTCATTTATTCCAATCCAAACAACCCTTCCTGGATTTGCTTTAATGAAACCGAACTAAAAATAATCGGAGAACTGGCAACCAAATATGATATTGTAATTATGGAAGACCTTGCTTATTTTGGGATGGATTTCCGCCAGGATTATTCTAAACCGGGTGAGCCTCCCTACCAGCCCAGCGTGGCCAATTATACTGATAATTACATCTTGTTTATTTCCAGTTCCAAAGCATTTAGCTATGCTGGTGAGCGCATTGGTATGATGGTGATTTCAAATAATTTATATAACGGACATTTTGAGAACCTGGCCAATTATTATGCCAACGACCAATTTGGTTACTCCCTGGTTTTTGGCACCATTTATCCACTCAGTTCGGGCACTTCACACTCGGCACAATACGGACTATTGGCCATGCTGAAAGCCGCAAACAATGGCGATTTTAATTTTGTTGAATCCGTAAAAGAATATGGTAAAAAAGCCAAAATAATGAAGAAAATATTCCTTGAAAATGGCTTTCAAATTGTTTACCATACCGACATTGACCAACCCATTGCCGATGGTTTCTATTTCACCTTTTCCTATCCGGGTTTCGATGCAGAAGAATTACTGAACAAATTGGTTTACTACGGAATCAGTGCCATTTCGCTATTGATTACCGGTAGTGAACGCAGCGAAGGTATTCGTGCCTGCACATCACTAATTCAAATGAATCAAATGGAAGATTTGGAAAAACGATTGAAACAATTTGCTATGGACTATCCAGTAAAATAAACCTTTGTAATCACATCCAAACTAATACATGGTCAAATCAGGCATCTTCCTTTTCTTGTCACTATTTGTTATTCAATCCACTGGATTTTCTAAGATGACGGAATTCATTTTTCCAAAAAGCGAATTCAATATGGTTGAACCAGATACTACAAAAGGACAGGCCGGGGATACTACCACGACTTTGGGCAAACTCGACCATTTTAATGATGTGATGGAAAAGATAGTGGTGTATTCACCATTACCTGTTGTTTCCTACTCCACCGAAACAGACTGGTTATTTGGATTGACAAAAATCAATGCCTTTCGCATCGGGACAAAAGACCAACACGACACTACTTTTCAACCTTCGCACATAACTGCTTTGGCATATCTTACACTGGCCAAACAGTACAAAGTTGCTTTAACTGCCGACCTGATGTTTGGTCATAACAAATACCAAAGTTTCACCGAATTGCTGTTTATTGATTTTCCCAATTTCTATTTTGGAGTAGGTAATGACACAAAACTGAACGATGAATGCCTTGTAGAAACCGAGAATTTTTCGCTCACACAAAAATTTGGCTACAAACTTACTAAACGCTGGTATATCGGTTTAAAATACCATTACAACAATTATTTTAAAGTTGACACAGTACCCAATGGCGAACAATGCAATAACAAGCTTCCCGATTTAAGTGTCAATGAAGGCACACAGTCCGGAATGGGTATTATCATCGACCGCGAAACCCGCGACAACCGTTTCAATGCCCGAAAAGGATCGTATTTGTATTTTGAATATTTGTTTTACGGTAAATGGATTGGCAGCAAATTTACCTATCATTCCATAATTCTCGAATACCGAAAATATGTAACTCCAGTTAAATGGCTGACGCTGGCCGGGCAAATTTATACCGAAACCAAAATAGGAGACAATATTCCTGTACAGTCGCTCTCGCTAATGGGAGGCGACAACCGCATGAGGGGAATTTATATCGGCCGTTTCCGTGACAAAAACATGATTGAAGGCCAAATAGAAGCCCGTTTCCCTATTTACTGGATATTCGGCGGGGTTATTTTTACCGGACTGGGAGAAGTAGCCCCAACCATCAAGGCCTACACCTGGCAAGGGATAAAATGGACTTATGGGGCGGGCCTAAGGATGAATGTAAACAAAGCCACACGTACTAACATCCGTTTCGATGTGGGTTTCTTCGAACATACACCTTTGTTTTTCTTTACTTTTTCGGAAGCTTTTTAGGTACTTCCCCATCAAAACTTCCGGATTTCTTGAAAAGAAAATCTAAGAATTTGTCGAAAAAAACTGATCACTGTTTTCGATTTCTTATTTTTGGACTCAATAAAAATCTGCGGAATACAAATGAAGTTCACCTCATCAGCTTTTCTTTTCCTTTTCTTCTTGTTTATTCTGACTGAAGTGAATGCAAAAGGATTTGATACTTCATCAATAAGTAATCATTTTGATGGAGAAAGCATCGACTCGGTAAAAAGCAAAGATGCAGATTCAACTGCCACAATGGTGAAACTTAACAAGTTTAATAAAACAATGGAGAAGGTGATAAAATACTCTCCATTACCCGTTGTCTCTTATTCGCCGGAAACCGACTGGCTGTTTGGTTTAACTAAAATCAATTCGTTCAGAATAGCTGATGATCAAAGCGACACCACGGTTCAACCCTCACAGGTTACAGCACTTGCCTACCTCACCTTGAACGAGCAATACAAATTTGCCGTAAACGTATCGCTGATGTTTGGTAAAAACAAATACAAAACCAAGACAGAAGTTTTTATGTTCAATTTTCCTGAATTCTTTTTTGGAATAGGAAATGAAACCAAAGAAGAAGATGCCTGCCTGATACAGTATAAAAATATTTCGTTTGCCCAATCCTTCTCCTACCGTGTAACCAAGCGATGGTACATTGGCATGAAATATATTTACTCAAACTATACGGAGGTTGACACAACAGCAGGTGAACATTGCGTGAATTATGAGAACATATCAAAGAATGAAGGTGTACAGTCAGGTATTGGCGTGCGTGTCGCACGCGAGACTCGGGACAACCGCTTCAATGCCCAAACCGGTTCTTTTTTCTTTCTTGAATACATGAACGTCGGAAAATGGATTGGCAGTGATTTTGCCTACAATATCTT
>Ga0164315_10003575_pt1 | contig 12064 bp, 14 predicted proteins | sample GuaBasSedimGuay6_FD_113737 | JGI IMG/M metagenome (GOLD analysis project Ga0164315, IMG submission 113737) | Subseafloor sediment microbial communities from Guaymas Basin, Gulf of California, Mexico - Guay6, Core 4569-2, 0-3 cm | ecosystem: Environmental > Aquatic > Marine > Hydrothermal vents... | reverse complement strand
TGGGCGTTACGGTGGAATGGGAATGACCTATGGCGGGCCCTCTTATGAGGTCTATTCCTACGAAAAAGGAATAATGACTATCGATGTACTTACACCTGCCGACAAAAAGCTGATCTGGCGAGGCTCAACCAGCCGCAGGCTCTCTTCCAGTTCGACACCTGAAAAAAGCAAAAAAGCAATCAATGAAGTCGTTGCTGAAATCTTCTCTCACTATCCACCTGGAAAGAAGAAGTAAATATCCATAACCTTTCTTAACCACGCAGATTCACGCAAAGTAAGCATCTACTACTGGATAACAATGGTGGATGCTTACCGCGCTCTAGGGCTCTGCCTAGCTATTGCCAACCAATCACTTCGTAACCCTTGTCTCGAAGACATTTGTTGACATAGCTTTTAAATACAGGATCAATGTTCTTTGAGTCCATGGCACCAACGGCAGCGCCCGTAGCACCTCCTGCTGCTGCGCCAGCTAAAGCTCGCTCACCCGCATTTCCAGTAACCAGCCCCCATGCGCCGGCAGAAAGGCCACCAATCACAGCACCCTTGGCGGCTTTCTTCCCCGTATTCCCATCTTTGTTCTCCTTAACACCGTAGTTCCTGGCACTGGCATAACACTCATCAATATCCTGTTGCGCAACAGCGCCTCCCACCCGTTTTAAATGACTATTGGGATAAAGCGTTGGTTTTACAGGCGTAGCACAAGCGGTTGCAATCAAACAAACAGCAACAAGAAACAGTCGCTTTCGGCTAGTTGTAATACTCAAATCATAACGAGCTGGGCTCAACATAATATAGGTCCCCCGTTGAGTGGATTACTGGTACTGGTTTACGAATGCAGGTAAACGCGAAAAGCGGGTGTCTAATTTCACCCATTTTAGCCCACCTGAAAATTCATGCATTTCCCAATTGTACAAGCCCTTTGGACTTTTACGAAGCTAATCCGCTAGAATCCTAATCATTACTTAGTCATATTAAAAAGGAGTTTACGGAGTGGCCAGTCAATCAATTTATCTCGGTAAAGGAGATCACCCTCAATCACTTCTTCTCCGCCAGGCAAACCGGCATGGTCTGATTGCCGGCGCGACTGGAACTGGCAAAACTGTTTCTCTCCGAATCCTGGCAGAAGGGTTTAGCCGTCAGGGAATTCCGGTTTTTCTAGCTGATGCGAAAGGTGATCTTTCAGGGCTGGCAAAGGCATCTGAAGCCAACCCTAAATTTGAAGAGCGAGCTCGCATTGTCGATTACGAAAATTATGAAACCACCTCGTTTCCCCTAATATTCTGGGATCTTTACGGCAAACAGGGGCACCCTGTCCGGGCAACCATTCAAGATATGGGCCCGTTACTACTCGCTCGCATGATGGAGCTAAACGACACGCAGGAAGGCATTCTGAATATTGCCTTCGCCATCGCTGAAGATGAATCGCTACCGATTCTCGATTTTAAGGATTTGCGTGCTTTACTAAATAATATCTCTGAGCGCAAAAAAGAACTACGCGCAAAATACGGGAATGTCAGTTCACAATCTGTTGGTGCAATTCAACGCCGCCTTCTCCAGTTAGATCAACAAGATGCCGAGCTTTTCTTTGGTGAACCTGAACTAGATTTAAAAGACTTGATGAGGACTGATCGTGATGGTCAAGGCTATATTAGCGTTCTTGCAGCCGATCAGTTGATGCGAAAAAGCCCAAAACTCTATGCTATTTTCCTCATGTGGCTATTGTCTCGGCTATTTGAAGAACTCCCCGAACAGGGCGATGCCGACAAACCAAAGCTGGTCTTCTTTTTTGATGAGGCTCACTTGCTGTTTGATCGAGCACCAAGGGTACTGATTGATCGAATCGAGCAAGTTGTACGGCTGATCCGCTCTAAAGGTGTCGGAGTTTACTTTGTCACACAAAATCCAACCGATATTCCTGATGATGTTTTGGGGCAGCTGGGAAACCGCATTCAGCATGCACTGCGTGCTTACACACCTAAAGACCAGAAAGCGATTCGAGCTGCCGCACAGACTTTTCGAAAAAACCCTGACCTTGATACAGAAACGGCCATTCAGGAGCTTGGTATTGGAGAGGCGCTGGTTTCTACCCTAGATGAGAAAGGGGTTCCGACCATTGTTGATAAAACACTTATTATTCCCCCCTCTTCACAACTAAGCCCTTTATCGGAAACAGACAGACAGCGCGTTCTTGATGACAGCCCCGTGCTTGGAAAATATGATGAAACTCTCGACCGTGATTCAGCCAATGAGCGGCTTCTAAGGAGAGCGAAAGCCGCCGCACAGACGGCAAAAGAAAAACCAGAGGTCAACCAGCCCAAAAGAACCACCAGACAAAAACAATCGTTCTGGGAATCTATTACAAAAAGTGTTGTCCGAAGTGTCGGTTCAAGCGTCGGGCGCCAAATCGGTCGCTCATTATTAAAATCACTTTTCAAGAAATAGGGACTATCAACTTGATCAAGAAAATCACACTACTTACCTCAAGCGCTCTGCTCGCTATTTCTCTTCACAGCAACAGCCAGGCAGGATGGCAAGATCTTTTAGGTGATGCCACTGATGAGCTAATGAAAAATAAAGACACAAGCCAGACAGCCGCATCTTTACTGAATAACAATGAAATGACTAACGGCCTTAAGGAGGCGCTTGCTAACGGCGTTGAATCTGCTATTAAGACGCTTGGGAAGAAAGATGGGTTTATGGGAGACTCACTGGTTAGAATCCCGCTTCCTGATTCACTTAAAATGGTCGAAAAAACAGCAAGAGATCTCGGCCAGGGCCAATACGTCGATCAGTTCATCAGCACAATGAACCACGCAGCTGAAGAGGCTGTTCCAGAGGCAGCTGAATTACTAGGTGAGTCTATTCGCAAAATGTCTGTTGAAGATGCGGCAAAAATACTCAATGGTCCCGATGATGCAGCAACCCAGTACTTCCAAAAAGTTTCCAGAACGCAACTGGCTGAGCGATTTAAACCCATTATCCAAAAAGCCACTAACCAGTTTGGTGTCACCTCAGCGTATAAAAGCCTTGTTGCCCAGTCTGCGCCTGTACTCGATAACCCTATGTTGGGCAGCTTCATTCCCACCGATGCTCTCGATGTTGATCAATATGTCACCAACAAAACTCTCGACGGGCTATTTAAATATATCGCGCTGGAAGAAAAGAGTATTCGCGAAAACCCAGCTGCCAGAACCACTGATTTGCTAAAAAAGGTTTTTGCTGGGCAATAACAAAAAGGTACGGAGAACCTACCCCACCTTCTGTTCTTTTTTCAGCACAACTTCGTGTGTCGTCGGTGTCGCCAATGTAATTCCCTGTTCGCGGGCAACTTCATTAGCGGCACGATTAACGGCAAAGCGTGCATCGTAGAGTCCATAAATATTCTTCAACCAGTAGCAAAAACGCCACTTCACCGCATGATCCCCATTTTCCAGTAACCGAGCTACGCCCTGTTTTTCCGAATTGATTGCGCTTTCCATTTCACATGCCCTCTCCCAAACTTCGGCTGCAAATGCATCTACTTTCTCCGGTTCAATATCGTAACCGATATTAAAATCAACCTGTTCCATCAGACCACTGCTTGGGCACTTGCTCAAAATCTCCACTTTCGTATTACGCAGCTTTGCATTGGGCAGCGTGATGTAATGCTTACTCTTTAAATCTCTAAAAACAGTTTGTGTGAGTGTGGTCTGAATTGCATAAGCAAGCAGATTATATTCTTCGACACGCACGATTGATCCGGTTTCAATATCACCGTTATAAAGCAGTATCAGCCCATTTATATTGTCGGGCGCCCAAACATCCTTGGTGGAAAAGAGGATAATCAACAATGCGCCGATCACACTGGTCGCTTCGAGCCAGCTTGTTAACCCCCAAATATTAATGAAAATCAGTATTGCGGTAAAAATAGCCAAAACTGCCGCAATCAGCCCAAATACCTCTGACTGATAAGTCTCACTTCGGTACTCTGAGCCCTAAATTTCTCTGACACGTCCATAGCGACGCAAAATCAATATCTGCAGAAAATTAACACCCAACAATGTGAGTAACAATGTCAGGCCAGTTTGAGAAAGTTGCTTGGTCCACTCGGTAAAAATAGCTTCACTTAAATACAGCAAGAGCAAAACAATATTAATCACCCTGAGCGTCCAAACTCTTGTTGCAAGCTATTTTTCGTCCTTGTGGGAGCGAAAAGCCACTACCACCGGATGGGCAAAAACCAGCAATAACAAGCCAATACCCATAGCAACCAGGTCAAAAGTATCAAAAATCTCGATATTCAAAACAACCTCTCCATACGCCCTTAAAACCACCTGAATTCGATAGTCGCATATTCCCCATAACAAAAGTATTTATTTTATAAAACAAAGTGGTATCCGAATTTAACGCTAAGATTGGGCTACACTTCAGGCATAAATTACTGAGAATAATCACTTTCCATAAGAGTATGCTGGACAAAATTCGCATAAAGCCCGGTGAAATTACTGTTGGACACGAGCTGCCCTGGCCTGTCTACGATTTTGAAGAGGCTCTTTTGCTTCAGCAAAGCACCGTAATTGCCTCTGAAAAACAGCTAAACGTACTCATGGAAAAAGGGCTTTACCGCGGCCTGACACAGGAAGAGTTAAAAGAAAAAAAAGAACTTGAGGAACAGCAAGAAGCCGCTGAAAGACGGAAAAAATTAATAGACAATCCTTTTGAGATGAAAAATAGTTGCGCTCTGGAAACTGAGCAACTATTAAAGCAACTCACAATCGCTGCTCCGATTGATGTAACCGAGATAACTCTATACATTTCGAGCCAAATAAAAAACTGCTGCCAAAGAAATGCAAATGCAACGCTTGCAGCAGTCCATCTTTCAGAAGAATTCTCTTACGGCATTCTACACCCACTTCATACGGCTATACTTTGTGAACTGCTGATGCGGCGCCTAAATTTCACCGATGAACAGCAATTGACCGTGATGTCTGCCGCGCTCACGATGAATGTTGGTATGTATGAACTACAAAATAAGTTGTTCTCCCAGACGGATCCTCTGACTGAATCACAAAGGCTTGCTATTAAGGATCATCCAGAGAAAAGTGTCTCTATTCTTCAGAATGCTGGCATCACTGATAGCCACTGGCTGACTATTATCAATCAACATCATGAGCGAATTGATGGGGAAGGTTACCCCTCAAAACTAAGTGGCAACAGTATCCATCAGGGTGCAAAAGTGATCGCTTTAGCGGATATGTACTCAGCGATGATTACCACTCGGAGCTACCGAAAACCTATTATGGCTCAAAAAGCGTTGAAAGATATCTTCACAAAACGCGGAAAATCGGTTGATGATAAGCTAGCGCAGATGCTAATCCGAGAGGTCGGTATTTACCCTCCGGGCTCATTTGTAAAATTAGTTAACGGTGATACTGCGCTTGTTATCAAGCGAGCCATTTCCAAAAAAGGAGGCACTACCGCTCCAGCTGTTTGCAGCATTATTAGCCCTCGAGGAGGATTTTATGAGCGCTATAGTACGCGTGATTCTGGGCTGGATATGTATAAAATAACCGGGATGTGTCAGCCTGATATTGATGAGCCAATCAATTACCCAAAGCTATGGGGATATGGCTAATTTCGACCTTATCCTCGCGGATGAAACTGGCTATGCAAGTCTTTTAACCTTTCACGGGCAGTATGCGTATATATTTGCGTTGTAGAAAGGTCACTATGCCCCAGCAGTAGTTGAACAACCCGTAAATCAGCACCATGATTTAGCAGGTGCGTGGCAAACGCATGGCGCAGAGTGTGTGGTGATAATGGCTTGGTAATACCCACCGTTTTTGCATGTCGTTTAATCATGTACCAAAAGGCCTGGCGCGTCATCACCGGTCCGCGACGTGTTGGAAACAGGTAGTCACTTTGTTGACCCTTTAATAATTCTCCTCGAAAACCCTCTATGTAAGAAATCAGCCACTCGAGTGCTTCCTCTCCAATTGGGACCAAACGCTCTTTGTTGCCTTTGCCAAAAACCCTGACAACACCCTGTCTGAAATTAATCTGCCCCAGTTGCAAAGAAACCAGTTCAGAAACACGCAGACCTGTTGCATATAACAACTCTAACATTGTCCGGTCGCGATACCCTTCCGGGTTGTTTGTATCAGGCGCATCCAGCAACCAGCTAACCTCATCTTCACTCAGACTGACAGGAAGTGGTCGCCCCACCTTTGGGGGCTCTATTCTCGCACAGGGGTCTTCTTCAATGATTCCTTCACGAATTTGATAGGCATAAAACTGCCGGAAGCTTGAAAGCAGGCGAGCCGCTGAGCGAGCACTACTGCCTTGCTGATACTTTAGAGCAAGGTAATCAGACAAATCACTTTGATCCGCCTCGACTAGCTGCTTTTCTCGTTCAGTCGCCAGCCACTCAGAGAACAATTTCAAGTCACTTCGATAAGCATTGATCGTGTTTTCGCTCAGCCCACGCTCAACCCACAATGCATCCTGAAAAATCTCAATACAAGAAACAGACTCGGTTAACTTCACTTGTTTGCTTTATAACCTTCGTGAGCCAGCAACCAACGTTTCGTATCCAGTCGCATGCCGCGACGTTCTCCCGCAAAACCACCCAGTCCATTAGCCGCAATAATACGGTGACAAGGAACAATCACCGGATAAGGATTAGCACGGCAGGCATTTCCTACTGCTCTCGCACCACTGCCTATTTCACGAGCCACTTCTCCATATGTTTTAGGTTGCCCAGGCTTGATCTCAAGCAGTGCTCGCCAGATCTTCCTCTGAAATACCGTTCCCATTTCAATGAGTGGTAGGGAAATATCCCACTCCGGATCATTTAACCAACGAGTAATCTGTACCACGGCCTCTTCGGCCATACCGTTCTTAGGCGAAATATCCTGCTCTTCTGGCGACAAAAACTCAATACCCAATATCCTTGAATCATCGGACTGAATGCCCAATTTACAGTGTGGCCCAGGAATGATCGCAGTAAAGCCTTGCTCACTATTGATAATCCTGTCGCTTGTTGAAATCCAGCTAATCATTCCCTTTACCTTAAAAATAGACAGATCACCAGAATACCCAAACGACTAGGCAAAAAAAAGGTGGCAACAGCCACCTTTCTCTATATCTGCTACGAACAGACTTTTAAAGCTTCTCTTTAATACGAGCTGCTTTACCTGTCAGTTCACGCAAATAGTAAAGCTTAGCGCGACGAACCGCTCCACGGCGCTTAACCTCAATTCCAGAAACCAGTGTGCTATAGGTCTGGAAAACACGCTCAACACCTACACCATGAGACATTTTTCTAACGGTAAAAGCTGAGTTCAAACCACGATTACGCTTAGCAATCACAACACCTTCAAATGCTTGTAAACGCTCACGATTACCTTCTTTTACTTTTACCTGGACGACTACTGTATCGCCTGGACCAAATTCTGGCAGCTCTTTACCCATCTGCTCAGCTTCGAGTTCTTTAATGATATTGCTCATCGCCTGTTCCCTTATTCCTAAAATACTAAAATTAAACTGTTAATCTACAACTTAGCCCGTGGGGCTAAACTCTCTCTTAAATTCTTCCAACAACAGCTCTTGTCGACTATCCAAAAGCTTTCCTTCTAACAAATCCGGCCGACGCAACCACGTTCGACCCAAAGACTGCTTCAACCTCCAGCGCTCAATTTCTGCATGGTTACCACCAAGCAAGACTGCTGGAACTTCCTTTTCATCCAGTGATTCAGGCCGCGTATAGTGGGGACAATCTAATAGTCCATTCATATACGAATCCTGTTCGGCTGACTGCTCATCACCCAGCACACCTGGAATCAACCTGGCGACCGCATCAATCACAACTAACGCAGCCAGTTCACCACCACTTAAAACATAATCACCCAGAGACCATTCTTCGTCGATCTCTGTTTCAATCAATCTTTCATCAACGCCTTCGTAGCGTCCTGCCACTAGAATGATTCGCTCATTCTTAGCAAACTCCTGTACTGCTGCCTGATCTAGCTGCCTGCCCTGTGGCGTCAGGTAAATCACTTTAGCCGGCTTATCAGAAGCTGCCTTAGCAGCTCTAATTGCTGCTCTTAGCGGCTCTACCTTCATGACCATCCCAGGTCCACCACCATACGGCCTGTCATCTACTGTACGGTGCCGATCAGTTGTGAAGTTTCTGGGGTTCCAGTTAACCAGCTCAAGCAAGCCTTTCTGAAAACCTCTCCCAGTTACACCACAGCCGGCAACAGTATCAACCATTTCTGGAAAGAGCGTTATAACATCAAATCTCACAAGCTCAGACCCCTTCTAAAACTCAGAGTCCCAGTCGACAACAATTAACTTGTTATCAAGATCAACTGTTTTAATTACCTGCTCCAGGATGAATGGGACTAAACGCTCCCGCTCACCTTTAACAACCAGCACATCGTTGGCGCCCGTTTCCATCAAACTATCAACCTGCCCAAACTCGACTTCCGAAAGGTTTTTCACCGTAAGACCAATCAGGTCAGTCCAATAATACTCATCCTGACCGAGTTTCTTGAGACCTGCCTTCTCAATCCTGACGAGTGATCCTTTTAAGCCTTCAGCCTGTTCTCGAGAATCGACACCTTCAAGTTGCACAACAACAAATTTCCCATGAACCTTTCCATGGCTCACTTTTACCAGGTTTTCGCCTTTATGCTTCTCAACAGACCAGCGATCAAAACCTAGTATATTTTCTTTCGACTCGGTGAAAGGGAAGATCTTTAACCAACCTCTAACACCGTAAGCCCCGGCGACTTTCCCAACAACAATACTGTTAGATAAATCCACGTGGCTAACTGCCTGTCAAAAACTTAAGCAGCTTCCTTCAGTCCTTTTGCAGCGTCTTTAATCAGCTTAGCAACGCGATCCGAAGGTTGTGCACCTTTTGAGATCCAATGTGCAATACGCTCATCTTCAAGACGAAGTGTCTCTTCATTGCCTTTGGCAATTGGGTTAAAAAATCCTAGGCGTTCGATATAACGACCATCGCGTGGATTTCTGCTATCTGTTACGACCACATGATAAAAAGGACGTTTTTTCGCACCAGTTCTGGCGAGACGAATCGTTACCATCAATATTCCTCTAAGGTTAACTCACGAATTAATCAGACTATTTTACGCGATTAATTCCGTATGTGAAGTGTTAATTTGAATTATCCGCCACAGCGAGGGGTGGCTTTTAACTATTTTAGAAAGGCATCCCACCTTTTGGCATCATTCCACCCATGCCTCGCATCATATTCTTCAGGCCTCCTTTTGAGACCTTTTTCATCATTTTCTGCATCTGTTTATGCTGTTTTAGCAGGCGGTTCACATCTTGAATCTGCAACCCTGAACCCGCTGCAACTCGCCGTTTTCTGGAGCCATTAATGACCGCCGGATAGCGCCTCTCCTGCGGTGTCATGGAGTTGATAATGGCAACCAGTTTATCCATCTCTTTATCGTTAGCTTTACTTTTAACCGCATCAGGGACATTACTCATACCCGGCAACTTTTCCATCATCGCGCCAACACCACCCATGCTATTCATTTGCATAAGCTGGTCGCGAAAGTCTTCCAGATCAAAACCTTTACCTTTTCTGATCTTTTGGGCTAATTTCTCAGCTTTTTCCTTATCGACCTTTTTCTCAGCCTCTTCAACAAGCGACAAAATATCGCCCATCCCAAGAATACGAGAGGCAACTCTATCGGGATGAAAAGGCTCAAGTGCATCTGTTTTCTCACCAACCCCAAGGAATTTAATTGGTTTGCCGGTTATCTGGCGGATAGACAGTGCCGCACCACCTCTCGCATCACCATCTGTTTTCGTCAGAATGATGCCCGTCAGCGGCAGCTGTTCATTAAAGGCTTTCGCAGTATTTGCAGCATCCTGCCCCGTCATACTATCGACGACAAATAGTGTCTCAACAGGATTAGCCACTTTATGCAGCTGACTAATCTCGTTCATCATCTCCTCATCAACATGCAGGCGACCCGCTGTATCGATGATTAACACGTCCATAAAACGTGTTTTAGCTTCAGAGATTGCCCCCTTCACGATGCTCAGCGGATTTTGTGAAGGGTCACTTGGAAAAAACTCAGCACCAACTTCTGCAGCCAGCGTCTGAAGCTGATCAATAGCCGCTGGACGATAAACGTCCGCACTAACCACCATCACCTTCTTTTTCTCATTATCAGCGAGAAATTTAGACAGTTTAGCGACTGTTGTTGTTTTACCCGCTCCCTGCAGACCCGCCATCATAATTACAGCGGGTGGTGTGGCTGCCAGGTTCAGCGTCTCATTCGCCTCACCCATTACAGTAACGAGTTCATCTTGAACAACTTTCACCAACGCCTGTCCAGGTGTTAGGCTTTTTATAACCTCCTGGCCCTGCGCACGTTCTTTAACTCGGCTGATAAACTCCCTCACAACCGGTAACGCAACATCTGCTTCCAGCAGAGCCATGCGCACCTCACGCATCGCCTCTTTGATATTCTCTTCACTCAGTCGCGCCTGGCCACGAATACTCTTAAGTGACTGCCCTAATCGTTCGGTAAGATTGTCAAACATGATGAAACCAACCCTTAATTTTTTAAGTTGAAAGCGCGGACGCCCAAAGAAGAGCGAACATTATGCCAGACAACCCGCTATAGATCATACCGAGCACCTGCCTTACCTGAATATATTTAGGAAAATATGATGAGAAAATAGCTGCAAGAGCCAATCCGCAGGTATACTTCAACAGTCTTAACCCTGCTTACCCCTTACCACTTGTCAGAAACAGGCTAACCAGATGCTCGCAACACTCTTAAGCAGTAGCGCCTCATTAGCATACCTGGCCACCGCATTTGTAATTTTTAAGCAGATGCGATCGACCGAGCAGCAACCACGAGGCCAGATACTGGCACTCATTCTTACCGCCATAACACTCCATACTTTAGCTATGGTAAATAGCAATATGTGGGGTGATAGCGGAATCAACTTCAGCCTCTTTCAGGTTGGATCACTTGTTACTCTTGTCATCTCTGTACTGGTGTTTTTAAGCGCCCTGACACGCCCTATTGAAAGTCTTGGGATTGTTATTTTCCCATCCGCAGCCTTTGCCATCGTACTCAATCTTCTTGCACCTGACCAAGTGCATATTCTGGCCAATGCGACTGCAGGAATGAAAAGCCATGTTCTCTCATCCATTATTGCCTACTGCCTGCTAGCCATTGCGGCTGTACAGGCTATTTTGCTTTACATACAAGAGTGGCAACTCAGAAATCACTCTCCGCATCGTTTTTTCAGAAGCCTACCGCCCCTTCAAACAATGGAGTCTTTTCTCTTTCAGATGATTTGGGCCGGCTGGATTTTGCTGACGTTATCGTTACTCAGCGGCTATCTTTATCTCGATAGTATCTTTGCACAACACCTTGTACACAAGACGGCACTTTCAATTACAGCGTGGGTTATTTTTACCGTCTTACTCTGGGGACGGGTGCGACATGGCTGGCGAGGGCTGACTGCTGTGCGCTGGACACTGAGTGGGTTTATGGTTTTGATGCTTGCCTACTTTGGCAGCAAGCTGGTATTAGAGTTGATTTTGAATCGAGCTTAAAACAGAACCCTTTTAAACTGATGTAGCGTACGCTTGAACGGCATTCCTGCCTTTCCCCATCTTGCTTAATGAAGACCGTAACACTTTCCGTCGAGCTGCACTCAACTCCATAACTTCCCTATCTGTCTCAAGAATAAGACGAATTCCTTCTGCCACGTAATGCTTAGCCAAACCCGCTAATGGTTTCGAAAAAAAAGCGGCCATTAACGCACTGCGCTCGCTTTCTATTTCTAGCAAGTCATCCCATTCTGAATTTCTTGCTTTAATCAGCATTTGGCCGCTTAACGAGGTAATTTTCTGAAAGTCTTTTCTCACCTTTCGCACCTCTTGAATCTGAAACACACAACAACAATCATTTATTATTATTTTCGATAGCTTTCTGGAATTGCATCCCAACCGCTTTTAACTTCAATCAATAACGCGGTGACCTCATCTAAAATAGCGCTGTCATTCTTGCTATTAGCT